>Ga0310345_10006016_pt1 | contig 10655 bp, 9 predicted proteins | sample HC15DNA20500_MG_FD_204667 | JGI IMG/M metagenome (GOLD analysis project Ga0310345, IMG submission 204667) | Marine microbial communities from station ALOHA, North Pacific Subtropical Gyre - HC15-DNA-20-500_MG | ecosystem: Environmental > Aquatic > Marine > Oceanic | place: Pacific Ocean: North... | reverse complement strand
GGGGAAGGGCCCTCGCCATCCTATCTCTCCAACATATTTACAAACCCAAAGACTAACTGAGCAGCAAGCCCACTTCCAATGTAAATAAGTCTTACCGGGATATAGAGTTACACCAGACATTATCGTGCGGTCAAGGCTGGAGCGCAGAACAGCCCGGATGGAGGCTCAGGACCAGACAAAGATCTCGTTTCGCCCGGCGCTGTAGCCGATGAAGGTCGCCAGCACGATGCGCGGATCCCGGCCGACAAGACCCGGCACCTCGTGAATCATCCGGGTATTGAAGTAATAGAGATCTCCCGGCTCCAGGATCACCTCCACCCGCTCGATACCCTTTTGCGCCGCGTAATCGTGAAAGGTCCCCGCCTCAAGGAAAGGATCCACCTCCGGCTCCCAGGCGCAACGATGGATAATACCCTGGGCCGTACGATCACCCACCGAGGTGTTCTGCAGGACCAGCACCCCGGCGAGCTGGTGCTCGAAGGAATGGACCGCGTAATCGGAGCGCTTCTCGCGCAGGCGCACAGAGTCGAAATGAGGCGCGTAGGCGTAACCCCCGTAGTGCGCCCGCAGGATCGCCGGGCCGTAGAGGCTGCCATCATCTTCCCGGGCGGTCCGGACCTCCTTGTCCCTCGAAAGCTCCCGCAGCTTCGAGTAGATCAGCCCGACCGGATCACAAGCATCATCGAAGAGCCGTTCGAAGAGCTCATGGGTCCGGCGGCTGTGCTCGAAGAAGGCCTCCCTGTCTTCGCCCCGGTAGCCGAGGCTGCTGCCGATATCGATCCGTACATGGGTCTCGTCGGTACGCTGGCGATAGTACTCCACCCCCTCTGAGTCCTCCTCCGAAGTCCGAGAGAAGAAGCCCTCGGGGACGGCATCCTGGAGAAGCCTGTCCGGGATCGGCTTGCGGGGATCGTAGAGATGGCCGCCCTCTATGAGCCTGTCGACCAGCCGCCCGCAATCGGCCGGGGGGAAGACCCCTCGCAGCACGATGGCCGCGACCTCGCCGCGGGCCAGCGCGTCGAGGGGTCTCTCAAAAAGGTTGAACGCGCTCTCGAGATCAGGCTCGACCATGGTCCACGGTGAGTTCATCTGCCCTCACCCCCGCCAGCCGTAGACAGGAGAGATCTCGCCATCCGCTCGCTCCAGAAAAATACCTCCCGGGGGCAGCTGAGCAGCCGGCTCACTGCCATGTCCTGGTGAACTCAGGAAGAGTGTCCCTCAGAATTTCGAGGATCGCCTTGCGGGACTCCAGCCCGAGCTTGGGAAACTCATCGCCCACCTCTTTCGCTGTCAGCACGGCGCCGAGCCGGCGCGAGACATAGGCGGCTGTCATCGCAGGCAGCTGCCTGAAGCCCTGGGTGTAGATCATGTAGCTCAGGGGATACTTGAACAGCCGCTTGTCGAGGTCGAGCTCATACAGGCTGCGGCCGCGTTTGTCGTGAGGCCCCTTGCCGGAGAACTCCTCGGAAAATCCGGAGGTTCCCTTCACCGGAGATGCGAGCTGAAACTCATCGGAGAAAAGCATATACCTCACCAACTCCTCGCCGGCTCTTCGAACAAGGCGCCGGGTCAATTCGCTTCGAAAACCCTGTTCGGGATCGAGGGCCTTGTCGTAATATTCGCCCCGGATCTCCTGGTAGCGAGCCCTGGTGATCAGGTTCTGCATCTGGCTCTGGTGCTCGAGCACCATGAGCGCGACAATGTCGCTGTGCCGTGACGGATAAGGACGAGTGTTGACCAGCTTGCCCAAGTCGGTGACGTTGGCCCCCGCTTTATAATCGACATCCCTGAGCCCCCCCTCCCTTTCAGCCAGCATATTGCCCATGTGGCGCATGGCGCCGTGCGTACCCGTGACGTAATACCCGCCCCAGCGCTCGAAAAACGGGCTGTCGTGGTCTGAGACGAAAAATCCGAAGTTGAAGATCGGCTGCCCATCGGAGCCTGTATACAGGCTCCGGACCATCGGGCCGGGAACATCCTTGGTTCGGGAGGCGCCATGGCATTGAAGGCACTGCCCCTTGTCTCTCACGAGCCGGGGCCGTTTCACCTCGCGCTGCTTGAGCGTGTAGAAGACGGAACCGAGCATGGGGTCGGCGGCGATAATTTCGAGCGCCTCTCCACCCTGGACCCAGCCGACGTACAGGTTCTCCTTGAAGTAGAGGGCGCGAGGATATGACGGCGAGATAAGCCGCAACTGCGCGCTCGATTTCGAGAAGACGAGGGCCTGGGTTGATACGGGGATATCGAGGTGCTTGAGGAACGAATCGAGATAGCCCCGGGGGCCTCTGAACTCCAGCTTGATGGACCCGGCATCGATCTTCTCCTGAAGCCGGGTGATCGCGTTGGCGGCAGGCTGCTTGTGGTAGTTGATCGGCGCCCGCTCATAATCAAAGATACCCTGCGCCCGGACCGCCGGCAGCAAGGGACCCGGCAGGTGCAGGACGAACAGGAGTGGAATCAAACTCGATTTCATCGAATGCATGGATTGTCCGTCGCGATCAGCGGCCGACGGGCCGGATCTCGCTGCCGCCTCGCCCCGTGTCGCCGAGCTTCTTCCGCATCGCCTCGGCCAGTCCCTCGAGACGCTTGACGACCTCCGGGTTCGCGGCGGCGACGTTGTCCTTCTCACCGACATCCTTCTCGAGGTCGAAGAGGCTCAGGGGAATCTCTCCGCGGGCCCTGGTCCCGGGCTGCCCGCCCTTGCCGGGAGGCTTCTGCTGAACGAAGCCCTGCGGGAAGAGCAGCTTCCACCTGCCGCTTCGGACCCCCGAGAGCTTCGAGCCTGAATAATAGAAGAAGGCCTCGTGGGGAGTCTTCGCCCCGGGCTCACCGGACATCAGCGGCCAGATGTTCTTTCCATCGATCTTCCTCTTCGGCAGCGACATCCCCCCCAGGTGAGCCACGGTGGGCAGGATATCGATCGTCGAGGCCAGCTCGGCGCACCTCGAGCCCGCCGGGATCCTGCCCGGCCACCACATGACGCACGGCACCCGGAAGCCACCCTCGAAGGGCGTCGCCTTGCCCTCGCGCAGAGGACCGGCCGAGCCGGCGTGGTCCCCATAGAGCAGCCAGGGGCCGTTGTCGGAGGTGAAGATCACCAGGGTGTTCCTGTCGAGCTCCAGGCGCCGAAGGGTGTCGAGGATCCGGCCGACCCCGGTATCGATCTCGCCAATCACATCCCCGTAGAGCCCGGCGCCGCTCCTGCCCTCGCTCTCCTTCCTGACGAAGAGCGGAACATGGGGCATCGCGTGCGGCAGGTAGAGCAGGAACGGGCGCGCCCTGTTCTTCTCGATGAATTTCACCGCTCGATCGTTGTACCATGTGGTCAGGTGGACCTGGTCCTTGGGCAGGACCTTGGGATTGAGCACCTTGCCGTTTTCGATCAGCGGCAGGTCGGGAAAGCGAAAACGTGTGCCGGTTTCGGGATGATAGGGCCACATGTCGTTGGAGTAGGGAAGGCCGAACCAGTCATCGAAGCCCTGGCTGGTGGGCTGGAACTTCAGCCGGTGCCCGAGGTGCCACTTGCCGTACATCCCCGCGGCGTAGTTCTTCTGCTTGACCACCTCGGCGATCGTCATCTCCTCCGGATGGAGCCCGGTCTTCGAGGACGGTCCGAAGTTCCCCGGCACCCCCACCCTCACCGGGTAGCAGCCCGTCATCAGGGCGGCCCTCGATGGAGAGCAGACCGAGCGGGCGACGCAGAAGCTGGTGAAGACCATTCCTTCCTTCGCCATGCGGTCGAGGTTCGGGGTCTTGTAGCGCTTCGCTCCGAAGGGACCGATGTCGGCGTAGCCCATATCGTCGCAGAAGATCACCACGAAATTCGGCGCGCGGGCAGTCGCCGAGGCTGCGCCTCCACCCATGCAGATAGGTGTAGCGGCGGCCAACAGGAGCAGGGCGGCCAGGACTTGTCTCACCTTAGCATTCATCAGATTCTCACTTTCCGCCGCGGCGGCTCATTTCAGGTCGGAGGCCTTCACCCCGGACCAGGGGTTCTTAACGGTTATCTTCCAGGCCAGCTCGCGCAGGACCTTGTCCAGTTCCACCTCCGCGCCCTCGCCCAGGGCGGGCAGCTTGCGCGGATCGAGCTTGTGGACCGCCGCGAGATAGAGATAGCACTCCAGCAGGATAACGGCCGATCCGGAGTGCAGCAGATCGGCATAGAGAGCCTGGCCCCGGTCTTTTTTTCCGGAAGCGAGAACCCTGTCAATCACCGGCAGCTTCTTCTCCTCGAGCAGGCGCCGGAGCTCCAGCATGGCGTGCGAGCTCCGGATGCTGAACACCTTGCCGGGGTATTTTTTCTTCAGGGCGGTCAGCTTCGTATCCATATTCCTGTCGAGACCCGCGATCAACTTCTCAAAGGCCTTGAAGCGCAGGACATCCCTGCCGTGCTCGTCCTTCTCCACATCCTTCCAGCTCTCCCCCGCGGCTTCCCGAAGAGCCCTGGACTCACGTGAATCGCCGCGACCGTAGTTGGCAAACCCCCCGTCGGCGGCCGGCCATCCATCCTGCAGGTAGAACTTCATGCCGGGGTTGTACTTCAGGGCGAAATCGATCCAGCGTGAGATGTCCTCGACCTCGGCCCAATAGTAGTACATGCCCATCGCCAGGCAGCCCCATTTGCCGGTCATCAGGGCGGGCCGGGTCGTCTGCTTCCTGCCGGTGTAGTTCCAGTGGCGAAGCGGCGCCCCTGTCTTGCCTCCGCTGTACTGCATCCTGGATTCGTACCCCTTCAGACCCGCCTTCGAGGCGACCCGCTTGCGGAGATAGCTCTCTACCGGAGCCACCAGGGAGTGGCCGATGAAGAGCATCTTCACCCCTCCATCGGCGGGATTCTCCGGCTTGAAGTTCTCGAGGTCATCGCGGGTGAGCTCATCTTCCGGCACCTCGATCGCCTTGTCGCTGTTGTCGGAGCCCGGCTTGCCGCGCAGGCTCCTGACAAAGGCGGCAGCCTCAGCCCGCGTCAGGATACCGTCCTTATTGAGATCTGCCCCAGGATACTGCTTGAGAGCTCTCTTAAGACGGGAATCGTTCTCGCTGGTCTTCTGGGACCAGGCCGGCTGGGCGGCGAAGAAAACCACCAGGAGAAAAACCGCGGCGGGTGCTCTATTCATCACGAGTGTCATCCATTTACGGGAGATTGGTTTACTAGGAATCCTCAGCTGAAAAACAGCCGCCCCGGCGGCGACTCACATCGACAATAGAATTGCGATCACCAACAGGCAGGCGAAAGCGATGATCCCCCACCCTCCAGCCCTGTATCCATTATAGAATAAATATCCGGCAAGTGGGATAACCACGACAGCAGCGAGCAGGATCCAGAACCCCAGGACGAGCCAGAAAAGCTTCTCCGGCCCGCCGGGAACGGAGGCCGCCTTGCCACACGATGGGCAATTCGACAGGCCTCCCTTGAGGCTCCCCGACACGTGAAACTGATGGCCGCAGTCGCAGGTGACCTCGATTTCAGGCATCTAGCCCTGGCGGCCTTCAATAGCCACCAGCAGGATCCCCGCGGCCAACCCCATGCGCGGGTCAAGGATATCGCGCGCGCCTTTCTCGAGGGTGACGTCCATCTTGGAAATGAATGGATTGAAGCGCTGGCGATAAGACGCCGCCCGCTTCCCGTCGATCTCCAGGTAGAAGCTCTGCGGGATAAGGCTGCCGACACCGCTCATCCTGCGAACCAGCGCGAGGCACCCGCTGTCCTCCGCCAGCTTGGCGATGGGATTGTCGTTGTTGTCGAGCATCTCCCAGGTATCCTTCAAAAACGACTTAAAACCCTTGCGGCGAAAGGCGCCGAGCTTCTCACCGCTTGCGCCGTCGACCACGTCATAGGCCGCCCCGAAATCGATGATGCTCCTGGCCTTTATGATCAGGCGTTCCTCGCTCATGGACTCATCGGAGAAGACACGAATGTCCTCCTTGAGCTTGAAGGCTTTCTGGGAGCTGAAGAGCACCAGGTTGTCCTTTGAATCGTAGACGTGGAAGGATCCTCCGAATATTTTCAGCGCCTTCCGGCGAATCCAGTAATGGTCATGATCAAGGTAATCCTTCACCTCACTCTTGCCATCTGCATCGGACATATTCCGTTCTCCTTAGCTGTTGCGGTCCCTTAAATCCTTACAGGCTCCAGCCCTTGCGGTAGGGAGGATTGATGAAGGCGTTGGCCTCATCGCAATCGGTGAAGCGGGTATTCGCTCCGTCCCAGGCGAGCTTTCGACCGGGAAAGTTCGTCGCGATGATCCCCAGCATGGCGAGCTCGGTCAGCGGACCTCCGTACTCGGCGAAGTCCGAGCCGGCCTTCGTACCCTTGCGGATCGCATCGAGGAAGTCGTTGTGATGGCCGCGGGTTCGCGGAATCGATTGCTTCGGCTGCTTGTAGGCCTTCATCGCCGCGTCGGGAATGAGACGCACCCCACCCGCACCGTGCGAGCCGTGCGTGATAGCTCCCTTGTCGCCGAGGATCACCGCGCCTGTATTCGGCGGATTCTTTCCCTGCTCGAGCTCCTTCGGACGTGGAATCCTCATGGCGCCGCTGTACCAGTAGAGCGTCACGGGAGCGCGATCTCCCCTGGCGGGAAATTCGAACCGGATCCTGCTTCCCCTGGCGAAGGTATCGATATGTTTCTTCGGATCGAAGTCGAGCATATCGAGCACCTCGACGCTGGAGGGAGCTCCGAGATCCAGCGCCCAGAAGGAGGGGTCGACGACATGGCAGACCCAATCGCCGATGGTACCGTTGCCGTAGGGCCTCCAGGCGCGCCAACTGCCGGGCAGGTACATGCCGTGGTAGCTTCTTGCGGCGGCCGGGCCCTGCCAGAGATCCCAGTCAAGCTCCTTCGGGATCTCCTGTTTCTCCGAGCGCTTCGACAGCTCCTTGACCCTGGTGTGCACCGCGCTGCAGGCCGCATGCACCGTGTGAACCTTGCCGATGGCGCCATCGCGAATCCACTCGACGCATTTTCGAATATCGCCGGATGAGTGACCCTGGTTGCCAAGCTGGGTGACGACACCCTGCTTCCTGGCCTCCGCCATGAGGGCGCGAACCTCGTGTACCGAGTGGGCCAGCGGCTTCTCGCAGTAGACGTGCTTACCGAGCTTGAGCGCCGCCATGCAGGCGACCGCGTGGGTGTGATCCGGGGTAGAGACCGCGACCACGTCGGCCTCCTTGCCCACCTTGTCGAGCATCCTGCGGAAGTCCTTGAACTTCGGGGCAGCGCCGAAACGATTGAAGGCGCCCGCCGCGCGACGTCCATCCACATCGCAGAGGCCGACGACGTTGTTGCCGCCCGAGAGCCCGCCAACCTGGGCTCCGCCGCGGCCGCCGCAGCCGATGAAGGCGACGCCCAGCTTGTCGTTGGGAGTCGTGCGGCCTGGCCCTCCGAGAATATCGGGCGAGGCGATGGCGAAGGTCACCGCGGTTGCCGTCGCGCCCTTCAGAAACCGCCTTCTCGTTACAGCTTTTTTCCTGGGGGTCATTGTCTTGTCTCCCATGCTCTCGCCCGTGTGATCCAGGACCGTTCAATGCAAGGCCCGGTTGTGTTATTCCAGCCGCCGGATCTCCCGGAAGAAATCCGCCCCGGTATTGTACGCTTCCCCCCACCGGAGAGAAACACCTACCCCTTGGTCTTCCTCTTAGCCTTCCCTTTGGCCTTCGCCTTGTCGAGCCCGTAGAGTTTTTGCTTGGCCTTCCCCTTGGCTTTCCCCTTCTTGGCCTTCCCCTTGGCTTTCCCCTTCTTGGCTTTCCCCTTGGCTTTCTCCTTCTTGGCCTTCCCCTTGGCTTTCTCCTTCTTGGCCTTCCCCTTGGCTTTCTCCTTCTTGGCCTTCCCCTTGGCCTCAGTGGCCCGTGGCGGCCACCAGCTGCCGCTGGCGGTTTCTCCCTCGGAATCCTCTTCGCCATCGGCTCCCTTATCCCCACCCCACAGCTTCGACAGGGAGCTTAGCCCGATACCTGACTGGAAGTCCTCGTAAGAGGGAGCCTCCTCGTTATTGGCCCAGGAGACCACTATGCCGGCAACAAAATACCGCCCGATCTTAATAGATCCCCAGAGACAGAGAATGAACACGGCGCCGACCATAAAAAAGGTCCACCCCGGGGATTGCTTGTTGACCACGTAGACCGCCACAAGCAACCAGAGCGCGGTGCCGCCTACCCAGTAATACCACCAGGGGGAGACCAGGCTGTAGAACATGGGCACCCCGCCCATCGCCAGGGCGATGGAGAAAGGCATCTCCGAGAGGATCAACGCCGTGGAAAGAGCCAGCCCGGCGCCCACCTTGCAGCACCAGCTGAAACGTCCCTTGAAATAATGATCGGCAACGAACGCGGCGAAAAAAAGAACGAAATTCAGATACCACAACAGCTCCGAGACGATTTTCAGCACGCCCCAGAATGGCAGCTTCTCGAGGTAGTCCGGGTTCAGCCCCCGGAAGATGGTATACCCTTCAAAATCTACATTTCGCAAGAGGGGTGGGTCCCCTCCATCCTCCCCCTCCAGGGGCTTTTCTTTCTCCCACTCCACGGAGGACCTGGAATCGGCCGGGGGAGGAGCTCCCTGGTCCTGTCCCACGGACAGCCGGGTACTCAATAAAAGCAGCAGGACAACCGGGACATACAGCGCCGATTTCATCGACTTACCGCCAATCCTCTCGTTCACCAGATCTCAGGGCTTGCCCTCACTCTGCGCGACCGTCAGAACAGCCCGCGGACGAACCCCGGCACTCAACAATACGATAATATTGTACGCTTCTTCACCCGCAGGTAAAACAACCGGCCCTCCTTACCAGCTCCCGGAAGCGCCGCCCCCTCCGGAGAATCCGCCGCTGCTGAAGCCTCCGCCTCCGCCTCCGCCTGATTCCAGGAACCCTTTTCCTTCGGCAAAGTCACCTTCTTTTTGATACCGCGGGATCATCAGCCGCAGGGCGACCTTTTCATTCGTCAGCCAGAACCACCCCAGCCCAACCAGCCTGATGACATAAAAGAATGTCCATGGGATCCCCACAAACGCCAGGGTCAATACCGCCCATATTGCCGCTGCCCCTTTATCGTCGAGAGACTGGAACAAGCAGACAAACCCGCCCACAACCCCAATCCACCACAGGTACCACTTCTTCGCCAGCAATGAGTGAGACACCAACGCCATAGGAAAACACACGCCGTAAAGGGGAGCCCCCTGGAGAACCATTGCCAGGGCGAACAGACATCCGCCGGCAATCTTGCAGGTTGCGCTGAAGCGGCGCTTGAAAAAACCGTCGAGAATCGCGGCGACAATAAAGAGGATCGGCACCAGGAAGGTCATGATCAGGTCCAGGATCGTCCTGGCCTGCTTGTTCTTCACGAAGTCTTGCCCGAGGGACTGTCTAAATGCATCGCGCAGGGGCTCGTCCCGGCTCTCACTCTCGATAGCCGGGAGTCCCTCACCCTCCGCCGACATTTGAGCCAGCTTCGACAACTCAACAACACCGGCATGAATGCCGCCTGAATAATCCGACTTCTTGAACCTCGGGATCATGAACGAGCGTGTGATCTTCCGGCAGTGCGCATCCTGGGCTCTCCCCCACTCCGCTCCCAGCTCGATCCGGCTTTTCCGGTCGCCAACGCTGACAATCAACAGCATCCCCTTGTTGATAAGCTCCCCCTCGGGTCCGAGCTTACCAATCTCCCACTTGTTGAACCAGTTGAAGGCGAAGCGCTCGATGGAAGAGCCTCCAGGATCGTATTTCACCATCGAGTTGATGGTGACGACCACGATGGGCGTGTCGTGTTGCTCGTAGGCGATCTTCTGCAGTTTCCCGATAGATTCCTCGTGCGGCGGATCGATCACCCCCGCGTAGTCCTGCAGAAACTCCCCCGGGCCGGGAACCGGTGGAATCTCCAGGTCAGCGTACGCCGGCAGAGTCGACACCAGCAGCAAGACCTGAAGGCTCAACAGTTTATTCATGGCGGGCCAGGTCCTGTCCGGGAGACCGAGTGACTACGGCCTCAGGGCCTTGGATGGAAAAGGAGCACGCGGTTGTCAAGCTCATCGGGGTTGATCTCCCGGTCAGCGGACAGAGACTCGGCCAGCTCAGCTCCGGCCTCCTCAACAACCTGGATAAAGGCATCGGCGAACTGCCCCTCCTTCAAGAGGCCCGCCGCCTTATCCTTCAGCGCCTCGAGGCCGTCAGCTCCCAGGACATCAAGGACGGCATCATCCGCCCGCAGGACCAGCCGCCTCTCCCTCAGGGAGATGTAAACAAGCAGCCCGGTGCGCCCGGAGGTGGTCGCCATGCCGGCCGTGGCGAAAACAAAGGCCGCCGAGCGGGCGACCTCCTGCTCCTCCTCCTTATCCAGCACGGCCAGGGTACGCAGCATGGGGAAAGCGCTCGCGAGTAATATCCCGACAATGAAACCGATGATTATGATCAGGACCTGCCAGAGGGGATCCAGCGCCGGGAGGTCGCTCCAGCTGCCCTCGGGCTGCTGCCACAGGCGCGCGCCATGCACAAGCAGCACCGCGACGACGCCCATAAAGAGCCCGATCAATGATTCCCCTCGATCGTAGCGTCCGGATTCGGTGGCCAGCGCGCAGACGATCTCGGCCGAGGTCTTCTCTTCCGCCCCGGCAATCGCAGCCCGGACCTTCAGCCTGCCCTCCTCGCCCATCAATTTTTCC
>Ga0310345_10006014_pt1 | contig 10656 bp, 16 predicted proteins | sample HC15DNA20500_MG_FD_204667 | JGI IMG/M metagenome (GOLD analysis project Ga0310345, IMG submission 204667) | Marine microbial communities from station ALOHA, North Pacific Subtropical Gyre - HC15-DNA-20-500_MG | ecosystem: Environmental > Aquatic > Marine > Oceanic | place: Pacific Ocean: North... | reverse complement strand
TTTTTTGCTTACATCTTCCTGTAAATCTGCTCCCCACTGTTTAACTCCGGCGTCTTCGAGTGCTCCCTTGTAAGTAGGCCAAATATTTTTTGCCAGTTCAAAATTATCCGGGTTATGTGTCCAGTCATAAACTTTTTCCCCTCCTGATTTAATAAAGTCAGTAACAGGGTTATCCATCCACTCCCAAGAATCACCTGTTTTATTATTCCACATACCTTCGTACTCAGAAGCGGGAGGAAGTTGATAAGGTTCCGTATTAACATCATATTCCACACCATATTCTGGTCCTATAGCACCCGTAGGCCATAAGGTTTCAGGATTAAACATACCGCCCTTCCACGCACTTTCTCCCAGTCCTGGAATTTTTCTATTACGATTAAAATCTTCTTTAAAACGATCTTCATATAAACCTTTTCTATTGTCTGCACTAAAATCTCTAGGTTTTTTCTTAGAGAATAAATTGGACAGAAGCCCTAATATTCCCAATGGCATTGCGCCTCTTGTGTCTCCAAAGTTTTCGTTGTCAGAATAATATCCTAATGTTCCGCCTTTGCCAGTAGTACCTCTGGCTTCAAATCCAGGTTTTTTTCCAAAAATACCCGGCATTCCTTTTATTCCTCTATAGCCAGGAGCCCCTCTACTAAATAAATTTCCCAAGAAACTTGGTGTGCCATAAGATTTGTAACCTGAACCTATATATTTATCTTTATACGTTCCGTCTTTTTGTTTAACTTTTACATATTCTGGTACTGCATATTTTCTAGTCTTGGGACCGGTCGGAACTGTTTGACCAATCTTTTTTTGACCGGTTAATATCTCACGCATATGTTTTTCGTTCATCGCTCTATTTCTTAAATCTTGTTGAGTATTTCCTCCTCCACTTCCAGCAGGACCCTTACTGTAAGCACCTCGAGATCTATCTCTAGTATAATCCCCTTGGGAGTCTAAAGACATAATTCCATCTGGACCTGTGTTAGGGCCATTCTTTAATGAACCGTGTAAATTCTTTTTAAGTAATAAATCTTTTTCTGCTTTTGTAATATAAGCTAGTTCTGTCGATGGCGCATCCGGACCTGACTTCCATTTAACTGGAATACCACTTACAGTCTTCTGGGTGCCTAAATAATTTCTTGCAGGTTTACTGCCTCCTTGCATTTCATATTTCATTCTTTTATCAATCGTCATTATACTAATCCTCCAGTTCTAAACATCGGTGGTTCCGCTGTTATTAGTTGCATAATTTCATCTACATATTTTTCCCAAAATGTCATATCATATTTTATATCATTAATCTCTAAATCTTCTTTTATCGCTTGGACAAACGCATCGGGATCATTTTTAAATTGTTTCTCATCTATAAATCTAAAAAATTCACTACTTTTCTGTTCTCCTATTAAAGCATCGAGATCATCCATTACTCTGTACTGAATGTTTCTTATAAGACTGTCCGACATATCTCCAAAATCATCTTTACCCATTGGGCCATCATAAACTCTGTCCGGATCCCCTTTCCACCACCGCGGTCCACGCTCCAATTTGTCCGCATCTAAATCCGATAATATTTCTTGTTTAATTGGGGTATCTGCTCCCATCTCTGTGGCTCGCGCTACGGTGGTCGCGGCTCGTTTGCCTTCTGTAATATCTCCGCCGGATCCTGTTACAACTTTTCTAATATCTGGGTTGGTAAAATCTTTATCTCTCATTTTTCTAATTAATCGAGCGAACTTATCTCTTTGACTCCAATTTTTAATTCTACTTGTATCCAGAGGTCTTTCAGATGCTCCAATATCATCCCAGTGGACAGGGCTTGGAATTTTTGTAAATTCACCACCTTTACCCCGATTATATCCGTGATACTCTTTAGGAATCATTGAACCAATTCCTTCCTTACTGCCTCGCTCAATAGCAATTAATTCTTGCCAACTTTCGTCTCCTCTTAAAGGCACGCCAAGTCTTTCTGACATCATTTCATAATTAATTTTATCTGTAGGAACTTCTAATCTTTGAGATGTTACTGAAGATTCACCAGGAGGCACAATTTCCCCTTTATTTAAAAATCCTTTAAACGCATCAGGGGTTGTAACATTGCTGGGTGCAAATTCTATGAATTCATTTTCAATAATAGCTCTCTCGCCAGCGTCAATAGTTTTTCCACCAGTTTGTTTAAAATACTCGGAAACAATGTCCTGCATTTTTAACTTACCAGCTTGAATGCCCGGTCGTGCTGCTGTTAAAATTCTTAATAAAAGTTTACTCGCCATTAGTAATACGTTCTCTCCATTTGCGGCATTTTCTTATCTTTATAATCTTCAGGGTGAACTACAAATCCGCCCTGTCTGAATCTCATTACCGCTTGTGTTGTACTGTCCACCAAATCATCGTGATCCCCGTAAGGAAATGATGCACACTCTTCTATAACCTCTTCTGCGAATTTTTCATCGGGCGCCCAAATGATTCCCGACTCAAAAAGCGGGGAAACGGCGTTTACTCTAGCGTGTTTATCTTGACCTTTGCTAGGAGTGTAATTTATAACAGGAATACCGATTTTACGCAACTCATAAGTCAAAGGTAATCCAGCTGCTTTAGCTTCTATGATAACCGTCTCAGGATTCCAATATCTGTATTGCCGGAAGGCTTCTTTTCGCAAATCAGGAAACTCTACCCGTTCTTTATAAGAATCTAACAAGATTAAATTGGCAGGACTATCTTCATTGGGATAGAAAACACCCCAGGTGGTTATAGCTGTAAAGTCGGCTGTTTCCTTTTTTAAATAAGCGGTATCGTAAGATTGTATGACGTGTTGCAGCGGAGGAATATGAGGCTTTTCCCAAGTCTTCCACCACTCCCGCTTGATTAGCGATCCTTCTTCCGCTGTCGGGTTTTGCATCCACTGCGCGTTCCACTTTCCAATACTAAGTGAAGCTTTAACTCCATCGAGTTCATCTTTGTTCCAATATCCTGGCCAAACAGGTTTCCCTGATGGCATAATCGCTGGAAATTCAATAATTTCCCATTTATCGGATTTTAATTCTTTTTGAGATTTTAATAATGCTCCAGTTAAGTCTTTCATATTCCATCTTGTCATAACGAGAACAATTGCACCTCCTGGCTGAAGTCTTTGACGAGGTCCTGATGTATACCATTCATAAGCCCGTTCCAACGCCGGCATATTGAGTGCATCTTGCTCAGAGTGAGGGTCATCGATGATCAGTAAGTCCGCTCCACGGCCCGTGATGGCCGATCCGACACCGGCTGCGTAGTATTCACCGCCCTGGGCTGTCTCCCATTTACCAGCGGCCTGACTATCCTCTCTTAACCGGGTTTTAAAAATTTGTTGGTATTCTGGGCTATCGATTAAAGTCTTCGCTTTACGCCCGAAGCGGATCGCGAGTTCTGTTGTGTGGGTCGTTTGGATTATTTTTAAATCAGGCTTACGACCGACCATCCAGGCGGGAAGTAAGAAGGATGCAAACTCAGATTTTGTATGCCTCGGTGGCATATTAATGATGAGTCTTTTAATTTTGCCGTTTGCAATGTCATTAAATTTTTCCGCAATTTTTTGGTGATGTTTACCTTCAATAAATTGTGGCCAAACGTGCCGAACAAAAGATAAAAAGTCACCGTGAATTTTAGTTTGCTTTGTTTTTTCATCTAGCTTCATTGCTAGCTTTAGAAATTCTTTTTGCGCGTCGGGTGGGAGTTTATCTATAATTTCTTGTTTCATAAATTTTTTTGCAGAATTTTTTTAACTCTGTTTCCTTCTCATAATGGTTTTATAGCACATCTAAGTCTAAATCAAAGTCTAAAGGTCAAAACTTTGGGACCCCTTTTTAGCCTGGGAGGGTGGGCCCGAAGTTCTCGAGCAAAAAGCCAAAAGCAACGAGACCCCTATTATTAGGGGTCTCGTTCTACTTGTTTAGAGTTTTGTGATTAGTCTAGTAATTTAAAGTATGCGTCGGTGAAGTTCTTTTGAAACCAAGTCAAACCCTTTTGCATAGTGTCAAAGTCCTCGCTCATTTCTGCGCCTATGATTGTGTCATAGATTGCAACAGCAAACGTTGGTAGCTTTGCTGATTGTTGGTAGTGTTCATCATTATGCCTATTGTGAACAGTCATAACTTTCGTTGGCTCGCTACCCATAAAGCATTGGTCAAAGGGTTTAGGTATTGTGTATTGTTTGTTGTTATAAGTTATATTCATATTATCCTTTCTATGTATTTAATGTATAATTACTATCATTGTATTGCGCGTCTGTCAAATCGCGTTCCTCGTTCGTAATTATATTATACGAGTAATACTCGGCTCGGTTATTGCTCTCGCGTTCCCAATTATAACGATATCTTTTGCGCCACGCGTTATTCTCGGTCAATACTATTGGTTGAGTTATTCTTCCAAAGTAATCAAGGGCTCGCTCGCCATAAGTTTCAAACCAATCGCGTTCACATTGCATTGAACACGCGTTGCCACCTAAATAATACATTGATGTTCTTCTTCTAGTTTGATTTACTTTGTTTCCTTTTGTACCTCTTTTCCTATCCTTTGTATCGTAAGTATGACATTGTGTTCCTTGACAATATTTCATTATGCAGACCTCACTTTCCACGAGCCAGTTGCACATCTATAATTATGTGCGTCCATATCATAATGAACATAATAAGGTTGTCCTTTTTTATTAGTTCCATATCTGCTTTTTTCGTCGTGCTTTGCTAGTCTTGTGATGTGTTTGCCTTTATCTAACTTTTTGCCATTATGTGTTTTAGCAAAATAAGTTATATAAAAAGTTTTGTGCGTGTTCATAAATTATCCTTTCTTTTGTTATGTATGGGATAATACATTATCCCATACATTAATCAACCTTTAATTTACACTATTTTGTTTTTCATATTCCTTTCTAATAGCGATTTTTTGCTCTCTTGTTATATGAGTATTTTTCATACCTTTAATCATACTCGCAAGATTTTGTGGATTATAGATTGTCAAGCCAGTAGAATTACATCTAACAAGTTCTGCCTCATCAATCGTGATGTCTAGTTCTTTCATCAACTCAACACCCTCGCTTAAATATCTATAAGCTTTCAAACCAGTTTTCATAGCTTGTTTTTGTTTTTCAATGCTATCAATCCATTTTTGATGACAAGTGATGACATTTGCTTTTGCTTGTTTCCAAATTTGGAAAAAAGAAAACTCCTCTTTAGTACAAGCAATAGTTCGTGAACGACAATGTGAAGTTCCAATAATATCTAAATACCATTGACTATCAAATTGTTTAGTCATTCCAATTTGGTTATCATCTGCAAAACGACTATAACCAGAATATCCTAAAGCTTTGTCATTTGCGTCAATGTGTTTAGTTTTATGTGGATTTTCTTCCTTGCCCTCTTGTTGTGCATAGATATCAGGATTACACTCTTTTGCTTTTAGTTCTTCTCTTTTATAAGCATAAGCAAATCTCTTGCCACTATCATTATTATAATTGTTGCCACTATCACACTCACCAAGTAAACCAAAATCAAAATGTTCAGATACCTCTCTATCAGTTTCATCTTCATTTTCTTCTAGTTCATCTTTTGCATAAGAAAAATAAAAGCATTTATCTTTTGCAACAACATCTAAAGGTTGTCCATACTTTTGTTTCAATGTTCTACAAGTCGCAACATCTTCTTCTGGATAAGACCTCTTAACAACTGTTGTTGCAAGTTCAAAAGCTTTTGGATAAAGACTATCCACTTTTTCCCTTGCGTCATTAAAGTTATCACTTTCTTGCGTGATTTCTTTTTCTGCACTTTCAATATACCTATTTAAAATCTTATTTCTAAATTCGGTATTCATTCGTATTCTACTCATTTTATATCCTTTCTATTAGAGTTATACATATCCCATAATTTAACAGAATACAAATAGTAGTCAACTAAATAATTAAAAAAATCCCGGTCAACCTGAGGTTGAAAAAATTATTTTTTGGTGGGAGGGTGGGCCCGAAGTTCTCAAGCTAAAAAATAAATTATAAGCTTGATATCTTCCCAGAAATCCCTATATTAAAATTAGAAAGGATATAAACATATGAGTACAAGAAGTAATATAGCAATAGAAGACCCAAAGACTAAGAAAGTAAAAGTTATATATGTTCACTCGGACGGCTACCCTTACGGCGTAGGAAAATGCCTGGTTGATCATTATAATAAACGAGATGTTGCAGAACTACTATTTACAAAAGGAGATGCATCTTATTTAGGTGATACTTTTGAAGAGTGTAGTTTTTACGGTCGAGACTGGAACAGGGAAGAGGAGCCAGCAAAGACCTATCGAGATGAGTGGATGTATATGTACAATATGAGAGGCGACTGTCATATTGAATATATTTACTTATTTAAAGATAATAGATGGCACGTTTCAACAAGTGAATACATCAATGAGAAAAAATTAAAAAATTCTTATGATGGTGGTATCTGGTATCATTCCAAATTCGAGCCAGTAATTATGAACAAGGAATATATCAAATACAAAGACAAACACGAAAAGCACGCAGAGGTTAAAATGGTTGCCCAAATAGGAAAACTATTAAGTGAAAAATTTAGCGCTGATGATGTCGTGATGCAAGGTGGAAAGGCAAAGAAAGCAAACTAATGACAAAAAAATACAGAGTATCATTAAGCGTTGATGAAGAGCACGTTAAAAGATTTGATTTAACTTTTGATGCAGAAGACGAACAGGACGCAGAGGGCCAGGCAATGATGGAAGTTAAACAGTATCTGGGAGACTATATAACAGCATATGCAGATGAAGAAGAAAAGTAATTAAAAAATTGACCAGGCGGCAGGTTGCCGCCTGGCCTGATCCCTGATCCATCACAGTCAAACTATGGAAAACGATATCGATGGATCTGGGATCAGTAATCACGAAGTCAGGGCCGGCCTAAGGAAATAAGCACGCACACGTTTCCACTGGTTACTGATCATTATCCTTAAACCTTAGTCCGCGAGCACAAGCTCGCGGGGGGGGGAGGGTGGGTGGGCCCGAAGGTCTCAAGCAGCGGTTTAATTATTTATACTACTAACCGCCATCCCCAGCCACCGTCCAAGTGTATAGGAAAAAATGGGAACTGTCAAGAAGTTTATTTGCATAAAAGTAAAATAAATTTGTTGCAAGCTCCCGGGATCTGGGATATAGTGGGATATTATCAACCCTTAACAAAAGGACTATATGAGAACCGACCGAAAAAAAGACCTCGACAAATATTACAACGACCACCTAAAAATGCAAATTATGCGAAGATTTATGATGGTTGAAACCTGGTCTGAGATTATGGGGATCCAGTCGGCCGTATTTGCAGCGCTGGATGCTGAGGACAAAGCGGAGCAGGACTGCAAAAAATTATATGAAGAATGGAAAAAAACTCAGAAAGAAATTAAATTACCGGCTTAGCCGAATTTAGAAGAGTTTTTTAAGATCCAGGCCCTCGCGGGCCTGGCCAAAATAAAAAAAAAATTAAGAGCTCAAGCGCTCAAGCAAAAACAAGTTGACAAGCTCACAAGCTGTTGATATAGGAATTTATAAGAAAGAATTATGTTAATAAAAGAAGCGGATAAAATAATAATCTCATTGAGTCAACCAGACAAAATGCCTGGTTATGCTTATGGCCTGCCGGCGTGGGAATGCAAGACAGGCGCCAAGCTGGTGAAGGTTCCTGGCTCAGTGTGCAGCGGCTGTTATGCAATGAAAGGCAACTATACAAGATTTCCCGCGATACGCGAATCGCAATATAAAAGACTGAAGGCCATACGCCACCCGCTATGGGTTAAAGCGATGGCAACAAAGATAAACAGCCAAGCGGTGCGCAAGCATAAATATTTTAGATGGCACGACGCCGGCGACGTCCAAGACTTAAGACACTTAGCAAAAATTTTTAAAGTTTGCAGGTTAACGCCGGGCATTAAGCACTGGATGCCGACGCGCGAAGCGTGGACAAAGAAATATATTGAGCGTGCACCTGCCAACCTGGTGATCCGGTTCTCTGGTACAATGATTGGCCAGGCGCCAGTCAAGAGCTGGAGGCACACGTCAACGGTGGTTACCGATGGATCCAGAACCTGCAACGCTCCGGACAACAAGGGCCAGTGCGGCAGCTGTCGAAAGTGCTGGAATAAAGATATAAAAAATATATCATACGGCAAACATTAATGACTCACGAATTTAAACACCCCAAGTACTGGGCAGACCTGCGAAAAGAAAAAAGAGCGCAAGCGCTCAAGCTTACAAGCTCTCAAGCAGGGGGGCGGGTGGGCCCGAAGGGCTCAAGCTTACAAGCCCGCGAGCGCTCAAGCTCTCAGGCGTCAAGCGGTGCGCGAATCAACAAGCGTTGAATATGATCCCAATCATTGATGGCCACAGGCCGCGCTGCTTTGTAGTCTGCAAGCAGTTCGGGGAGCGCGGAGCTCTCATAAAGTTTTATTGAGCCAAGAGCGACGTCTTGGGCTATGATGAAATTCCGTTTCGGACGAGTTAAGTGAAACAGTTTTTGGTGTGGACTAAAGTGTATTTTCTTCCCTCTTGTGACCTTCATCTCTAACATAAAAAAACCACAGTTTTCGTGGTATCCCAACAGATCTGGTACACCAAATGATGACCAAGATTCCAGTCTAGTCCACTGAATTTTGGGTGTATTTTTCTTTATTAATTTCCAAAGCTTTGACTCTGGTTTCATCGTACTCCACCTTTAAAAGTTCTCTCATAACTGTGGTAAATGGGTTGATATCAATGTCTTTTACACAGCCTGAGAGCAATACTAATATTATGATTCCCGTTTTAAATTTTGGGAACTTTATTTCCTTGACACCCATTATTGACTTGTACAGATTTGTACGATAGAAGTCAAGAATGACAAGAACCCCCATATTAACAGATAGACAAAAGAAATTTGCAGAATTACTAGTATACAATGAAGGTAAAATGAGCCCAGCAGAAGCTGCGTTTGAAGCCGGCTATAAGACAAGACCAAGACAATCAGCATCTGAGTTAAAGAACCCCAAAGTATATCCTTTGGTTGCCAAATATGTAGGAGAGTTGAGATCAGAGGTGCAAGAGAAGTATGGTATTAACTTTGAAAAACATATTACAGAATTAGCTAAAATTAGAAATGAGGCACTGAAGAAGGGTGCCTGGTCTGCGGCTGTTAATGCAGAAGTTGCGCGAGGTAAAGCAGGTGGACTCTACGTAGATCAAAAATTAATTATGACAGGTAATGTTGATAATTTATCTGCTGACGAAATTAAAGAGAAACTACGTAAAATCCTAGATGATAATAAAGAAATTATTAATATTACACCCGATGAAATAGAATTAGATAAGCTAGAATTAGAACCAAAGTCAAGCCTTGATAACGGTTTGACAAAGCAATAACTCTACTCCCCATTCTTAATGGAAACTTTCTTACTAGCGCCCATTTGTTTATAACGATTGTTTTCATTTTTACTCCTAACAATACCATATGGATTAGGTCCACGTACTGGTGGTATTTCTTTCCATTTTACGTTAGGCATATTCTTAGTCAAGGTTTTATTCTTCATTAATCTTTTCCTTCTATATGAGTTCCTTTAAAAGGATCCTTAGATATGTCTCTTGTTTCCCATTTAGTAATAATATCACTAATTTGTTGATGTGAATAATTTCTAGCAACCATATCATTACGATAGGATTTGATCTCGTTTAATAATTGTTGAGTCTCATCGTTCATTTATCTTCTCCATTTTAATTATACATCCAATTGGATATACATTTCTATCAGAAAATAACTCATCACCGTCTTCATAAGAAGCAAAGGTCCACAGAGTCTTACGATCTTTTTTAAACACATACGCCTGAGTAATCATTGTACTGGGCATAAACTTTTCAAACTCTTCGGAGGTGGCGTGACCTGCGTCCCCGGTAATATCTTTCCAAGTAATTTTATAAAAATAATATTTCTTATTTTTAATTACAGTGTGTTTGTATTTGGATTTCTTCGGACGTTTTCGCATAGGATCTTATACTATAGGGGAGATTTTAGGCAATTTTTTTTCTTAAAAAAATAAAAAAGGTCGCGCGCGTCGAGTACACAAACAGAAAACCTAATGAAATCAATGCTTATTTGACTGTGCCAGAGCAAAAAGAGCCTCTTGCTTAAATAAGCTAGCAATACCAACAACCTGTGCCACCTGTGCCACCGTAAAAAGTTGCCGTGGCACAGCTATTAGTCAATAATACCAACACTAATAAGCCAAAAACACCCCTTGTGCCACTGTGCCACGGGATATTTTTTTTATTTTAAAAAAAAAAATTGCTCCAGAATCCCCCTATACACTGGCACACTTAGAATGATTCTAAACTTTCTTTATAAAAGTGCCACTTTTAATGATTTTTTTGACGCCGGTCCCGTGAATCTCTATATCTGCAAAGGGTCTCCACGCCTGTTTCATTAGATTAAGTTCTAGGATAAGCCCAGACCACTGTTTGGGGGTGATCTTCTTACCTATTACTGTTACTTTTCTTGTCATAATCTATACATAGTCTCCCTTCTAAATGATCCAGTTCGTGTTGTACTACTCGTGCAGGTAAATGGTAAAAAGTTTTATATTGTTCTTTACCGTGCCTACAAATCCATTTTAGACCTACATATATAGG
>Ga0310345_10006013_pt1 | contig 10657 bp, 8 predicted proteins | sample HC15DNA20500_MG_FD_204667 | JGI IMG/M metagenome (GOLD analysis project Ga0310345, IMG submission 204667) | Marine microbial communities from station ALOHA, North Pacific Subtropical Gyre - HC15-DNA-20-500_MG | ecosystem: Environmental > Aquatic > Marine > Oceanic | place: Pacific Ocean: North... | reverse complement strand
CTGTCTGGAAGGGCAGGCGGCGACCGTTGGTCGCTGCCTGATAGTGATGTATCAGTCAGGCAGTATCAACTGCCTGACTTATTCCACTTCAGCCATTCCTGGCTGAAATAATCAGCGCACTGTTCAGCAACGGCTTCAGGCGCAAAGGTGTCCTTGCTCAGGAGATTCATGCCGGCATTTTTCCATTGCAGGACATGAACATCGGTAGAGTGTTTTTCCCAGTATTCCAGCGCGACTGCGTAGGCAACCTGAGTGTCATCGCTGATAGCCTGTATGCTGCAAACCAGATAGTCGATACTTGAAGGCTGTCGTCGTACTCCCACATTTTTCAGTGCTGATTCGAATGCTCTTTGTGCCGCGAGCCTGAACTCGCCTTGTTCTGTGCCAACATCCTGCCAGTCCCGTATTTCCACATACTGATCGAAACGGCTTTTGCCTGACAGTGAAATACCGTTGCCCGGAGGGAAGACCTGAGCTTGGACAGATGTCATGCAAAGAGAGCAAAAGCCCAGCACGGCAATCAGTGACTTGCTGCGGGCGGATGGTAAAAAGGTAAACGGTGAATGGCTGAGCATGCTGGCTCCTCACGTGAACGATATTTTTCGCGGCAGGATGATAGCTTACTTTTAGCCTGATGTGAGCACTATGCCGTTAAATGGTGTTTTCTCTGCGACTGAAAACAGGGTTGTTATTAAAAAATGATATGGTATATCATATCTAGCACTTGTTATTCGGAGAATTAAAATGAAGTTTCAGCAACCTTGTCCCTTTCCTCGCAAACGCCTCGTGTTGAGTGTAGCCAGTCTGGTATTTCCACTTTCTATGCTGACTCCGGCGGCCCAGGCTCAATCACAGGAAGAAGAGAGTGACGAACGTTTACCTGTGGTGCTGGTGACATTAGGGCTGGATGAGAGTGCCCGCCAGGTCAGCTCGCCATATGAGCTGGTTAATGCGGATGACCTGCTGAGCCGCAGTGGCACCTTGGGTGACATTCTGGAGAATCTGCCGGGCGTGCGCTCAGATACCTTTGGTGGTGGTTCAAGTCGTCCTGTTATCCGTGGACAGGGTGCGCCTCGTGTTGAAGTTCTCTCTGATGGCAGCGGTGTTATTGATGCGTCGTCTGTCTCTCCCGACCATGCTGTTTCTCTGGATACGATGCTGAGCCGACGCATCGAGGTCCTCAGGGGCCCTGCCAGTTTGCAGTATGGTGGTGGTGCCATTGGCGGTGTAGTCAATATTCTTGATAACAAAATCCCGGATTACCGCCCTGAAGATGGTGCGGATGCGACGTTCATTTTGCGAGGTGATACGGTTGCAGGCGAAAGAGCCGGTGCCATGAGTCTGACAGCTCCTCTGGGTGAGAATTTTGCCTGGCATGCAGAGGCGACCTACCGGGATGCGGGTGCCTACCAGAGTCCAGCTTCTGTTGAAAAGCGTGTGGAAGGTACACAGGCTAAAAGTGAAAATGCTGCCATGGGCTTTAGTTGGGTAGAAGGCGAAAGCTATTTTGGTATCGCTTACAGTGTGCGTAATGACGCCTATGGTATTCCTGGGCACAGTGAAGAGCATCTGGACTGCCATCCTCATGGTATTGATCTGCATTGTGGCGGGCATGATGATGACCACGACGAGGATCACGACGAGCATGACGACCACGATGACGATCATGAAGATGAGCACGATCACGATCACGATCATGAACATGGAACACCCTGGGTTGACCTGGAAAGCGAAAGAATCGACCTCAGAGGCGAGTTTGATTCGCCAATAAATGGCATTCACCGCGTTCGTATTCGCGCGAGTCATACCAATTATGGTCACGTTGAAATTGAAGGTGATGAAATCATTACCCGCTACCGTAATGATGGCTATGAAGGTCGCGTGGAGCTGGATCATGAAGCGTTGGCCGGCTGGCATGGTGTGGTTGGCTTCCAGGTGTCCGATAACACTCTGTCATCACAGGGCAATGAAGCATTTATCCCGGAAGTGGATGCATCTTCATACGCACTGTTTGCCATAGAGCATCGGGAGCTAACTGATAACTGGCATCTGGAGGTTGGCGCCAGGTTGGAGAATCAGTCATATGATCCCACCCATTCCGGGCAGGCTTCTTATGATGAGGATCTGTTCTCTTATTCTGCAGCGTCTGTCTGGTCTCTGGGTGAATCCCACTCACTGACACTGGGATATGCCCATGCGGAGCGTGCACCTGCCGAGCAAGAGTTGTATGCATCCGGTATTCACCTGGCGACAGCAACCTATGAATGTGGTTTGCTGACCGATCCGGCACGTTGCGGTAATGGCTTGGCAGATTCTCCGAAAGTGGAAACTTCTGGTAACGTTGAGGTGTCCATAGAAAAGTTTGGCGGCCCGTTGACGTACTCATTGCATCTGTATCAGAACAGTATTGATGACTATATTTATGCACAGACGCTGGCCCAGGAAGAAGAATTCCGTCTGATCCGTTATGTGCAGCGTGACGCTGAGTTCACAGGTTTTGAGGCAGAACTTGGTTATCAGTTCACCCAGAAATTTGGTGTTGAGCTGTTCCATGACCAGGTAAGAGGTAGACTTGATGCGGGTGGTAACCTGCCGCGTATTTCACCGGCCAGAACCGGTGCAACGTTTACGGCCAGCAACTGGCTTAATAATCTGGATGCATCTCTGAGCTACTTCCATGTGGCTGACCAGGAAGATGTGGCTGGCTATGAAACGGAAACATCCGGATATGACATGTTGAACGTGCAGCTTGATTGGCAGTATGGGGCAGAAGGTGAGTATCACTACTTTATCAAAGCCAGTAACCTGCTTGATGAAGATATCTGGAACCACACGTCGTTCTTGGCGGATACGGTGCCGCTGCCTGGGCGGAATGTGAGTGCTGGTCTGAGGTTTGATTTCTAAAGTAGTGGCGCCCCGGAGAGGATTGATTCGTCATTTGGCTGAGCCAAATGCCTCACCCCTTCGGGGCGCACTATCGTGCGTCCAAAACGCGATGCGTTTTGTCGTACCTGCTACTCTAGGGCAAAAAAGCTATCTGTTAGGTAGTCTTTATATATGGCGCCCCGGAGAGGATTCGAACCTCTGACCTGCCCCTTAGGAGGGGGCCGCGCTATCCAGCTGTGCCACCGGGGCGTAATCTGTGATTGGCCTGGCGGGCGAAGTATAGCATGGCATGGTGTGCTTTGCCCGGCAGGTCTGGACGGAATGTTTTGTTACGAGGTTGGCAGTGCCCCTTCCGGCTCCGACCACCGTTCATTGACTTCGATCAGAGCGGGCAGGACTTTGTTGAAGCACTCCACCAACGCTGGATCAAAATGCGTGCCGGCATCGGCATTAATTTGTGCGACGGCTTTGTCTACCGGCCAGGCGGGCTTGTAGGGGCGTTCATTGATCAGTGCATCGAACACATCAGCAATGGCGATAATGCGGGCTTCAATGGGAATGTCTTCCCCCTTGAGGCCATGAGGGTATCCGCTACCGTCCCAGCGTTCATGGTGATAAAGCGCAATGCGACGAGCCATGGCCAATAATCCGGTACTGTCCTCGCCAATAATCCGTCCGCCAATAGCAGGGTGCTCCTGCATAATGGCCCACTCTTCTGAGGTTAATTTGCCCGGTTTTGATAAAATGGCGTCAGGAATACCAATTTTTCCGATGTCATGCATGGGGGCTGCATGGAGAATGTCTTCCTGAGCCTGCTCGGAAAAGCCCGCTTCTTCGGCTATCAGGCGGGAGACATGACTCATGCGAATCACGTGTAATCCGGTTTCATTGTCTTTGTATTCTGCAGCCAGACCCAGGCGCTGGACTACCTGTAATCGGCTATGCTTCAACTCATCCATATGAACCAGTTGCAGGTGAGTTCGCACGCGGGCACGGACAATGGAAGGATTGATGGGCTTGCTGATGTAATCAACGCAGCCCAGGTCGAACCCCTGCGTTTCATCGGCTTCATCAGCCAGGGCGGTGACAAAAATGACAGGGATGTGCCGGGTCTTTTCATCTGCCTTTAGTTGCTTACAGACATCAAAGCCAGTCATATCCGGCATCATCACATCCAGCAGAATCAGATCTGGCATCTCCTGGCGCGTGATTTCCAGGGCACGGCTACCATTTTTGGCAAAGAGTAACTGGTAGGAATCTTGCAGCAGGGTCCGCAATATATGCAGGTTGGTGGCTTCATCATCCACCAGCAGGACGCGTTTTTCATTCAGAAGTCCTGTGGTACCCATAGCACTCCGCCTCTTCTGTTGTTTATGACAAGGTCTTGATGATAGCGATAATTTTATCGAACTCAAACTCATCCATTGCCATGTGAATATCTTTTGCTGTATGCGCATCCACTGACTGGATCAGTTCTGACAGTTTTTCCTCAGGAATTTCGCCGCGCTCCAGGCAGCTAACGATGTACTGCTGATCCGTTTCATCCATTGGCGTGCTCTTTCTGGGTGTTGGCACTGAATCTGGTTTGTCAGCGGTTGGAGCGGCTCTTGACATGCCTGCCGGATCGGTTGACAAAAAGTCAGTGTCCAGATTTTCCTCTTTCAGCAAGTCGAGCATTTTTTCATGCAAAGCGCCCAGTTGACCCTCAATATCTCTGTCATGTGTACCTGAGTTTTTGCTGAAGAGTTCCAACGATTCCAACTGGGTATACAGTCGTTCCAGGCCAAGGTTTCCAGCTATCCCTTTCAGGCGATGAACGTGCTGGTTCAGGGTGTCAGTATCCTGGCTCTCCAAAGACTGGCTAACAGAGTCGATTTCTTCAGGTAACTGTTTAAGAAAATTTTGTAGTACCTGATTATAAACCTCTGCGTTGCCCCATCTTTCAATCGCGTCATCACGGTTAATGGTTTGTGGCATCGAGCTGCTTTTTACGGACTCAGGAGAGGGCGTGTCCGGTGTCTGATGCAAAACGTTAGTGATTTCGGAATACACTTTCTTCCAGTCCAGCGGTTTGGCGATAAAACCGTCCATGCCGGAGAGCCTGGCAGCTTTATGATCTCTTTCCAGCACACTAGCCGTCAAGGCAATAATCGGAATGCGTTGCAGGCCCTCCTGGATTTCATAGGCGCGAATCTGACGGCTGGCCCCAAGACCGTCGAGATTAGGCATTTGCACATCCATCAGGACGAGGTCGTAATGTCCACTTTTGTAGGCCTGAACAGCTTCAAGACCATCTGTGGCAATATCGACGGTATGCCCGGCACGAGCCAGGTTGACGGAAAGTAATTCAAGGTTTTCCGGAACATCATCGACCGCGAGAATAGATAGCCCGGTATCTTTGTCTGGCCTTGGAGTATGTCTGCGATCCTTCAGGGCATCACAAGGTTTCAGTGGCAATGCAATGCTAAAAGTGGAACCTTGACCTTCTTCGCTCTCCACCTGAATAGTGCCGGACATGAGCTCGGTCAGTTTTTGCGCAATTGTTGTTCCCAGGCCTGTTCCTCCGAATCGGCGACTCATACTGACGTCTGACTGAGAAAAAGGTTGAAAAATTGTTTCCAGTCGATCTTTGGGGATGCCAATGCCGGTATCTTGAATAGCGATACGGACGCCGGGTTTGTGCTCAGTCACTGTGACTGCAACGCCACCTTCTTCAGTGAATTTTACGGCATTACTAAGCAGATTGGTCATGATCTGTTTAATGCGAAAGGCGTCCCCCAAAAACCATTGCTGAGGGCTCTCATAGGCGACTGACAAGTAGATTGATTTCCGGTCTGCAAGTAAACGGATTTCCTCACAGGTCTCTTTGACCAGTTGTTGCAGGGAAAAGGGGCGTTGCTCGAGTTCGATGGCGTTGCGATCGAGTTTCGCAGTGTCCAGAATATCGTTCAACAGTCTGAGCAAACTGCGAGCGGAGCGGTGGATAATTCGTGTGTGGCGATATTGGTTGCTGTCGAGCTCGGTGTCGAGTAACAACTCGGAAAAACCAATAATGGAATTCATGGGCGTGCGAATTTCATGGCTCATGTTGGCCAGGAAGGCGCTTCTTGCCGTGGCTGCCTGTTCCGCCCTAACCTTGGCTGATTTGAGGTTTTTCTCCATTTCCACCCGATTCGTAATGTCCGTCAGGATACCGACATAAACGGTAGCGCCATCGACCTTTGTTTTGCTGACGCCGGCTCTGACTGGAAAAACGGTGCCATCCCTTCGCAGGGCTGTAACCTCGCGACGGTTGTCCATCAGCTTGCCCTGTTGTGTCTTCCTGTAGCGGTCGAGGTAATGATCGTGGTTGTCACTGAATTCTTCCGGCATTAATAATTTTACATTTTGACCCCGGATTTCCTCTTCTGCCCAGCCAAAAAGTATTTCAGCCGCACGATTGAAAGACAGAACCTTGCCTTGTTCGTCTATAGTAATAATCGCATCAACGGCAGTATCGACAATGGCGCGAAGCCGGTTCTCGCTACTTTGCGCCTGGTTGACCAGGTCACGGTAACGCATGATGCCATTGGTGGTGATCACAACAATACCGATACCGATGACTGCCAAACCAATGCTGAGTGCCAGCCAGGTTTCTGTCTCAACGTGGTCGCCCTGGACGGACGAATCCAGCAAGAACCGCACACCTGCCATGCCAGTATAATGCATGCCAGATATCGCCAGCCCCATACAAATGCCACTGAGCCCTAATGACACTGACGGGCTCAGCTTCAGCAGTTTCTGTGTGCCGTAATGAACACTCAGGGCTATCATGGCCAGTATCACTGCAACGACAATCGAAGCCAGGAACCAGCCTGCATGGAAACGCATGCCGCCATCCAGTTCCATGGCAAACATACCGGTATAATGCATTGCACCGATGCCGGCACCCACAAACAAGCCGCCCAGGGCTATGGTCACAGGGGACGGACGCATGGCACTGAGGATTTGCAGGGCTAAAGCCGAGGCCATAAATGCTGGCAAGACCGAAGCCAGTGTCAGTGCCGGAGAATAGTTGACTGCTACGGGTAAGGAAAACGACAACATGCCGATGAAATGCATTGCCCATATGCCGACACCTAATACGAATGCGCCAGAGAGCAAGGCGATTTGACGTGTAAAGGGGCGTCGGGCCAACCGCACCAGTGTTGAGGTTTGAAGCGCCAGTGTGGAAGCAATGATGGCAATGCCCACGGAAAGCAAGACGAGCCAGGTGTTATGGTGACCGTGAACCAGAATCGAGCCTGCGGGGGCAGTCAGATCAAAAATGTCTGTCATTTATTGTTAGCCTTTCTTTTTGCTTGGCCTCGGTGCTTTAACATGGCACCTGCAGGGCATAGGAATTGCCACTTACCCTGGCTGTATTGATTGGATTATGCATTACCTTGCACTGATTAGTCAGTGTTAATACATAAAAACAGTGCAAATGGATTTGTGAAAGGCAAATCAGCGAGTTGCGTGGCAGGCCATGTGCTGGATGACACCAGGTTTCTGGCAGGCCAGTTTGCAAATACGATACTGGTAGACTCTGGCGCTGGGGTCTAACTCGGCGGCTTCGTCAATTGCCGCTTCCAAATCAGCCTGAGCTGCCTGCTGTGTCAAGTAAGGGCCGGAGATATTAACCTGAAGTGTGGGTTCTTCAGGGTCCGTCGCCACGATATAGAAGTTTTCCAGATTCATCACTACTACACGTTGTCTTTCGTAAAGAGAACGGCTGTCAGGCCAGTTAATTCCAGCGTAGCTGACTTTTGGTCGCTACCGGATAATGGCGCGGTATTATCCGCCTTTCTTTTTCATTCGCATAGGGGTTAGCGGCAGATTTTCCGTTTTTTTATCGAAATTTTTATCGTATTTTTATATTAACGCCATCGTATTTGACTATCGTATCGGTTAAGCCTTCCATTTGCCATGAAAACCGGCAGTATGGTCAGGTAAATTCAGGGCATGATGAAACGATTCAGAATGCATCATAAGTACCTTTGAGGTCTGACAACAGAGAGAGATCAGTGACACCCATCAGTATCATTATTCCTGTCCTGGATGAAGCCGAAGCGCTGTCACGACATTTGCCGGCACTAAAGCAGTGGCAATCTCAGGGCCACGAGGTCATTGTCGTCGATGGTGGCAGTCGCGATGACAGTGTGGCAGTGGCGGCAGAGTACGCAGATAGAATCGTTCACGCACCAGCAGGGCGGGCGAACCAGATGAATGCCGGAGCCAGACTGGCGTATGGCGACTTGCTGCTATTCCTGCATATTGACACGCAATTGCCGGAAGCGGGCATGAAATACTTGCAACAAATCAGCGCCAGTCAGGGCGTTGGCTGGGGTCGTTTTGATATTAAACTGAGTGGTCGGTCTCTGGCATTTCGGGTAATTGAACGCGCCATTAACTGGCGCTCCTGGGCCAGCGGAATCGCAACGGGAGACCAGGGTATATTTGTTGACCGGCGTCTGTTCATGGCGCTGGGGGGGTATCAGTCAATTCCGTTAATGGAGGATGTCGAGCTCAGTCAGCGGTTGCGGAAAGTCTGTCGCCCTCTATGCATTCCTCACAAGGCAGTTACCTCAAGTCGACGTTGGGAAACGCACGGTATCATCAAGACGACGGTTCTTATGTGGTGGCTGCGCTGGCGCTATTTTGTAGGTGCTTCGCCCAAGGTGCTGCATCGTCGTTATTACCCCGAACATTATCGCCCGGAAAACGAGCCCAGTGTCACAACACGCCTGCTGTTATTTGCCAAGGTACCTGAGCGAGGCAATGTAAAAACGCGCATTCAGCCACTATTAGGTGAGGATGGGGCGATGGATTTGCACCAGCGATTGATCCGGTATACCTGGAAGCGACTCTCGGCCTCCCAGGGAACGCTGGGAATTCGCCCGGAGCTCTGGGCATCAGGTGTCGGGGGGGATACGTTTTTTGCGGCACTGAAACCGACACCATATCTGGCAATACAGACCGGACAGGACCTGGGTGAGAGAATGTGGTCGGCTGCCAGTCATGCGTTGGCAACCGCCCAGTATGTCGTGATAGTGGGGGCAGATTGTCCGTCAGTGGATCTTGCCTATGTGCAGGAAGCCGTAACGGCACTGAAACGTGGCGTACCCGTGGTTCTGGGGCCGGCCATTGACGGTGGCTATGTCCTGTTGGGGGTGCGTAAACCGTTAGTACCAGAGATGTTTTCTGATATTCCCTGGGGAACTGATCAGGTGTTGAAGCAGACCCGTTCCCGGTTACGTGAGCAGGGAATAGGGTGGCAGGAACTGTCACCGCGGTGGGATGTGGATCGACCCGAGGATCTCAAGCGGCTGGCTGAATTGCCTAGCTGGGCGGATTCGGCCAACTGATCAGCCTTATTTTTTACTGATACTTTCGCGCTGTAATTGGGTAACAAAGCGAGTAATGATCACTTGCTGGTTTCGTGGCAGTTCGCTGAATTTCATGCCACAGATGGTTTTATCACTATCCTGAAGGTAGCGGGTATAGATCAGGTGAGTATTTACCTGCAGTGGTTGTTCAACTAAAGGCAAGTCGGCCTGTAATGCGACCAGCTCCATCATACGGGGCTCTCTTTGCAGTCGACCCTCGATTTCCAACGCCAACCCTGTGGCTGACATGTCAACAACGCGGGCTTTTATTCTTTCACTGGTTTTCCTTTGGCCACTGCCATTCCCGTCAGTGAGGTCTCCATCGTTTTCAGGAAGCTGTCGAGTGATGCTGGCTTGCACATTCAGTGTGGCGGGTACAATGGCGCGGTATGCGTCACGTCTTTGCAGATAAAGTAAGCGTTCAGGGAAAGCGACACGGTAACATTCCTGGGAATGACGCGTTGTCATGGTGTCCAGGGCAACCAGATCTTTGGCATGAACCCGAATCCCGTGCACTGATGCCCTCAAGCTGAATGGGCGGCCATCCTTCGCCCATTTACGTGCCTGCTCACTGGCAAATTCATCCAGGTAAAACTCTCTGGCGTGCAGGTTGACGTCAAGGACCATGGAACTGAAAGGTGCGCTGGACTGATCGAACTGGATATTAATACTGGACCGGTCTGTTTGCAGCGTGCGCAGCACACTGAATATATCGCCAGCAGAGGTGTAATAGCGGTCGTTGCCAAACGTGCTCATGTAAGATGATCAGGCCTGGCCGAGGTTGCGGCGCTGGCTGGCAGTCAGACGACTGCCATGGCGGTTATACAGTTTTTCAGCGTTCTCATTGCCACGCAGGATGTCCAGTGCGCGCTGGGTGTTGACCTGACTGCGGTGCACAATGATGCGGTTGGTTTCACTCAACTCGCGACAATTATTGAGTCGTTGCTTGATGCTGTCCAGCAGGTCATGCAGACGGGCATCGCTTTCTCTGCCAATGAGTGCGCTGAGTTGGGCGATGCTGGTCTGGTTCTCGGGCACACCTGCTTTCAACAGCAGCTGGCGGCGTTTCTGGTCATTACCTTCAATATTTGTCAGAACTGACTGCTTTTGCTGCAATATGCCGTCAAGATCACCAAGATTCCGGCTTTCCAGACTGACACGTTCTTTCTCGAGCAGACCTGTCAACTCATCGAGTAGCTCGCGATCGCGCTCAAGTAAATTTTGCAGTTCGGATTGACTCATGGCTTGCTATTCAGATTAATGTCAGTCGCCGAGTTGTTGCTCAAAGCTCAACATTTTGTCGGCAAGGCGTGCCGAATCAATCTGATAGTCGCCATTGTCAATGCGGTTGCGGATCGCTTCCA
>Ga0310345_10006012_pt1 | contig 10658 bp, 9 predicted proteins | sample HC15DNA20500_MG_FD_204667 | JGI IMG/M metagenome (GOLD analysis project Ga0310345, IMG submission 204667) | Marine microbial communities from station ALOHA, North Pacific Subtropical Gyre - HC15-DNA-20-500_MG | ecosystem: Environmental > Aquatic > Marine > Oceanic | place: Pacific Ocean: North... | reverse complement strand
AATTGCTTCAAACTGGCGTTTTTCAACTGGAAACGAGGATTCAAAATCAGCGGATGTGCCCGCTGCTGTGAAAACCGCTGAGAATATAGATCATAGAGCAGAAGACCTAATTTAATAATCAATCCACCTCGCAGAACTTGTCCTCACCCCTCAATCGGAGTTGAGGACATGCTTAATCGGGGATGTTCAGAGGAAAAACAAGTGTTTGCCATTGCACCGGTCGATAGTGTGGCAAGTCCAAAAATTTCTTGGCACTTTTCAAAAGCCCGCGTGCCAGTTGAAAATTAGGATCACGGTTGGCAGCGGTTCGACATAATGCGGTGCTAACTGGAGCTGTCGATTTCGCTCCTGAACAGCTTCACAGAATAAGCCGAAACTCACCGTTTTCGAGATAGCGAATGCCATCGTGTACCATATGCGAGGAGGCAACACTTGTTCCAGAGCAGAAATCACCTTGAGCGACCATCAGGATATCAATACCCTGTAAGGCTAAATCTCCAAAAGTGCCAATACCGTTGATACCGGCCCCAATAATTAGGATCTTAACTTTCGATTTCCGGCCAAGACGCTGTAATTGATCTCGCCTTTTCATCCCTATAACTTGCACTGACAATTTGAATTAGCGTTATACTGGACCTGAAAATGGCTCTAAATAGACCGATATGCATCCTCACGATAGATCAGCACTTGTGCCATGTTACGGGGGATAGTGACTTGCAACGCTTTCCGTTTTCGGTTAGCGTTTTTAACCACCAATTGTGTCCTCAGCATACCTGTCATGGTGATCATTCCCGATTCAAAGTAGACCCACATTTTTTGTTCGGTATAGGGATTAATAATGTGTTCTTCATTGGGCTGAAAAAAATCATAGGTAGGGAAGTCGAGTTCAATCGCCTTGTCGAAGCCTTGTAAAACTAATTCTGGCGGTGGTACTTTGGGTTTATAGCCGCTTAACCTACAATTGGTTAGACGAACTGGTCCTCCATCTTTATTGGTTAGTTTGAGAGAGATGAAGATCGCCAACTTCCGGTTGTCGTCACGGGTAACAAACCAGGTATCTTCGATAATCTGTTCTGCCGTCAAGCCCGGGATTTGTCGTTGCCGGTCGTAGAGAACCGCCAAAATCACGATACAGATAATTCCGAGTACCGTCCAGTTCCCGGTTGGTGTCTTAATGAACTCAAAAAGAAGCTTTAGTGTTTGCTGTAGCATCTGTCCTACTAGCTCTAAGAAAAACCCGTTGATAGCTTAAACATACATGTTTCCGTGAACGTGTTTTGAGCTTCGTAAAGGCTTTATCTTTTTCCTGAATCAGGTTTGCGAGTGATACTAAGCAGATACACCCGTTTGTTAGCCAGCTTATACATTCGCCGTTTAATAACCATATTTTTTCATGATCGCATCCAGACGATCGAGTGGAATCGCCGGAATGGTTCGATTCTGTTTGCCCGTCATCGTACTTGCCATCGTCATCGAATTGTAGATGGCTTCTTCAGTGGTCTCAATCACCGCTTGATAGAGTGGATCCAGATTCCGATTGCGGAGCATTTGCATCTCCAGTACAGGATGATCGCTTCGCCGAGGGATTTTGTTGGCCGTTGAGAAAGCGATCACGAATTCGCCACTGCTCATGGTACTAGGCGTACCTGTTCGCGCCAGTCCGTGTGTGGCGCGAAGGCAAAGCTGCCGTAGTTGCCGATGGGTCAACGGTGCATCTGTAGCAATCACGATAATAAAGGAGCCATCTTTACCTTGAAAAGGCAGTAAATCCTGGATTTCTTTGCCGACGGGCACACCGTCGATGCGAAGTTGATGCCGCCGACCGCCATTCGAATTGACCAACACACCGATTGTATAACCGCCTTGATCGGTCGGTAACAGACGGGAAGCGGTACCGATTCCAGCTTTGAACTGGTAGCATCGCATCCCCGTGCCTGCACCGACACAGCCCTCTTCCACAGCGCCGTCAGTAGCCGTATTGATCGCCTCTATAGCGTGTTCAGGTCGAACATGCAAGCCCCGAATATCGTTCAGATAACCATCGTAACACTCTCCTACAATCGGCAAGGCAACGTGGTTCAAATAGCGAACAACGCCTTCGTGAACTGCTCCCACAGATAGCGTATTCGTCAGCATAATTGGTGACTCAATGTAACCAGCGTCATTGACCCAGGCCATACCTGTCATTTCTCCGTTTCCGTGAATGGTGTGAGCGGCACCCACCAGCAGGTGGGTTTCTAGATCTGGGTTGGGGATTACGGCTGTTACGCCGGTCCGGATGTTATTCCCCTGATTGAGAGTCACATGTCCAACCTTAACACCCATTACATCGGTAATCGCATTGTGCCGACCTGTAGGATAAATGCCGATTTCAAACCCGAGATCCCGGATTCTGGCCCGTTCAGCTATACTATTTTGATCGGCCTGGCCTTCAGCATCGACCGCCCAAGTTATCAGCATCCAACAAAGGATTAGACTATAACAAAGAGTAGAAAATTGGATCGAAGAGATCCTGTATTTCTGCATCGTTTTTCCCCAAGCTCAATTTTGATGGTCTAAGGCATATAGAAATTGGCGAGTTCGCGCATCTTGTGGTTGATCGAAGATCTGAGTTGGAGAACCTGCTTCGACCAGATGGCCTTGATCCATGAAAATGACACGATCGGCAAAGTTTCGAGCGAAATCCATTTCGTGTGTCACAATGATCATGGTCATTCCTTCTTCAACTAATTGTCGCATAACACCTAGAACTTCTGCAATAAGTTCTGGGTCTAAGGCTGAAGTTGGTTCATCGAACAGCATTACTTTAGGTTGCATCGCTAAGGCTCTGGCAATCGCTACCCTTTGCTGCTGTCCACCAGAGAGTCGGGACGGGTACTGGTCTTTTTTATCGGTTAAACCGACCTTCTCCAGCAGTTGGAGGCCTAAATCAGTCGCTTCTGCGATCATCATCTTTTTAACGATAATAGGTGCTCCGATCACGTTTTCTAAGACCGTTCGGTGAGCAAACAGGTTGAAAGATTGGAAGACCATACCTGTTTTCAAGCGAAGGGCGTGAATTTGAGCTGGGTCAACCCGACCGTCTGGACGTGCCATTACCCGAACGCCATCAATTTGGATACTACCGTGGTGAGGCTGTTCTAAAAAATTAAGACAACGAAGCAGAGTACTTTTACCGGATCCACTTCGACCGATGACACAGACCACTTCAGCTATATCAACGGTAAATGACGCCTGTTTTACCGCCTGCAGGGTACCAAAAAACTTTTCCAGATCCACTACCTCGACCATTGAGGACGGTTGTATTGGCTGGGTCATTCACGTACTCCTTTGGAAAGTCGATCTTCAATTTTAGACTGGAAAACAGAAAAGATGATGGTCAAGATCCAGTAAAAGGCAGCCGCAACCAACAAAGCTTCCAGGTGACGGGCATCACGTCGACCATGTTTTTCAGCACGCCACAGAATCTCATGTACAAAGCCAACGGTCGAAACCAGTGCGGAGTCTTTCTGCATGGCGATAAACTGGTTGCCAATTGGTGGGAGAATCAAACGAAGGGCTTGCGGGAAAACAATCCGATGCATCATCTGATTCCGCGTCATACCCAGGGCGTAAGCGGCTTCTTGTTGCCCAATGTCAACCGACTGAATCCCGGCTCGAAAAATCTCTGCCATATAAGCACCATAATTCAATCCGAGGGCTAAAATCCCCGCCGTCATCGGTCCTAACCGAATGCCGATTTGCGGCAAGGCAAAGAACAGAAAAAAGATCTGCAATAGTAGGGGCGTTCCACGCACTAGCGAAATATAAAATGTCGAAGTGGCATATGCCGGAGGAAATCGCGACAGGCGGCCGAGCGCACCCATCAAGGCCAGTAAACAGGCCAAAGCAATCGAGGCTGTGGAGAGGATAATGGTAACCACGATGCCTTCCGCGATGTTAGGACCGGATCGAGTGATAAATCCAATATCCAGTGCAATAGTCTTGATTTCAAACCCGAAGAGGTCTATTTTCAATCCACTGAAAGCTAGTATCAAGAAGAAGAACAAAACTGCCCAGGAAACATAAACACCGATCTGGAACTCTCGTTCCTGTTGTTGGCGAATTAGCTCAACCTGTCGGCCAAGCTCACACGTTTCGGTATCGTTTGGTTTCACGATAATTTCGGTATTCTGCAATCCGATCTTATTAGACTAAAAGAATTAGCTTTTTCTTGAATCCTGAACCTCATTTGGGCAGATCAAGCCATTATATGAAATACGAAATTAGCAGGTCAAGGAGGATTTATAAACCGGTTCTGATTCGGCCACCTATTTTTTCCCACAAGAACAGTTATTATAACCGACTTTCTGCATGTTTTATGGCGAGATTAGTAATAACAATCGAACATTGACATAGAATGAACGTAAAGGGTGGGTTTTTCAGCCCAGAAACCAAAATCTACTTCTCAATCTTACGGCAGCAAATCTGAAGTAGGGCTGGAAGATGAAAACGCTAACTTCTTATCAAAGTCAAGTGATCGACCATCTCGGGCTGGCCGCTGGTACATACGAGAATTTTATCGTTATCAGTGGATTGAAATGGGTGGTGGAAGTTTTTCACAAAAGGCTACTTTGAAGTATTCCAGGATATGGAAACTTATCGATTCATAAAATTATCAGATGCTGCTTTCCAATCAAGTTTGGGACGAACTTAATCCCTACGCCTCTACATCTAATATTTGGTTTTCTTTGGTTCTCGAATTCTCGTATTCATGGGAATCCGAGAACGCCTGACTATTCCGATTAGCATAATCACAATTATTGGCTGTGAATTTACCTCTCTACTACGGTTGCATACCTATATCCGGCAGGTTCGCATACCCACCGCCTCAATATCAATACTAGCTAAAGTTTGGTTGTCGCTGTTGTAGGTAAAACTAGCAGTGATCGGTTGTCTCCCTAATACTCGCGGCAACCAATGTTTGGCATCAGCCCACATTCTGTGGTAGGGGATCTTAGAAACGGCTAACCAGATTGGCTTAACTTCCGCTGTTTCAGTCAAATTACCGGTCCAGACCTCAGTCAGAAATGCTTCTACCAGGTGATTCCATCCGGGTTGATAAGGAAAATCGAAGATCAGTTTTGCCATCGGTTGCAAGTCCACAACGCAAACCGATAGATGGCACTCCTCCCTCGTTTCCCGGACGGCGGCTCGTAAGGCGGTTTCCCCGCTCTCAATACCACCGCCAATGCCGACAATTTTTCCTTTCCCGAAGCCCGACTTCTTCTCTGCCAGCAAGACTTCAGATACGGTATCTGAAGCGGTATCAACCTTGATGGGAAAACACAGCGTGGCGTGTCGCATCAAGCCCGGTTGGTTGCCGCTAATGGCGAGAAATAGCTTCGTGCAGATTTAAGATTACGCGGGTAACCGAAGTCCATGCCGTTAGATCATCATTAACCAAGCCTTCAAACCCCTCTTTTTCATCTACACTGGCTAATAATTGTGCGGAATGGTCTTCCCGTTGGTAGGTACGCCAATGTTTGTCGTACAGTGCCTTAATCACCGACTGTTCTTTCTCCGAAGCGGAACGAGACAAAGCCCGCTGAAAGGCCCAGTTGACACGTTCCGGGGTAGAAGATCCACCGTGCCTCAAGATCTGCCCGGCAAATATCCGAGCTGACTCGATGTAACTCGGATCGTTAAGTAAGGTTAAGGCCTGAATCGGCGTATTGGAATAAGGCCGTTCTGCTACACACTCCTGTCGACTCGGCGCATCGAAAGCCATCATGCTGGGGTGTGGGAATGTTCTTTGCCAGTGGGTATACATGCCGCGTCGGTATTGCTTTTCACCTGAATCGTGTTGGTAAACTCGTTTGGGAAAGTTGAGGTTAGCGTAGTAGCCTTTGGGTTGATAAGGCTTGACGCTTGGTCCACCGATCTGGCGAACTAGTAGCCCACTAATGGCTAACGCACTGTCCCGGATCACCTCGGCGTCAAATCGAAATCGGTCTTGTCGGGCTAATAGGCGATTATAAGGATCTCGCTCCTGCAATTCAGGGCGAGCGCTAGACGATTGCCGATAAGTTCGGGACATAACGATTTTTTTAACCATTTGCTTGATGTTCCAACCGCTGTCCATAAACTCAACTGCTAGCCAATCCAGTAATTCAGGGTGGACAGGTGCTTCTCCTTGTGCCCCGAGATCATCCAGCACCTTGGAGATACCGGTACCGAAAAAGAGATACCACAAGCGGTTGACGAAAACCCGTGATGTTAATGGATTATCGCGTGACAAGATCCAGTTAGCCAAATCTTTTCGGTTAGGTCGACTGTCTGTTGGGGAATCCACGGGTTGAAGCGAAGGCAGAAATTCAGGGGTGTCGGGTGTCACAATTTCGCCAGAGTCGTCCATCCAATTCCCACGGGGCAAGATGCGGATAGTTCGTGGTTCAACCGCTTCCACCGTCAGTGAATAGGGGACGGATTCGATCAACTCTTTCTGCTGGTTTTGGAACTGTTGGATAGTATCTCGTAATTCTTTAAGCTCCGGCGCAATAGTCCGATAGTGGTCAGTAACCTGTTTCTTCTGTTCATCGGTTGGTATTTGGTCACCTTCTAAAACGGATAGAACAGAGTTTGGATGCAAGGCTCGGGTTTGACCAGCGATGGTGGTCCTCACCCCGGATTTGTCCCAGTAGGCCAAGCCTCCATACTGCACGAACGCCATGCCGCTGAGTTGAGAACCTAACTTCAAGCCGACGACTTCGGGCTTGACCTCCAGGCGAACCCATTTGCCCTTCGGTGGCAGGTCACCTATCGGTCGATGGTCAGGTTTATCTGTACCAATTGCACCGAATCCGATTTTGTCTTCGCCCCAAAAGGCACGGTGGTTCCAATCCCCGTCGTTGAATTGTAGCATTACCGTTTGTGGCGGATTGTCAGGATCCAACCAAACGTAAGCAAATAGCTGCTCACCCTCACTAAGGATGAATTTTTTCCTGGCCTCAGAAAAATGGTGCTGAACCACCGCATTGCCGATTTGCCGCCGTGAAAATTGGCCACTAAACACGGGGGCATCGCTCTTATCAACAAATTGCCACTTACCCTGGGTTTTGCCGCCGTTATTCTGTTTATCGTCGATCCAACCGAAGTCGACGAGTTCTTGGGAAGAGAGATCTTTAACCGTCTGAATTTCCCATCTTTTCTGCGAATCGGCCAATTCCAGTGCGTTATATTCGGCTTGCCTCTTCTCTAATTCTCGTACTAAGCGGTCATGCTCAGCCTGTTGAGTTTCGTCCAGGATGCGAACGATCGGTTCTCGTTTACTGTTACCACCGTAAACGCCCACCTCTTTGATGTCGGCGAAGAATGCGGCCAAACGATAGAAATCTTGGGTGGTGTAGGGATCAAACTTGTGATCGTGACACTGGGCGCAACCCATGGTGGCTCCTAACCAAACCGAAGCCGTGGTGCGAACCCGGTCTGCAGAATAGATGGCCAGATACTCCTTGGCTTGGGCTCCGCCTTCTGCTGTGGTTTGATTGAGACGGTTGTAACCTGCTGCGACCTTTTGCCATACTGTCGAATTATCCAGGAGGTCGCCAGCTAAGTTTTCCCGGGTAAACTGATCGAAAGGCATATTCTCATTGAAAGCACGAATCACATAATCTCGGTACGGCCAAACGCTGACGTCTTCGTCCGAATGATAGCCGGTGGTGTCTGCATAGCGAACCAGATCCAGCCAATAGAGTGCCATGCGCTCGCCGTAGTGTGGAGAATCCAGCAACCGTTCAACGATCTTTTGGTACGCCTCCGGACTGTCGTCCTCAACAAAGGCTTCCACATCTTCGTAAGCTGGTGGGAGACCTGTTAGATCGAAACTCAAACGACGGATCAGTGACTGTTTGTCAATTGTTGGTGATGGCGTAATCCCCTCAGATTCCAATCGGCGTTGGATAAAATGGTCAATTTCGTTCTTCGGCCACGACCGGTTGTTAACAGATGGTAGTTCCGGCCTCTGCGGCGGGGTATAAAGCCAGTGGTCTTCCCATTTTGCTCCTTCTGTAATCCATTGTTTTAGCAGAGCGATCTCTTCCGCTGTCAATTTGCGATTGTGGCTAGCCGGTGGCATTCGCTCGGTTGAATCTGGATGCGTAATCCGTTGAACCAGTTTGCTTTGATCTGGCCGGCCTGGAACAATGACAGACCCTTCAGTTTGCCCGCTCAAGGCACTAGTTTCCATATCCAAGCGCAAGTTGGCTTGTCGCTTTTTAGCGTCCGGGCCGTGACACGCATAACACGTATCGGATAGGATCGGACGAATGTCGCGATCGAATTGCAGTCCTGTTTTTGGCATGGAGACAACGGGCATTCCAAGAATTCCAACTACCACCAATAGACTTAGGAACCAACTGAAAACTTGAACTAAGATCAACCTCATGATTTTTCTCTTACTCTATATCGCTACTATTTTTTGCGACGTCGTTTACGCTTGGGTTGGTTTGCACGCGGAATCTGATTTTTGGTGGTTTTTGCTTTCTGCATAAGCGGCATAATCGAAGCCGCCGGTTGACTTCGCTCTAAGGCCGTAGCCATCAACTTCATCGGTTTGTCGATGTGGTTAAAAAAGTGCCGATAACCTTGGCAGAGATAGTTTAATCCGTCTTCACCATCTGGCGTTTTGATAAATCGGTTCTTGGGACAACCACCATTGCACATAAACTTAACTTCGCAATCCAGACAGTATTGAGGTAGTGTGTCTTGCTTATCTTGGCCGAATTTAACCTGAAAATCAGATTCGATCATCTCCTGCATCGTTTGCTCCACCACATTGCCAACCAGATATTCCGGAGAGACGTAGTGATCACAACTGTATAGATCTCCGTTATGTTCCAAAGCCAGCGCATTGCCACAGGTTTGGTTGAAAATACAGAGGCTGGGATTATAACCCAACCAGGCCTCCAAAGCAATGTCGAAGATCTGAATAAAAATCTTTCCTACATCTTTCTGGACCCACTCGTCGAAAATGGCAACCAGAAAGTCGCCATATTGTTTGGCACCGACGGACCGGGGCGAAACAGCCTCACCATCCCCAAAGTGTTCAACAATTGGGATAAACTGCATGAATTCAACGCCCAACGACTTGATATAGTTGTAGATCTCCAGCGGTTTTTGGGCATTATGCTCGTTGACTACACAGAGAATGTTGAACTCGACTTGGTGTTTCTGCAGATACCTGATACCTCGTACCACATTGTGGTGTGAAGGGCGCCCCTGCTTATCGAACCTGTACTTATCGTGTAGTTCAGGCGTACCATCCAAACTAATTCCGAGCAGAAAGTTGTTCTTTTTGAAGAACTTGGCCCAATCGTCGTCGATCAACGTTCCATTGGTTTGTAGGGTGTTTTGAATCGTCATGCCCCGCCGTTGATACTTTCTCTGATACTCCATTGTCCGCTCAAAAAAAGGTACCCCCATTAGCGTTGGCTCACCCCCTTGAAAGGCAAACACGACTTCGTTAGTTGGCTGCGTCTCTATATACTGTTGGACGTAATTTTCCAGCACTGAATCCTCCATGCGAAAGGATTTGGTCTCTGGATACAGATCTTCTTTTTCTAAATAGAAACAGTATTCACAATCGAGGTTGCAGATGGGACCAATCGGCTTGGTCATCACATGGAACGGTTGTTGGGTTTTCATTTCTCTCCCTATTCGTATCGGAAGTGAGCTGGGCAATTCTGGGTTTTTGGATGTTACTGCCAAATATATCAAAGATAGTGGATTTCTGCAAGCGAATGAGTCGATGATTTTTTGCGATCTGAGAGACAGGCGGATGGGACTTGATTTGTATTACGGCCGTTTCGATTCTCCTAACAGGTCGACGATGCCTTGTTGAATGATTTCTTCCACTGATAGGTCGAGTGACAAGCGCCTAGTGGACGAAGCCTCGTAGCCGCCGGCAGAGCCTACAGCCGTAGGCTTCCCCCGTAGCTACATAGCCCAGACTTCCAACTGGTACTCGGCAAACATTTCACCGGGGAAATTGTTGTAATCGTGGCTGACCACTTTTGGCTACGGCCAGCATACAAGATAGGCTTGTATTTTCTGCCTCCTTGGCTAGCAACGACTCACGCTCCTTTATAGTCGGAATACGAGAAGGCCGGGTCAGCTTCATTGCCTGTGCTTTGAATGGTACACTGGCGTTATACTTTCAGATCCAGCGAGGGCCAGCGACAGCCCGGCTGTGTTCCCATCCTTGAGGGTAGTTAGCTGGTTCCCGAAATTCCTTTGCCAGCTTTGGTTTGAGGCATAGTCGGCGGTCATTTTTTGACTATTAAATTCGGCCTCGATGATTTCGCTATTTTGTGGCGATTCCAACCCTCTTGACTGTCAAGCGCGTGGTGTACTTGTAGACTCCGACTTTTGTGGCTCCATTTTTATGGACTTGGCTGAACTTCTACGCGATTACTGACGGCCGCTAACAACCGGACTTTATTTTATTTTAATAATGTGGCCTATAAAGTGCCAGAAAAAAGTATGTGCTCGTATTTATTTTTTCACGAAGTGAAGACTAAAGATAAAATTGGTTGGTTGTGGGTAAGAGGGGAAATTCAGGAAAAGGCAGAATTTGGCAGTTAATTTCGTCGTTATTGATGTTATTGAGCATTTTAGAT
>Ga0310345_10006011_pt1 | contig 10661 bp, 10 predicted proteins | sample HC15DNA20500_MG_FD_204667 | JGI IMG/M metagenome (GOLD analysis project Ga0310345, IMG submission 204667) | Marine microbial communities from station ALOHA, North Pacific Subtropical Gyre - HC15-DNA-20-500_MG | ecosystem: Environmental > Aquatic > Marine > Oceanic | place: Pacific Ocean: North... | reverse complement strand
GGGACTGGTCTGGTTCGGTATTGCCGTTCGGGACCAAACGGTGAAAACGGAAAAGCGCAATTTTGCTCCGGAAGGCCGCGCCATTGTCCGGCGCGACAGTGTCATGACCGCACTGCAATTGGTGCTGGACGCCGCCGAAAGCCTCTCGCGTCAGACCGAAGCCACACCATAGACCTGGTCCGCGCGCTTTTCAAAAGCGTCGGTGAACATGCGAAAGGCGCGGTCGAACATCGCGCCCATCAACATGCCAAGCATGCGGTTCTTGAACTCGTATTCGATGAAGAAGTGAATGTCGCAGACACCTTCGGAAACCGCTTCAAAGAACCAGCGGTTCTGCAAAAAGCGGAACGGACCGTCGATATAGCGAACTTCAATCAGGTTCTCTTCGGGCTTGAGCACCACCTGGCTGGTAAACGTTTCGCGGATGGCCTTGTAGCCTACCGTCATGTCAGCCACGAGAATGCGCACACCATCGCGTTCCTTTTCCGAACGCACCACCAGTGCCTCGCACATCGGCACGAATTCCGGATAAGCTTCCACATCGGCAACCAGCGCGAACATCTCCTTCGCGCTGTGGTTCACCCGCTTTACGGTCTCATGCTTCGGCATTGCTGATGATCACGCCGACTTGGCAACAGCATTCAGCTTGGCTTCGCGCGCTGCACGCAGCCGCTCAAAATCCTCGCCCGCATGGTGCGAAGAGCGCGTGAGCGGGCTGGAGGAGACCATCAGGAAGCCCTTGGAATAGGCGACGGTCTCGTAAGACTTGAATTCCTCCGGCGTCACGAACTTCTTGATCGGGTGGTGCTTGCGCGTTGGCTGCAGATACTGGCCGATCGTGATGAAGTCGACATCAGCCGAACGCAGATCATCCATGAGCTGCAGAACCTCGTTCCGCTCCTCGCCAAGACCGACCATGATGCCCGACTTGGTGAAGATGGACGGATCAAGCTCCTTCACGCGCTGAAGCAGCCGGATCGAGTGGAAATAGCGCGCGCCGGGACGAACCGTCAGATAGTTCGAGGCAACCGTCTCCAGATTGTGATTGAAGACGTCCGGCCTGGCAGCAACGACCACTTCCAATGCCCCGTCCTTGCGGAGGAAGTCCGGTGTCAGGATCTCGATGGTTGTCTCCGGCGAAGCTGCCCGGATGGCAAGTATCACATCGGCGAAATGCTGTGCGCCGCCATCCTTCAGATCGTCGCGATCCACGGAAGTGATAACGACATGCTTCAGGCCCATCTCGACAACGGCCTTGGCCACATTGGCCGGCTCATCCAGATCGAGCGGCGCAGGAATGCCGGTGGCGACATTGCAGAACGCGCATGCGCGGGTGCAGATCTCACCCATGATCATGAAGGTCGCGTGCTTCTTGTCCCAGCACTCGCCGATATTCGGGCAACCGGCTTCCTCGCAGACCGTGACGAGCTTGTTCGTTTTCACGATCTCGCGCGTTTCAAGATACCCTTTGGACGTCGGTGCCTTCACGCGGATCCATTTCGGCTTGCGCATCACTTCCTGATCAGGCCGATGAGCCTTTTCGGGATGGCGTGGGCGCGGCTTGGCAGCGCGGTTGTCGAGAATGGTGACCATTGCTTCTTCCTATCGTGCGCGCGGCTTTTCCGACCGTCCGAAGAGCCAGAGTATGAGGATCGCGCCAGCAGTTGCTACGACGAGGTTTCCAAGGAAGCCGTAAAACTCGATGCCAACCACACCGGCAACAGTACCGCCCACGAACGAGCCGGCAATGCCAACCAGAATGTTGGTCAGAAACCCGTGATCGCGGTTCATCGTCTTCTCGGCGATGTAGCCCGCCAGGAATCCGATCAGCAGCATTCCGATAAAGCCGACACCCGGCATGGACATAATGGCTAGATCCGGTTCCATTCTGCGCTCCTTCGCCCATATAGGCATTCGGGCTCACGCCAACCAGTTTACAGGGCAGGCGTCAACCCCCTGCCCTTCGCATTGATTAAGCGTTCAGCGTCCGCCCGTAAGCATCAAGCACGCTTTCCTTCATCATCTCCGACAGCGTCGGATGCGGGAAGACCGTGTGCATCAGCTCTTCTTCGGTGGTCTCAAGATTCATGGCGATCACGAAGCCCTGAATGAGTTCGGTGACTTCCGCGCCCACCATATGGGCACCCAGAAGCTCGCCCGTCTTCTTGTCGAGAATGGTTTTGATAAAGCCCTGATCCTCGCCGAGAGCGATCGCCTTGCCATTGGCGCCGAACTGGAACTTGCCCACGCGAATGTCGCGGCCTGCTTCCTTTGCCTTGGCTTCCGTCAGACCGACAGAGGCCACCTGCGGATGGCAATAGGTGCAACCGGGGATCTTGCCCTTGTCGAGCGGATGAACGCCGGGCACACCGGCAATCTTCTCAACACAGATCACGCCTTCATGCTCGGCCTTGTGCGCAAGCATCGGTGCGCCGGCAACATCACCGATTGCATAGATGCCCTCGACATTGGTCCGGCCATAGCCGTCGACAACGACCGTGCCGCGTTCAACCTTCACACCAAGTTCTTCCAGACCGAGATTTTCCGTATTGCCCTGAACGCCCACGGCGGAAATGAGACGGTCGGCCGTGATCTTCTCGACCTTGCCATCCTTGGTCTCTACATGCGCGGTGACACTGTTGCCACTCTTCTCGACCTTGGTCACCTTGGCTTCGAGCTTGAACTTCATGCCCTGCTTTTCAAGCTGACGCTTGGCAAATTTGGAAACTTCCGCATCCTCGACCGGCATGATCTGCGGCATAAGTTCGACCACGGTCACATCCGCACCCATGCTGCGATAGAAGCTGGCAAACTCGATGCCAATGGCGCCGGAACCCATGACGATCAGCGACTTGGGCATTTCCTTTGGCACCATTGCTTCGAAATAGGTCCAGATCAGCTTGCCATCAGGCTCGATGCCCGGCAGCACGCGCGGGCGTGCACCGGTCGCGACAATGATGTGCTTGGCCTTGTAGGTCCCCTCACCCAAGGTCTTTTTCGGCTTGGGCGGCTGCGGCTCCATTGCCTTCTTCTTCGGTGCGGCGACTGTCACTTCACCCTTGCCCGTGATCTTGGCCTCACCCCAGATCACGTCGACCTTGTTCTTCTTCATGAGGAACTCGACGCCGCCATTCAGGCGCAGCGAAACCTTGCGCGAGCGATCGACCACGGCCGCAGTGTCAGCCGTCACTTTGCCCTCAAGCTTGAGACCATACTGGTCCGCATGCTCGGCAAATTCCTTGATCTCCGCCGAACGCAGCAGCGCCTTTGTCGGAATGCAGCCCCAGTTCAGGCAGATGCCGCCCAGATGTTCGCGCTCGACAATGGCCGTTTTCAGACCCAGCTGCGATGCGCGCGCCGCGGTCACATAACCGCCGGGGCCGGACCCGATGATGATAACGTCGTAGGAATCAGCCACTGACTGTGTCTCCTTCAATCATGGATGCATCGATGCATCCCGTAATGAGTGAGAAGGACATTTGTCCTTCCGGAAGCGCTCGGGCGTTAAGCCTACAGCGCGAGAATTTCCTTAACCGGCCCGGCGAGTGCCTCACCGATGGAACGTGTGTTGGCCGCATCAAGATGAACGCCGTCGATCGGGCTGGCCTTTGCCACGGAAGCCGCATCGAAGAAGCCTGTGCCTGAAACCTCTGCCACCTCTCGGTAAAGGCGGGCCAGTTTCGCACTCTCTTCCACCGCCCCGTCAAATACCTGCTGGAAATCGCCATTTGGAGTGGCAACTGCATGTGGTGGCGAGAGGATCAGGACCTTTGGCGCCTCTTGTTCCAACGGGTAGACATGCGTCTGCACGATCTCAACCAGCCGCCGCATACCCTTGGCAGCCCCGATGGCGTGGCCGCAGAGGAAGCGCTTCATGTCGTTGGTGCCAAGCATGATGATGACGAGATCAAGCGGCGCATGGGTTGAGAGAATGCTCGGCAAAAGCCGTGCCCCGTTTCGATCAACGCCCGCCGTGAAATCATCGAATGCGGTGGTACGCCCGTTCAGCCCTTCGGCAATCACCTGTGCCTTGCCTGAAAGCGCGCAGCCAAGAACGCTTGGCCAACGATCTTCCAGCGCATGGCGTCCCGGACCGTGCGGGTCGTAACCCCAGGTCAGGGAATCGCCAAAACACAGGATGGTCTTCATCCGCTGCCGCCCCTACTAGACCAGCATGCCCATCGGATTTTCGATGAGACGCTTGAAGGCTGCCAGAAGCTCGGCACCCAGCACACCATCCACCGCACGGTGGTCGGTCGAGAGTGTTGCTGACATCACCGTTGCAACAGCCAGTTCGCCATCCTTGACGACCGGACGCTGCTCGCCCGCGCCAACGGCCAGAATGGTCGCATGCGGCGGGTTGATGACGGCGGAGAACTCCTTGATGCCGAACATGCCGAGATTCGAAACCGCAGTGCTGCCGCCCTGATATTCCTCAGGCTTCAGCTTGCGATTGCGCGCACGGACCGCCAGATCCTTCATCTCGTTGGAGATGGCGGAAAGCGTCTTCTGCTCCGCCTGACGAATGATCGGAGTGATCAGGCCACCGGGGATGGATACGGCAACGCCCACATCGGCATGCTTGTGGCGAACCATATTGGCCTCGGTCCAGGACACATTCGCATCCGGCACAGCCTTCAAAGCCATGGCCATGGCCTTGATGACCATGTCGTTCACCGACAGCTTGTAAGCTGGCTTCTCGCCGTTTTCGGTCTTGATGACCGGTGCCGCCGCATTGAGCTCCTTGCGAAGCTTCAGCAATGCGTCGAGCTCGCAATCCACGGTAAGGTAGAAATGCGGTATGGTGCTCTTCGCCTCGACGAGACGGCGCGCGATGGTCTTGCGCATGGAATCATGCGGCACGAGCTCGTAGGAGCCTTCCTCGAAAAGCTTTAGAACCGCATCGTCGGACATCGGCTTGGCTGCAGGCGCTGCCGCAGGTGCATCAGCGGCCTTTGCCGATGGCACACCCTCGGCCTTCGCCTTCTCGACATCTGCCTTGACGATGCGCCCCTTCGGACCGCTGCCTTTCAGGGCCTTTAGATCGATACCGGCATCCTTGGCGATGCGGCGCGCCAGCGGCGAAGCAAAGATGCGCTCGCCCTTGGCGGTATCGTCACTTGCAGCAGGTGCAGCTTCAGCCTTCGCCGGAGCTTCAGCCTTGGCTGGAGAAGGCTCTTCCTTCTTCTCCCCGGCATCTGCCTTCGGCTCTTCCCTGGCCGGAGCGCTGTCGCCACCATCGGCCGCCTTGGCAGCTTCGGCCGCGTCTTCACCCTCTTCGGCCAGTATCGCGATAAGCGCGTTGACCTTCACGCCTTCACTGCCTTCGGGAACAACCAGCTTGGCAACCGTGCCTTCATCAACGGCTTCGACTTCCATCGTTGCCTTGTCGGTCTCGATTTCGGCGATGACATCACCCGCAGAAACGGTATCGCCCTCCTTCACCAACCACTTGGCAAGGTTGCCCTCTTCCATCGTCGGAGAGAGTGCAGGCATCGTGATCTTGATGGGCATGAAGTCTGCTCCCTCAGTTCCGGTAGGAAACGGCTTTCACCGCTTCGACCACTTCAGCGACACTCGGCAGAGCCAGCTTTTCAAGATTGGCCGCATAAGGCATCGGCACATCCTTGCCGGTGATGGTGACGACCGGTGCATCGAGATAATCGAAGGCACGCTGCATCACCTGAGCAGCAATGTGATCACCGACAGACGACTGCGGGAAGCCTTCCTCGACGGTCACAAGACGGTTCGTCTTCTTCACCGACTCGATCACCGTATCGAGATCAAGCGGACGGATCGTGCGCAGATCGATGATCTCCACATCAAGACCTTCGCCAGCCAGTTCCTCGGCGGCCTTGACCGCATAGGTCATGCCGATGCCGAAGGAGACGATGGTCGCGTCGGTACCCTTCTTGTGAATGCGCGCCTTGCCGATGGGCAACACGAAGTCGTCCAGCTTCGGCACGTCGAAGGTCTGGCCGTAGAGAATCTCGTTCTCAAGAAAGACCACCGGATTGGGGTCACGGATCGCAGCCTTCAACAGGCCCTTCGCGTCCGCCGCGGTGTAAGGCATGACAACCTTGAGGCCCGGAATATGGCCGTACCACGCGGCATAGTCCTGGCTGTGCTGGGCTGCGACGCGTGCGGCAGCGCCATTCGGGCCGCGGAACACGATTGGCGCACCCATCTGGCCACCTGCCATGTAGAGCGTCTTGGCAGCCGAGTTGATGATCTGGTCCATCGCCTGCATGGCGAAGTTGAAGGTCATGAACTCGACAATCGGCTTCAGACCGGCGAAGGCGGCACCGACACCGACACCGGCAAATCCGTGCTCGGTGATCGGCGTGTCCACGACGCGGCGGTCGCCGAATTCATCGAGCAGGCCCTGGGTGATCTTGTAGGCGCCCTGATACTCGGCAACTTCCTCACCCATGACGAAGACATCTTCGTCCCGGCGCATTTCTTCCGCCATCGCGTCGCGAAGCGCTTCGCGGACAGTGGTCGGAACCATTTCGGTGCCTTCCGGAATATCCGGATCGGAAGGAAGCTCCTGCTTGACCGCCTTGGGCATCGCAGCAGCCTTGGGCGCCTCTTCGTTCTGCTGGGAAGATGTCTCTTCGGCAGGTGCTTCGGCTTCCTTCGATGGCGCGCTCGATGCAGCCTTGTCCAGATCGTCGGCACTTTCGCCTTCTTCGAGAAGCAGCGCGATTGGCGTGTTTACCTTCACGCCTTCCGTTCCCTCTTCGATCAGGATCTTGCCGATCGTGCCTTCATCGACGGCTTCGACTTCCATCGTGGCCTTGTCGGTCTCGATCTCGGCAATCACGTCGCCAGGAGCAACGCTGTCACCTTCCTTCTTGAGCCACTTGGCAAGGTTGCCTTCCTCCATGGTCGGGGAAAGCGCGGGCATGAGAATTTCCGTTGGCATGGATGCGTCCCCCTTAGAGCAGAATGTCGGTATAGAGCTCGGATACATCCGGCTCGGGGTCGTTCTGGGCGAATTCGGCCGAAACGGCGACGATCTCGCGGACCTTCTTGTCGATGGCCTTCAGATCGTCCTCGCTCGCCCACTTCTTCTCGATGAGGCGGTTCTTGACCTGCTCGATCGGGTCCTGCTCGGAGCGCATCTTCTGCACTTCTTCCTTCGAGCGGTATTTGGCCGGATCCGACATGGAGTGACCGCGATAGCGGTAGGTCTGCATCTCGAGAATGATCGGCCCCTTGCCGGAGCGGCACCACTCGACCGCAAGATCACCGGCAGCCTTCACCGCACGCACATCCATGCCATCAACCTGGATGCCCGGGATCTTGAAGGAGATGCCGCGCATGGAGAAGTCGGTTTCAGCGGATGAACGCGATACCGAGGTGCCCATGGCGTAGCGGTTGTTTTCGATGATGTAGACGACGGGAAGCTTCCACAGCGAGGCCATGTTGAAGCTTTCATAGACCTGGCCCTGATTGGCAGCACCATCACCGAAATAGGTGAAGGACACGCTGTCATTGCCGCGATAGCGATTCGCAAAGGCCAGACCGGTCCCGAGAGAGACCTGAGCACCCACGATGCCGTGTCCGCCATAGAAATGCTTTTCCTTGGAGAACATGTGCATGGAGCCGCCCTTGCCCTTGGAGTAGCCTCCACGGCGCCCGGTCAGCTCGGCCATCACGCCACGCGCTTCCATGCCGGTTGCAAGCATGTGACCGTGATCGCGATAGCCGGTGATGACCTGATCACCTTCCTTCATCGACATCTGCATGCCGACAACCACGGCCTCCTGGCCGATATAGAGGTGGCAGAAACCACCGATCAGCCCCATGCCGTAAAGCTGGCCAGCCTTTTCCTCGAAGCGGCGGATGAGGAGCATTTCCTCATAGGCCTTCAGTTCTTCTTCCTTGTTGAAATCGGCGGGCTCGGGTGTCTTCACCGCACTTGCAGCAGCAACAGCCGTCTGGGGCGTACCCTTTGAACGGCCGGCTGCTGACTTCGATGAGGCTTTCCTGGCGGATGTCGCCATCGGTCACTCCCTAAAGTCTTGCATCAGGCCGCCCATTTGATGCGGGAAGGGTTCACGCGAACCGACGGCCTTGCAGGCTATACATGATACCGCGCGCTGCAGCGCCCCGCTTCCCTGAAAAGGAAACGGAGCGCCGAGCTGCAGTTGCCGAAAAGGCTAGCATGGCCGGACGCGTTCCGCCATGCGGAAAATGCATGCCAGCTATGCAGCTAAACCGTTATAACGACAGAGAAAAAGAGCAATTAACCGAACCTGGGTTAATTGCTGCGCTGCACCCTAAAGATGACCAGCTCGTTATCCTGCGCCAGGTTCAGCGCCCTGCGCGCCTGCTCATCGAGCATATCACGTTCCACCGTGCCATCCTGCAGCAAGGCCAGCTTTTCTTCCAGCTTCACCCGGTTGCCGACGATCATCTGATGCTGCGCCTCAAGCAGCTCCAGCCGGGCCTGCAGCCGCTCCTTGGAGTTGATGCCATAGCGTCCATGATAGGCATGATAGCTGAAATAGGCCAGCACGACGCATGTGATCGCGGGAACGATCAGCCGTCCGGTGTTGCGTCTTTTGTGATGGCGGGTCCACATGCCGAGAGCGTCTCCTTCTGTCCCGCATATCGCCCGATTTTGCTTAATGGACCGTTATATTCCGATAGCAATATAAAAACGGCGCAGCAATTTCTCGCCGCGCCGCCTCATATCTTCACTTCTGGCCGAACTTATCCGCGCAGCATCTTCTTGCCGTGGTAGCGTGCCTGTCGGCCAAGCTGCTGCTCGATGCGGATGAGCTGGTTGTACTTGGCCAACCGGTCGGAACGTGCAAGCGAGCCCGTCTTGATCTGCCCGCAATTGGTGGCAACGGCCAGATCGGCAATGGTCGAATCTTCCGTCTCACCGGAACGGTGCGACATCACGGCGGTGTAGCCTGCCTTGTGTGCCGTCTCGACCGCGTCCAGCGTCTCGGTCAGCGTACCGATCTGGTTCACCTTCACGAGGATCGAATTGGCAATCCCCATGCCGATACCATCATTCAGACGGGCCGAGTTGGTCACGAAAAGATCATCGCCAACCAGCTGAACACGATCACCGGCAAGTTCCGTCAGGATCTTCCAGCCTTCGAAGTCGTCTTCTGCCATGCCATCCTCGATCGAAATGATCGGGTAGTCGGCGGAAAGCTTGGCGAGATATTCGGCCTGCGCCTGTGCATCGCGCGTTTGCCCCTCGCCTTCATAGACATATTTGCCCTCCTTGAAGAACTCGGTCGCAGCACAATCAAGGCCGATGGCAACCTGTTCGCCGGGCTTGTATCCGGCCTTCTCGACCGAGGCCATGATGAAATCGAGCGCTTCCTGCGCGCTGTTGAGGCCCGGTGCAAAACCGCCCTCGTCACCCACATTGGTGTTGTGACCAGCCTTCTTGAGACCCGCCTTCAGCGTGTGGAAAATCTCCGCACCCCAGCGCACGGACTCCGAAAGCGATTCCGCACCAACCGGGATGACCATGAATTCCTGGAAATCGATCGGGTTGTCGGCATGTGCGCCACCATTGATGATGTTCATCATCGGCACGGGAAGAATGTGAGCGGAAGCACCGCCGACATAACGGTAGAGCGGCAGGCCGGATGCGTTCGCAGCAGCCTTTGCCACTGCAAGCGAAACGCCAAGGATCGCGTTTGCACCAAGACGGCTCTTGTTCGGCGTGCCATCGAGATCGATCATGGTCTGGTCGATCAGCATCTGCTCTTCGGCTTCAAGTCCACCAACGGCCTCGAAGATCTCGCCATTCACGGCCTCGACGGCGCGCTCGACACCCTTGCCGAGATAACGCGTGCCGCCATCGCGCAACTCAACGGCTTCATGCGCGCCGGTGGATGCACCGGAGGGAACGGCCGCACGGCCCAGGGAGCCATCTTCGAGAAACACATCGACCTCGACGGTCGGATTGCCGCGGCTGTCAAGAATTTCACGTCCGACGATGTCGATGATGGCTGTCATGGAAAGATGTCCCCATTACTCGTGTGGATGGATCGGTGAATATGCGCTTCTCTTACCCGATGGCGTTGAAAAGACAATGACACCCAGTGGATCAAGTGTCCTTTGACACCCGATCAAAGGCAATCAGGCGTTCCAGAAGCCGCCTCATATCGCGGAACGGCACCATGTTTGGCCCATCCGAGGGCGCATTGTCCGGGTCTTCATGCGTTTCGATGAAGACGCCTGCAACGCCTACCGCGACGGCAGCACTTGCCAGCGGCTCGACAAACCGGCGGTCACCGCCACTGGAGCCGCCCCGGCCACCTGGCTGCTGCACCGAATGGGTTGCATCAAAGATCACCGGCGCCCCGAACTCGGCCATCTGAGGCAAGGCACGCATGTCGGAGACCAGCGTGTTGTAGCCGAAGGAAGCGCCGCGCTCCGTCACGAGGACATTGGCATTGCCGGATTCGGTGACCTTGCTGATCACATTGCCCATGTCCCAGGGCGCAAGAAACTGCCCCTTCTTCACATTGACGACCTTGCCGGTTTTCGCGGCGGCAATAAGCAAGTCGGTCTGGCGGCAGAGAAAGGCTGGAATCTGTAGTACATCGACCACCTCGCCCACGGCATCGCACTGTTCTTCATTGTGAATGTCGGTGAGCACCTGCAGTGCCAGTTCC
>Ga0310345_10006008_pt1 | contig 10664 bp, 13 predicted proteins | sample HC15DNA20500_MG_FD_204667 | JGI IMG/M metagenome (GOLD analysis project Ga0310345, IMG submission 204667) | Marine microbial communities from station ALOHA, North Pacific Subtropical Gyre - HC15-DNA-20-500_MG | ecosystem: Environmental > Aquatic > Marine > Oceanic | place: Pacific Ocean: North... | reverse complement strand
TCTGCACGTCTGCACGTCTGCACGTCTGCACGTCTGCACGTCTGCACGTCTGCACGTCTGCACGTCTGCACGTCTGCACGTCTGCACGTCTGCACGTCTGCACGTCTGCACGTCTGCACGTCTGCACTTAGTGGAAAACGTGGTCTTGTCGGAAATCAAGGTCTCTGTGACATCATTGGGCGAAACGTGTTCTGCGATGCCAGGCCGAACCCCTAATCGAGCTTGGGCATCCTCATCTCCAGAAATCAAGGTCTAGAAACGTGCGACATTCCGACGTGCGACGACTTCCGACCGGAACCCGGTTCCTATCGCTTAGATTGAAGCGCCGCTGCTGTATAGCTCAGCAGATCCCCCTGCTGACGCGAGAGAATGCCGAGTTTCTTGTAGGCGCCGGCTTTCTGGCAGAGCTGAGGTAGAGAGGGACAGACGAGCTCACCGGGTGCGATGTCGGTGAGGTATTTAGAAGAAACCTCGATTGCCTCGGGGTAGCGGTCGAGTCGAGTCAGCAGTCCCACCAGGACCTGGGCCGGAACGCTCTCCCCGCCATCGGCAAGACTCTCCTCGACCTTGTTCCTGAAATGCTCCACGGCGCCGTCCTCATCCTCACCCAAAAGGGCCCGCAGATAGACTGCATGGTCTTGGTAAATATTCTGGAAAGGAGGATCTCCCTTGTACTGGAAAAGTGACGAGAGGCACTTTCCGTAGTCCGCCAGATCGAGAGCCAGTTTCAGCACCTCCGGATCCTCTAGCTCGAGGCTCAGTTGGACCACCGATGCAACGTGGGAGCTGTCAATGTAGTAGCCATTGCCCTCAAACAACCAATCTCGGCCGGTGATCAGTTCGCTGATACTGTTCGTTTCTGGAGCAGATCCCTCCTGGTCGCCGACGACTCGCTTCAGGGTGCCCAAGAGCTCTCCGTGAAGGGTGCTGAGCAGCAAGTGGGCACAGTCGTCACGACCTTCAGTCCCAGGGTACTGGCCGTAAGTGGTAATCGCTCGGCAGATGCCATAGTTGGCCAAGATCAACTCGAATCCCTTGCTCGGATTAGCCCCTTCGTAAAAGGCAATCTCGATGATTGCATCGATTCCTTCCTGGGGTTCGATCCGCCCAATCGCTTGGGCGACCGGCCCCGACTCGCCGATGGCCCGGAAGTACGGCCAGGCGCTGGGGATGTGTCCATCCGCCAGGAAGAGGGAACCGACTTCCCTGGCGGCATCAACTGTGGCTTGTTGGTAGGCACTCTGAGTTCTCTCGGGTAGGTCGGGCGTGGATTCGACCTGAATCAAGGGGAGGCCCAACTCATTGCGCTTCTGCATCAGCCTCGCCTCAAAAAGCAGTGGATAGTTCTTTTCGGAACGCAGCTTTTTCAACACAACGTCGAAAGCCGCCTCCGAACCGCCAGCCTCAAGGGCCTGTTCAACCAATTCAAACACGTCTTTCATAGTTCTTGATCTTCCTTCTCAAGTGGGATCGACTTGATTTCCTGCTAGCCACTATAGCATCTGAATTCGTCAGAGAACGACCGTGAAGGGGCCGGCGTCACAACCGGACTCTCGGGTATTGTGGCATCTCAGCGAGCCGACTCCCACTCCTCGATGGTTCGGGGTCAATCCTTTCTCAACAATTTCGAGAGGGCTCGATCGGCCAGCACCCTGCCTTCTGTTTGGCAGCGAGGGCAGTAGTTGGTCTGATGTTCGGCATAGACGATTAGCTGAACCGCAGAATATCGAACAAGCGAATTTCGAAGGCCGGAGAAGAGCATTGCTTCCCGAAGGAATTTTCACTGAATGATCCAGCGCCTCCTGAACGAGGCAACGGCGCTATTCGGTGTCTGACGTGATGGTCATCTCAACACAGGGAAGCGGTGCTGGTAGATTAGGGGGATACCCTGAATAGAAGTCCCTGACCCTGCCGGACCAGTAGTCCGCTCGATTTCTCTTCTGCTGGCACTGGTCCTTGATTGAGTGATAGAGAAAAGCCATATAGACCATGAAATTCTGAACGTTGTCGATCTCATCAAATTGGGCGAATGAGTACTGAAGTTCGATAAAGTGCTCAGAGTCCCTGACCGAGAAATAGTTGTCGAACATGTCTTCTAGGGTCGACGCGTAATCCACCGAGGGAAACGTGGCCGCCGTGAAGACCATGGGTTGGGCTCGTCTGAAGGTATCGGAAAGGAGTTTTCGGTGTTGTCTCCAGAGCCCCTTGAAGGCGATTCTTTCGGGGCGTCCCCATACCCGGAATCCCACCGAGAAGAGGCAACTCATGCAGGGGAGAATTGAGAACTGCATATGGATACCGGCAGCATCGGAGTCGTCCTCATAGGGATTGGGCTCAACCCTTCTCCTGAAATACGATGGACCAGGGAAAAACTCGAGCGTGACTCCGCTGTTGATGCTGTACCGGAACTGATTCTGATTGCGAAAATCAGAGTCGAAGATCTCTCCTGGTTCAATTACCGCCGTTTCGAACAGGTCCCAGACGATGTCGTAGAGTTCGTCTTCCGGATTGTTGACTGCTTGGTAGAAGGCCTCCTGAGACGCTTGTCTAAAGACTTCGTAATAGCGATGATCCATGGCTCGATAACGCAAGAGAGGGCCGAGTATATCGGAAAAGGAAGGCGGGGAAAAGCAGGCCCTGAGGAAATTGAGGGTGCCGAAGTGCCTCATCCATCTCCTTCTAGCGGACATTGCTTGAGGTTCGTTTTCCCTTCGGTTCCTGCTTTCCCGAATAGGCGATCTAGCTATGTTTGTATGTTATAAATCTGCTCTGGTAGTTTTCTTTGAATTGGCTCCTATCGGGCTCGTAGATCGTCGAGTCCCGGGGCCGGATTCAGGGAGGGAGGACGATCCTTCGGTTTGAGACGACGATCTCCCAGCAGGGATACCCCGATGAGGATTGTTGAAGCTGTCGTGAACATTAGTGAAGGCCGAGATTCACGGTCTCTGCTAAAGCTGGAAGAAGTTATCAACGATGTCCCCCAGGCGTACCTGCTCGGTTGCGATGAAGATTACGATCACAACCGAGCCGTGTTCACTCTCGCCGGGTCTCCTGGTGCTGTTCTGGAGGCAGTCTGGGTTTTGTTTCAAAGGGCGATCCAGCTCATCGACATGAGGTCTCATCAGGGAGTTCATCCATGCTTGGGTGCAGTTGATGTGATTCCCTTCGTCCCATCCCAAGAAGTGTCAATGGCAGATTGTCAGGCGCTGGCTAGCTGCTTGGGCGATCGGATTGGAAGAGAATGCTCAGTGCCGGTTTTTCTGTACGAAGCAGCGGCAACTCATAGGCTGAGGCGCAGTCTGGCAGCACTGCGAAAGGGAGGCCCGGAGGGGTTGAAGAAGCGGATGAGCAGCGACCCGCTGTGGAAGCCAGACTTCGGGCCCTCTATTAGCCATCCCACAGCCGGCGTCGTGGCCATAGGAGCACGCGACGTCTTGATTGCTTTCAATGTCTTTCTGAATAGCCCGGACCTGGAAGCAGCTCGAAGCATTGCCCAGCGGATTCGTGAAAGCAGCGGCGGGTTGATTGGGGTCAAGGCACTCGGGTTCTATCTGGAACAGCGAAATCAAGCCCAGGTCTCGATCAACCTTACCGATTACAAACGAACCTCGATGCTTGATGTCTTCGAGGCGGTCCAACTCGAAGCACGAAGGGTCGGTCTAGAGGCGGTCTCGAGCGAGATTATTGGTCTGGCCCCCGTTGAAGCGCTGGATGGGGCTGTTTCTGACGAGATCGGCTTGGAAGGCTTCGGACCCGAAAGGATCCTCGAAGACCGGATCGCGCAGGTCATTCCGGATGCCAATCCGTAGCGCTGCATTGCCGCGGGTTGAAGGCTACCTTGTGCCTCCACTCTCGGTCCTCTCACACGATTCTTGTTCTTTCTTGGAATAAATCTTCCGTTTCCAGGTATTCGGTTAGTGAAACGGAGGAGTTATGAGTGCTTTTTATGTCCAGCCTCAGGAGCTTAAGAGTGCGGATAAGTTGTGGCACCCGAAGCAATCACCACTGATGCAGGGTCTGTCGTTTCGAGCGCTGGCCACTACAGCGAGTCTTTGTTCGGACCGAATCTATGCAAAGTCAGAGGCCATCTTCGAGCGGGGTGATCCCAGAGACGTCTTGTATATTCTAAATCAAGGCAGTGTGCTGCTTTCACTGAGCAGTCCGACCGGCAAGGAAAAGATCGTCGCTCTGCTTCGAAACGGTGATGTGTTCGGAGAAGAAGTCCTGGGTCCGCACGAGGATCGCCTGGTTGGAGCTGTAGCCTACCAAGATTCCTGGGTCTCATTCATTGCCTCTGAGCATCTTCACCAGCTGATCCAACAGCAGCCTGCAATTTCGCACGCATTCTCAACGAAAGGCTCTACGAGAGTCGAGACGATATCGAGGCCCTTGCCTTTTTGACTACCGAACAGCGTGTGGCGCAAGCTCTTCTGAGGCTGGCCCGAAACTATGGCCGAAGCATTCTCTCCAATCAGAGATTGACGAAGATCGCGATTCCCCTCTCTCATGAAAGACTGGCTCACTGATCGGCGGCAACCGTCCCCAGATCTCGACAATCATGTTCAAGTTCAAGAAACTGGGATGGTTACAATATAGAAGACGTGAACTGTTGGTTGATGTCGAGGCAGTCCAGACCATCGTGGACGGCCTAGAAGTAGCGGGATAAACTAGCCAGGTGTCGATTCGTCAGAGCCGAAGACAAAAAAACAACTTCCTCAAGGAAGCCGTTTCGCACATGCAGTTTCTCTACTGGATGTCGTTGAGCCTGGCCAAGAATTACGCCGTTGCCGAGGATCTGGTGCAGGACACGTATCGCGAAGCTTGGATGTCTTTTGCACGCTACGAGCCCGGGTCGACTCTGTGCTGGTTGTTCGGAAGAGAAGAACTTTTGCGAGCAAATCCGCGGGGACTTGATTGACAGCTGGAGATCTCAGCTAGTTCCCGACGGCCTCGAGAATAAGTTGAGCGATGTGATGGCGACGCGCCAGTCAATCTATCTGGATTCAATGAGGTGGGCAGCGACCCTGCTGATTCTTGTGGGGGTCTCCTTGGCCTCGCTTCTTCTGTTGTCTTCGGAGGATTTGGAGACCCAGGCCTTCCAGTTGGTCAACCACTATTCGGAAGTTCTAAAAGATCACTTTGGTTGTTCTGGAGAGCTTCCAGTGGACGGGGAAGCGGTCCCTCTGGATCTGCGTCGGTTGCGCTGGAGCGTGTTCTCGAAGAGAGCTCGGGCACGTATCGCTTGGTGGACGTGCGGATCTGCAGCTTCAAAGAGGTCAATTTTACTCACTATGCATTCGAGGGGCGGGAGCGCAAGTTGTCCCTGATTTTTGAGGCGAGAAAGTCTTCCGGGCAGCTTCACGAACTTCGAGGACAGCTCGAAAAGAGGCTGGAAAGCGTCGATGTGCACCTGGTAAGTCGGGCCTCAGCCTCCATCCTTTCCATGGAGGGTTCTGGCTATTTCGTTTATCTGGTGACTGAGGAGACCACGTCTGACGGTGTTTTCTTGTTGGCTGAGGAAGTCGTGCCTCTCGTGAAGCAGTCCCTGTTCGATCACGGCTAGCCCGCATTTCTCATCGCTGGTCTACTGCGTCGCCGCAAACATCCGTCCTGCTGCTAGCTGCTATACTTCGAGCCATGTCTGGTTGAGGTCCCGTGATTCTCCAGTTCCCCCCAAAGGGGCGAAGTTCGTGAGAGGTAGTTTGATTTTGTCTTCCAATCTCAGGTCTCATAGTTCTGTCGCCTGGCTCTTGCTGGGTCTGGGTGTTCTCCTTCTGAACCCGGTACGGGCTGAGGCAAGTTGGAAGGCAGGTGTCGCTAGCGTCAAGATTACTCCCACCGAGCCGATTTGGCTGGCCGGATACGGATCCCGAGACAGACCCACCGGGAAGGTGCTCCAGGACATTTTCACCAAAGCACTAGCGCTTCAGGATGAGTCGGGGGCCATCTCGGTCGTGGTCAGCACGGACCTGCTGGGTCTCCACCGAGCCATGTCCGAGGAGGTCTTCGATAAGGTTCGTCAGCGGTTTGGCCTGACCAGAGACCGTTTGGTCATCAATGCATCCCACAACCACAGTGGCCCGGTGGCAGGAGAGGTTCTGCGTTCGGCCTACAGCATGAGTGAGGAGAACGAAGCCGTGGTGGGAAGGTATACGGAGGATCTATTGGAAAAAATGGTCTCCGTCATTGCCAGATCGATACAGAATTTGGAGCCGGCTGATCTGGAGTTTGAGCAGGGACTTGCAGGGTTCGCCGTCAACCGTCGGAGGGCGCGTAAGGGGAAGCGACACCTACCAGGACCGGTGGACCACGACGTTCCGGTCCTTGCAGTTCGCTCTAGCAAGGGAGCGTTGAAGGCGATTGTCTTCGGCTACGCTTGTCACGCTACGGTTCTCAGTGGGTATGAGGTCAGTGGTGATTGGCCCGGTTTCGCCCAGGAGTCGTTGGAGAGGACCCACCCGGGCGCCGTAGCCCTCTTTCTGACTGGTTGTGGTGCGGATGCCAACCCATTGCCTCGGCGCTCGGTGGATTTGGCAAGAATGTATGGGGAGATTCTGGCGATTGCGGTCAACCAGGTGCTGGACAAGGAAATGAACCCCGTCCTGGGTCCTCTGAAGACGGCCTTCCAACGGGTGGATATCCCGTTTCAGACCCCTCCAAGTCGAAGCGAACTTGAGAAGCGTATTGCTGACGAGGAAGGTTCGCTGAGGCGCCATGCGGAGCATCTACTCGCGATCCTGGATCGAGAGGGTCGAATCCAGGACTTTTACCCCTATCCCATCCAGGTCTGGAGCTTTGGGAAAGGTCTCACCTTCATCCATCTCGCGGGTGAAGTTGTGGTGGACTATGCGCTTCGGTTCAAGGCGCAATATGGTTGGGACGATATCTGGGTGACGGGTTACTCAAATGAGGTCTTCGCCTACGTACCCTCGCTGCGCGTTCTCAAGGAGGGCGGCTACGAGGGTGGCGGCGCCATGATCCCTTACGGAAAGCCCGGACCGTTTCGTGCTGCCGTGGAGGAGATCATCGCAGAAAAAGTAGACGAACTAGTGCGCCTGACGGAGTGATCGTCAGAAGAAAGACGACCTGAAACCTGCAACCCCTCCTCTTACCTGCAACCTTCCTTTTCACGATTCGCCTCGAACAAAGAGATTCCGAGTACCGCAGCTGGGGCAGACGTAGGTCTTCCAGAGCAGGGACCTTTTGAGTTTGTTCAGCAGCGTTGGCAGCGGGTGACCAGCTCCGCAGGAGAAGCACACGTTGAGATCCTCGGGCACTGATGCCAGATTCTTGAGGTCACTGAGCTGGCTACTGTCTTGTTGCTTCGAAGAACCGAAAACGATTCCCCATCCATAGTGACTCCACTGAGTCCCAAAGAGGCGGTCGCAAATCCGAACCAGGTAGTTCAACCAGCGGAGGATCGCTCTGAGTAGCCGGACAGGAATCCGTCCCAGAATCTGGGCCCGGTTGGGATAGTATTGGATCTTGATTGGGTCAGGGGGATTGAGATAGACGAAACCCGTATGAAGCTTCTTGTAGCGCTGGGCTCTCAGGGCCGTCTGAGATTCAACAGTGAAGACAAAGAAATGCAGGCTGAAGCGATTGACATGACCACCGCCCTCGAACATGTAGCGGTAAAACCGATCGTCCAAGCTGAAGCCGTCCGGGACGGCCGCCCAGAGGAATCCGCCCGGTTTGAGCACCCGGTCGATTTCCCTGATAGAGGCTTCATAGTCCTCGAAATGTTCCAGGGTGTGATTGCAAACGACTACGTCCACGACATTTTTCTTGAGAGGAAGCGAGCGTGAGTCGGCAAGAGTCCTGGCCCAGGCTTCCTGGGGGTTGGCAGGGAAAGCAACATCGAGCGCCATGACCCGTGCGGTCGTACTCGCATAAGAGAAGCTGCCGCCGCTGGCACCTAGGTCCAAGACCAGGGCCGAAGCAGGAAGGTCACGCACCAGATCATCCATGATGTGTTCTGAGCACCATTGTACAGGAGCGACAGGAACTGCTTTCTTCAAGCGTGTTTCCCCTTGAGACTGGACCAGGGAGAGGGTACCCTCTGCGGGGCATCGAGACATGCAACCGGGCCGATGCCTAATCGACTAGGAAAATGATGGAGCAAAAAAGTGAGTTGACGAGGATTAGGACTCTATGAAGGAAACCCTTTTTATTCAGGCGGATCTGCTCAGGACGTTTTCATCGAAAGTGTTCCAACGTCTAGGTATTCCCCGGGATCAGGCTGAGGATGCAGCCGATGTATTGGTCTGGGCCAATCTCCATGGGATCGATACGCACGGAGTGAGAAACCTGAAACAGTACTATGTAGCTCAACTGGAGGAGGGCCTGATCAGGCCTGACGCCAAGATTGAGATAGAGCACGAGACCCCGATCTCAGCCCGTGTGAATGCAGGTGGAGGACTGGGTCTGGCTGCCGCCTGCTGGGGGATGAGGCGTGCTATCGCCAAAGCCCAGGAATCCGGATCGGGTTTCGTCAGCATGAACACGTCCAATCACTTGGGAGCTTCTGGATACTTTGCCAGAATGGCAGTCGAGCATGACATGATCGGTGTGAGCATGACCGGGTACTTCCTTCCCCAGGATGCTGAGAGGGGGCTCCTGCCCACCTTTGGCATTACCCCAATGCTCTCCACGAATCCGCTGAGCGTGTCGTTTCCGACCGGAGAGGAACCCCCGTTTCTTCTGGATATGGCCACCTCAATTGTCCCCTACAATCGGATCCAGATGATGAGGGAGGCAGGAAAGCCCATTCCGCTCGGCTGGGGGTTGGACCAGAACCATCAACCGACTACAGATCCGGATGCGCTCTACTATCTTCTCCCTCTGGGAGGCCCAAGGGAGCTTGGGGGACATAAAGGTTACGGTCTTGCTCTGATGGTCGGGATCTTTTGTGCCGTACTCTCAGGGGGCTGGTTCGATCCGGCGGCCATGATGAAGGACGAGTCATCACCCGAGGCGCACGGACACTTCTTCCAATCTGATGACCCCTCGAAGACGGATACGGGCTATGTCCAGCGGGCGGATGCTCATTTTTTCGGTGCCATCCGCCTTGACCTGTTTCGCTCTGTACAGGATTTCAAGAGAGGGCTCGATGCGATGATTCGAACGATTCACTCTTTTCCTGCCGAGCCTGGAAAGGAGGGAGTCCTTTACCCCGGCGAAATCGAGTACGACACGAGTCAGCGGCGGCAGCGTGAGGGAATCCCGATCCCAGGACCAATTGCGGCGGACCTCCGTGCTTTATCAAAAAAGTACGCATTGCCGCTGGCTCTGGGAAGCCGGAGCTGACCAGCAAGAAATACTGTCGTTGCTGAGCAGGCCTCATCCGTTTGATAAGGGGTGGGATTTGGTCGCACCCTGTTCCAAGTTTGCTAGGCTCTTTTTTCCCACAGAGCTGTGTCCTCTGCGACAAGTGGGTTCTGAACGACGATGCCAGTCCGCTGTGTCTGAAGTGTCTGGAGTTCGTACCTCGCTTTTCCACGGGAGGTCTGCGGGATCCACTCGTCCCCCTATCGATGAGTGTTGGGAGGTTCGAACTCGGACCGCCCTGCCACTACTGTGGGATCCCGCTTCCTGGGAGTCTGATGAGAGAGTCGAACGTGTGCTCCAGCTGCAGATCTCAGTCTCCTCCTTTCGATTTTTCCCGGACCCACGGACCCTACCAGGGAAGTCTTCGGACGCTGATCCAGAGTTTTAAATTTCATGGATTTCGGCGACTGGTCTCTCCGCTAGCGCAACTTCTGGAGGAGTGCTACCTACGAAGCGGGCTGCAATTGCAACCCGGCTGGATCATTCCGGTTTCATTGCATCGAAAGCGTAAGTTGGAACGAGGCTTCGACCAGACCCTCCTTCTTGGCCAAGCCTTGGGACGTCGAATTGGCCTTCAGCTCTTCAAAGGGCTTCGCCGCCTCAGGAATACAGCACCCCAGGTCGGATTGGATATCCGGGCCAGGAAGAGTAACCTGCGTGGAGCGTTTGGTCTCAAGGGGGCCGAGCGTCTTGAAGGTCAGGATGTGTTGCTTATAGATGACGTCTTTACCACAGGCACGACAGTCGGCGAGATCAGCGCCCTTCCAAAGTCGGAATCTCAAGTCAGACGGATCCTGGTACTCACCCTGGCCCGGGTCCCTCTCCTGTATCGCTAAGCTGAAACTTCAAGAATACGTCGCACGTCTCCTGTCCTCCGAAGGTGCCGCCAACGGGTGAACTCACAGCGTTACGAAGCCAAGTCCGTCAGAGCCGCGAACGACTTGACCCGTTAGCAAAATGAGCCCAGGTTCCGAGGAGAGAGCCGGACAACTCTTCCCCACGCAGTGACGCACAAATCCCCAGTAGCCGGAAGTTTCTTCCTCGAATGGGGCAGCACCGCTGGGGGCACTAAGCTGAAACTTCATTCGGAACTCGCACCTCCAGGTCGCCCAACAATGCGAAACGTGAGGAAGCCTGAAGCGCGAGTGAGGGGTTGGGGGGCAGCGCATTGGGGGGACGAAGGGGCCTGAGGTGCGATAGGCAGCCAAGCCGGGGGGATTCGGGGTGTTCCCCAACCCCTCGCTTGCGCTTCAGGCTTCCATGGCTCGGGAAGTTTCGCTCTCGAATGGGGCAGCGTAGCGGGGGCGAGACTAACCTGAAACTTCCTTGCCTTT
>Ga0310345_10006006_pt1 | contig 10666 bp, 10 predicted proteins | sample HC15DNA20500_MG_FD_204667 | JGI IMG/M metagenome (GOLD analysis project Ga0310345, IMG submission 204667) | Marine microbial communities from station ALOHA, North Pacific Subtropical Gyre - HC15-DNA-20-500_MG | ecosystem: Environmental > Aquatic > Marine > Oceanic | place: Pacific Ocean: North... | reverse complement strand
CGAGTCAATGCAACGTTCGCCTCTGTGAGACCCGATACAGCACGACCAGGCTCCGGCCCGGCCAGTGCGGACAGATCCATGAAACCCTCAAGGGATCGGCACCGCCAAGCTCTGCAATTACAGATCTACGGCCTAGATAGCTGTTTTGCTCATGTGATCTCGAGCATTGCGCAGTCTTGCGAATTGACTACAGACTTAGCCACAGCGGTTAGAGCACCCCCTGTGCATCTTCAGCAACTTGCGCGCCTTCTACATCACAGCGGATTGCCGTCCTTGTCGCGGTAAATCTCGCGTCGGCCCACATGGTTGGCGGGGCCGACGAAGCCGTCCGCTTCCATGCGCTCGATCCACTTGGATGCCGTGTTGTAGCCCACCCCCATCTGGCGCTGGACCCAGCTGGCCGAGGCCTTCTGGCTTTCGAACACCAGCTGGCAGACTTGGCGGTACTTGCGCTCTTCCGGATTGTCCGAAGCCGTCGCGTCGAGGTCGTCGAAGCCGAAGCCGCCGTCTTCCGGCTCTTCGGTGACCGAATCGACATAGTCCGGGCTGCCCTGCCCGCGCCAGTGATCGGCGACCCGTTCGACTTCCTCGTCGCTCACGAACGGGCCGTGGACACGGGCGATGGCGCCAGTGCTGGGCTTGTAGAGCATGTCGCCCTTGCCGAGCAGCTGCTCGGCGCCCTGTTCGCCAAGGATCGTGCGGCTGTCGATGCGGCTGGTGACCGCAAAGCTGATGCGGGTCGGCAGGTTGGCCTTGATCACCCCGGTGATGACATCGACCGAGGGGCGCTGTGTCGCCATGATGAGGTGGATGCCGGCTGCGCGGCTCTTTTGCGAGAGGCGCTGGATGAGGACTTCAATCTCCTTGCCGACGGTGACCATGAGGTCCGCGAGTTCGTCGACGATGACGACGATCTGCGGCAGGACCTGATAGTCGAGCTGCTGTTCCTCGAACAGTTCCTCGCCGGTATCAGGATCGAAGCCGACCTGGATGCGGCGACCGAGCGGCTTGCCCTTGCTGGCGGCGGCGCGGACCTTCTCGTTGAAGCCGGAGATGTTGCGCACGCCGACCGAGGACATCATGCGATAGCGGCGTTCCATCTCCTCGACTGCCCACTTCAAGGCGCGCACGGCCTTGGCGGGCTCGGTCACCACCGGCGAGAGGAGGTGCGGGATATCGTCGTAGGACTTGAGTTCGAGCACCTTGGGATCGACGAGGATCAGGCGGCACTGCTGCGGCGTCAGACGGTAGAGCAACGACAGCAGGATGCAGTTGAGCCCGACCGACTTGCCCGAGCCAGTGGTGCCCGCAACCAGCAAGTGCGGCATGGTGGCAAGGTCTGCGACGATGGGCTCGCCGGCAATGTCCTTGCCGAGGATGATCGGAAGCATGCCCTTCGAGTTGACGAACTTGTCGCAGGACACGAGCTCGCGGAACGAGACCATGTCGCGCACCGCGTTGGGCAATTCGATGCCCATGACGGTGCGGCCGGGGATCGAGGAGACGCGGGCCGAGATCGCGCTCATGTTGCGGGCGATATCGTCCGAAAGGCCGATCACGCGGCTGGCCTTGATGCCGGGGGCAGGCTCAAGTTCGTACATCGTGACGACCGGGCCGGTGCGCACCGCGGTAATCTCGCCCTTCACGTTGAAATCATCGAGGACGTTCTCGAGCAGGCGCGCGTTGCGTTCGAGCGCAAGCTTGTCGATCTTCGGCCCCGAGGCGACCGGCAGCGGTTCTAGGATATCGAGCCCCGGGAGCGTGAACTGCGACTGGTCGAACAGATCGCCCTGCCGCGCCTTGCCGGGGACCTGCGCAGGCGCGGGCGGGCGCGAGGGGTCGGTGATCTCGGTCGGGCGGCGCGGCTTGGAAGGTGCATCGACAGCCGTAACCGCCACCTCTTCGGCAAGCTCGCTGCGCGGCTTGGACGGGCGCTTGGGCAGCAGCGCGGCGACGCCGGCGGCGGCTTCGGCCACTGGGCGGTCGGCACGGCGCAGGAAGGCGGGCATGCGCGGCAGGCGGTGCCAATCGAAGGCAAAGACCTTGGCAGTGACGACAAGACCGACGATCAGGGCAACGCAGGCAGCGATGCCCACGATCCACGGCTCGGCTGCCGGCGCCAGATGGGCAATGCCGCGCACAAGCGCCGCGCCGAGCAGACCGCCGAGGCCGCCCGCTCCGGCGGGAAGCGTCCCGCCCGGGCCGGTGAACACCAGCGCAAGCGCGGTGCCGACAAGCGCCATGGCCAGCGCGAGCAGCAGAGCGAGGCGCCACCACGCCGGCAGCGGACCGAAATCCTCGTCCTCCTCGTCCACGTCGATCAGATCACCGGCGGCATCCCACAGCCGCCGCGCGAAGACATAGAGCAGCGGCAGGAGTAGCACACCGGGGAGGCCGAAGAACAGCAGCACGCGTTCGGCGGCCCAGGCTCCGGGCAGGCCCATCCAGTTTTCGACCGGGCTGCCAGAGGCGGTGCTGCCCGAGGGATCCGTCTGGGTATAGGTCGCGAGCGCGAGGCCGAGCGCGATCATCGCGGCAAACAGCAGCGCGGCGCCGATCAACTCGGCGCTGCGACGGAAGCTGCGCTTCAGGATCGCGCGCCAATCCGCGCCCTTTGCGGCACGCCCTCCGGTGGGCGAAACGAGTGCGCGAGATGCCATGATACCTGTCCCTTCCTGCTGCCATCATGCGCCCTAAGAGGGCATGGCGTCAAGAATCCATGGGCGGCAAAACCCTAGGAATCCCGGCGAGTCGCGGGATTCTGCGGGTTCTACGCAAGGCCGTCGATGGCCGCCCATCCCCAGACCGGCAGACGCGCGGCGCGGCGCTGCGTCATGCCGCCAAGCGCGATGACCGGCACTGGCGAGCGGCGCGCGAGGTAGAGAAAGCGGACAGAGCCGAGGACCGGCGCGCCGGGGTGTGAGCGGGTGGGAAAGACGGGCGAGAGAAGGATGGCATCCGCTCCGGCGCGGACGGCGGCGCCGATCTCCGCCAACGAGTGCGCGGTGGCGAAGCGCAGGCCTGTCGTTCGCCCGAGGCTCTGCGGCGCGCCGTAGCGGCCATCCGCTCGCCAGCCCCGTGCCTCGCCGGCGGTGATGATCAGCAGACCCCTTCGTTTGCAGAGGCGGCGAAGCGTTTCGAAGCGGGCGCGGCGCTGGGCTGGCGGAAGATGGTAGTGCCGGAAAACCAAAGCACTGCCGCGCGCCAGGCGGGCAATCGCGGATTCGAGCCGGTGATCATTGCGCGCGTCGGTGAGGAGGAGGGTCCGAGGGACAGGATGACACCGCAGCATCCCGCGCCTATAGCACCGCCCCATGACCGATCCAGAGGCCGCCTTGGCCACCCTGAGCCCGCTCGCCGCCGTGCGCGAGCGCATCGCCCGCACCGCTCTGATCGCCCGCCGCAAGGCCGAGGACGTGACTCTGGTTGCGGTGTCCAAGACGCATCCCGCCGAGGCAATCGTGCCGCTGATCGATGAAGGCCAGCGCGTGTTCGGCGAGAACCGCGTTCAGGAAGCCGATGCGAAATGGCCTGCGCTGCAGGATGCATACCCCGATATTCAGCTGCACCTTGTCGGCCAGCTGCAATCGAACAAAGCCGAGGACGCCGTACGGCGTTTCGATTGCATCCATTCGCTCGACCGGCCCTCGCTGCTGACGGCGCTGGCCAAGGCGATGGACAAGGTGGGCCGCCGGGTGCCGTTGTTCGTGCAGGTCAACATCGGCGATGAAGATCAGAAGGGCGGCTGCGCGGTGGCGGACCTGTCGGCGCTGCTCACCGAGGCGCGCGCGGCGGAACTGCCGGTCATAGGCCTGATGTGCGTGCCGCCCGCCGGGATCGAGGCTGCGCCGTTCTTCGCGCTGATGGCCAAGCTGGCGGACGATCACGGCCTGCCGTCGCGCTCGATGGGCATGAGCGACGATTTCGAGACTGCAGTGATGCTGGGCGCGACGCACGTCCGCGTCGGCTCGGCATTGTTCGGCGCGCGCGGCTGAGGGAGAATCAGCCGCCGTGCTTGGCGAGTTCGTCGCCGCTCAGCGTCACCATGTGGAGCAGATTGGTCGAACCCGGCGTACCGAACGGCACGCCCGCCAGCGTGATCAGGCGCGAACCTGCGGTGCCGAACGCGTGGCGCAGCGCCATGCGCTTGCCCTTGGCGATCATCTCCTCGAAGCTGCCGATGTCCTTGGTGGCGACGGCATGCGCGCCCCACAGGAGGCCGAGCTTGCGCGCGGTCATGGTCGAGGGCGTCAGCACAAGCATCGGCACGCCCGGTCGTTCGCGCGCGACGCGGCGGGCGGTCGAGCCAGAACCGGTGAACACGATGATGCCGGCAATCGGGAGCGCCTTGGCAATGCTGGCGCAAGCCTCGGCCAGCGCATCAGCGGTCGTCGGATCGGGGCGCGTTTCGATGAAGTGGACGCGCGCGGCGTAGCCGGGATCGTTCTCGACCTCGCTGGCGATGCGGTCCATGATTGTGACCGCTTCTTCGGGCCAGGCGCCGGCGGCGGTTTCAGCCGATAGCATCACGGCATCGGCGCCGTCGTAGACCGCGTTGGCGACGTCGGACACTTCGGCGCGGGTCGGCGTCGGGGCCTCGATCATCGATTCGAGCATCTGCGTTGCGACGACGACCGGCTTGCCCTCGCGCCGCGCCTTTTCGACGATGCGCTTCTGCAGCGGGGGGACCTGCTCGGGATTGAGCTCGACACCGAGATCGCCGCGGGCAACCATCAGACCATCCGCAAGTTCGAGAATTTCGTCGAGCCGCGAAATCGCCGCCGGCTTCTCGATCTTGGCCATCAGCGCGCCATAGCCGCCCATGAGTCGGCGCGCTTCGGCGACGTCTTCGGGGCGCTGCACGAAGGAGAGCGCAATCCAGTCCGCACCGTGGCTGACCGCGAAGGCGAGGTCGCGGCGGTCCTTGTCAGTCATCGCGGGGACCGGGATCACCGCGTCGGGCACATTGACGCCCTTGCGATCCGAAATGACACCGCCGACTTCGGCCGAGCAGAGGATTTCGTTGTCGTCCGCACGGATCACGCGCAGGCGCAGCTTGCCATCGTCGATCAGCAGGCGCTGGCCGGGTTTCAGAATGCCGAACAGTTCGGGATGCGGCAGCTGGACACGGGTTTCATCGCCCGGCTCAGGATTGCGGTCGAGCGTGAAATGACCCGAATGGCGGATGACCGCGCGGCCATCCTTGAACTTGCCGACGCGCAGCTTGGGGCCCTGCAGATCGCACAGGATCGTGATCGGGCGGTTGACCTTGCGCTCCAGCGCACGAATGGCGGCGATCGTCTCGGCATGGACGGCGTGTTCGCCGTGGCTCATGTTGACGCGGAAGGCATCGGCACCGGCGCGAAACAGCTTCTCGAGCATTTCCGGAGACCGGCTGGCAGGTCCGACTGTGGCAAGGATCTTCACCTTGCGGCCACGGGGATCCAGTTTTGCCACGTCCATCACCTCGAATTGAATGCGCTGGCCCTATGGCCTAACTACCTTGAAAACCCAAGGACGAACCCAATGGATACGAATGCAGAAACCTCATCGCCCGATGCTCTCGATGCACTGCCCGATGCCGTGGCGGCGGCAGCGTTCCGCCGTCTTGTCAGGCACTTGCGCCATCGGCACGACGCACAGAACATCGATTTGATGGGCCTTGCGGGCTTCTGCCGCAATTGCCTGGCGGACTGGATCAACGATGCCGGCGCGGGGCTGGACAAGGCGGCCGCACGCGAAGTGATCCATGGCCTTCCCGCTGATGAGTGGAAGACCCGCTATCAGACCGAGGCGACACCGGAGCAGCTCGCCCGCATGGCCGAAAGCATGAAGCGCAACGCCCCCGGGCACTGACCTTCGCGCGCAATGAAAAAGGGCGCCGGGATGACACCGACGCCCTTTTCTGTTTCCGGTTTCCCGATCGCCTTAGCGCTTCGAGAACTGGAAGCTCTTGCGGGCCTTGGCCTTGCCGTACTTCTTGCGTTCGACAACGCGCGGGTCGCGGGTGAGGAACCCGGCGGCCTTCACGGCGCCGCGCAGCGCAGGCTCGAACTTCGAGAGCGCCTGCGAGATGCCATGCTTGACCGCACCGGCCTGGCCCGAAAGACCGCCGCCCTTGACGGTGGCGACGACGTCGTACTGGCCCGAGCGGTCAGCGACTTCGAACGGCTGGTTGATGACGAGACGCAGCGTCGGGCGCGCGAAGTAGACTTCCTGATCGCGGCCGTTGACGGTGATCTTGCCCGAGCCGGGCTTGATCCACACGCGGGCGACGGCGTCCTTGCGGCGGCCGGTGGCATAGGAACGGCCCTGCGCATCGACTTCACGTTCGCGCAGCGGCGCGGCAGGAGCCGAGGGGGCGCGGGGCGCTTCGGGAGCAGCCGGAGCGGCAGCGGCGGCAGACGAGGTCAGATCCTTGAGATCCGCGAGGCTGGAGACGGTATCGGTGTCGGACATGGCTTACGCACCCACCTTGTTCTTGCGGTTCATCGCCGCGACGTCGAGCGGCTGGGGCTGGGTCCCGGCGTGGGGATGTTCAGCGCCGGCGTAGAGATGCAGCGCGCGCATCTGCGCACGGCCGAGGGGCCCGCGCGGAATCATGCGCTCAACGGCCTTCTCCAGCACGCGCTCGGGGAAGCGACCACCGAGGACCTTGTCCGCGGTGACTTCCTTGATGCCGCCGGCATAACCGGTGTGCTTGTAGTAGACCTTGTCCTTGAGCTTGTTGCCGGTCAGCTTCACCTTGTCGGCGTTGATCACGACGACGTGATCGCCGCAATCGACGTGCGGCGTGTAGCTCGGCTTGTGCTTGCCGCGCAGGTGATTCGCGATAACCACCGCGAGACGGCCGACAACGAGGCCATCGGCATCAATGAGATGCCACTTCTTTTCCACCTCGGCCGGCTTGATCGACCGGGTGACTTTCGTGAGCGCCTTCATGGCTGAAACCCATCCTGGAAATGTGATACGCCCTGCAGGCACCGAAGTGCGCCCCACGGCGAGGAAGCGCGCCTTTGCTCACAATGCCGCCAAGAGTCAAGCAAACCGGGCGTTTTCGGAGAGGTAAAATGATACCGTTTCATCGCGTGACGTTTCAGCGAGGCTGAAACGTGGGCGGCACCGGCCCGCTCCCCCGCCCGGCCGCCCATTCAGGGTACTCTCGTGGGTGGCCGGGCGGGGGAGCGGGCCGGTGCCGCAATCCGCGTGAGCGGATCAAATCAACCCTGCTTGCCGAGGCGGTGCGCCCCCCATGCGGTGCAGGCCACCAGGAGTGCGCCGGTGAGCTGATGGAGAACGGCAATCCAGATCGTCACGCCGCTCATCACCGTCGCGATCCCGAGCACGATCTGCGTGCCGAATGCCGAGTGGATCGCGACAGAGGCCGAGCGCGCCCCGGCACGGCGCAGCTTGCGGCCCATCACGACGAGAACGGCGACCACGGCCCACGCCCACCAGCGGTGGATGAAGTGGACGAGATAGGGATCGGAAAAGAGGGCATGGGCCGCGCCGAGCGACCATTCGATCCCGGCAGGGAAGAATGCGCCCTGCATCAGCGGCCAGACATCCAAGTTGAACCAGCCGCCACCCGCCGCGGTCCCCGCGCGCATGCCGGCCAGCAGCGCGCCATAGAATAGCTGCACCAGCAGCATGCCGAGCGCGAGCGCGGCAAAGCCGGTGAGCTTCGCGCGGGGTTCACCGCGGGCCAGCGCGTGCAGATCGAGCATGGTCCAGACCACGCCCGCCAGCGTGGTGAGCGCCACCAGCAGATGCGCGGCGAGGCGAAAGTGGCTTACTTTTACGTCGTGAACGATGCCGGACTTCACCATCCACCAGCCGACCGCCCCTTGCAGCGCGCCCAAGGCCAGCAGCGCGAGCAAGCGCGGCTTGTAGCCGTTCGGGATTGCCCCACGCAGCCAGAACCATAGAAGCGGCAGCGCGAAGGCCATGCCGATGGCGCGGGCGAGCAGGCGGTGCACCCACTCCCAGAAGAAGATGAACTTGTAGGTGGCGAGCGTCATGCCCGCCGGGCCATTGACGAGGACGTATTGCGGAGTCTGCCGGTACTTGGCGAACTCGGCCTGCCAGTCCGCCTCGGTCAGCGGCGGAAGCGCGCCCGAGACGGGCTTCCATTCGGTGATCGAGACGCCCGATTCGGTGAGGCGCGTGATCCCGCCGACCACCACGATGGCGATGATCATCAGCGCGACGACAAGGAGCCAGCGCGCGAGCGCGAGGGGGGCGGGAGCGGCGGTGCGGTTACGGGCCGGGGCCATGGCTACTGCATCCATGGCCGCGCCTCTGCGCGCCAAGGCGCTGAAACGCAAGCGCCAATGGGGGCAGGCGCAGCTGAGGCCATAAGGGAATCGCCAGAGCGCCGGATCAGCATTGCGTTATGTGATACTATTACATATAGCCGCCTCCATGAAGGAAGCCCCCGACTCCTCCGCCGACATCGTGCGCGGCCGGTTTGACCGGCTAGGCGTGTTGATCAGCGGGCTGTGCATGGTGCACTGCGTGGCGGGGCTGTTCCTGATCGGCGTGCTGGGTCTGGGCGGCGGGGTGCTGCTCAATCCGGCGATCCACCGTTTCGGGCTTGTCGCGGCCTTCCTCGTCGGCATGGTCACCATCGGCGCCGGCGCGCTGCGCCATGGCCACCGCCTGCCGCTGGCGCTGGGCACGACAGGTCTTGCACTGATGGCCGCCGCGATTGTCAGCGACCATGGCGCGGGCGAAGCAATGCTGACGATCTGCGGCGTGGTGCTTGTGGCCTCTGCCCATATTGTCAACCTGCGTCGCAACGGCTGCTGACCGCTTGCGCGCCGCGCACCGGGCGCTAAAGCCGCGCGCATGTCGACCGAAATCTCCCTCACCATCAATGGCGAACCGCGCCGCGCCGCGCCCGGTTCGATTGCCGATCTCGTCCGCAGCCTCGAGCTCGATCCGGCCAAGGTGGCGGTGGAGCGCAATGGCGAAATCGTCCCGCGTTCGACTCTGTCTGCGGTGAGCATTGCCGAAGGCGACGTGCTGGAAATCGTGCATTTCGTGGGCGGCGGACAGGATGATGATGCTTGGACGGTCGCGGGCCGCACCTTCCGTTCGCGCCTGATCGTCGGCACAGGCAAGTACAAGGATTTCGCGCAGAACGCGGCGGCCGTCGAAGCCTCGGGCGCGGAGATCGTCACCGTAGCGGTGCGGCGAGTGAACGTCAGCGACCCCAAGGCGCCGATGCTGACCGACTTCATCGATCCGAAGAAGATCACCTACCTGCCCAACACCGCCGGTTGCTTCACCGCCGAGGATGCGATCCGCACGCTGCGGCTGGCGCGCGAGGCGGGTGGCTGGGATCTGGTGAAGCTCGAGGTGCTGGGCGAGGCGCGCACGCTCTACCCCAACATGATCGAGACCATCCGCGCCACCGAAGTGCTGGCCAAGGAAGGCTTCCTGCCGATGGTCTACTGCGTCGATGATCCGATTGCGGCAAAGCAGCTTGAGGACGCCGGTGCGGTCGCAGTCATGCCGCTGGGCGCGCCGATCGGTTCGGGCCTCGGCATCCAGAACCGCGTGACGATCCGCCTGATCGTCGAAGGCGCCAAGGTGCCGGTGCTGGTCGATGCGGGCGTCGGCACCGCGAGCGATGCGGCCGTCGCGCTGGAACTGGGCTGCGACGGCGTACTGATGAACACGGCGATTGCCGAAGCCAAGGACCCGATCCGCATGGCCCGCGCGATGAAGGCGGCCGTCGAGGCCGGGCGCGATGCCTATCTTTCTGGGCGGATGGGCACGCGCAAGTATGCCGATCCGAGCAGTCCGTTGGCGGGGTTGATTTAATCCAGTTCCTTCCGTCCGAAGTCGCCTGGTTGCGGGCGTTCAGAGCGCAACAGCCTCGTAAGTCAGACGAACGCCATCGATTTGGTCAAGTCTTTCGAATACACGAGACTTGGCAGCGTACCGGACAAGCAGGTGGTCTGCAGCCAACCACTTCACTTCAGCCCAAGGGCCGCCCCATTTACCCACAGTGGCTGCCCCATGATCATCATCTGCCCGAAAGGCATTGCCACTGCTGCTTGGCGGTTTTCCGGGAGCAGTTAGGGAAATCTGTGTCGAGAAGCCGGTGGTCGCACCGCAGTCACGTTGGAACAATGCAGCGCTGTGTCTTCCATCCGGAGCGATGGCAGTTGTGACGAGGGTGTTTGTGCATGGGTCCGAGCATCCGCCAATGGAGAGCAGGAGGGCTGAACTGAGGAACGATCTCATTGGCCGAACTTACGCCCGTCCACTGATCCGTCAACGTCCGCTCCCACCAATTGGTGCCGCGCCAATTGCGGCCATCCGCACCCTTCGCTGACCTTCCATCGCGCCCAGATCCGAACCGCGCGAGCTGGGGAGAACCCCGGCAAGATGCGATCTCATTCCGGCCAGTGATCAGCCACCCAGTTCCGCGAGGTGTGGATCACGCGAAGGATGGTCAGGTCCGTTTCGTCCGCACCCAGCGCATAGGCAATCACATAGGGCAACCGGGCGACGGACTTCTCGTAAGGTGCGCCTCGTCCCGGATGGTCCGGGGTGCATATGACTGGAATGCAAAGGAGAAAGGAGGAACTGAACGAATGCCTTGCCCTCTGCTGTGAGGGGGCATGAGCCCAAGCGGCGGTGACCTGCCGTC
>Ga0310345_10006003_pt1 | contig 10667 bp, 10 predicted proteins | sample HC15DNA20500_MG_FD_204667 | JGI IMG/M metagenome (GOLD analysis project Ga0310345, IMG submission 204667) | Marine microbial communities from station ALOHA, North Pacific Subtropical Gyre - HC15-DNA-20-500_MG | ecosystem: Environmental > Aquatic > Marine > Oceanic | place: Pacific Ocean: North... | reverse complement strand
TGTCATCACCACAAATTTCGAGGGTTTGGAGACCTGATAAGGGCCGCCCGCCTCTTCGTGACGATAGGTTTCGAAACGACGCATCGTTTGCTCAAAGGGTCGGGAACAGTGGGCTTCATCCAGGAGGATAAGACTGTCGTTTCCAACCAGCGCCGCGTGCCTCGGCAGAGTCTTTCGAGAGACACCGTAACCCCTGAAGAAGAGCCGAGATCCGATCTGATCCACTGTGGTGCAGATCAGTGTGGGTGCGGACGGATTCTCCGTCCATCGATTTTCACGAAACACCCCGCCCCTGAGAGAGACGACCTCCAAAGGGCGAGTACGCTTCAGAAACGACACCCCGGCCAGATCCAACAGATTTTCTTTGACCTTCAGGAGTATGCCTGAATCTGCTGCACTCTCTATCTTTTCCTGCCATCGTGAGGCCTGCTCAAATGCTTCGTCAACGATGAGCCGCCGATCGACCACGAAGAAGATGCGGCGAGGCATGGCCTTACCCAGAGCTGCCAAGGCAAACAGTGCGACTTGGAGACAACTGGTTTTTCCAAAGGAGGTGGGAAGGTCGATACTGTCGGGCCACTTTCCTTCTGAGAGAAGCCGGGATGAAAGGTCGCGCTGCCAAGGAAAAGGAGAGAATCCTTCATTGAGTTCCTTGAAGAACTGTTCAAAATCGCTTTGCTTAATGCTGTGCCGCATGGGAAACCTCCTCGGAGCTTTTCTGCTGGTCAGAAGATAGGACGGAATTTATGGGGCGGAATAAACCGTATCCCCTAAATCGTGCCGAGCCCAGAAGTATGGGACCGCGGACCGGTTCGCTGAAGATGAGGCGAACGTGAGTGTGATAGCGACACAACCGTCCTCGCCTGTCGAAAGGGAACTGTCGAACGTGAGCCGATCCGGAGACGAACGGAGCCTGGCTGACCTCTATCAACGCTTCGGGAAGACCCAGGGCCGCAAGAGACTTTCCGATAGAGCCCCGTATCTCTTCAAACCGTTTCTCGACCGCCTGGTTCTTTTCTTCACGACTCGCTCTTCTTGGGATTTTCGTCTTCAGATGGTAGTCTAAAACCATGGGCGTGACCGTTGCCCATTCACATCGACCCGAGCGGCGACCAACATAAGTCCACGGCCGTAGAGAAGCGGGTGGCGCCTCACGAAAATCTTGAATCCGCTCTATCTCCCAGCGACGATTCAAAGTGAAAGGTTCGCGTCCCATATCATCCAACAACGAACCGAGCTGGACCTCTCGCGGAAAAACAACCCCAAAGCCGAGAATGGAACCGTCAGCGTAGCTGTGACCGACGTTTGCCAGGGGAACGATAGCGATGTGCTCCGCTTCCATTTTCGCGCCACTTTGGTCGTGTCCCGTGACAGCGGGGGGAAGATCCCCCCCACCATTTTTCAAAATGTAGCCACGCAGGGCAGCCGTCCACCGAAGTGTTTGAGTGAGCGGAAAAGGTCGTTGACCTTTGGCTGCCCGAAAGACCACCATAGTGGACTCATAGGGCCCCCGCGCCACCTCCACTTCGGTCTCCTCTTGCACACGTCTATAAGGTGTTTCGGACACGAAAGATGGCCGAAGCTTTCTATCGAAGGCCCTATCGAGAGCGGCCAGCCTGCCTTGATGCGGTGCGCGCAGAGTTACATCGGCCTGCCCTTCAGTGGGCGCAAACTCGAAACAGGGAAGAGTCTCCGGCCATTCGATGGACTCGACCAATGAACACGATACGAAACTTGAACTGTGACCCACCCGGACAACTCGGGAGAGGAGCCCGGACAGTGTTTGACTCTGTTCTTCTTTCAGAGGAGAGTTCCAACGGAGATAGATGTCCGGATGGTCGGGGACGACGGTAGGAAAAAATCTTGGCTGCTTCGGACGGGTATCGGGAAGAAGGCCCAAACCCTCCTTCACTCGCTCAATCTTCTTCTTAAGCTTATCACTTTCTTTGAGCGTGGGAGGCTTCACATCGTTTACCGGAACAAAATGCTGAAGAACAGAACGTTGAGAAGCGAAAGAACAGATCACGTTGGGTGGTGCGAGAGCCTCAAGGTGTTCAAGGAGCGCTCGCTCGTCGGGGTCGGGCTCCTCCCCTGCCGGGTTGTAGTGGGCCGAGGTGAGCGCTTGAAAGAACCGATCCGGGTGGGGAGGCCACTCGCCCTCGTCTCTTTTGTGGTGACAAGTTGCGGAATACCGACCTGTAAGAAGATGAATACGTACGATGAAGGACACTAGGCTTCCCCTCCTTCGGCTATCCCTTCTAGAACAGCTTTCTCCTGACTGGCTGCTATTAGCCCGGCCAACTGCGGTGAAGGAGAGAGTACGATCTCTTCTGTGTTCCACTCCAGTCCGTGCTGTTCAATCGCCTTTAAGGCTTCTTGAAAGATTTGAATCGCTTCTTCGTCGCTGAGTTCGAACGACTGTGGTTCCTCACCGGGCTTGGTGAGGACCTCCCACTTGAGCATCTGATCGGGAAAGAGGGCACATCGAGAACGAAGATCGAATCCTTTCGAAGCAGCAAGGGTGGAGCCAAGGAGAGCCAGGGCTACAACGGCGGTACGGCCGGCAAGATTCCGCTCGAAAAGATTATCTCGGCTGCCGTCCGGATTCGGAAATCTTAGGCGCCGCACTCCGGCTAAGCTTATGGCCGTTCTTTGCTCGGCATACTGCATGGTGATCCCGCCCATCTCGTAGTCGCGGGTGGGGGGAATGTTGCTGTGGTTGATGTCGGAGGGGTTGCCTTTCTTGTACTTCTTCTTGGTTTCGCTCTTATCCAAGGTCCAGCGGATCTCATCGGACTTCGATTCATAAACGACAGCCGCTTTTTCGATTCCAGCGGGGTCAATTCTGCTTTGTACTTTCACTCCCGGCACGGAATGATAGGCAACGATTTCGGAGGTGATGACACGTTGGAACTTGGCTCCCAACCCTCCTTTCGGACCGGTGGAGTCCCAACCGCCAAAGGCCAGAACGTGGGGTGAGAACTTCAACATGGCGGCGGCGTTTTTGGGATCGGCCTCCTGGATCGCTTTCCCCTCGGGGCTAAAAGGGAAAGCCTTCCCTTCAGGTGTTAAGGAGTCGCGAAACAGAGCGTCGTAAACTCTGTGCGGCGCGCTAAATGAGGTGATGTCCAGTGACTTGGAAAGTTGACCCTCACCAGCCTCGTAGGTCATCCGAACCAGGGGTAGTTGGATGCGGCCTTCTTCGTAGGCTTCTTCCATCGCTTCTTCGGCCCGATTCGCCTGAGAAGCCACTGAATCGAGGAGCGTGCACTTCATTATCTCGCCGGTTTCGGGGTCGATCCGGTCTTCGTTGGCGTACTTAATCGGATCGTTGCTCTCGGGAAGGTAAGTGGGAGGAAAAATTTTGTCTCCCGCCCCTCCAATCGGTTGCAGACGGGTGGTTCTGGTAAGTGCAGCAGCATCGCGTACATAAGCTTTCAAGGTTTCGTAGTTCATTCTAGCCTCCTGAAGTAAAAGTCGTTAGTGAGTCAACAGTAGATCGACGGCCGGACAGATCTTGTCCGACATCGAAAAGTGGATGAGATAGCTTGCGGAAATAGAGATCAAAGATTCGCTAACCGCTTGAGTTTAGGAATCGGCCGGCGGGCCATGTAGACGTCAGGTGGGAATACGCACCCGCGCAAATAGCTCAATCATAACACCCTCTCCTCCCAGTTGACTGCGAGTAGAGAGTACGATGTTTGGGGTTGGTTTGCCTGCGAGTGAGTTGCCGAAAAGGGGGAGAGGCGGTGTGCCCCTCCCCGGCTGACGTCTACCGGGTAGCGTCGGCTAGCTCGTAGCCCAGACCGCTTCGCGGTGTGGGCGGGAACGGTTCACCTCGGACGACCGTGACCTCTTGGCCGATGGGACGTCCGGTGGCGAGATCGACGACGCGGTATTGGCCGGAGATCTGACAGATTTCACCAGGCTTGTGTACTTGTGTTTTTCGCATGTTGGGCCCTCCTCTCTATAGGATAGAGGGCTGAGACCAGAAAACGCGAAATCTCTTACAATGACGCTGACAAGGATTTCACAGTCCGACCTCAGCCCGAGTCTCGCGACTGCACTCGCGAGACTCGTTTTAGTTTAGGGGCGAAGAATCCCGTTGTCAACCGCATTGCAAAAATCTCCTATCAGACTAAAATCCGAAGGCGTAATTAAAATCAATCCGTCTGGAAAAATTCAGAACTAGAGGCGGAGCGGATGACCTTACGGCCTTAACGGAACTAGAAGCAATCTGTCTGGCTTCAACTCAGCCGCTCCTGCCCAGACGTTCAGGCCAAAGCCCGCGTTCCCCTTCGCCCTTCCCTCAACCCCGAGGACAAAGACGCCTAAGAAAAAATACCTGTCTCGTGAACCCCTCTATCCGATGGCTTAAAGTTTTGACAGAGATCGATATTCGGCCGGGCCAGACTGCCGAGCAGTTGGCCGAGCGTTTTGAGGTGACCGAGCGCACTATTCGTCGGGACATTCAGAAGATTCAAGACTACGGGCATCCGGTGGTGAACGAACGGGGATACAGGTTTTTGACGAAGCCTTTCCTGAGACCACTCGCCTTGACCGGCGCGGAGCAGTTAGCCATTCTCATTGCCCTGGAACTGGCCGCCACGCAGTTAGACGAGTCTACCCATCGCGATCTCTCGTCGGTAGCGGATAAGATTCAAAGCGATCTTTCCACTACGGACCGGCTGAAAAGCCTGACCATCAAGGAAAGAGCCAGCGTACAGATGGATCCCGAGACCAAAGCGGATATTGAAAGTGGATGCCTCTTACCTCTGACCGAAGCCATCGATCAGAAGCGAATTGTCACGTTCATTTACCAAGGGCGCAAGGATCCTGAGCCGCGACTGCGGGAGATGGAGCCTCTAGGCATTACTTTCAAGAACAAGAGATGGTACGTTCAAGCTTTTGACCCGGAGGCGGACAAGGTGAAAAGCTTTCGCTTCTCTCGCCTACAGCAACTGACCCTCACACAAAGGGTCTTCGAGGATAGAGATAACGTGAAAGCAGAGGACGCTGACTTTCACGAATGGTATATCGGTGGCGAGGAACCCATAGAAGTGGAGATCCGTTGTAGCGAGAGCTTGCAGCGATGGTTTGAGGAGAACAAGCCTCACCCCTCAGTGAGGGTAAACGGGAGCGACACGGTGAACCTGGCAGTTCGCAACCTTGAAAGTTTCCTCAAGTGGTTTACTTCACTGGACGACGCTGTTTTGACGGCCCCACCCGAGGCGATCACAACTCTTCGAGAACGCCTGGCGAGACTCCAAGAACTTTATCCTTAAATCGACCCTCGGTCGGTAGGACACGATCTGTCCGACTGTTCCTTCAATATGTGAACCCTGGAGGAATGAATTATGGACAACTCGCAACCTCTTACTCCCGTTAGACGCCTGATGCAGTACGTGTACTGCAAGCGCCTCGCCTACTTAGAGTGGGTTCAACAGGAGTGGGACGACAACTACTTTACCGAAGAAGGGCGTTACGTTCACCGTAGGGTGGATGAAGAGAAAGATAGCCATGACGCCCAACCTACCAGAGCCGTGCACCTGGCCGCGCCCGACGAGGGGCTGGTTACGAAACTTGACCTACTGGAATTAGAAGACGGTGTCGCAGTACCTGTGGAGTACAAGAGAGGTAGCCCTCACAACGGAGAGCCGGCTCTCACCGAAAAGGTACAGCTGTGCGCGCAAGCCCTCATTCTAAAGGAAAACGGATGGAGGTGTGACACGGGCTTCATCTACTACGATAAGCTGAAGCGAAGAAAAGAAGTGAGGTTTGATGGAGACCTCATCAATCTGACCCGAGAACTTCACCACGAAATGCGGAAGACATTTCGGACCAACCGCATACCCGAGCCACTTTTGAACGACAACCGCTGCGGAAATTGTTCTTTGAACGCCATCTGCCTCCCGGAGGAGGTGAACTATCTCAACAGAAGAGCCGTAAATGTTCGAGCCCTTCGAATACCGCTGGAGGAACGCTATCCTCTGCATCTCACCGAACCGGGAACGAAGGTTGGGATTTCTGGAGAGCAGTTTGTTGTTCGATGCAAGGGAGAAGAGGTCGGTAGAACCCGACTGTGTGAAACGTCGGAAATCGTTCTGCACGGGAACTGTCAGATCTCCAGCCAGGCTCTGCGTGTTTGTGCGCGTGAGGATATTGGAGTCTCGTTCTTTTCTTTTGGAAACTGGTTTGTGGCGAGCCTTCAGGGAATGAGCTCCAAAAACGTGGAGCTACGCCGGGCTCAGTATCAAGCCGCCTTCGACCCTTCATCGAGCTTGCGGATTGCCAGAGCTTTCGTAGCGGCGAAGATACACAATCAATCTGTCTTTTTGCGACGCAATTCGAGCGAGGTGGCGCCGTCGGTCCAGAAAGAGTTGCAGCGGCTGAAACTCAAGGCCTTGAAAAGCGAGAACAGAGAGAGGTTGCTTGGGCTGGAGGGTTTGGCCGCGAAACTCTACTTCGGCTCCTTACCGGCCGCTTTTTCGAGTCCCGCAGAGTTTGATGGGCGGCGTCGAAGACCACCCACCGATCCAGTGAACGCCGTGCTAAGCTTTTGCTACGCCATGCTGGCCCGCGAATGTGCCACGGCCTTGCATAAAGTTGGATTCGACCCGTTTCAAGGTTTCTATCATCAGCCTCGTTACGGCAGACAGTCTCTCGCGCTGGACATTATGGAGGAGTTCCGACCCTTACTCGCAGACAGCGTGACCCTGCGCCTGTTCAACACAAAGCAGGTGAAAGTCGATCAGTTCGCTCGCTCGGGAATGGGAGTACGAATGAATCAAAGCGCGAAAAAAAAGGTAATAGCGGCCTTCGAACGGCGGATGACCGAGCAACTGACCCATCCACATTTTGGGTACAAAGTGTCCTATCGCCGGTGTATCCAGCTTCAAGCGCGGCTCTTGGGAAGGTATTTGCTGGGCGAGGTTCCTGAATACCCAGGATTGGTGACCAGATGATACATCACGGAGCCAAGAGAGACATTTTGATAGCCTACGACATCTCCGATCCGAGCAGACTGCGGAAGGTACACAAGATCGTGAAAGGGCACGGCGAGGCTGTTCAGTACTCCGTGTATCGTTGCTTTTTGACACCAGCCAGGAAGATCAAGCTGATGCGAAAGCTCCTGGACCACATCAACTCTCATGAGGACCAGGTCTTGTTCTTTGAACTTGGTTCGGCGCAAACAGCCACTTCCCGACCCATCGAGGTGGTGGGCCGCGCCATGGCGAAGCTTGAAGTAGGCCCGAAGGTCTTGTAAGGCGCTCTTTGAAAACTGAAAAAGTTGCGAGCGCGGAAGTGATGCAAAATTACCCGGGGTCGCTCGCGATGGCTTGGTGTAGCGGTTTCTTGGTAGATTTCGATGGAGCATTCTGATTCAGAACTTCAAGGAAAAGTTGCCCAAAGAGGAGGTGCTCGCAGAAGTGAGCGCCAAGCCTTTGAAACCAAGGCGTTGCGAGCGGCGCCGTTGATCCCGCTGATTCCAGCGGGCTGAATTGAAGCCCAGGATACTCCACTGGTCATTCCCGGCAAAATCTTGGTTGATCCCGCTGATTCCAGCGGGCTGAATTGAAGCAAGTCGAAATGGGTGGAGCATGACCCTTTTGACGATGTTGATCCCGCTGATTCCAGCGGGCTGAATTGAAGCGGAGGTCAATGTGGCGCTGCAACTCTTCAAGACTCAGTACGGTTGATCCCGCTGATTCCAGCGGGCTGAATTGAAGCGGTGGGAACGTGGCTCATATCACACCTCCAGGTTCGGTTGATCCCGCTGATTCCAGCGGGCTGAATTGAAGCTTCTCAGCCTTTTTGTCCACCGATGCGCCCTTTTCGAGGTTGATCCCGCTGATTCCAGCGGGCTGAATTGAAGCACCCCTCCCCCAGAATGTTTCCTCTGTAATCCATACAGTTGATCCCGCTGATTCCAGCGGGCTGAATTGAAGCGTTGAGAAAGGATTCGAGTACGGCGAGAGCCTCGGCAGGGTTGATCCCGCTGATTCCAGCGGGCTGAATTGAAGCGCAATCAAAAAAGCCCCCTCGCCTAATATAAGCGAGGGGTTGATCCCGCTGATTCCAGCGGGCTGAATTGAAGCCGGTGTGTAGAGACTCGGTGCCGATGAACTTCCCAATGTTGATCCCGCTGATTCCAGCGGGCTGAATTGAAGCACTGGAACGATAACCGGCACCGGCTCCATCGTCGTAGCCGTTGATCCCGCTGATTCCAGCGGGCTGAATTGAAGCCCCTCAGAAGTTCGTCCTCACTGCCAATAAGGACGGCGTTGATCCCGCTGATTCCAGCGGGCTGAATTGAAGCCATGTTTTGGATATCCGACCAGCACAGCCGTTACTGCGTTGATCCCGCTGATTCCAGCGGGCTGAATTGAAGCCGCTAAAGTGCGTTTCTGAAGCTTTTCCCAGCCGCCAAGTTGATCCCGCTGATTCCAGCGGGCTGAATTGAAGCTGTCAATTCTGAGCGGATACGCTTCGTCTGCTGCCTCGTTGATCCCGCTGATTCCAGCGGGCTGAATTGAAGCCGCTGGCAATAGTCCAGAATTAGACTCAGGGCAGTACCTGGTTGATCCCGCTGATTCCAGCGGGCTGAATTGAAGCTTCCCATCTTCTTGCGTAGCACGTAGCCACCGATCACGTTGATCCCGCTGATTCCAGCGGGCTGAATTGAAGCTGAACGTGGAGCAGCAGAAGAAAAAAGACGTCAAGAGGTTGATCCCGCTGATTCCAGCGGGCTGAATTGAAGCTTTCGGCAGGATGGCAGCGGGAGCACCTCCTTTGCTGTGTTGATCCCGCTGATTCCAGCGGGCTGAATTGAAGCAACGACTCTTTTTCCTAGAGTCCCCATGATATGGAAGTTGATCCCGCTGATTCCAGCGGGCTGAATTGAAGCTAAAAAATTTCGAGAACGGTCTTCTTTACGAGAATTCCGTTGATCCCGCTGATTCCAGCGGGCTGAATTGAAGCCTTGTAAAGGTAAATCAAACAAGCCAGTTCATCGACCGTGTTGATCCCGCTGATTCCAGCGGGCTGAATTGAAGCATGGGGTCATCGGCACCGCGGTAACCCGGAAGACGTCGTTGATCCCGCTGATTCCAGCGGGCTGAATTGAAGCTATTAAGCCTGGAACATCTTCTATTAAGCTGAATGGTGTTGATCCCGCTGATTCCAGCGGGCTGAATTGAAGCCAATAAACCCGTTCGCAAATTGTCGCGAGGATTGGTTTGGTTGATCCCGCTGATTCCAGCGGGCTGAATTGAAGCCTTCTACGATAACCCCACTGTCCATCAGCCTCCTGTCAGGTTGATCCCGCTGATTCCAGCGGGCTGAATTGAAGCCAGGGATTCGGAGACCAGCTTTCATAGGGAAGACCCTTGTTGATCCCGCTGATTCCAGCGGGCTGAATTGAAGCGGTTTCAAAAGTTGCGTAAGAAGGTTGGATGTAACGGGTTGATCCCGCTGATTCCAGCGGGCTGAATTGAAGCACAAATGGCATTCATCTATGATAATAAGGTCTATTTGTTGATCCCGCTGATTCCAGCGGGCTGAATTGAAGCCATGTTTCGTTTCTCCTTAGTGAATAGGTGAAATGTCGTTGATCCCGCTGATTCCAGCGGGCTGAATTGAAGCAAGTCAGTTACGATTACGATCGCTTGGCCTACGACGAAGTTGATCCCGCTGATTCCAGCGGGCTGAATTGAAGCCACCGCTACACTCTAGGAGCAGTTGCGACGTAGACTGTGTTGATCCCGCTGATTCCAGCGGGCTGAATTGAAGCCGCGCGGCTTGAGCGCGTAGCTCGGCGGTGAGCTGTTGTTGATCCCGCTGATTCCAGCGGGCTGAATTGAAGCTGGAATCCTGCAGCAGTCGTTACTAGGGAGAATTTGTTGTTGATCCCGCTGATTCCAGCGGGCTGAATTGAAGCCCGAATAACTGGGGCGACCCTGATCCGAGCACGGACCGTTGATCCCGCTGATTCCAGCGGGCTGAATTGAAGCGACCTTGGGCCGGTTAACAAATGCGAGGATCAAGCGAACGTTGATCCCGCTGATTCCAGCGGGCTGAATTGAAGCATCCAGGTGAAAATCTGCTTGAACTGCCAATCCCAGGGTTGATCCCGCTGATTCCAGCGGGCTGAATTGAAGCATTGTCCAGAAAGACGCGGTGAACCATAAGACGATCACGTTGATCCCGCTGATTCCAGCGGGCTGAATTGAAGCAAAGGCGTCAAAGGCGAGATATACCCTTGCAAACCCGACATCGTTGATCCCGCTGATTCCAGCGGGCTGAATTGAAGCAAAGACAGCGCACCCTTGACCTTGCCAAAGAAATAACGTTGATCCCGCTGATTCCAGCGGGCTGAATTGAAGCTGCCTCCTGGATCGCCAAAGAACCTTGCTGACGCTCGTTGATCCCGCTGATTCCAGCGGGCTGAATTGAAGCAATCAAGATTGTGGAGACAGGAATACCCTTATCTCTCCAGGGTTGATCCCGCTGATTCCAGCGGGCTGAATTGAAGCACGCGAAATGCGGAATATAATCCGAGAGTACGGAACCGTTGATCCCGCTGATTCCAGCGGGCTGAATTGAAGCTTCATAGCGTCGAGGAAACTCATCGCTTTCGCGCCGCCGTTGATCCCGCTGATTCCAGC
>Ga0310345_10006002_pt1 | contig 10667 bp, 9 predicted proteins | sample HC15DNA20500_MG_FD_204667 | JGI IMG/M metagenome (GOLD analysis project Ga0310345, IMG submission 204667) | Marine microbial communities from station ALOHA, North Pacific Subtropical Gyre - HC15-DNA-20-500_MG | ecosystem: Environmental > Aquatic > Marine > Oceanic | place: Pacific Ocean: North... | reverse complement strand
CCACAGAGCAGGTCATCAATCGCCTGCGCGCGATCATCCTGCAGATCGACGCGCAACCCAATGCCAAGGCGGCCTGGGAGCTCAACACCTACGCCAAGGCCGAGATCGGTCGCATCCTCAACCTCCGCGTCCGGCTGATGGCGGCAAACCAGCAGCGCGAGGCGGCCTATGCGCAGCACCTCGTCGCTGACCGGCTGGCCGAGCGCGACTTCATGCAAATGGGAGTTCCCGAATGAGACAGCTTCTCCTGACCGTGGCTGCGGTCACCACGCTTGGGTTTTCCTCGCCCGCAGCGGCCCAAGGTGTGCCAACCTTCGATGGTTCGCAGCTTGGACAACTGGTCGCGCAACTCGAGCACATGGCCGAAGATCTGAACGTCCAGATGCAGCAGCTCGCCACCATGCGGCTGGAACTGGAAACCCAACTGTCGCAGCTCACAAACCTCGAGGCGCAACTGACCTCGCTGATCGAGGGCAGCGGGTTGGGTGAGCTCTTCGCCACGGTCGAAGAATTCCGCGCACTGCGCGGCAAGTTGGTCGCCCCGCTCAACACCGCGCAATCTCTGGCGAGCGGCGATTTCCTGAGCGGCTTCAATCCCGGTGCGGAACTCACAGCCTCGGTCGAGCGGGTTTTGTCTGGCAGCGGTTTCACCTCGGAGCGCCTGAGCACGCTTTCGGGCTCCGATCAGCCTGCCGACAACCGCATCGCCGCTTCCGCCGGGGCCAGCGCCATGCTCTCCGTCGCCGCTCAGGAAAGCCATGAAGAGGCAGGCCAAAGCCTCGAACGGCTCGAGACCATGGTCGGGCTCATCGACGATCAGGACGGGCTGAAAGCCGCCGTCGATCTCAACACCCGCGTCACCGCCGAGCTCGGCATCATCCTGACCCAGATCTGGCGGTTGGAAGCAGCCCAGGGCGTCAGCGCCGGCCAGCTTGGCGTTGTCGATGCCGCGACCCTCGCGGATGAGCGCAAATTCCGTTCGATGGCGGTGGATCCATGAGAATAACGATGCGCCTCAATGTCCCGGATTTGCGAACTTGTGGTATCTCGGCATTTGTCTTGGTCGCCCTGCCCTTGACCGCGCTGGCTCAGACCCCGGGCACGCAGCAGCCCGGCGACACGCCCTTCAGCTCGATGGCTATCGCGCGGGACGAGGCCGACGACTGCCGCGTCCCGAAACCGTCCGCCGATCTCGCCGAGACCGCTTACCTGCGCAATGGTTACCGCGCGATCCTGCGCATCCTGATCGCCGAAGAAGCGCTCGCCTCGGAAACCTGCACCTGCCTGCTGGACCAATTTACCTGGGATCAGGCACTTGACGCCCTGCCCCGGTTCCAGACTTCGGACAACCCGCGCCTGCCGTTCAAGGTGCTGGATCTCTACGCCAAGGCCGATGCGCTCGAGGCGCACGTTGCGGAGGTCTGCGCAGAGTAAATGGGGGTCATTCGCGACATTCTGGGACAGGTCGACGCCGCGGTGAACACCGTGGCGCAGGACGGCTTTGTCTCTTCCGCAGCCTCGGTCGGCAACGTCATCTCGGCAGGGGCCACCCTCCTTGTCGTCCTTCTCGGGATCAACGCGGTGATGCAACTCCGCCCCTTGCCATTCGGCACCGGCTTTGCCTTCGGGATCAAGATCGCGCTCGTGGGCATATTCGCACAGAGCTGGGACAATTTCAGTGTCATCTATGGTATTGTGACGGACGTCCCCGACTCCATAGGCGCCTCGATCCTCGCGCTCACCGGCTCGGGCGACGAGGCCGGGGTTTACGAGAGCCTCGACAATATGGTCGCTCGCATCACCGCCTATGGCGACACCATCGGCGACCGCGCGGGATGGGTTTTTGGCGCGGTCCTGGGCGCGATCTTCTTCGTCCTCTCCGCTGTCTTTGCCGCTGTCACCGCCGGGATCATCGCCTTCGCCCGCATCGTCTTCGCGCTGATGATCGTGATCGCCCCCTTCATGATCGTGACCTCGCTCTTCAAGCCGACCCAATCCCTCTTCGAGGCCTGGACCCGCGCCACCATCGGCTATGCGCTTATGCCGGTCGCTGCCGCAGGCGCCGCAGGCATCATCGTCGCCATCGCCGAGGCCATAGGCGATGCCTCCGCCGATCCGGGCGATGTCGAGACCGTCAGCCTCATCCTGCCCTTCCTCGTGATCCTGATCCTCAGCGCCGGGATCATGGCCTCAGTCCCCTACATCGCCTCCAACCTCACCGGCGTCGTGGGCATTGCCTCGAATGCCGTGGGTCTGACCGGCCTCGCGCGCCAGGGCTTCGTGAACACGCGGGAATACGGCACCGGCGCAACCTCGCGCCTCGTCACCGGCAAATCGCCCCATGAGCTGAACCAGATGGCCAATGCGGGTGTGGTGAAAACCGGCGAGATGATCCGGCAAAGCCCCGGCGCGCTTCTCTCCGCCGCCAAGGCCTTCCGCAAACCCTGATGTGAAAGACGACGACTTTGACGAAGACTGTAACCAGTTCCGCAAACCACGACCGCGACGCGTTCGAGGCGGATTTCATCTACGGGCCAAGACGGCGCGAGCGCTTCGCCTGGTTCGTCGCGGCCGCAGGCGTGCTGGTCGGCGTCGCCGGCATGGTCGCGGGCGCAAGCCTCTTTCCGCTCAAGACGACAGAGACCTTCGTGGTCGTGGTCGACAAAGAAACCGGCGAGATGGACCGGGTCGCCGCCGTTCAGGCCCTGACGCTTTCCGAGAGCGATGCCATCATCCAGGCCAATCTCGTCGCTTACGTCGATGACCGCGAGACCTATGACCTGACCGACGGCGAGCAACGCATCAACTCGGTGCTCGATCGTTCGGACGGCGACGCCGCCCGCACGCTGCGCGATCTCTGGTCCTCCACCAACGAAGACTACCCGATTACCGTCTATGGGCGTGACGCCAAGATCGAGGTGGTGATCAAATCCGTGAATCAGATCGAGCGCGGCGTGGCGCAGGTGCGCTTCACCCGCACGCTGCGCCGTCCCCGCGACACCCGCACTGTCACCCGGTCCTATGTCGCCACCGTCGGCTACGACTTCCAACCCGAAACCCGCCAGCGCCTTCAGGACGTCTGGGCCAACCCCTTGGGCTTCGTGGTGACCTCCTACCGCGTCGATGCCGAGACCCTGGAGAACTGACCAGTATGAAATCCCTGCCCGCGCTCCTCCTGGCGCTTGCCCTTCCTGTTGCCGCCCTTGCCGAGGCCACGCCGCAAGGCGGCCCGCTCGATATCCGCATCCGCACCGCCGTCTATAATGAGAACCAGGTCTACCGGATCGAGACCGATCTGCGGCATTCGACCACGATTCATTTCGGGGCGGGCGAGCGGTTTGAAGCAGTGATTGTTGGCGACACCGAAAGCTTCCAGGTCGATCCGATCCCCGAGCTGGGCAACGTGCTGACCATCAAACCGCATGTGGCCAATGCCTCGACCAACATGACGGTGATCACCAACCGACGCACCTATTCGTTCCATCTGCGCGAAGGCTCGATCCCGAACCGCACCGGCATGTTCTTCGAAGTGCGCTTCCGCTACCCCGACGAGGAGCGCCGCGCGGCGGGTTCCACCCAGCCCAAGGGATTTGAGGCCCCGCGCAATTACAACTACCGCGTCTCAGGCGAAGGCGACTTCCGCCCCAGCCATATCTACGACGACGGGCGCTATACGTATTTCGTCTTCCCGGAGAACGGTCGCCAGCCTGCCTTCTTCAAGGCCGATGACCAAGGCCGTGAGCGCACTGTGAACTGGACGCAGGCAGGCAACACCGTCCGCGTGCTCGGGGTGAACACCTACTGGACGCTGCGCATCGGCGATGAGGCGATCTGCGCCTGGCGCGACGAGAGCGCGATCTACGTGAGCAACTGACCATGGCCGATCAAACCCCTCCCGACCTGCAGGACCGCCTCGATCAATTTAGCCAGCGCGGCAAATCCAAACGCCGGGGCAACAGCCTCGGGGTCGGCGCGCTCGCCGCCGCCCTCGCGCTCGGCGGCGCCGGGGTCGCGTATTTCCTCGCAACCGGGTTGCAGGAAGGTGACAGCGCGCTGGAGACCTCCGATGTCGAGACCTTTCAGGACCGCCGCCCCGGCACGGGCGGGCGGTTGGAGTTTCCGCCAGATGAGGCCGAACAACGGATCAATGACGCGCTGATCGCTGTCGAGGAGGCGCTCGACGTGCCCGCGGCCCCTGCCCCGGAGGCAAGCGCCGAGGTGCTGGCCGAGATCGCCAAGCTGCGCGAGGCACTGGCCGCCAGCCAGGCCGCCCGCAACTCGGAAATCCAATCCGCCGTTGCTGACCTGCGCGAGGCCTTCGACGAACAGAAGGCCGCACTCGAATCCATGCTGGCAGCAAAGGAGGCCGAGCTTGCCAACCTGCAACGCCAGACCGAGTCCCGTATCGCCGGGTTGCAAGCCATGCTCGATGCCGAGAGGGCGCAGCGGGAAGGGCTCGAGGCCGAGCTCGACCGCGAAGGGCTGATCGCTGACCAGCGCCTGCTCGAGGAACGCCGCAGGCAGGAAGAGGAACAGCGTCAGCGCGAGGCCGAGCGGGTTGCAGAGGAGCTTCTGACCGCGCAGATCAAATCTCCCGCCGTGGTATATGCCGACGGGCCGCGCGGCAGCGCGAGTGGCGCGGCAGTGGCCGAACCTACCGCCGCTGCTGGTGCCGGGGGGCCGGTGCTCTCAGGCAATGAGGCGTTCCTGCAGAGCGCGCGACCGCTCGAGGTGCAGGAGGCCACTCGTCTCACCCATCCCGAGCGCACGCTGACCCAAGGGTCCGTCATCCAGGCCGCGCTTCAGACCGCCATCAACAGCGATCTGCCGGGCTCCGTTGTCGCGGTCGTCTCCGAGCCGGTTCCGGCGTTCTCCGGGGACCGGGTTCTGATCCCCCGGGGTTCCCGCCTTTTTGGCCAATACCGCTCCGGCATCGAGATGCACCAGAAGCGCATCCTGATCCTCTGGACCCGCGTCCTGACCCCGGACGGCACCTCGATGGAAATCGCCGCCGTCGGCGGGGACCAGCTCGGCCGGTCGGGCCTCACCGGCCTCGTCGATACCAAGTTCGCCGAGCGCTTTGGCGGGGCGGCTCTGATTTCCGTGATCGGGGCGGCGCCTGCGGTCGCGGCCGAGAGTGCCAACAATGAAACCACCAGCATTGTCCTGGGAGATGTCGGCAGCGACCTGCAGGACGCGGTCGGGTCGGTCATCGCCGATCAGGTCTCGATCGCGCCGACGATCTATGTCGATCAGGGGGCCTCGGTCACCGTGCTCGTGGATCGGGATGTGGTGATTTATTGACCCGGACAGAAAGCCCAGCCTCCTATCTCGAGCGATATCTCGATCCGTTCCGCGACCTTCTGCGGCGCGACGACGTGGTCGAGATCGCGGTCAACCCGGACGGCAAGGTCTGGCTCGAGGTCGCGGGCGACGCCACGATGCGCCACGAAGGCCAGACCGTGGATCGCACCACCGCCCTCAACATGGCCCAGACCATCGTCGGCGACGCCAAGGCCCGCGTCTCTGAAAAGAACCCGCTCGTGTCCGGCAAGGTGGAATATGCGGGCCGCCCCCTCCGGGTCCAGGTCGCCGTGCCGCCCGCCATCGACCGCGGTGCCTCGATCACCATCCGACTTTTCGCCTCGGGCAGCGTCCGGGACTACGCCCCGGCCTATCTCTTCGGCAAGGCCGTCTCGCTCGATGCGCTCCGCGCCGAGAAGATGAAAAACATCGCCAGTCTCGCAGAAGAAAACCTCGAGGTCGCGCTGCAGACCCTCGTCGAGGCGCGGCTCAACGTCCTGATCAGCGGCGGCACCTCGACCGGCAAGACCACTTTCGCCCGCCATCTTCTGACCCATATCACTGAGCACGAACGCCTGATCACCATCGAGGACGCCTTCGAGCTATTCCCCGCCCAACCGAACACCGTCGCCCTCCTGGCCGACCGCGGAACCGGTTCGCAACGCAGCGCCAATGCCCTCCTTCAGGCCTCCCTCCGCATGCGCCCCGACCGGATCATCGTCGGTGAGTTGCGCGGGGCCGAGGCCCTGACCTATCTCGAGGCCATCAACACTGGCCATGGTGGGTCGGTCTCCACGATCCACGCCGAAACCGCGGAACTCGCCATCGACCGGCTGGCGATCATGGTGCTGCAGGCCGGCACACCGCTGACCTTCGCTGAAGTGCGGGAGTACATCCGGAAATCCATTGATGTGATCGTGCAGCTGGGGCGGGCCGAGGGCAAACGGGGGATCACTGAGTTCTATCTGCCTGGAAGCAGAAACCAGCCGCCGCCTTGAGGCTCGTTAGCAGAACTGGGTCTCCGGAACCATAATGCGTGGGCACTGCTGATGTCATAGTACTTTAGGCGGTTTCGGCATCTTTCCCCGTCGAAAACGGAACAATCTTGCATAGCGAACACAGGTTCACTCGCGGCTCAGCCTTACCCTCAGTCAATCTTTCAACTGAAGTTTCCTTGCCGGCCATCAGGTCTGAAACCGCCAACATGAAAGCATCCTTGTCGGCTGCTTGCATCGCTCCACGGGCACCTTCAAATCCGCAGTTCAACGCCGCCGCCGCTTGCCCTCTTCGAAGTGCGTCAGAGATTAACCTCGGCGTCCAGGATACAGGGTTCATACTGCCCTGGTTGCCAAGTTCACTCAACAGTATTGCGGTACACCAATCACCTGAACCTGCCGCATCAAGAAAATATGGCGCCTCGAAAGCATCAAGTTCGAACCAATCCCAGCCAAGGCGAAATTCCAAGCCTCGCGGTCCTAAGGTTTGAATGATGAGATTTGGCCCAGTGAGATCACGGATTTCATTGATGTGACCGAGCCTATCTTCGGCAAACTTTAGGACGTGACAAACATCTATTGCCTTTTGAAATTGGCTCTCATCCCCTATGGAAGACGGCTCAAAGAGGACTAGACCTCCACTTTCGCGTACCCAAGAGGCAAGCTTCAGGGCGCTCGGAGACACGCGGTCAAAGAAAAAGATATCGGGAACGCAATCACTATCCAATACCGGCTGGATTTGTCGGATCGTCGTTGATCTGAACCTTGGAAGCCAACCGCCGCAATCCGGGCAAGTCAACACATAACGATGTGACCTGTGGCCTTCAGCATCTACCTTGAATTTCTGAACGACAACTGGCGTGGAGACCGACTGTTCTTGCCATACAAAGTCAGTTTTAACGCCGTCGAACTGAAGGTCGTGAACAACGAAGTCTCCCGGTTCATCACATCCAAGTCGCGCCACAGGAAACGAATCCCAACCCAGCCAGCTCAACAAGGCCATAACATTCCCGCACGAACCGCCTGCCGAAGCAAAGGTCGCCTCAAGGCCCTCCACAACATCCATGGCCACGAAGCCTGTTCCCATGGCCCGTAACCCGATGGCTTCCTGTTTCTTGTCGTCGATCATCGTTCCCAGTCCCCACGAAGCCACATAGATGAGAGCTGGTACTCCGTGTCTGATTCTATGACAGGATCGGAGTAGTCTGCTGTTTCTACATACAAAACACCCACTGACATACGATCTCCTGCGATAGCCCCGTACCTATGGTCATAGCACGCCAACAAGGCGCCGACCGATAAAAGCTTGGAAGATAATGGTGACACGAAAGCCTTGCAACCGCCAAGTTCGCTCAGTGCCCGCCGATACCGGTGACGTCCGACATCTAAATTACGTCTTGGCCGTTTTTCGACCCTAATGATTCCAATGACTTAGGTCAATACGCGACATTTGCAAATCCGCCTTCCGACACCCCAAATGCGCTCTGAGACACCGCAAATGCGTTCTGCCTTGCCCCCCTGCCCTGCCGGGTTGAGCGTTAGGCACAAAAAAACCGCCCCGAGGGGCGGCTTCTTTGGAAGGTTTTGCGGTTTCAGCTCATTTGGCAGACGGTCGGCGACGTTTGTTCAATACCTTCATTGCTTCGCGTTTTTTGTCTTCGTACCGTTGCAAAGCTTCCAACGTGTCAATCTGTTTCCAGTGCTCGGAAACAAAGGGATTCAACTCTTCGTCGCAGCCCATGCGAAGTGCATAAGCGTCGGCAAAATATGACATGTCGATCTCATCATTGTCATCTTCGAGACATTCGCCGATGGCTTCGATTGTCATTTCAACGGCCACGCCAAACCGCCCGACGGATGCATGGATCAAGATCTTGATGAATTCGTCGATCTGAAGAATTCCGGCGTCCCGGACGCCCGCATCCTCAAACAATTTGATCATCGTTTTCCGAAGGAGCGCCCCATCACTTGCGAATGTCATAGGCTTCATCTCGATCGGGCGAAGACGCCGGGTCAGCGTGGGATCGTGGTTGATCATGGCACGCCCCTCGGGCGTCGCCGTGAGGATGATGCAGATCGGCCATTCGGAGTGCTGCATCATGTTACGGAAACGTTTGATGAACACCTCGATACTGTCTGAGGTCTTATACCGGCCACTGTCCTGCACCTCGTCCAGATGCAGACCGGCGATCCCGCATTCCTTGAAATACTCCATGACCAAACGGGCAAGATAATCATCATCGCGCCGCGTATGTACCGGAACCTTGAGTTCACTCAGGATGGCGGTCAAGGTTTCCTTCACCGTGGCCCGACCGGGCACAATCACGCTGAGAATGCGACAGCCGAACTGGCGGTCGTCTGCGTCCTCGGCCAAGGCATGGTGCTCGGCGATGATCTCCTTGGCCAGCCGCGATTTCCCCGACCCGGCTGGGCCGATCAACGCAGCCCCTTTTTGCTCCGTTTTTCCGGCCCGCAGGCGGGCTTCACGTTGGGCAAGGACCCCAAAAACCCGCTTGCGAAACCCCCAATAGACGTCTGTCTTCTCAAAATGGTCTTCAAGGGCAACGATACGGTCCGCGATTTCGTTCTGCTGCGCGTATTCCTTACGCGCAGCACTCGTCAATTGAGCAGCCATTATTGGGGTCCTTTCCCGGTTTTGTTTTTGCGGGCTTTGGCCTTCGAACGGAAACGGTCCATCCCGGTCGGTGTGTCAGGTTCCGCTTCTTCCTGGATGTGATCGACTTCGAAACCACCCTCATCCACCGGATCGCGGTATTCCGCACGACCGATGAAGGGCTTTTCATGCTGGCCCTTGCCAAAATCGAGCTCGCGTGCGGCGCGTTCGACCTCGGCCTGCGAATATCCCACCATACCGATGTCGCACTGGCGCATGACGGTCTTCGACAGGTTTTCCCAGATTGCCGCGGCCTCTTTGCGGGCCCCTTCCTGCGCAAGGTTTTCCGCCTCAATGCGCTGACGGGCGAGCATGCGTTCCTGCTGCCAGACACGCAAGGACTTGCCGCTCATGCTCGGATCGATACAGCGGACCGAGATCAACTCGCCATCGGCAAGAACAGAAATCCCACCGAGATCGAACGGATCGACTTTGATCTCGAGCGTTTGCCCGGGCGCCGCAATACGGTCGACCACGCGGGCCTTGCGATCATTACGGATACGTTCATTGGTGTAAACGGTCCCCGCATAACGGATGCCTTCCTCTCCGACTTTGGCCTTGGCATAAAAACCGCAAGCCTCGCGCAACTGACCCGGTGACGGCATTTGGGTGCAATCGTATTGGGCCCCTTGGGTCAATTCTTCCCAAACAGCCGCAGGGGTCCGGTAGTTCAGCCCACGATGGGGTGTCTTGTGATATTCCGCGACAAATGCCAGCAGAATGGTGTGCAATTCGTCATCGGCGATACAGGCCTCGGCATTCGGCTTTCGATCATTGCGTGCCTGCGGGTTTTGCGCCGTATACCCCGGCAAATACCGGGCCAATTTCAAATCGGTGGTCCAGAAAAAACGCTCGATGTGACCACGCATGTTGGAGACACCGGCGACCGTGTTCATCTGGGTGGAGGAAAGCAGATAGGCCGCATGGGAGAACAGAGCACCTCCGAAAGGCTGCTTTCCGAACTCCGATCCGTTGTCATTGACAATTTCCTGAATGGGACAGCTATGGTGCCAGTCAGAGTTTTTGATGCCGATCTCGCGGAACAGATAAGTCTTGTCCATATAGGCCATGCGCAATGCCTCCAGAGAGGCATTCTCATTGGGCGTCCGGCAAATCGAGAAACCAAGAATGATCCGCGTCGCAATATCCATCAGGAACACAACCCAACGACGCACCCGTTTGACCTGGGCACGCTCTTCCTCAGTCATATTGTTGAGTTCTTCCCGGGTCGCGTCCAAAGTAACCAAATGGAACTGCCAGGCATCCGTCTGAACCACTTCACCAGGAACCGAGGCTTGGCGTCCGCCCTCAGAGGTGCCAAATTGTTTTTGCGCTGCGGCCAAACCATCACGTTGCATGACAACGAGAAACGGATCCAGATACTGGTCGATCCAGCGCTCATAGGTCCTTTGCGACAAAATTTTGAACTTTGTTGTCACCCCCATCTGCTCTCGCTGAGCATTGATTTGCTTCAGGTCCTCGATCAGCACGGTGATGATTTTGACCTTGGACGGACGGGTTCCATCTGCATATGCTCCAAGGCGTTCCAAGACGTAAACAAAGTCCGCATGCGCTTGGGTGGCAGCGTCAATCTGCACCTTGCGAGGAGCCAGAAAGGCATTCGGATTTTTGTCTGCTGCCTTATATGTGCGGAAATGGCGCAAAAGGGTGTCCGAGCTCGGCAGCCGTTTCAA
>Ga0310345_10006001_pt1 | contig 10668 bp, 12 predicted proteins | sample HC15DNA20500_MG_FD_204667 | JGI IMG/M metagenome (GOLD analysis project Ga0310345, IMG submission 204667) | Marine microbial communities from station ALOHA, North Pacific Subtropical Gyre - HC15-DNA-20-500_MG | ecosystem: Environmental > Aquatic > Marine > Oceanic | place: Pacific Ocean: North... | reverse complement strand
CCGGAAACTGGCAAAGATCTTTCCTGCACCGCAGAAAGCGCGCACAGCCTGAAAGGAAAGGTCTTTGTACGCTCTTCAGGTCGCCACTTTCTGCGCAGGCAAACAGTTGTTTTTCCACAGAATCGGCTCGAAGCAGGTTTTCGCGGCGTCGGGGGGCCTTCACGGTATTGCAGGACGGGTCGCTCATCTTGTCCTAACCGCTCGTGCCGTCGCGCCAGAGATGTGCCGAATTTGGGCGGCACATCTTTGGTACGACAGGGGGCCCACCTCTCGGCGATTGCGAGGCAATCGCCTGTCGGCCGGCGGTCGATGCGCGGCGGGCTTCGCCCTTGTTCCGCGCGGGTCGACCAGGGGCCGTGGGTGACGAAGTCGGCGCTGCAAATCCACATTGCGAAAAATTCCCCACCGCCCGCCAACCCTTTGACCTCCCGGAGCGTTCTCCTACGTAACCCCTCAACATCAGGAGAGCGACCATGGAGAACCAGACCCGCGGACAGACCGCCACCCGCCCCGCCGAAATCCCCCGGCAGGGGTGGTGGGATATCGTCCGGCGTCTGGGCGCCGGGATCGTGGCCGATCACATGTCGGTCGTCTCGGCCGGGGTGGCGTTCTTCGGGCTGCTGGCGATCTTTCCCGCGGTGGTGGCGCTGATCTCGATCGCCGGCGTGCTGCTCGACCCGGCGGATGTTGCGAGCCAGCTCGAGGGGTTCGTGGCGATGATGCCCGAGGAGGGGGCGGCGATCGTGCGGGACCAGATCCTCAAGGTCACCGGCGGCGACGAGGGGGCCACGGGCTTTGCCGCGATCCTCGGCCTGCTGCTGGCGCTATACGGGGCGACCAAGGGGATGATGACCCTGATGGAGGGGATGAACATCGCCTATGCCGAGACCGAGACGCGGGGGTTCGTGCTGCTTTACGCGACGGGGCTGGCGCTGACGCTGGTGATCATCGCCGGGCTGCTGACGGCGCTGGTGTTCATGATCGTGGTGCCGGCGGCTGTCGGGTTTCTCGGCCTGTCGGGGGCGGTGGAGACGGCCGTGGTCTGGCTGCAATGGCCGGTGCTGGCGGTGCTGGCGATGCTGGGGCTGGCGGTGCTCTACCGGTTCGGGCCGTCGCGGGCCAATGCCAAGTGGCGCTGGATCAGCCCCGGCGCGGTGGTGGCGACGGTGCTGTGGATGGTGGGCACGATCGCCTTCTCGCTCTACACGCAGAATTTCGCCAGCTACAACGAGACCTATGGCACGCTGGGCGGGGTGATCATCCTGCTGACTTGGCTGTGGCTGTCGTCCTTCATCGTGCTGGCCGGGGCCAAGCTGAACGCCGAGATCGAGTTTCAGACCCGCGAGGATTCGACGACCGGCCCGCCGGAACCGGAGGGAAAGCGCGGGGCGGTCAAGGCGGACACGCATCCGGACGGGCCGGCGGACGGCTGAGCGCCGGCCCCGTCGCCGCATATTTTCGTGGACAGGTGCGGGGAGAGGTTTCACGATAGGGTGGGTGCTTCACATGTGCCGGGGGGGGGGCGTTGGATGGCGGACGAAGACGATCTGATGGCGCTGTTCCGGCGTTACGAGGCGGCGCTCAGGGACGGGGATTCCGAGACCTGCGCGCGCTGTTATGCCGAGGATGCGGAGTATATCGCCTCGGCCATGGCGCCGGTGCTGGGGCGCGAGGCGATCCGGGATCTGCATGACGAGCTGTTCCTCGTGGGGGTGAAGCGCTGGTCTCTGAAGGTGCGCAGCCTCAGCGTGTCGGGCTGGATGGCCTATTCGCGGCAGAAGGTGGTGTCGGACGGGACGGCCTCGGACGTGATGCTGGTGGCGGTGAAGGGGCGCGACGGGGCGTGGCTGATCCAGGCGGAGGCGGAGATCCCGGTGCGGTAGGGGGGAAGGGAAGGTACGCGGGACAAAGCGAGCCTTCGCCGGGCTCTTCGCGAACGGCAGCGTTTCTGCTGAGAGTGCAGGAGTGGTGGGTTGGCACCCACCCTACTTGGTCGCTTCTTTGGTCTCAGCGCAAAATCATACGCTTTTCGGGCTCGTACACGGCTTTTCTCCGGGCATGCCTCGACGCCTGCCCCATGCCCCTACAGTTTGCGGATCTTCAGCTTGGTGATGCGGTTGCCGTCCTTGGCCATGACCTCGAAGCGGAAGCCGTGGAGGTTGAAGACCTGGTGGACCTCGGGGATGATCTGGGCCTCGTGGATGACGAGGCCGGCGACGGTGTTGGCCTCGTCGTCGGGGAGGTTCCAGTCGGTGGCGCGGTTGAGGTCGCGGATGGTCATGGCGCCGTCGACGAGGAACTGGTTGTCGTCGCTGCGGCGGATCGGGTGGTCGGCGTCGGGGTCGAACTCGTCGGCGATCTCGCCCACGATTTCCTCGAGGATGTCCTCGAGCGTGATCAGCCCCTGAAGCACGCCGTATTCGTCGACCACCAGCGCGAAATGGGTGCGCAGGCGGAGGAACTGGCGCATCTGGTCGTCGAGCGTGGTGGTTTCGGGCACGAAATAGGGTTTCATCGCCACGTCGGTGATGTTGAAATTCTTCAGCGTCTCGTCCGAGAGGCCGCCCTCCGTCACCAGCGTGTGCATGGCGCGCAGCAGGTCCTTGGCGTGGACCACGCCGATGATGTTGTCGGGATCGTCGCGGTAGACCGGCAGGCGGGTGTGGCTGCTCTTGAGGCACTGGTCGAGGATCGCCTGGGGTTCCAGCTCGGCGTCGATCATCTCGATGCCGGAGCGGTGGAGCATGATCTCCTCGACCGCGCGGTCGCCGAGGTCGAGCGCGCCGAGGATACGGTCGCGGTCTTCCTTTTCGACGACGCCCTCGGAATGGCCGAGATAGAGGGCGCCGGCGATCTCCTCGCGCACGGCGAGGATATGGCTGTCGGGGTCGATGCGGACGCCGAAGAGGCGCAGCACCATGCGCACGAAGACGCGCACCGCCGAGACGACGGGGGAGAAGACGCCGATGACCAGCGTGATGATCGGCGCGGTGCGGGAGGCCGCGGCCTCGGCGTTGGTGATGGCGTAGGTCTTGGGCAGCACCTCGGCGAAGATCAGCACGAGGAGGGTCATCACGAGGGTCGCCAGCGCCACGCCGCTTTCGCCGAAGAGCCGGGTGAAGAGCGCGGTGGCCAGCGAGGCCGCGAGGATGTTGACGAGGTTGTTGCCCAGCAGGACGGAGCCGATGAGGCGCTCGTTGTCCTCGGTGATTTCGAGCGCCTTGGCCGCGCCTTTCTCGCCCTTGTCGGCGCGGGCGCGGAGCTTGCCGCGCGAGGCGGCGGTCAGCGCGGTTTCACTGCCCGAGAAGAAGGCCGAGAGCACGAGAAGCAGGAGGATGGCCGCGCCCGTGATCCAGAAGGTGGCGTCGAGCAGCGAAGATGAGGGTTCCATTCAGGTCGTTATCCTTTCAGCCCCTCGGGTTATGGGGTCTCGGCCGGCGGCGATCAAGGGATCATCGGCGCGGAATGTGCGGTATGGTGCGGTCAGTCCTCGCCCGAGGCGGTGCCGCTGCTGCGGGCGGCGGCGGCGCGGGCCAGCGGGTGGTGGTCTTCGACCAGCGCGCGGAGGCGTTCGTCGAGCACGTGGGTGTAGATCTCGGTCGTGGCGACATCGGCGTGGCCCAGCAGCACCTGAATGGCGCGGAGATCGGCGCCGTGGGCCAGAAGATGCGTGGCGAAGGCGTGGCGCAGCGTGTGCGGCGTGACCTTGGCCGGCGAGACGCCGGCGGCGACGGCCATTTCCTTGACCAGCAGGTAGAACCGGTTGCGGGTGAGGTGGCCGAGCTTGCCGCGCGAGGGGAAGAGGAAGGGCGAGGGTGGCTTGCCCTCGGTGCGTCCGGCCTCCTCGGCGCGGTCGCGGAGTGCCAGCCAGTCGGTCAGCGCCGCGCGGGCGGGGGTGGAGAGGGGCACCATGCGTTCCTTGCCGCCCTTGCCGCGCACCAGCAGCATCTCCGGGTTGCCGCGGGCGGCGGAGACCGGCAGCGTGACCAGTTCGGTGACGCGCATCCCCGTGGCATAGAGCAATTGCATCAGGCAGGCGTTGCGCGCGCGGTCGGCGGTGTTGCGGCCAACCTCGCGGGCGGCGGCGAGCAGGCGGTCGACATCTTCCTCCGACAGGGTCTTGGGCAGGCGCTTGGACCGGCCGGGGCCGCGGATGCGGGCGGCGGGGTTGTCGTCGCGCAGGCGTTCCTCGAAGGCGAAGACATAGAGCTGTCGAATGGCCGAGAGGCGGCGGGCGCGGGTGGCGGTGGCGAGGCCTTGCGCGTCGAGATCGACGAGGTAGGTCTCGATATCGGCCTGCGTGGCGCCGCCGAGGGAGAGCGCCTTGCCGTCGAGCCAGCCGGTGAAATCGTCGAGGTCACGGCGATAGGCGGCGAGCGTGTTGGCCGCCGCCCCCAGTTCCGCCGCGCGGGCCTCGAGAAAGGGCTCGATCCAGCCCCGGCCGGGGGTCATTCCGCCTCCGCCAGCAGGAGAACCTGAAGCGCGGCCTGACGGGCCACGTCCTCGAGCCCGACGACGCGCAGGGTGGCCAGCGCCGCCTCGAGATCGCGGGTCTGGCCGGGGGTGGCGCCCTGAAGCTGCATGGCCGCCGCGAGGATGGCCTGGCCCAGCCGCCCGTCGCGCAGGGGGCCGGCATGGTCGGGCGGCACCTGACGCGCGGCGAAGGCGCGGGCGATGGCGGATTCGGTGGCACTGGCGGCGAGCCGGGCTTCGGGCGCGCCCTTGGCCAGACCTTCGAGGAAGACGAGGCGGCGGGTCTGTTCGCCGGGGGCCTTGGCCGCGCTTTCGTAGACGGGCGACAGGAGCGCCACCTCGTGGGCGAGGGCGGACGGGGCGTCGAGCTTGGCCAGTTCCGCGCCGTAGAGGGCGGCGAAGGCCACGGCGAGGCCGTTCTCGCGCATGAGATGCCAGACATCGCGCAACTCGCGGCTGATGGCCGCGCTGTCGCCCGAGGAGAGCGCGGCGTCGAAATCCTGCACCGCGCGGACCCGTTCCCAGACGCCGCCGGAGGCCGCGGGCTGGCGGTCGGTATAGAGGCCGAGCAGGCGGTTGGCGGGCAGGGCGCCTGTCCGGGCAAGGCGTTCGGCGGCCTCGACCTCGGCCTTCCAGCCCATGGTGCCGCGCAGGTCGGCCACGGCGTATTCGCGCGGCAGGTTGCGGGTGGGCAGGGGCATGCCGTTCGCCTCGAACAGGCGGAAGATCAGCGGCGTCATCTCGCGCGGCGGGGGCAGATCGGCGCCGCCGGCGCTCTCGGGGTCGAGGAACCGGGCGAGAAGCTGTGATTCATGGGCATCGAGCGCGCCGATGGCGTTGGCGGTGTCATAGGTCAGCGCCGCGGTCGACCAGTCGCCGGCGCGGGCGATGCAGAAGATGCGGGCGGCGTAGCTGTCGGAGAGGTCGGGCGTGTCGGCCAGCGCGCGGCAGGGCTCGTCCTCGGTGCCCTTGAGGAGAGCGACGTCGAGCCAGTCGTCGAAGAGCAGCGGCGTGCCGGCGCCGGCGCGTTCGAGAAGGGCCAGCGCGGCGTCGACCGCGCCGTAGCGGCGCAGCGCGTCGACGCGCGCGCGCAGGAAACGGGCGTTTTCGGCGGCGTCCGAGGGCGGGTCGGCCTCGGCCAGCAGGAGCGTGTAGTAGAGCGCCTGTATCGCCGGCAGCGGCGTCTCGCCAAGGCGCGAGATCTGGGCCACCAACGTATCGGTCTCGCTTGCCGACCAGAGCGAGCGGGGCAGGCCGGTGGTCGACGAGGGCAGCAGGCCCACCGCGTCGGGCCGCACGTCGTCGAGCGGCATGACGGTGACGGCGGGCACGGTGACGCCCTCGGTCACCGGCGGGTTCGCCAGCGGCCGGACCAGCGGCTGGGCCACGCTGACGGGCGCGGGCTGGGTGAGCCAGTCGATGGCCGAGAGCGGTTCCTCGGCAAGGGCCGTGCCCGGCATCAGCAGGGCAAGGAGAGTAAGCCTATTCGGTCTCAAGGAGGATATCCTGCCGAATCTCTTCTTCGGGCGGAGAGAAATCCGCGCCGAAGAACGGCCCGATATAAGCGTAGGCCACGAGGGCCAGAAAGGCCAATACGGCCAGGTAGAAAAGCCACTTGATCAGGCGCGCCATATTGCCTCTTGCTCGTAGGTCTGTTCGTTGCAGACTTTATAGCTGGCCTTTTGAACAAGATCACGTCATTCAGTGCAAACGATTTGGCAATTGGCAGGGGAGCGCCGAACATTGGCCGCCGTAAGGCATTGGAAACTACACAAGACCGTGGTTCTGGTGGGCATGATGGGGGCTGGCAAGACCGCCGTGGGAAAAGCGCTTGCGGCGCGTCTGGGGGTGCCGTTCCTTGATTCGGATGCGGAGATCGAGCGGGCGGCGAACATGCGCATTGCCGAGATTTTCGCCCGCGACGGCGAGGCGTTCTTTCGCGACCGGGAGACGCAGGTGATCAACCGGCTGCTGGATAACCAGCGGGGGATATTGTCGACCGGGGGCGGGGCGTTTCTGGCCGAGCGGAACCGCCGGATGATCAGCGAGAAGGGCGTTTCGGTGTGGCTCGATGCCGATCTGCCGATCCTGTGGAACCGGGTAAAACACAAGGATACCAGGCCGTTACTGCGCACGGAGAAGCCTCATGCGACGCTCAAGGCGCTGTATGAAGCGCGCGTGCCGGTCTATGCGACGGCCGATCTGTCGGTGAAGGCGCAATCGGATTACGCGATCGAGACGATGGCCGGGAAGGTGATCGAGACGCTGCTGACACGGCCCGATGTGCTGGAGGAGGGCGAATGACCGAGATCGTGCATGTGCCGCTTGGTGAGCGGGCCTATGACGTTCACGTGGGGCCGGGTTTGCTGGCGCGGTCGGGCGCTCTGGTCGGACCGTTGCTCGCGCGGAAGCGGGTGGCGATCGTGACGGATGAGAATGTGGGGCCGCGGCATTTGCCGGCGCTGGAAGCGGGGCTGGCGGAGGCGGGGATTTCCGCCGTTTCGCTCAGCCTGCCCGCCGGGGAGAGCACCAAGGGCTGGCCGCAGTTCGAGCGCACGGTCGAGTGGCTGCTGGAGCAGAAGGTCGAGCGGCGCGACGTGGTGGTGGCGCTTGGCGGGGGTGTGATCGGCGATCTGGTGGGTTTCGCGGCCGCCGTGCTGCGCCGGGGGGTGCGGTTCGTGCAGGTGCCGACGAGTTTGCTGGCGCAGGTCGACAGCTCGGTCGGCGGCAAGACCGGGATCAACGCGCCGCAGGGCAAGAACCTGATCGGGGCGTTTCATCAGCCGAGTTTGGTTCTGGCGGATACGGATGTTCTGTCGACGCTGACGGAGCGGGATTACCTGGCCGGCTATGGCGAGGTGGTGAAATACGGATTGTTGGGAGATTCCGAATTTTTCCAATGGCTTGAGGCGCATGGTTCATCTGCCGCGAAGGGGGAGGCCGCGCGCATTCATGCGGTGCGCCGGTCGGTCGAGATGAAGGCCGAGATCGTCGTGCGGGACGAGACGGAACAGGGCGACCGGGCGTTGCTCAATCTCGGACACACGTTCTGCCATGCGCTGGAGGCGGCGACGGGGTATTCCGGCCGCTTGCTGCATGGCGAGGGGGTGGCGATCGGCTGTGCGCTGGCCTTCGAGCTGTCGGCGCGGATGGGGCTGTGTTCGCAGGAGGAGCCGGGGCGCGTGCGGGCGCATCTGAAAGACATGAAGATGAAGGTCGATCTATCTGATATTCCGGGGCAATTGCCGGATGCGGATGGCTTGCTCGACCTGATGGCGCAGGACAAGAAGGTGGTTGATGGCACGCTGCGGTTCATTCTGGCAAGGGGCATCGGCGAGGCCTTCGTGACCTCGGATGTGGATCGCGACATGGTGCGCGGGCTGTTGCAGGAAGCGCTCGACGCGCGTTAGCCGCCTGCTCAGCCCCCGGTCGCCTTGGGCAGGTTCACCCGTTTCGACAGGTCTTCGAGGCTTTCCACCCGCTCGGAATAGCGGTCGGTGAGGTAGCCGCTTTGCGCGCGGGTCAGGAGGGTGAATTTCATCAACTCCTCCATCACGTCGACGATCCGGTTGTAATAGGGGCCGGGTTTCATGCGGCCCTCGTCGTCGAACTCGTCCCATGCCTTGGCGATGGAGGACTGGTTGGGGATGGTCAAAAGGCGCATCCAGCGGCCGAGGATGCGGAGCTGGTTGACCGCGTTGAAGCTCTGCGAGCCGCCCGAGACCTGCATCACCGCCAGCGTTTTACCTTGAGTGGGGCGGATTCCGCCGATGGGGGCGAGCGGAATCCAGTCGATCTGGCATTTCATGATGCCGGTCATGGCGCCGTGGCGTTCGGGGGTGGACCAGACCATGCCCTCGGACCACATCACCAGATCGCGCAGCTCGGCCACCTTGTGGTGTGTGGTGTCGGCATCATCGGGCAGCGGCAGGCCGGAGGGGGTGAACATGCGGCACTCGGCGCCAAGGCGGGTGAGGATGCGGGCGGCCTCCTCGGCGGCGAGGCGGGAATAAGAGCGCGCGCGCAGGGAGCCGTAGAGGAGCAGGATGCGGGGCGCATGGGTGGGGCGCTCGGACGGGAAAAGTTTCGCCTCGTCAATGGGTTCGATGGCGGAGTTCACGAGGTTCGGGGTGGTTTGGTCAGGCAATTCGGTTTCCTTCGGCGGTCAGGATGAGCTCTCCGTCTTCCTTGGCATATGGCCCCGTCGGCCAGTTCTCCAGCAGGTCGAGCACGGTTTCCGAGGGGCGGCAGAGGCGGACGCCCTTGGGCGTGCAGACGATGGGGCGATTGACCAGCACGGGGTGGGCGAGCATGGCGTCGAGCAGGGCCTCGTCGCTTATGGAGGGGTCGAGGAGGCCCAACGCCTCGGCCGGGGACTTGGTGGTGCGCAGCGCCGTGCGCGGCGTGAGGTCGGCGGCGGCAAAGAGGGCGAGAAGCTGCGCGCGGGTCCAGCCGGTGTCGAGATAGTCGATCACGGTGGGGGTGTAGCCCGCGTCGCGGATGATCTGCAGGACGTTGCGGGAGGTGCCGCAGGCGCGGTTGTGGTGGATGACGATGGTCATGACGGTCAGGCGAAGCGGGCGCGGGTGCGGTTGGCGAAGGCCACGAGCGAGAGCATGACCGGCACCTCGACCAGCACGCCCACCACGGTGGCGAGTGCGGCGCCGGAGTTGAGGCCGAAGAGGCTGATGGCCACCGCGACGGCCAGTTCAAAGAAGTTCGACGTGCCGATCATCGCGCAGGGCGCGGCGATGCGGTGGGGCACGCGCATGGCGTAGGCCGCGCTATAGGCCAGCGCGAAGATGCCGTAGCTCTGGATCAGGATAGGCACGGCGATGAGGGCGATAACGAAGGGGTTGGCGAGGATCAGCTCGCCCTGAAGCCCGAAGAGGATGACCACGGTGGCGATGAGGCCGATGATCGACCACGGCTTGATGCGGGCGGTGAAGGCGTCGATGGCCTGTTTGGAGCCGAGGATTCGGCGGGTGAGGAGCCCTGCCGCCAGCGGCAGGACCACGTAGAGCACGGTGGCGGTGACCAGCGTCTGCCACGGCACGGTGATGTCGGTGACGCCGAGGAGAAAGGCCACGATGGGGGCAAAGGCGAAGACCATGATGATGTCGTTCACCGAGACCTGTATGAGGGTGTAGGTGGCGTCGCCCCGGGTGAGCTGCGACCAGACGAACACCATGGCGGTGCAGGGGGCGGCGCCCAGCAGGATGAGGCCGGCGGTATATTGCGCGGCATCCTCGGGCGAGATCCACGGCGCGAAGACGTAGTCGAAGAACAGGACGGCGAGGAAGGCCATGGTGAAGGGCTTGATCAGCCAGTTGACCACCAGGGTGACGATCAGGCCCTTGGGCTGTTTGGCGACGCCGGCGACGGTCGAGAAATCCACGCCCACCATCATCGGGTAGATCATCGCCCAGATCAGCACGGCGACGACGAGGTTGACCGAGGCGATCTCGGCCGCCGCAACGGCCTCGACAAGGCCGGGGGCGATGGCGCCTATGGCGATGCCGAGGAGGATGGCCAGCGCGATCCAGACGGAGAGGTAGCGTTCGAAGACGCCGAGGCCGCTTTCGCTGGCGGAGAGGGGGGTGTCGGTCATCGGGGAGGCCTCCTTCAGCAGGCGCGGGCGAGTTGGGAGATGAGGGGCTGGCAGAGCTCGGGATTTCCGCCGCAGCAATCCTCGAGCAGGAAGGCGAGGAGGCCGCGCGTGCCGTCGAGATCGGCGAAGTAGCGGATCGAGCGGCCCTCGCGGGTGTTGCGGACGAGGCCGGCCTGATGGAGGACGGCGAGGTTGGCGGACATGGTGTTCTGGCGGACGCCGAGCGCGTCGGCAATCTCGCCGGCGGCCATGCCGGTCTCGCCCGCCTTGAGCAGCAGGCGGTAGACGTCGAGCCGCGTGGGCTGGGACAGGGCCGAGAAGGCGGTGAGGGCGTGAGTCTTATCCATATATCGGGAAATATTGATATATTAAGGGCGAGTCAACGGAGGAGTTGGGGGCGTTTTCTTGAAAGAGGCCTCAGCAAAACGCGTGAGATTGTGGTCACTGGGTACTTGAAACGTCTCGGGTGTGTCTATCGTACTGGATAAGGCCCGGCGGGTTGCCTGATTGGCCGTTGGTCTGGGGTGAACGGGCGATAGATGTGGCCGGGTCAACCGTAGAGGGTTCGGAACCGCGCGCCTTTC
>Ga0310345_10005999_pt1 | contig 10670 bp, 10 predicted proteins | sample HC15DNA20500_MG_FD_204667 | JGI IMG/M metagenome (GOLD analysis project Ga0310345, IMG submission 204667) | Marine microbial communities from station ALOHA, North Pacific Subtropical Gyre - HC15-DNA-20-500_MG | ecosystem: Environmental > Aquatic > Marine > Oceanic | place: Pacific Ocean: North... | reverse complement strand
CCATGCGGTCGTGATCAGCCAGCCCTTGGGATCACGGACCGGCGTGTGGCCCCACGACCGCATCGCCTTGACCAGCGCCTCCTGGACGGCGTCCTCGGCGGTGGTGAAGTCCGCGCCCCGCCGCACGAGGACCGCCAGGACCTGGGGCGCGAGTTCCCGGAGCAGACCGGGGTCCACGTCGGCGCTCACGGCATCGCCGGTCACGGCACCGGCTACTCGGTGACCGTCTCGGGGTGCGCCAGGAAGGGGCGGACCTCGAGCCACTCGTGGATGGGGTCGCCACCCGCACCGGGTGCCGCCGAGAGTTCGCCGGCGAGTTCGATCGCGCGCTCCTCGCTGTCGACGTCGATGATCATCCAGCCGGCGATCAGGTCCTTGGTCTCGGCAAACGGGCCGTCGGTCACCGGTGGCTTGTTCTCGCCGTCGTAGCGGACCCACATGCCGGTCGGCGCGAGCGCCTGACCGTCGACGAACTCGCCCGTGCCCTCGAGTCGGGCGGCGAAATCGTTCATGTAGGCGATGTGGGCGTCGACCTCGTCGGGCGTCCACCGATCCATCGGGACGTCGTTGCGAGGGCTCGGAGCGCCTCGGTAGTGCTTGAGCAACAGGTACTTGGCCATGGGTTCATCCTTCCAGCCGGTGCGGCCACCTCGGCCGCATCTCACCACTGGGACGGAGCCGGTCCCTCGTTCTCGACATCGAGTGGAGGAATTTCTTCGGGGGGCTGCGATCAGCCGATTTCGTCGAACGGCGACGCGTAGCGGAAGGTGCCGGTGATCGACGGTGTCCAGCCGGTGAGTGGCCGGACCTGGAAGTGCACACCCCACGCCGGATCGGGCGCTTCGATCCCGATGTCGGTCGACCGCACGAAGCCGAACCGGGAGTAGTAGGCCGGGTCGCCGAGCAGTGCCACGAACGGAAAGCCGAGCGCGTCCGCCGCTCCCAGCGAGGCGTGCATCAGCGCGCTCCCGATGCCACTCGCCTGGACGTCCGGCAACACACCGATCGGCCCCAGCCCCACACCGGGGACGCCGGAACCCGAGCCGTCGGCGACCACGTGACCCAACGTGCTCACGCAGTGGCCCACGATCCGGCCGTTCTGCTCGGCCACCCACGAGAGCTCGGGGATCCAGCCGTCGCACCGTCGCAGGGCGTCGAGGAGCGCGGCCTCGATCGGCTCACCACCCGCGCCGTCGGCGGCGGCGTCATGGGTGCCGGCGATGTTTGCAGACCCGAAGGCGGCGACCTGCACGGCGCGGGAGCCGGCGAGGTCGGCCGGTCGTTCTCGTCGCACGATCACGCCGAGACCGTACCGGACGGGTCGGCTGCGCCCCGGCGGGTTTCAGCCGGGGGATCGGGCGTGTACGGCGAAGGCGTAGGGGTTGTCGCGTACCTCGACGTCGACGAATCCGGCCGCGGCGAGCCGATCCGGCAACGTTGCCGGATCGACCGGGTTGTAGATGTCACCGTCGTGGAAGGCGGCGAGTTCGTCGCTGCCGACGCTGTCGTTGGCCACGAACAGACCGCCGGGGCGCAGCACGCGACAGGCCTCGGCGAACACACGGTCCTGGAGCTCGACGGTCGGTACATGGTGAAGCATCGTGAAGGTCACGACCCCGCTGAAGTGATCGTTCTCGAACGGCATGGCCGTTGCATCCCCCTCGACCACGGTCATCCGACCCCCGAGGCGTTCGCGCAGGTCGCCGGCCAGCTCGGGGTCCAGTTCGATCGCCGTCAGGCTCTCGAGATCCGGGAGGAGGAGGTCGGTGGTGAGACCGGGTCCCGGCCCGATCTCGAGCACGTCGGCGCCGAGGAGATCGGCCGCCGTTCGACCGCCGAAGGCGAAGGGGAGCGCCAGGTCCCGCAGCGTGGCGCGCCACTCGTCGGTTCGCAGATGCACACGGTGGGCTTCGTTCATGAGGGTGACGCTACGCATCCGTCCCGATGGCGTACAGGGGGTAGCGTGCCATCCGATGTCGGGATTCGGACACGAGGGGAGACACGGACGCGGGTCGGGGGCGAGCGTCGAGGCCGGCGGCGCGGTCCTGGTCGGCTCGATCGACCTAGAGCACGGCAGCGGCTATCACCTGCACCGCCACGACACCCATCAGCTGGCGTGGGCGTCACGGGGGGTGCTGGCGATGGGGGTCGAGACGCGGACCTATGTGCTTCCACCGGCGAGGGCGCTGTGGATCCCGGCCGGGATCGACCACGAAGTACTCGTCGACGGACCGACCAGATTCGTGAGCCTGTACTTCGAGGTCGCATCGTGCCCGCTCGCCTTCGGGGCGCCGACGGTCGTCGATTCGTCGGGCCTCTTGGGCGAATTGATGAACTACCTCACCCGACCGCTCGACGAGGACGCCCGCGCCCGTGCCGAGCAGGTCGTCTTCGACCTGGTGGAACCGCTCGCCACGGTCGATCTGGCGTTGCCGCGGCCGGCCGACGACCGGGTCGCGGCGATCGCCGACGGACTGGCGCAGAACCCGAGCGACGCTCGCACGCTCGAGCAGTGGGGAATGGCCGTCGGGGCGTCAGCGCGCACACTGACCCGGGCGATCAAGCACGAGACCGGGTTGTCGTTCGGCGAGTGGCGAACCCGCATCCGGGTCGCCGCCTCGCTTCCGCTGCTTGCCCGGTCGATGCCGGTGTCGTGGGTCGCGGGCGAGGTCGGCTATGCGACGGCGTCGTCCTTCGTCGCCGCCTTCAAGCGGGTGCTCGGGACCACGCCCGGCCGCTACTTCGGTTGACGCTGCGCCCCGAGGCGACCGCACTGGCGCAGGCGACTGCACTACCGTCTGACCGGTGATTCCGTCGACGTCGCGCTCTGGTTGCTCCCGTCGCGCTGACCGCAGTCGTCGGTGGAGTTCGCGGATGGTTGCAGTCGTGGCGGCGTGCGTCCTGCTGCTCGTGGCGTGTGGCGGCTCGTCGGAGTCCGCCGACTCCGCAATCGACGTTGCGCCCGCCGCGACCGATGCACCGTCCTCCGGATCCTCTGCATCCGGGACGCGGGACGACTCGACCGATACGCCGACCGATACGGACGCCCAGACCGACACTGCCGACGGCCAGTCCGACGACGCAGGCGAGGCAGGCGCAGCCGGCGCCACCGTGGCCGGTGAACCGACCGTCGCCCCGGAGCCGACCGCGCCGCCGGTGATCGACGACGACCGGCCGCGCCTCGATGCGTCGGTGCTGACCGGCACGGTGAACGCCGTCGACGGATCGAGCTTCGAACTCGGCGACCTGGCCGGTACCGACCTGGTCGTCTGGTTCTGGGCGCCGTGGTGAACGTCCTGCCTCGCCGAGAGCCCTGCGGTCGCAGAGGTCGAAGCACAACTCGGTGACCAGGTCACCTTCATCGGCATCGGTGGTCTCGGCACCAACGGTGAACTCCAGGAGTTCATCGACAAGACGGGCACCGGTGGCTTCACGCACCTCGAGGACCCGGACGGCGAACTGTGGCGTCAGTTCGGCACCGGCGGACGCTCGACGTTCATGTTCATCGACGACAACGGCGCCTATGAGCTGTCCACCTACGGCAGCGTGGACCGAGACGATCTGCTGGCCGGGGTCGAGCGCCTGCTCGCTTCCTGACCGGTAGCCCGGCAGGCCGGCGCAGCGACGATGCGAGGATCCGGTGATCCGAGCTCGGGTGACTTGTCCGGGTAGTCGAGCTTGGTGAGTACGAAGCGCAGGGCCTCGATACGGCCCCGCTTCTTGTCGTTCGCCTGCACCACCGTCCACGGCGCGTGGTCGGTGTGGGTCGCAGCGAACATCGCCTCCTTGGCCGCGGTGTAGTCGTCCCACCGGTCGAGCGAGGCGATGTCCATCGGGCTCAGCTTCCAGCGCCGGACCGGGTCGAGGCGGCGGATGGTGAACCGGGCGAGCTGTTCCGACTGCGACACGGAGAACCAGAACTTGACGAGCGTGGTGTCGGAGCCGACCAGCATGCGCTCGAGTTCGGGCACCTGTTCGACGAAGGTGCGGTACTGATCGTCGGTGCAGAACCCCATGACCGGCTCGACGATCGCCCGGTTGTACCAGGACCGGTCGAAGAGCACGATCTCGCCTGCGGTCGGGAGATGGGTGATGTACCGCTGGAAGTACCACTGACCGGCTTCGGTCGTCGTCGGCACGCCGAGTGCCACGACCCGGGCGCCTCGAGGGTTGAGATGTTCCATGAACCGCTTGATCGCCCCGCCCTTGCCGGCTGCGTCGCGGCCCTCGAACAGGATCACGAGCCGCCGTCCGGTCTCCTTGATCCACCGTTGCGCCTTGAGCAACTCGATCTGCAGGAAGCGCTTCTCCGTCTCGTAGTCCTCGCGGGACACGAGGTCGTCGTAGGGATGGCTGTCCCGCCAGGCGTCGACGGGCCGACCATCGGGTCCGAGAAGCACGGGGTCGTCGACCTCGTCGAGCACCCCGGCGACGCTCAGGCCCTGGTCGAGCAGGTCGTCGACGTCCCCGCCTTTCAGGTACTCGATGATCTGCTCGCGGCTCACGAGCGTCGACAGGCCCAGCGCGCCCTCGGGATGATCGATCGTCTGCGACATCGGCCGGACGCTAGCGATGCACCTCGACGCAGGACTGACGGGCAGGTTGCGCTCGCCTCAACGCCGGGTGAACCCCTGTCCGCGTGATGGTGTCCGCGTGATGGTGTCACAGTGCCGTCGTACTCAAGAGCCAAGAGCGAGGTCCGACGGCTGCTGTTTCGAGGTGCTTCCACCGATGCGAGAACTGGGATGGGACCTGCACCGGTACGTTCGTCGGACGGCAGACGGAAGCTCCCATGAGTTGGTCGAACGAACCCTCGGACCCGCGATGTTCGTACTCGGTGTGTTGTTCGTACCGGTGTTGCTTGCGTCGACGTTTGCGGATCTCTCCCCTCAAGCGGCGACAGCACTGGAAGTGGTCGAAGGGCTGATCTGGGCGGCGTTCGCACTCGAATACCTGTGGCTCCTCTACCTGGCACCTCATCGGTGGCACCGGGTGCGGACCCACAAGCTCGACCTGGTCATCGTCCTCATGCCGCTGCTGCGCCCGCTCCGCGTCCTCGGCATGTTGCGCTTCGCCGGCGCCACATCGGGGTTCGTGCGGGTTGCACGGACGCTCGGACGCATCGGCAAACGGCCGGGGTTCCAGCCGTTCTTCGGCACGGTGGCGCTCGTGATCGTGATCGGCGCCGGACTCGGGCTGGCACTGGAACACGATCAGCCGGGCAGCAGCCTGAACGACCTGGGCGATGCGTTGTGGTGGTCCATCGTGACCTGCACGACCGTCGGTTACGGCGACCACTTCCCGGTGACCACCGGCGGGCGGCTCGTGGCCGCAGCACTGATGGTCGTCGGCATCGCCGCGCTCTCGGTGCTGACTGCCAGTGTCGCCGCGCTGTTCGTGCAACAGGACGACGAGACCGAACTGGAGCAGCTCCGGGCCCAGCTCGATCGCATCGAGGCCCTGCTGCGTGCCCGTCAGGAGTCGGCGGCCAGATAGTCCGGGTGGCCCGCCGGCGACGGCCGGAACCCGAGGTCGTTCGGTACCATCCCGGGGGCGGAGCCACTCCCGGCGCCGGGGCGTGAACGGACACGATGGACTGCATCGAACGGTGATTCGACGAGCATGACCGACCAGCAACCGCCACCGCCGACCCCTGGACGTTCATCGCCGCCACCGCCGGCGCCCGCACGCTCGTCGATCCCGCCACCGCCGGCGCCACCGACTGCTTCACCGGCGCCGCCCCGACCGACGCTGCCCGCAGGCCCGGCATCCTCGCTCTCGCCGAGCCCGCCTCCGAGCCCGGCCTTCGCCTGGCAACAGCCGGCCGCTCCGCCCGAGCCGCCTCGTCGCAAGGGTCCGTCGACGTCGATGATGTGGCTGCTGGCCGCTGTTTCGCTCGCCGTCGTCGCTTTCCTCTTCGTGGTGCTGGGGGGTGGTTCCGACACCGATCAGATCGCCCGCACCGATGTCGTTGGGGAGAGCCCCGACGCTTCTGACGGCGCCGCCGATGACTCAGCGGACGAGGACGGACCCGGAGCGAACCCGTTCCTCGAGCCGTTCGAGCCGGACAGTGTTGCGGTCGACGCGACATCGATCTGGGTGTCCGACTCGGCATGTGGTGTCGTCGTACGTATCGACAAGGCAACCGAGGAGGTCGTCGGCGCTGTCGATGTGGGCATTTCCGCCTCGGGTGTCGCGGTCGCTGCCGGCTCGGTCTGGGTCGGCACGCGCGACGAGTCGACCGTGACCCGCATCGATCCGGCCCGAATGCAGGTTGCCGGTCTGGTCGCCGTGCCCGGTGCTCCACTCGGCCTGACGGCCGTGGGAAACGATGTCTGGGCGACCGACTCACGAATGGGTGAGGTGTATCGGATCGATGCGACCCGCGGTGCTCTCGAGGACACGGTGCAGGTCGGCGACCGGCCCCACAGCGTGGCGATCGGCGCGAGCACCGTCTGGGTCACCAACTCCGGCGACGACACGGTCTCGATGATCTCGGTCGCCACGGGACGTGCGACCGAGGTCCAAGCCGGTTGGTCACCCCTCCATGTCGTTCTCGGCGCCGGGAGCGCATGGGTCACCGACAGCGGCGACGGCGCAGTACGCAGACTCGATCAGAACACCGGCGCGACCGAAGCCGTGATCGGGGTCGGCGTCTGGCCCCATGCGCTGGCGTACGCAGGCGGCTATGTCTGGGTCGGTACCGAAACGGGTTCGTTCTGGCGGATCGATCCGTCGACCAACGAGGCGACGCGGGTCGCGGACGCGGAATTCACCTCGATCGACACGGCGGTCGACGGGAACGACATCTGGATTGCCGATGACTCCGGCGGCACCGTGGTCAAGTTCGATGCGTCGGCCGGCGAGGTCGAGTCGGTCGTGGACCTCAATGAGTTCGGCGACTGCGAGACGTTCCTCGACGAAGCGAACGAGCCACCGCCTCCGAACATCTCGGCGTAGGCGTCGACGGCGCGGTCCCGTCGGCCGGCGCAGCCCTTCGGGTGCCGCTGTCAATCGAGTATCCGCACACACCCGGCGGCCGGGTCCACCTCGATCCGATCACCGGAGCTGATTGCCTCCATCGCCCGGTGGCATCCGATGACTGCGGGGATGCCGAGTTCTCGCGCCATGACCGCCGCATGCGACAGCAGCCCGCCCTCCTGCACCACGACTGCGCCGGCGATCGACAGCACGGCGTTGTACGACGGCGCCGTCCACGCGGTGACGAGCACGTCGCCTGGCTCCATCTCCTCCATGAGAGCAACGGGGTCGGACGCAACCCGAGCGACCCCGGTGTAGGACTCGTCGCCGATGCCGAGGCCCGTCAGCTCGATTCGCTCGACTACAGGGTCCGGTTCGAGCATCCCGGCTGCGATCGCGACGATTCCCATGAGTCTGCCCAGTGCCGGCGGAAAGGCGCTCAGGTCCGGCTCGCCGTCGGGTTGGGGACCGAGCGTGGGCGGTCCGGTCTGGGTGGACTCCCAGCGCCGGTGCGCCGCCCGAGAGGCAAGGTCGGTCGGAACCGATTCGCCCCGGAGCACGGCGCTCAGCTCGGGCTGGTCCATCTCGAAGACCAGGGCCGCGTCGTCGATCCGACCGCCGCCGGCCAGTCGTAGCCCGGCTGCCAGGTAGGCACGACGCATGAGCCCGGTCGGCCACTCCCACGTGAGCGGTCCGTTGTCGTCGCGCATCCCGTAGGCCCGGCGGGCGTCGGCGAGCAGGGTGTCGAACATGGCGGGGTCGGTTGCCTGCGTTCGCAACTCGCGCTCGACCTCGAGTGTGCGCGAGTAGCTTCCGGCGCGCTCGTGGTCGGGCGACGTACCCGCTCCGGCGATCAGCGAACAGATGGCACGGGGGAGTTCGTGCAGTGTCAGGTCGGCGATGTCGTAGCCGCTCACGACCCGCCAGCCGAACTCGTCGAGGAATGCGTCGAGCAGCTCGGCAGCAGGCGCAACGGCCCGGACCTCGGCGATGTCGGTCACCGCGGCCGGATCGACATCGGCGGCGCGAAGCGCCTCGGCGATCAGCTTGCCGTGGTTCGCGGCGTCGGTCGTGGCCGGCGACGCGCCCTTGAGCAGGGCCATCACGTGGACGGGATCGAGGCCCCATTGTCTGGCGTGGAGCAGGAGGTCGCCGATCGGTCCGAGGTCCGAGCTGTGGAGCTGATGGTGACGGATCCAGCCGCGCACTGCGTGGGCATCGAGTCGATCGAGATGGTCGGCGAGTTCGGTGTCGCCGAGCTCGGTCGGGTCGACGGCCGAGAAGCGGCGGTTCGTGTCCATCCACTCGAGGCGCTCTTGCTCCCAGTCGTCGATGACGTCGAGATAGGGCTTGTCGCGCAGTGAGGTGGCGGCGATGCGATTGCGCGAGCGGAAGGCGGGATGGACTCGGGTGACGAGCCACAGGACGGGCTTCGGCGGCAGCTTGCCGTTGTCCCTGGCCGCCCCGATGAGCGGCACCATCCGTCGGTAGACATCGCCGTTCACGAACTGCATGTCGAGCGTGTCGATTGCGCCGCCGCGTTCGGCCATAACCCCGCGATAGGTGGGCGCCGTGTGCTCGGTCACGATCCGTCGGAACCAGGGCGTCGGTGCGCCCGAGCCGTGGGACGGGTCGCGTGTCCAGCTTCCCGGTCCGGGAGCTTCCCAGGTCGCGGTCATCTCCAGGGTGGCACTCATTGCGGTTCTCCGTTTTCGGCGGTGGCGTGGGTTGCGATCGCTTCGGTCAGGATGAGCTGGACGAGTCGACTCGCCATGGCGGCGGCCCGTTCGGGTGGATGGCCCATCCGGTCGACCAGCTCCAGGAACATGGACGATGACGACACGGCGACCCCCAGGTCGACCAGTTCGGCATCCACGCCTCCGTCGGTGCCGACTCGGGCGGCCAGCGCGGTGCGGGCGCGTTCGCGGGCGCGCGGCAGCCGGGTTCGCCGGAGTTCGCGACCGGCGGGCGTGGTGTGCTCGGCGATCACCGCCGGTATGGATCGGGCAAACCCCGACCACAACGTCGCCAGGTACGGGCCGATGATTTCGGGATCCGGGTCGTCGGCCGTCGTGACCGGTCGGAGGATGACCTCGCTCATCCGATAGGCGGCAGCGGTTTGCAGGTCGTCCTTGCTCGGGAAGTAGCGGTAGACGGTCCGGACCGACACGCCGGCTTCCTCGGCGACCGCCGGCACCGAGATGTTCACCGCGTTCTCGCGATGCACCAGTTCCAGGAACGCGTCGAGGATCGCATCCCGCGTGCGATCGGCGGCGCTCATGGTTCGTTCCTCGATGGGGGTCGCGTCGACATGACACGAATCATGCCATTTTGACACGATTCGTGTCAATTGTCGTTGTGGGCCTCAGAACGGGTCGTCGGAGCGGTCGATGCGGCCGGGCTTGTCGCCGTCGTCGTCCCCGTCGTCGTCGTCGGAGTTGGCGGTGCCCCTCGGTCGGGGTCGGCGGCGTTTCGGTTTGGGGCGGTCGCGCCAGGCGGTGTGGCCGGTTTGGGCGCCTTTGGCGAGGTTGTCGCCGAAGCATTGGGCCTGGCCTTGGCCGACGTGGGTTTCGCCGCCGGCGTCGACCGGATGCACATGATCGGTTTGGAGCCAGTGGTAGGGGCAGTCGCAGCCGTGGGTTTCGCATCGGCCCCGTGATTGCACGTGGATGGCGGTGCGCATCCACTCCGGAAAGGATCGTGCGTTGACCGAGACATCGAGCAGGCGGCTGTCGGCATCGAGGACGTAACGACGCAAGATGTTGCGATCCATCACCCCGCCTCGGCCGGCCAGGCCGAGGGCGACCACGGCGAGGAACGGGTGGATCGGTGTCCCGTCGATGAGTTCGCAGCGCCCGTCGACATCGAAGGGGTGCACCGGCACCGTCTCGGTGGGTTCGTCTTGGCCGGAGAGTTGGCCAAGCGCCCATTCGAGGACCGTTTTCGAGATGACGATGTTGCCGAGCGGCCCGGCCATCGTGCCGTCGTCTCGCACCGCGCCTCGTTTGATCAGGATCACTAGGGCGGCGGCGCGCAGTTGGCCGGGGGTGCGTTCGACACCTGCGGCCTTGTCGGCTTTGCGGAGCTGTTTGACCAAGGTCTCGATCGCGGTCTCGATCTCCAGGCGGGACACGGCGTCGACTTCGCCTTTGATGATCCCCCGGCCGCCCGGTCCGGTGGTGATCGACAGCTTCGCCGACTCGATCTGATCCTTCGGTTCTTTGCCGTCGGGGTCGCCGAAGATCTTCCAGTGCTCGGCACATTTCTCGAAGTCGTCGAACGTGCAGGTGGCCGCGGAGAACAGCAGCGATTCCTGATGCTCGGCTTGCATCAGCCGGGTGCGGGTGTCGTGGTCGGTGTCGAGCTTCTTGCGCAGCAGGTCGATGTGGGCCTCGGTGATGTCGACACCGTGGGCGGCGTGGAACTGGTCGAAGTCGCGTACCCATTTCGCCCGGTTCACGAACCGGTTCACATCCACCGCCCGATGCCCGGTCCGGGCCGCAACGTACTGACCGACATTGCGATGCTTGGTGACCGCATACAGGCCGTTCAGCTGGGACGCGAGACCGGCGCGACCCCGCAGCGCGTCCAGCCGGGCGCCAGCGTCGGTCAACGCACACGTCAGGTCCGCCAACTCGATCGGATCGACCACGAAATCGAGGCGATCCTGGATCCGATCGATCGCCTTG
>Ga0310345_10005998_pt1 | contig 10671 bp, 12 predicted proteins | sample HC15DNA20500_MG_FD_204667 | JGI IMG/M metagenome (GOLD analysis project Ga0310345, IMG submission 204667) | Marine microbial communities from station ALOHA, North Pacific Subtropical Gyre - HC15-DNA-20-500_MG | ecosystem: Environmental > Aquatic > Marine > Oceanic | place: Pacific Ocean: North... | reverse complement strand
ACATGACTACTGGTATAGCTCTGACAAACCTACGGTTTTCATACGGCAAAAACGATGTAATCAAAAACGTGGATTTGGAAATAGGAAATACAGAGATAGTCTCTTTGGTTGGTCCAAATGGTGCGGGAAAAACTACATTACTAAAACTGATAGGCGGTTTGTTAAAGCCATCTCATGGGGAAGTATACGTAATGGGACAACAAATAGGAGAAATTAGTCCCAGATCTAGAGCTCGGATTGTATCAACTGTACCCCAAAATCCCCGCCTTCCACAAAATGTGAAACTATCCGAATTCGTAATGCTGGGCAGAAATGCACATCTCAGCCTCACACAATGGGAGAGCGACGAAGATATCCAGGTGGTTTACGAAGCACTGGATGTTACTGACACTCTAAAAATCAAAGAACGTCAACTAGGCAAAATATCCGGCGGTGAACTACAAAGAGGTATGCTTGCACTGGCTCTCGCTCAAAACTCTCCCGTCATGCTGCTTGATGAGCCTACATCCAATCTAGACCTATCGCATCAGTCAAAGATGATGAATCTTATCGCAAATTCACACGAATCCAGGTTAGGGCCCACTGTCATAGGTATTCATGATCTAACACTGGCTGCTAGGTATAGTAGCCGAATGATCTTGGTCTCAGAGGGAAAGGTATTTGCAGACGGAACGCCAGAGGAAGTTTTAACTCCGGCTAATATAAAAGAAGCGTATGGAGCAGAAGTTGCCATTATCCCTCATCCGGAGGGAGGGTCGCCTGTGGTACTCCCCGTTTTTAATTCATATCCGAAGACGAAGTAAAGGCTTATCTCAGATTCATTCCAAATTGCCATCTGACTTGTAGCGTTGGGCATTATCCGAATAAACTCCAACAAGCCACTTTTGCAAATCTAAATGTTTTTGCTGAACTTCACCGCGAATCCTCGCAGGAATACCCATTACGATAGATCCAGAAGGAATTTCCATGTTCTCCACCACCATGGCACCAGATCCAATGATCGTATTCTTACCTATTTTCACTCCATCGTTGACGATGGCCCCATTACCTATCAGACAACCATCACCTATCTCCATTCCATGACACAGCACTCTGTGGGCAATGACTACGCTGTCGCCGATAAAAACATTTGCATCGCCATGAACGATAGAATTATCCTGAATATTAGTGTGTTTGCCAATTGTTACTTTCCCCATGTCCCCCCGGACCACAGCACCCGGCCAGACACTAGATCCTTCACCAATCTCGACATTCCCCACTACATACGCAGCTTCACTAACAAAAGCCGTAGGATGAATTACTGGAATACTACTACCAAGTGACTTAATCAAACTTACCTCCTGTGACATAGGTCGAGAACAATCCTAAATTATTTTAAAACATATAGTTGTTTTTTGATTAGTGGACTATGCTATTCTGTGGCGATTTCTATAATAAAGTGTCATTCGGCTAACCAATTCAACAACAATTCTAGTCTAACGGAGCCTCAAAACTTTGAAATTTGATGGTGGTCATAAATTTTTAGTTATTATGACGGTTTTCATGCTACTAGCTGTGGCAGGATGTACAAGAGGAAAAATGAGCGATAGCTCTGATAGTGAATACATTCAGTCCGAGCTTGTCCAAGAACAAAGTACTCCCTACCCTACGTCTACCCCCTACCCAACATCTACCCCCTATCCGATATCCAGTACCCCACATCCTCAAAAATCCCCAACTCCGGAACTAGACGCCCTATTTATATATAACAGGGCTGTACATTCACTAAGAATTGAAGAATACACTGATGCGGTTAACGGTTTTTCGCAAGTAATAAGACGGATGCCGGACTTGGCTATAGCATATAAGGGAAGAGGAGGATCCTACTACTACTCCGAAAGAATAGACTTTGCAATGGAAGATCTCGAATCAGCCTTGTCGATAGATCCCAATCTAGGGGGAGCACATATGTATCTAGGTATGATCTACAGGGATCAGGGGGACATAATCAGAGCTAAGGAATATCTGAATACAGCTGTTAAACTAATTCATCCCGTAAGGGAGAGATGGGAAATGGAAGTAGCGGTCAAAGCTCTAAGCGATTTGAATGATAAAGTCGTTAAGTAATACCTAACGGAGAATTATCAAAGGCGTACCCTGTGAAACCTGGTCCCCTGGATCAACTACAATTCTTGTTACCTCGCCTGCAACATCAGTAATAACAATTTGTTGCATCTTCATAGATTCCAAAATACAAACCTGGTCACCTATTTCAAGTAAATCACCGATATTGACTGAAACCGATATTACAGAACCCGGCATGGGTGAATCGAAAAACTTGTGACCTCCATTTTGAGATTTATGAATGCCCCCCATCTCATCGGAGTTAATTGAAAGCAATTTAGATTGTGAGTTTTTTTCTTGCTCCGATACAATACCCGTATCGGCCAGGGACACCTCGTACATTTCACCATCAACCAATACCTTTATCGGATCTGATGCAATGTCCTCTACCTCTACCTGATACCATCTAGTTCCCACCCGAATTTGCAACTTATTTTTCATATCAGTTGACCAACGAAATGAACACACCGGCTATGACAGCCGACCCAATAACCCCGGCAACATTGGGTCCCATAGCATGTGGTAGGAGAAAAGAATTGGGATTTTCCTCTTGACCTATCTGGTGGGAAATTCGAGCTGCCATAGGCACCGCAGAAACACCTGCAGACCCAATGAGTGGGTTTATCTTTTCTTTCAGGAAAAGATTCATGAGGCGAGCAAATAAAATACCTCCGACAGTTCCGAAGGAGAAAGCCAACAGTCCCAACCCTAAGATAACGAGAGTTTGAAAATCGAACACTCGCTCTGCGGTCAGTTGAGTCCCCACTGTAATCATCAGGAATATAGTCGCAATATTCAGCACCTCATTCGAAGCTGCTTTAGTAAGCCTTGGGACGACGCCGCTTTCCCTAAAAATATTTCCAATCATAAACATCGCTATCAACGGAGCAGACTTGGGTACTATCAATATAATAACGATAAGAGCGACATGCGGAAAAACAAGTCTCTCTAGCTTCGAAACATCCCTAGGAGGAGACATCACGATTTGACGTTCCTTTTTTGTCGTAAACAGTCTCATCAATGGAGGCTGTATAAATGCAACTGATGCCATGTATGAATACGCAATCACAGCGGTAACACCAAGAATTTCAGGAGCCAATCGGGCTGATAGAAATATTGTGGTAGGTCCATCTGCTCCACCTATAATTCCTATGGAAGCTGCTTCCTCTATCCCAAATCCCATTCCAAGCGATCCCGCAAAAAGTGCTCCCCAAAAAGCGACAAATATACCCACTTGAGCCGCAGCTCCTAGAAGCAAAGTCTTGGGATTGGCGATTACAGGCCCAAAATCGGTTAACGCTCCTATCCCAAGGAAAATTATTGGCGGCAATATATTCCAAAAAGAAAGACCATAGTGAAAAAATATTCCAAATATCCCCGCTCCCTGGACATCGCTTGTATCTGCGGGAGAATCCACTAACCCCGTTAGAGGCAAATTAGCTGCTACTATTCCCAAACCTATAGGCAATAATTCATAGGGTTCTAATTTCTTTCGAATTGCCAGCGCGATAAACCCGACGCCTACTAGAATCATAATGCCCTGGCGCCAGTCTAAATTAACTATGCCCGTGGTAGATATAAAATCAAAAAACTCTTGCATTTAGTTTTATCAATTTCCAGTGTTAGGGCGGCGACTATTAGTCTTAGCGTAAATAACAGAGGCAGCCACAGCTGCAGCGATTGATTTGTTTTTAGATTCTAAAATTTTTTCATCCTCACTAAGGACATCTTTTGAAATTATTTTTCGTCCCAAAATTCTTACCGTAACAATAGAGCCGATAAGAACCAGGAGAAGGGAAAAGGCCGTTACCATACCGACAACGGTTAGATATAGCGCTTGAGTGAAAGTGGAAGAGTCGATTTGAATAATATTACCTGCAGTGGGATTATATAGCCTGAAAAGTCTACACTATTACCATTCCCTCAAACCAATTTCATTATCATGGCAAAAAGTACTAAAAAGTCCCTTAAACAGAATGAACCAGATAATAATTCCCACCAACTTAGGAGTCCATCACTAGTTGAATACGGGTTTAGGGCGGCAACACTAGACTCGTCCATATTCCCAGCGTTCCGATCTAAAGCGGAACTGGTTCTTCATTCTCTAGGCTCTGTGGCTGCAACAGGCTTGTCTCTGGCGATTTGGGTTCAATATTCGGGAAATAGTCCCCTCCCTACAGGGGGACTAAACACCATATATCCCGTACTAGTTTCATTTAGCACTGTCATGGTAGGTTGGATGATGTGGGCCTTTGTTGCTAAGGCTATTTGCAACATGATGGGCAGCGAAATCGACTTCAGATCAAGCATGAGGTCAATTGGAATAGCCTATAGCCCTGGAGTTTTTCTCGTCTTTGGGAGCATCCCGCTCATTGGATCTTATTTATTTCTCATAATATCAGTATGGCTTATGGCAACAGTAACAAGGGCAATCGCTTCAGCAAACAACGTCAGCTTAGCAAAAGCGATTATTCCGGGGTTTTTAGGCTGGTTAATGTCTTGGATACTTCTCATGGGATGGATGGTTATATATCCATTCGCTCTAGTATAAGATCCTACCCACAGGAAATATATTCCTCCACTATGTGCCATCGTTTTGAAAGTAAATTTTTAGTATTGGCAAATACGACTTCTTCAACTTCTCCCGGGGATTTTTCTTGCAATTTAGCAATCTTATCTATAATCGGTTTCAGGTGCCTTGGTTCAGTCCAATTATCACGATTCTTTTTGAATGGTTGAGGCGAAGAATCTGTTTCTACCACGATGTGATCAAGAGATATTTGTCTAACAACATCAGCGAGGTGGTCAAGACGAAAAATAGGTCTAGCTATTGAAATATAGAACCCTAAATCTATAACCCTCTTTGCATCATCCAAACTTCCCTGAAAGTAATGCATCACCCCAGGAATTTCATATGCTCTTTCTTCTAAAAGAACTCGAAAACAATCTTGGTGTGCTTCCCGACTATGAAAGACAATTGGAAGATCAAGCTCTTTCGCAATAGCAATTTGCCTCCTAAAAGCGTCAAATTGCCAGGCTCGATCTGGAGATGTTTCCAAATAATCAAGTCCTATTTCACTCATCACAATCACTTTCTTATTACTTGAGGCCATGGATTGTAATTGATCATAATCTTCAGTGTTAAGTGGATTTTTTATATCCATTGGATGAACTCCAACTCCAGAGAAAAATCGGTCATGACGAGATGACAACTCTATAGAAACTGATGACGTTTCAAGCGTAGTGCCGGCATCAATGACAAATCCCACACCCACAGAATGGGCTCTTTGTAAAATGTTATTTATTTCTTCTTCCGGATAAGAATGAAGATGAACATGAGTATCAATAATCATTTTATTCTCATTAATTCAAAATACTTTTTTGCAATGTTATGGATCGCATTCCAGATTATACTTAACTCTAACGACCTCTTTAAGAAAATGCAGTGGATTCTAGGTTGCTACTTTGCTTTATCTATCACACAACAGGAAATGGTTACTTAACGTTCTGTTTACTGTCACATTTTTGGCTGTGGCGTGTACTCCCACACAGGAACGAGAATCCTCCATTAGCACCACTACCCCAATAACTTCCCCTAGAACACCGACACTAAATTTAAACCCCATACCAGAACCAACAAGAACACATCAACAAACATTTATAGAGGTACCTCCGACGATTGTTCCCTCAAGCACTCCCCTGACGATCGTTCCCACAAGCACTCCCCTATTGAATACCCCAACACAAATTGCAACAGTAGACATAAATATTCCCACTCATCACCCGACCCCAATAGGCAAATATGGTGGGTCTTTAACGGTTCCTACTGAAGTATGGTTTGAGAGCTTGGACCCTCACATAGAGGCCTCAGATGGATATGCAGCATGGGGCCCTGGAATTGCCTACAGCAGGCTTATGAGATTTAAGACAAATGAAGATATATCACTCCCATCTCTTTCGACAGAATGCGATTTGTGTTCTAGGTGGACGATGACTTCACCCAACGAATTTTTATTTGAAATTCGAAAAGACATCAGCTGGAATTACCCTAATGAACAAGAATTCCAACGAGTGACTGCAAAAGACATCGAATACAGTTTGCAAAGGCAAAGTCATGAGACATCCTCTAATTCACATATTATCCACATGATCAATAACGTTGAAGCTATGTCTGACGATGAACTCAAGGTCCAATTGGTCTGGCCAGATTCTGATTTTTTTGCAGCATTAGCGAATGGGAAAACGAAAATAATTTCCCAAAATACTGCCGAATTATCTCAATCTAATCTGTCCTCTTCTGCACTTGTCACTTCGGGTTCATGGACCCTCAGTAACTACGATGGAATGGGGGTAGTTAGAATGACCTCAAGGTCAGGAATAGAACAGGCTCCCTACCTAGATGCTATTCAGTTTAATTTTGTCCCGGATTCAGATGCGCGTTTAGCTGGATATAGTGTTGGGCTACTTGACCTACTTAATCTTAATACCACGAACACCAACTCAAAAAAATTACAGGCTCGTCTACAAAATCCGGTTCCAGGCTCAGGATTTGAAATAGCCTTCAATACTGCTCAACCACCGTTAGATTCAAAAAATATCAGACGGGCTATCATGGCCTCAATAGATCCAAATTTAATCATAAACAAAGCCTGGGACGGGCTAGGTTTTTTCTCATTTGGTTTTCCTTGGGCAAATCCAGCATGGTCTCCAAATCCTGACGAGTGGCAAAAATATTTCTCAGATCCTGAGTTAAAGGTCTCAAAAATTAATACTCAAAATCTACCACTTAACATAACAGTAGGTGATTTCGATACTAGTTATAAAGCCACTGCAGAATTGATATCCAAACAGATAACAGAATCTGGCTTCAATCCTATAATAAATTACGTTGACCGAAGAACTTACGCGAATCACTGGCACACGGGCGACTTTCAGATATTGGCAGGTCCTACTTTCCCACAATCAACTCCCAATGGGTACTTATTGCCGGTATTACATAGTGAAGGACAATGGAACACTACCAAACACAAGGACGACGCATTAGACTCGCTACTCGAGAAACAAGCAGTTGAATACGATATAACTGCAAGAACAACAATTATCCAAATGATAAACAACCATCTACTAGAACACGCTTATAGATTTATGCCAATTACCAATATCGAGACATGGACTTGGCCGAACAAGGTAATAAACTTTTATCCAAACTTCTCTTCTAGCGAATACTCACACTGGCAACAGGTGTGGTTGGAACCCTAACTGAGGGTGGAAATACCCCTATCAAGGGCTGACCAAGCCAAGAGAGCACATTTAACCCTAACCGGAAACTCTCTTACCTTGTACAAAGCTGATAATTCACCAAGGTTTATGGCTTCCTCACCTGCAGCAGCAACTTCCCTAGGCAAAGAGGCTTTCATAAGAGTTGAAAATTTTTTTGAAAGCTCAAGCACATCACTCAATGTAAGACCTTTAAGAGCTTCTGAAACAATAGATCCAGCTGCCTGGTTTATTGCACAACCCTCCCCCTGGAACCCTACTTCCTTAACCCTATTACTATCATCGAGGTTAATTTGAAAGCGAATCTCATCACCACAAAATGGATTTACGGCCTCACACGATACATCCGGTGAATCCAGTACAACGGTATTCCTTGGATTACGACAATGATCTAAAATCACTTTGTCTCTATATAAGTCGTTAAGACTACCTAACGCCATCCCGGAAATACCTCATCGCCTCAAGAATTCCCTCAATCAAAACATCGACTTCCTGCTTTGTGTTATACACGTAAAAGCTAGCTCTGGACGTTGCTGCCACTCCAAGACTTCTGACAAGAGGCATTGCACAGTGATGCCCTGTGCGCACAGCAATACCCATCTGGTCCAGCAATGTGCCTAGGTCATGGGGATGTATATCTGGAGTATCGAAAGATATTATGCCGCCTCTTTGATCTGGGTTTCTTGGCCCGAACAACTTACCTCCTTCCTCCTCGACATCAATGAATTTATTTAATGCATATCTTGTCAGATCTCGCTCATATTCATCAATATTGTCCATTCCAATATTTTCCAAATAGTCGACGGCGACACCTAAAGCAATAGCGTCCGCTATATTGGGAGTTCCGGCTTCAAATTTCATGGGCAAATCAGCCCAAGAGGCCTTCTCATAAGAAACCTCCAACACCATTTCCCCTCCCGTTAGAAAAGGCTTCATTGTTTCTAAAACATCTTTTTTTGCGTAGAGGCATCCGATACCCGTAGGGCCCATCATCTTGTGTCCGGAAAATGCCATGAAGTCACAATCAATCTCCTGAACATCTACAACCATATGAGGCACGCTTTGAGCACCATCAACTAAAAACTTGGCCCCTTTGGTATGTGCTAAATCACATAATTCCTTAATAGGGTTTATCGTACCCAGAGCGTTAGACATATGTACGATAGATACAAGGATAGTCTGATCATCAATTATTGAATCGATGGTTGATAAATCAAGAACACCTTCATCATCTAGTGGTATGTACCTAATCGTAGCGTTCTTCTCTCTGGCTAATTCTTGCCACGGAACAAGATTACTATGATGTTCCATAGGTGTTAGAACGATATTATTACCACTCTTCACATTTTCTCTGGCCCACGAATGGGCCACCAAGTTTAAACTCTCTGATGCGTTGCGGGTCCAAATGACCGTGTCGGAATCACTAGCATTTATGAACTTCGCCACTTTCTTTCTAGCATCCTCATACATGTCAGTTGCTTCCATGCTAAGAGTATGGACACCCCTGTGCACATTGGCATTAAAGTTTTCATAATAATCAACTAGAGCCTGAATAACCTGCCGAGGCTTCTGCGTAGTTGCAGCATTGTCCATATAAACCAGCGGGTGTCCGTTGACTTCCCGACCCAAAATTGGGAAATCATCCCTTATTTTCTGTACATCCAACATATTTTGCTATATAGACTCCGTGTTCCACTTACGGTTCGTAAAAACTATATGCTCAGAGATATCTCACTCTTGAACAAGATCAAATCCTTCTTTGCCTTCGTTTCTTTTACAAGTTGATCAATCGTAATTGAATCTAGTATTCCAAAAACTGCATCTTCGATGCTTCTCCATACTTCTCTTTGTGCGCAGTCAGGACAATGCACACAGAAACTAGTGTTATCCAAACATTCCATAAGATTTTCAGAACTGTCTAGGCAATCAACAACTTTGCTGAGACGAATTTGATCAGCAGGCATAGCCAAAGAATGCCCTCCGCCAGGCCCTCTCGTGCTGTTGACTAGTCCAGATTTTCGCATAGTATGAAAAACTTGAGCCAAGTAAGGTTGTGGAATAACAGCGCGTCTGGAAGTATCTGCAGCGCGAACAAAACGCCCATCTTCTCCATACATCGCCAGATCAATAAGCGCTCTGACTCCATAATCTACTTTGATTGGCACATGCACGGGATACCTCCTTTCATTTCGCCGTTAACCGAATTTTTTTGCGGGCTGTCACTCCGTACTAATATTGGGCTCTGCGCCTTGAAGGGCAGCTTGGAGGGTGTGCCACGACAACGTGGCACACTTTATTCTCGTGGGATATTGAGATACTCCCTTAAGTATTTCCAAATCTCCCAGTATTTCAGAATCGTTCGAACCATCGCTGTTGGCCGTAATCATTTTCCTGAACGCTTGAAAAACTGTGAGTGCTTCCTCAACGGATTTACCTTTTACTCCTTCAGTCATCATGGAAGCGGAGGATTTTGAAATAGCACACCCAACCCCTTCAAACGAAATATCTTCGACAATATCCTCTGAAACCTTTAGGAATAATGTAATCTGATCACCGCACAGCGGATTGTATCCTTCAGACTTTGTGGTTGAGTCAGCCATAGAACCAAAATTTCTCGGCCTTCGATTATGATCCATCACAATCTCTTGGTAGAGATCCTGTGAGTCAAACACAGCTAAAACTCAAACCTATAACTAGGCAATGATGTCAAAAAGGCTTCTTCCAGAAAATCTCTTAATTCGGGTATTTCTACTTTGTCGATAACCTCGCCAGCAAAGCCATAAATTAGGAGCCTACTTGCTGTCTCTAAATCTATTCCCCTACTTCTCATATAGAAAAGTGTGTCAGCATCCACGTTCCCGGCTGTGGCACCGTGGGCACACTTGACGTCATCAGCATAAATAAACAACGCAGGTTTACTATCAATCTCAGCATCAGCAGACAAAATCAAATTTTTATCAGACTGCACCGAATCAGTTTTTTGGGCGGGTTTCCGAACAAGAACGGTCCCACCAAACACGGCTCTTGATTTTCCATCCAAAATACCCTTATAAAACAAATTGCTCGTCCCGTAGGGTTTAGCGTGGTCGATGTTAATAAAATTGTCCATATGCTGTTCACCACTGGTGAAATATAACCCCTGGAGGTCACACGAGGCATATTCTCCATCGACCAAAACATTAAGATCATAGCGACCTATACTCGCTCCTTTGAAAAAAGAACGAGAGTTAAAAACACTATTATTAGACAACTTAACCCTGCCATAACCAACATCATAAGTATGTTCTGATT
>Ga0310345_10005996_pt1 | contig 10672 bp, 8 predicted proteins | sample HC15DNA20500_MG_FD_204667 | JGI IMG/M metagenome (GOLD analysis project Ga0310345, IMG submission 204667) | Marine microbial communities from station ALOHA, North Pacific Subtropical Gyre - HC15-DNA-20-500_MG | ecosystem: Environmental > Aquatic > Marine > Oceanic | place: Pacific Ocean: North... | reverse complement strand
GTAGAATAGCCCCTCATAAGCGATCGGCGGGCAGTACCGCAACAGCCGAGCCGAGTTCTGAGTGGCTTGGTGCAAAAACTTAGAATTCGGGCCTCCAAAATGACTCCTAGGAGCCGGGAAACGATCCTGTTTTTGAAATTGCGCTTATTTTGGGGCTAATACAGGTTCTGAAAAAGTGTGAGAGGCTGCTATACGAAATCACTGCTTACTAATTCACTGCTCACTGATCCACCGACCTAGGGCAACACATGGAAACAATCGACGTAATAATCCTGGTCCTCTACCTGACTTTGATAATCAGCCTGGGACTGTATTTTTCCCGCAGGCAGAAGTCGACGGAGGACTATTTCCTGGCGGGCCGAAATATGCCTGGCTGGGTAGTCGGCTTCTCCCTGATGGGGACGGTGGTAAGCAGTGCCACCTTCGTGGGGCATCCCGGGAACACTTTCAAGAACGACTTCTGGATGCTGTCTCTCTATCTTGCAACACCCCTGGTCATGACCCAGGTCGTTCGCCTTCTGGTCTTCTATCGGCACAGCATCAAGATGAGCGTGTACGAATACCTGGGAGATCGTTTCGGCTACCCGGCCCAGGCCTACGGCTCTTTCGCCTTCATCATGAGTCGCATTCTGGATATGAGCATGACCTTCTACTTTCTGGGCATAGCGGTCGCCTTCCTGGCCGACTTGGACATCTGGTGGGTCATCTTGGTCCTGGGTCTATTCACTCTGGCCTATACCGTTCTAGGCGGTATCGAGGCCGTCGTGTGGACAGATGTCATCCAGGCAGTGCTGCTCGTGAGCGGTGGACTACTTTGTCTCGGAATCGTGCTGTTTGCTTCCGATTTTGGGCCCCAAAAGGTGCTCTCTACTGCCTGGCAGGGAGGCAAGTTCGGCTTGGGAAGCTTTCGATTTAGCCTGATCGAGAACAATTTCTGGATCTTCCTGGTAGGGGGGGTGTTTCAGGCTTTTCAGTCCTTCGCCATCAGTCAGAGTGCGGTACAGAGATATCTTTTGGCCCGTACCGATCAGGAAGCCAAGCGCAGTGCCATTGCCGGTGTCCTCTCTTGTATTCCTGTATGGCTTCTATTCATGTTTCTGGGCGCCTGTCTCTGGGCCTTCTACCAGCTGGGAGGCGATATGGTGCCGCCAGAGGTGATCGCCGTCAAAGACAATATCCTGCCCTACTTCATCAAGACCCAATTACCCCACGGGATCATAGGGTTGATGCTGGCAGCTCTGGTGGCCGCCGCCATGTCCAGTCTGGATTCAGATTTGAACAGTGTTGCAGCCGTAGTGGTCCAGAATTTCTATAGGACGTTGCGGCCCGGGTCGACCGATCAACGGCAGCTCGCCGTAGGGCGCTCATCGGTTGTAGTGGTTGGTCTTGCTGCCATCCTGATGGCCCAACAGTGGATCGGTATCGAGTCTTTCGTGGAGTTCGGCGTGGGGATCGCTTCGGTTTTCTCGGGCGGAATGGTGGGGCTGTTCGGCCTGGGTGTTCTCTTTCGACGTGCTACCGCGACCGGTGCCTATGCCGGGATCGCCGCTTGCGTTCTCTTGACGGGTTGGGCAACCCTAACACGGATCCAGCTGCCCAAGATGGAGGAACCCTTTCTCAATCTGGGCTCCTACAACTACACCTGGGTTCCGGTATTGATCGGGATTCTGGCGAATCTGGCTTTGGTGGGAGTGGGTCTGGCAGTGAGTCTCCTGGCTGGACGTACCCAAAAGGAGGCGTAGCTCCCAGATGTGTCCCTCTCGACATTCTTCTCCGGTCTTCGAAATTGGTTTGTTCGATGGGGGGCATTGGTTTCATCGAGTCTTCCCACTTTTTGTAGGGGCTAGACAACCGAGAGCACTGTAAGAACAACAACATGACCGAAGCATCGCCTGTTCCCCTGCTCCAGATGGAAGGCATCCGCAAGTCTTTTCCCGGCGTTCTGGCTCTGAGTGGGGTCGACCTGGAGGTGAATTCGGGCGAGGTGATGGCACTCGTCGGAGAGAACGGGGCAGGCAAGAGTACGCTCATCAAGGTCCTCAGCGGCGCACACCTCCCGGACGTTGGCTCGATCCGACTCGGGGGAGAGCTGCAAGCGATTACCAATCCTGTGGATGCGCAGCGGGCCGGGGTGGCTGTGATCTACCAGGAATTCAACTTGATCCCGTCCTTGACTGCCCGAGAGAACATCTTCCTGGGTCAGGAGCGAGCCGTTTGCGGTTTCATTCCGCATCGCCAGGAACGCGACGCAGCCGCTGAATTGTTCCGGCGTCTTGGGGTCTCGATTGACCCTGAATCGCCTTGTGGCAAGCTGACTGTCGCACAACAGCAGATCGTTGAAATCTCCAAGGCACTGTCCCTGAAGGCCAGGATCATCGTGATGGATGAGCCCACGGCGACCCTGACTGGACGGGAAGTGAGCCGGCTTTTCTCGATTATTCGGGAGCTGAAGGCTCATGGCATTGGGATTGTCTATGTCAGTCACCGCCTGCAGGAGATCTCCGAAATTGCTGATCGCGTGACGGTGCTTCGCGATGGCTTTCAGGTGGCCGTTTGTGATTCCTCCAAGGTCGCCCGTGAGGAGTTGATCGAGATGATGGTAGGGCGGAAGCTCGAGAGTGAGTTTCCAGAACGGGAGGTTGCGATTGGCGACAGGTGCCTCGAAGTCGAGAAGCTGAGTCAAGGAAAACAGGTCAAAGAAGTCTCCTTCTGCCTCCGCAGAGGAGAGGTGCTGGGAATGACGGGACTGGTGGGCGCGGGTCGCACCGAGACTGCTCAGCTGATCTTTGGCGCAAGGCAGCCCGACTCCGGCTCCATGCGGCTCAATGGAGAACCGCTGAAGGTTCGGAGTCCTCGTCAGGCAATTGCACACGGCATCTGCCTGCTCTCCGAGGACCGCAAGGCAGAGGGATTGATCTTGAAGCACTCGCCCCTGGTCAACTTCGGTCTCCCAAATCTATCTCGTTTTTCCCGGCTGGGCTTCGTTAGTGGTAAGCAGGAGCGATCTGTTTTTGAACGTTACGCGAAGAGCCTGCGTATTACCATGGCCGACCCGGACCAACCCAGTCGAAACCTCTCGGGCGGGAATCAGCAGAAAGTTGTCCTGGCCAAGTGGTTGGAGGCGAAGTCTGAAGTGATTATTTTCGACGAGCCGACAAGGGGGATCGACGTCGGAGCCAAGTACGAGCTCTACGTCCTGATCAACGAGCTGGCTCGACAGGGGAAGGCGATTCTCCTGATAAGCTCGGAGCTACCGGAAGTTCTGGGAATGTGCGACCGGATCCTGGTGATGCATCGCGGCCAGATCACGGGTGAAATCACCGATGTCGAAAACGCCACTCAGGAGCAGATCATGGACCTGGCAATCGCGCCGGTGTTCTAGCCCGAGGAAAAGTTCACGAACTGGTCAAGTTTCCCACTTTGGTGAACGATAGCTCCTGAGGAGACCGCTTCAGCGGCCTCCTAGACGGGGCACAGATGAGTGTGCCTTGGCCGTATGAGGTGGCTCGCTACGCAGTAGTCGCAATGTTCAGGCATGCTCTTGACGAAGGGGCGCAGCGAATAAGAAGGCCGTTCCGTAATTTGCGTTGATAGTTGAGTTGAGTCAAGTTTATGGCGAAGAACGTCTCCCAATCGAATCAGAAAATCGTTCCGTTGCAATCTGTTGAGCAACGGATTTTTTTGATACGCGGCCACAAGGTCATGCTGAGCACTCACCTGGCAGGTCTATACGGAGTGAAACCGAAGACACTCATCCAGGCGGTCAAACGTAATATGGACCGTTTTCCAGAAGACCTCATGTTCCAGCTCACCCGGGAGGAGTTTGAGAACTTGAAGTCACAATTTGTGACTTCAAGTTGGGGTGGCCTAAGACGGGCTACTCGCTATGCCTTCACCGAGCAGGGAGTGGCGATGCTTTCGAGTGTCCTGCACAGTAAACAGGCGGTTCAGGATCTTGAACCTTTGATCTTCAACCTTCAACCTGTAACCTGAAACCCGTAACCAGACGCCTCCATCAAGAGCCATGCTAAGGACTTCACTCTCCCGCTTCGTATCCGACTACGGAATGGTATTCGTGCTGATCCTGATTTGCGGCTATTACAGCCTGGTGACCTGGGACGAGCAGCACCCCAATGGCGTCGAAGGAGCGGAGGAGCTGGCGCTGTGGGTCCAGCAGGAACTGGAGGGCTCGCCACGCCTGTTGATTGTCGCCCGAAGTAGTGACGAGGATCGGGACTTCACCCGAACCTTGGAAGCCCGTTTGGCGCAGGCTGGGCTGAAGCCAGTCGCAAGCATCAATGGTCAGCCTGCGGATGCCCGGCAAGCCCTGCAATCCATCATCGAATCCGGGGAAGGTCTCGATGCAATCGTCACCAATCGAATTACCAGCAATTGGGCCGTGTTCGACCGGCTGGAGGAACAATTTCCGTCGCTTGCGGGTCTGAAGATCATGACTCCAAGCGCCTATTCCTGGCCCAATTTTCTGAAGTCCGAGAATCTTCTGAACGTAGCCAACCAGATTGTCGTGATCGCCCTGATCGCCGTAGGCATGACGCTGGTCATTGTCAGTGCCGGCATCGATCTTTCTGTTGGCAGCCTGATTGCCCTCTCTGCTGTAATCTCCACCCTGCTGATCAGAGACGCTGCCGGTGCCGAAGAGGCGTCCAACTGGGCGATGTTCTGGTGTTGTCTGGGAGGGGTTGCCGCTTGTGGTCTGGCGGGCACGTTGTCGGGTCTGATGGTCGCGCTCTTTTCCATTCCCCCTTTCATCGTGACCTTGTCGATGATGCTGGTGGCCAGCGGTCTGGCCTATATCCTGGCCCAGGGCCAATCGGTCTATGAGGTGCCCGATTCTTTCGTTTGGTTGGGACGGGGGGCCGATCTGGGGGTTCCCAACGCGGTGCTCCTGATGGCGGCCCTCTATGCAGTCGCTCACGTGATCATGACCCGGACGACTTTGGGCCGCTACATCTACGCGGTGGGTGGGGGCCCTGAGGTTGCCCGACTCAGCGGGGTAAGAGTGAGGGCCGTACTCATCTTCGTATACGGCCTTTGCGGCGCACTGGCAGGCCTGGGAGGCGTCGTCATGGCTTCCCAGCTAAAGAGTGGATCCCCTACCTACGGACAGATGTACGAGCTATATGTTATCGCCGCGGTGGTGGTGGGAGGAGCCAGTCTTTCGGGAGGTCAGGGCAAGATCCTGGGTACCTTGATCGGGGCCTTCATCATTGCCGTCATTCAAAACGGGATGAACCTCACAGGAGTGGAAAGCTACACCCAGAAGGTCGTCCTCGGGTTGATCATCCTGTCCGCCGTTCTGCTGGACATGGTCAAGAAGCGCGGCTGGGCCCTGTGGCAGGGGAGGTGACTCTGAAGATTTCGTCGCACGTCTAGATTCGTCTGAACGTCTGGACGTCGCACGTTGCTGAGTAAGGCATCTATTATTGATGTAAAAGCAAAACAGAGCCGCGAACGACTTGACCCGTTGGCAATATGAGCCCAAGTTCCGAGAAGAGAGCCGGACACAGCAGAGTCTAACCTATTCCCGACCAGTTTTATCCCAACTCATCCGGCCCAACCAAGGCGAAAGCCAGACCAGCATCGTCACGCCCCCATGGTATCCTGCCGTGCTCCATAGGAGAGCATGATGTCCGTTGAGAAAGCGCTCCAGAACTTCAAAAAGCTCCAGTCAAGAGGCGAAATCACCGCCTGGGTAAAGATACCGGAGAAACCAGGTAGCTTCACGGATCTTCCCGAAGACCTCTCTGCTCCTCTGAGTGCCGCTCTCAAGCGAAGGGGCGTCAGACGCCTTTACTCTCACCAGGCCGAGGCCTTCGATCTGTCGCAGCGGAATCAAAATACGGTGGTCGTCACGCCGACCGCCTCCGGAAAGACCCTCTGCTACAACCTGCCGGTTCTGGAAAACCTGTTACGCAATCCCCAGCACCGGGCTCTATACCTGTTCCCGACCAAGGCTCTGGCACAGGATCAGTTGGCCGAGCTCCGAGAGCTGATCGCGGCCATAGGGGTTCCGATCGGAGTCCAGACCTACGACGGGGATACCCCTGCCGACCAGCGCAGGAAGATTCGTCTGGAAGCCCGGATCATCCTCACCAATCCCGACATGCTGCACTCGGCGATCCTGCCTCACCATCCGAAGTGGATCCATCTGTTCCAGAATCTTCGATACGTCGTCCTGGACGAGCTGCACACCTATCGGGGAATCTTCGGCAGCCACGTGGCCAACGTTTTTCGGCGGCTCAAACGGCTGAGCCGCTTCTACCAGACCTCTCCTCAGTTCATTTGCACCTCTGCAACGATTGCAAACCCGGGGGAATTAGCGCAGAAGCTGGTGGGTGAAGAGGTGCAGGTGGTACAGCGCAACGGGTCTCCTGCTTCGAGCAAAGACCTGATTCTCTACAACCCGCCCCTGGTAAACCCAGAACTGGGACTGCGCCGAAGTGCCCTGTCGTCGGCCCGTCGTTTCGCTGAAACCTTCCTGAAACAGGGTCTTCAGTGTCTGGTTTTTGCAACTAGCCGGGTCAAGGTCGAGGTGCTTCTCCGCTACCTTAAAAAGTCGGTCGAACAACAGCCAGGACTAGGACCCAAGATCAGGGGGTACCGGGGCGGATATCTGCCGAAGACGCGGCGCGAGATCGAGCGTCAGATGCGCCAGAAGGAGATTCTCGGCATCGTCAGCACCAATGCTCTGGAGCTGGGGATCGACATCGGCAGCCTCGAAGTCTGTGTTCTGGCCGGATATCCAGGGTCAATTGCCAGCGCCTGGCAGCAGATTGGGCGAGTAGGGCGCCGCGGTGGCCATTCGGCCGCAGTGCTGGTGGCCCGAAACCTTCCCTTGGATCAGTTCGTTGTGCATCACCCGGAATACTTCCTGGAAGGTGCGCCCGAGCACGGCCGTATTCATCCGGACAACCTTCAGATCCTGGTGAGTCATATTCAGTGCGCTGCCTTCGAGCTGCCCTTCGAGAAGGGAGAAGGGTTCGGGGGCGAGAATCTAGAGGAGATCCTCGACTACCTGACCGAAGATGGAGGTCTGCTCAAGACCGGAGATCGATGGCACTGGACCGAAGAATCCTACCCCGCAAGTTCCGTCAATCTGCGCAACATACCGGAAGAAAACTTCATCGTTTTCGATGTCGAGGCTGGCTCCAAGTCCATTGCCGAGGTGGACTTTGACAGTGCACCTGAGCTGCTGCACGAGGAGGCCTTGTATCTCTGTGAGGGACGTCAGTTTCATGTGGACCGTCTCGATTACCCAGGACGGAAGGCCTATGTCCGGCCGGTCCAGGTCGACTACTACACAGAGGCCATCACCTATGCCGGCCTGCGGGTCTTGAGTGTGGAGTCTGCTGCTGATTCGGGGAGGGGAGTGTCCGAGCATGGCGAGGTCCACCTGGTCAAGAAGGTGCCGGGATTCAAGAAGATCCGGTTCTACACCTCCGAGAATCTGGGCTATGGGAAGGTCGAGCTGCCCGTAAACGAGCTCCACACCACCGCCTATTGGCTGCGGGCCGACGAAGACCAACTGGATACCGACCTGTTGCGGGATGAGATCATTCGCGGCTTTCTCGGTCTTTCCTATGCTCTGCATCATATGGCCACCTTCATCCTGATGTGTGACATTCGCGATCTGGGCCGCAGCGTAGGGGACGGTTCCGCCAGCTGGTTTGTCCAGGCAAGCAACGAGGCTCTCGGCTTCTACTCCTCTGGGGGGGAGGAAAGTGATCTCTCAGTCGAGTCGTTCCCCTCCTTCCAGCCCACTGTGTTTCTCTACGATAACTATCCAGGTGGAGTCGGTTTTTCGGAGAAGCTCTTCGAGTGTCACGATTTCCTCACTCAAAAGACCTTCGATCGAATCGTGGAATGCTCTTGTAAGCATGGCTGTCCCTCTTGTGTGGGTCCGGTCGACGAACTGGGCAAGGAGACCAAACGGCTCAGCCTTGCGGTTCTCGAGGGGCTCCTTGGAGCTGGACACCAGTTGGTCCACTAGTGCAGCTCGCCATAAGTTCTGAGCCAGGGAGCAGTAGTCAATCGTTGTCGCTGGCTAGGCGTCGCGAGCGAGGCATATCGGGCTATATTCCGAGTCGAGCGCAACAACGCCAGCGACGACGAGGGGTGCTGCTCCCTGGTTCAAAACTTGTGGCGCGCTGCACTCGGGGGTGCTGACGCCCTGGTGACCTGGACCCTTCAGGAAGCCGGTTATCCGGGTGCTCATTCTGCTGTGGCACAGACTATGGAACTTCGGCAGCGATTGAATCGGATTCGTGGAAAGAAACCTGCCGGCAGTACGTTGGCTGCTGCACCAGCCAGACCGGCCGCCGAAGAAGCCGAGACTGACCTGGCGCAGTTTCTTGGTGGTGAGTGGAAGCAGGACGAGAGCGGAAGGACCTTTCGGGTCGAAAGGTCAATGCCCTGTGACCAGATACACGGTCGCTTGAGGCTTGACGAAATCTACCGTACAGATGTCCGGTGGTTGGAGCTGCTTTCAGGAGACCCGGAGTTCTCGACCTTTGATCCGGAGGCAACACTCTTCCTGGACACCGAGACCACTGGGCTGGCCGGAGGAAGCGGGACCTATGTTTTTCTGGTAGGGCTGGGTTACTTTCGGGGAGACGTCTTCCAGACAGATCAGCTGTTCTTGCCTGATCTCGATTCAGAGTTTTCCTTCTTGAAGCAGTTGTGCGATCGGGTCCGAGGCGATGCGGATGGTAAAACATTTCGATATCTGGTCACTTTCAATGGGAAGGGATATGACCTGAACTTGCTCGAATATCGCTTTCTGATTCACGGTATTGAGCCACCTTTTGAATCGCTTTCCCACCTGGATCTTCTCTATCCTACTCGAATGCTCTGGAAACGTAGTCTGCAGAACTGTGCTCTGCAGACGGTGGAAAAGCTGATCCTCGGACTTCGCCGTCCGCCCGATATCCCTTCGGCCCTGATTCCGCGTACCTATTTCACTTATCTTCGATCTGGCTACCATCAGCCCTTTCAGAGCGTTTTCGAACACAATCGAATCGACGTGCTGACGATGGTGGGGCTCCTGGCAGTGGCCGTCCAACTGCTGAAGGAGCCCGACCGACGATTCTTCGTGAGTCCTATCTCGTCCGCCCAAATGCTGCTGCTTCGAGGTGAGGATCAAGAGGCGCTCCGGCTCCTAGAGATCGTTTCCCAGGAGACGCAATGGGAGGTAGAGCGACCAGATCTAATGCTTCTTCTAGCCGGGTTGAAGAAGAAATTGGGAGCGTCCGACGAGGCCCTTACACTGTTCGAAGAATTGCTCCGGATCCAGGAGCGCCCTCCATTGGAGACCTTTGAAGAGGCGGCCAAGATTCTCGAGCATCAGAAGCGCGACCTGGAAAAAGCCCTGAGTCTGGTCCAGAAGGCCTCGAGCATGTATCCTGAATCCAACGATCTCGATCACCGGAAATTCAGACTGCAGTGCCGGATTGCCGGGGAGAAGTGGTATTAGCGGCCGCCGGTTTCGGAATCATGCAAAAGAGACGAATCGATGCTGCGAAAATCTATTCTGGCTCTGTTCGGAGTCTGTGCACTTTTTTACGGGGCCCTCTCGGTTGATCTGGCCCAAAACGACCCTTCTCGAAGGTTTGCGTTCCCACACATCCCCCGAGGAGAACTCGGCAACGGTGATACGATCACGAGCTACGCTGTTTTTCACAACGAGTCCGTCGACGCCTGCAGGCTGGAAGTTCTTTTGCACGATGAGCCGGTGACCCCTCTGATCCAGCTACTTTCCGGATCAGTGGAGCGAACCAAGGCAACCCGTTCAACGTCAACATTCCCTCCTTTGATATAGCGGAAATCGCGATCACAGGGCCTCCTGGTTCAGGGGGTTTTTCTTCAGGGTCTCTATTGGTGCTCGCCGACCCGGTCAACTGTCCTGATACAAGCAACCTCAACGTGTTTGCCAGGTTTGAACAGAATCGGGCCGGCAATGTGAATCCCTTCGAAGCATTCTCATCGCTTCCCGGTGGCTCCCTGCAGATGCCCTCTAATCCTCCAAATCCATATGTCTCGGCCCCGTTGTTCTTTAATCCCGCTGAAGGAGAGGGCCCGGCGCGAAATCTAGGCCTCGCCTTCTCTTCAGTTGATCCCCTGCCAACTGGAACAAGGATGCTTATCTGAATGAACAACCAGAATGCCGGAACCGTGATAGGGCCCATCCTTATTCCCACCGACGGAAGCCATACGAGTCTATTTGTAAAGGAGCTTCCGGGATGGCCCCCAGGTACCTTCTCAGAGGCCTTCAATGGCACGGCCAACTTGACTTTGAACGTTCCCAATCAGCAGAGTGCCACTCAGGCATTGTTGGAACCCCTATTCATAGCCGTTGTCGGTTCAGGGAACGAATTCCGGTTAACCGCTGCCCCCCATACGGTGGTCGGACCCGACATTCCAAGCTATCAGAATCTGCTCCCGAGTGTCGGGGCGAACTAGAGTTCCTTGGTCGATGAAAGGTCCACAGACTGGTCAAGTTTTCTGTCTCGGCGTGATGTAGTTTCCAAAGAGACCACTTCAGCGGCCTATTTGAGCGGGACATATCCAGCAAATGTCAGCGTTTCTCGGCGGTAAGAACACGTAAATAAATAAAGGTATCAATATGTAGTTTGTAATGCTATGCTGCGCGTGC
>Ga0310345_10005993_pt1 | contig 10675 bp, 7 predicted proteins | sample HC15DNA20500_MG_FD_204667 | JGI IMG/M metagenome (GOLD analysis project Ga0310345, IMG submission 204667) | Marine microbial communities from station ALOHA, North Pacific Subtropical Gyre - HC15-DNA-20-500_MG | ecosystem: Environmental > Aquatic > Marine > Oceanic | place: Pacific Ocean: North... | reverse complement strand
GGTGATATGGTCTTGGAAGGTTTTATAATGGATTTTTCTAGTGATCCTTCAGTAAAACTTAGACTATAATTTCCTCAAGAAAAATAATTACAGGGTATACCTAACTACGCTAATTATTTTTATTGTAAATGGAAAAAACTGATTTTAATTATTCAGGAGGTATAGTTTTGATGAATTTTCGACTCGGAGTCATTCTATTTGGAATGATTTGGCTTACAAATTTTAATATTTTTGCTGAAGATAAGCTGGATGTCTCTGCCTTATACAAGAAAAATTGTTCCATGTGTCACAAAGCAGACGGTAAAGGATTATCAATGATGAAAACTCCAGACTTTACCAATAAAAAATGGCAGAACAAACACAGTGACGAACAATTAATTAAAGCAATTAGTAAAGGTTCAGGTACAGGGCAAATTAAAATGCCTGCTTTTGGAGAAGGAAGCAAAAAGAATTTTTCAGCAGAACAGATCAAAGCACTAGTAGCAATGATTCGCAACTTTGCCAAATAGTAAATTATCCGTGATTCAGAGACAACATTTTTAACTAGAAATGTTAGCTTTAAAAAATCCATCCTCCAGCTATTAAAATGGGCAGTCAAATAGACTTAGTCATCATTTCAGCTACTAATTTACTAAAGCTTGCTGGATCAGCTAATTGACTGCCTTCTGCCAATACTGCTTGACCATATAATAACTGAGCATAGTCCTTTAATTCTCTTGCCTTAGGTTCTTGAGCAAAGATACCTTGTAGCTTTTCTAGAACAGGATGCTTTGGATTCAATTCAAGAATACGCTTTGTTTTACTAAATGGTTGTCCTGACCGTTTTATTAAATCTTCCATCACCGGAGAAACATCATTTGTTTCCCCCACTAAACAAACAGCCGAAGCGGTTAGTCGGTTAGAAAGTCTGACCTCTTTTACTTCCTCTTCTAAATGAGCTTTTAAGCATTCCATAAGGTTCCTATAAGTCTTTGTCTGTTCTTTCTTTTGATCATCTAACTTTTCTTTCTCTTTTGTTGAAGCAAGGTCAATTTCTCCCTTACCCACAGATTGAAATTTTTTACCTTGATATTCACCCAGATTAGGAGCTACCAATTCATCTACTGGCTCAGTCCAATATAAAACCTCATAACCTTTTTCTTTGAAGGCCTCTAAATGTGGGGAATTTTCTACAGCTTCTTGAGAGGGACCGGTCAAATAGTAAATGGCTTCTTGATCCTCTTTACTTCGATCTAGATAATCCCGCAGCGAGGTAAATGTTTCAACGTTATGGCTAGAGCGATAAAGTAACAAATCTAAAAGACGTTCTTTCTTTTCTTCCCAATTTAAGAATCCCTGCTTGATTACAGACCCAAATTCCTGCCACAAAATTAAGTATTGTTCCCTCTTTTTGTCTTTCATCTCACTAAAAGTATCGAGTACTTTTTTTACTAAGAATTTACGAATAGCCCTAATTTGGTGATTCTGTTGCAGCATTTCCCTGGAAATATTCAGACTAAGAGAATCAGAATCTACAACGCCTCTTATGAATCTAAGATATTCCGGCATAAGGTCTCTACATTCGTCCATGATAAAAATACGATTCACATACAGCTGAATCCCCCGGTTAGCACCCTCTTGAAAATGAAGGTCAAAAGGAGCTTTAGAGGGAATAAATAACAACGCCTGAGCCTCCAAAGTACCTTCTAGCTTAGCAGTAATGGATTCCAATGGGTCATTCCAGTCATGTGAGATATGCTTATAAAATTCTTTATACTCTTCGTCACTAACTTTATCCTTAGGTTGCATCCAAATAGCTTTCATGGAATTAAGGGTGTCTTGTCTAATTACTGTTTTTTCTGGAGCATCTTCCTTTACTCGACCTTCCGAATCAGTCCCCTTTTCCTTACGTTCTACCTCCATTTGAATAGGATAAGCTACAAAGTCGGAGTACTTCTTTACAATTGATCTGATCGTTTGCTCTGATGTGTAATCTTTTAGTTCAGCTTCCGCATCCTCAGGTTTAAGATGAACAATTACCCTGGTTCCAGCTACGTCTTTTTCCATTTCTTGAACTAGATATCCACCATCACCAGTCGATTCCCAGTGGGTCCCAGATTCCTCTCCAGCCCGTCGAGTCTCTACCTCAACTTTTTCAGCTACCATAAAACAAGAATAAAAACCTACACCAAATTGACCAATTAAATCGATAGACTCATCTTTTTCCTTTTTTTTCTGGACTGTGCCCAAAAATTCTTTGGTTCCAGAGCGAGCAATTGTTCCAATATTTTCAATGATTTCCTGCCTCGACATACCAATACCATTGTCTTCAACACTCAACGTTCTTTTAAGTGGATCAACTTTTAGAAATATTTTAAATTCTTCTTCTGGTAGAAGATCCTGTTTTGTCAAGCTTTCCAAACGTAATTTATCTAATGCATCAGAACAATTAGAAATCAATTCACGTAAAAAAATATCTTTATTTGTATAAAGAGCATGAATCATAAGATCCAATAGCTGTTTGACTTCTGTTTGAAATTCATGTTTCTTTTTGCCACTTTTCATTCTGTTCTCCTTGCAATAATTTCCCCAAACTTCAATTTTAATATTAACTATATTTCGAGGTGGGTTTCAGGTCAATGGAGATCCATTAAACAACAAAAATTTCTCTTCTGCCAGATTTATGTGATGCAAACATCAATAACTATTTACAATACTACACTACAAAATCATTGAACCTTGAATCAGCAGTCTCCTTCTTGCTAAACAGTCAAACATTGACAGAATATCTCTGAAGTTTGATGATAGCCTATTAATAGAAAGGCCTGTAGCCTGTGACTAAATCTGGATCGCTAAATCAGACCAAGTTGAAACGTTTGTTCTTGGTAGATGGAATGTCTCATATTTTTAGGGCTTTTTACGCAATTCGGCATCTATCTAATAGTCAAGGAGAGCCCACAAATGCAGTCTATGGTTTTGCTTCAATGATTCGGAAGTTAATTCGACAACATCAACCAGATTATCTAGCAGTTATTTTAGATACTGATAAACCAACATTTCGACATGAAATTTTCCAAGCATATAAGGCAAATCGTACAAAAATGCCAGATGATCTAGCATCCCAGTTACCTTCTATCAGAGAATTTTGTCAAGCAATGAAAATTCCCATTTTTCAGATGGCTCGATTTGAAGCTGACGACATTATTGGAACATTGGCACTGAGAGCTACCCGTAACAATCTTGAAACTGTTATCGTTTCTAACGACAAAGACATGTTTCAGTTGGTTGGTAGTAAGGTACAGGTTCTCCACCAAGCAAAGACCGATATATTTTTTAATGCTGTAAAGGTAGAGGAATTTTTTGGTGTTGCACCTAATCAGGTAATTGATTTTCTTGGTCTTATGGGTGACAGCGCAGACAATATCCCTGGAGCACCTGGCATTGGGGCAAAAGGTGCACTGGATTTGGTTCGTCAGTATGGGAGCATAGACAATGTCCTAGTGAAAAGTAACCAGGTTAAACGTAAAACATATAGAGAGTCACTTCAAAACCACCAGAAGCAAATTATACAAAGTAAAGAACTAGTAACCATTAATACCGATGTACCAATTAAATCTTCTTGGGAAAGCATGGAACTCCGTCAACCCAACCTAGAACAATTAAAATCTCTATTATCACAACTTGGTTTTCAATCAATGATGGAAGAGATAGCGAAAAAATCAACTGGTACTATTTCTCCAAAACATTCTATTTCTATCAATTTAGAAAATATTACTCAACCACCTCAAGTTGATCAGTTCTTAAAAAAGATTAGAGGTGAAAAACCCTCTTTTTGCTGGTTAGACATTGATTTTCAGAATCCAAGAAATCTTTATGCGAAGAATTTAGTTGTTATTAGAGATACTTCAACTTGGATAGCTCAATTTGGAAAGGATTCGAACATAACCTTGGAAGATTTCAAACTATTTTGGGAAGATTCTAAATTACCAAAGGTTTTCTATGACGTTAAACCTGTCTACCTGGCTTTACGACAAAAGGACTTGAAATTAGTGGGAGTGAAGGAAGATACCATTTTGATCTCTTATTTGTTGCAACCTAACCGAAATAATCATCTATTAGATGAAATGGCTGTGGCTTTTCTAGAAGAAATTCCCCTCGAAGTAAGTCAACGTTGTGCAGCAAGTAGTAGGATTTTTTCTAGTTTAGAGCCTCAACTAGAAAAATTTGATTTAAATAGAGTTTATCGTGAAATTGACTTGCCCTTAGTAGAAGTTTTAGCCGAACTGGAATGGAATGGTATTCAAATTGATGTACCTTTATTGAATCAAATGTCACTGGATTTTGAAAAAGTGTCAGCAAATTTATCAGAAAGGATTTTTGAAGTTGCAGGTACTCAGTTCAATCTTAATTCACCAAAACAGTTAGGAGAAGTACTATTTGAACATTTGAATCTACCTCCCCCAAAAAAACTTAAAAAATCCGGTCAGTATTCGACCTCTGTTGAAGTGCTAGAGCAATTGGCCAATAATTATGAAGTTCCTCGTTTGATGTTAGAGTTTCGTCAAATTGCTAAGCTGAAGTCTGGCTATGTTGATGCTCTACCTAGGCTTGTGAATCCTGAGACCAGAAGAATCCATCCCTCCTTTCACCAAACTGTAACAGCAACTGGCCGGTTATCCTGCAGTAACCCTAACATTCAAAATATTCCTGTTCGTTCAGAGCTCGGCAGTAAAATTCGCTCGGTTTTCATAGCTAAGGATGGCTATCAACTATTAGCTGCTGATTATTCACAAATTGAATTACGAGTCTTAGCTCACCTATCACAGGATGAAGTTTTAACCGATGCCTTTCTTAAAAAAGAAGACATCCACACCCGTACAGCTTCTGAAGTTTTTGGTATAGATCCATTGTTTCAAACAAGTGAGTTACGCAGAAGAGCCAAGACTATTAACTTTGGAATAATATATGGGCAAACCGCTTTTGGATTGGCAAAAGAATTACAAATTTCAAACCAAGAAGCTCAGAATTTTATTAGCCGTTACTTTGAAACTTATGTCGGTGTAAAAACTTTCATAGATCAGACCATCTCAAAAACTCAAAAACGTCAGAGTACTCGAACCTTATTTGGACGGCACCGTCAAATCCCTGACATTAACAGTCATAATAAAAACCTCCGCCACTTTGCACAAAGGACAGCGGTCAACTCACCTATTCAGGGTACAGCTGCTGACCTTATTAAACTCGCCATGATTCAAATTCACCACAAATTAAAAAAACAACATCTCGAGTCTAAAATGCTCCTGCAAGTTCATGATGAACTAGTATTTGAAGTACCCGAAAATGAGCTGTCAATTATGAAAGAACTTGTCAAAAAAGAGATGGAAGGGATTTATAAACTTTTAGTTCCTCTTGTAGTGGATATTAGTATTGGTAAGAATTGGATGAAGATGTAGCTATCAATTCAGTTAAGATCTTACATTAATTATCATTAAAGTTATTCTTTGGAGTATTAACGGATCGAATAGCGTTACCCATGAAGATTTGAAGGAGAATTGTTGTGTTAAGTCGTCAATCTGCCTATAAACTGTTGCTAGAGTATACCCAAAATTCTAGTCTGATTAAGCATGCTCTCGCTGTAGAGGCTTGTATGATTGCTTATGCTGAAAAACATAACGAAAATGAAGAAAAATGGGGAATTATAGGCTTATTACACGATTTTGATTATGAGAAATATCCCAACCCACCAGATCATCCTAATAAAGGTGCACTAATCCTAAGACAACTTGGATATCCTGAAGACATAATTTATGCAATAAGGTCTCATGCTTCCTGGACTAATTGTCCCCGACTATCACTTGTAGACAAGCTTCTTTTTGCTTGTGATGAACTGGCTGGCTTTATTACAGCAGTAAGTTTGGTCCGTCCTGATAGAAAAATTAAGGGTTTAGAAGTAAGGTCCGTCAGAAAAAAGTTAAAAAATAAAGCTTTTGCACGTTCTGTAAGCCGCGAGGATATTCTGAATGGAGCCACTGAGCTAGAAATGGATCTGAATGAACACATAAACTTTTGCATTCAAGCACTTCAAAGAATCTCAACTCAGCTAGACTTATGATCCTACCCTAAAGACAATCTTTCCCATTTTCTACTTATTCTTTCTCTAGAAAAGATCAGTGATCAGGATAAATTTTTAGATTAGATCCGGTAGGGATTCAGGTATAGATTATGAATATTTACCGACGACTTCGAATTAGCCTTTGGATGTCTTTAAGAGTACCTTGCATAGTCGTCCCACCCATATCACGAGTTGACAGAGCACCACAGGCATTGGCTACATTTAACGATTTCCGAAGATCATATTCATTGAGAAAACTGAAAAGGAATCCAGCATCAAATGAATCTCCAGCTCCAGTGCTATCAATGGTTTTCACCTTGAAGGCTGGTAGTTGGACCACTTGCCCTCGGCTCTTAGCAACAGCTCCTTTAACTCCTAGCTTGATTACCACCATAGGTACTTTTTGAGCAAAAAGCTCCAGGGCCCGGTTAACACTCTTAGCTCGGGTAATGTTAATTGCTTCCATCTCATTCAACATCAAAATATCTATAAACTCGAGGCAATTCCAAATACCAGCATTCCACTGGTTTCTATTATCACTATTTGGATCAAGGGAAGTAGTCATACCAGTTCTTCTGGCATCCTGAAATAACTTTGGGAAAAAGCTAATTAAATCAGTCTGCATAAAAAAAGAAGAAACGTGCAAATGATCCTGAGAACGAACTACTTTTTGGGGTATATCTTTATAGCGAAGATGAGGGGATGCTCCTGGATATGTCACCTCTGCTTTATCATTTCGAAAATTAAGTGACACCTTAAGTCCAGTTTTGAGCTTACTATCCTGAAGAATATTATCTGACTTAACTTTATTAGCTTTTAAAGCCTGTATACAATATTTCCCAAAATCGTCTTTTCCAATCTTACTTATTAAAGTAACAGGTACTCCCAATTTAGCTAATCCACAACTAAGAATTGCTGAAGAACTACCTAAGCTTAAACGCATTTCTTTAGTGGTAGTTTCTCTTCCCAAAACAGGAAAAGCTTGTAAACCTGTACCTATAATGTCTACATTAAGATCACCTACAACTAAAACCTTTTTCCTTTTTTTGGGGCTCAATCTATTTTTCCTTCCTCAATTTGAGGTAGAACTTGATGTTAGGCACACAGTGAGATCCCTTATTATGTAGGGGTTTCCCCTTTTATGTCAACCACTTGTTCTGTTGGTAGACTTTTTAAATAAACGTAAAATATAAGAAAGTTGATAATTGTAAACAATAGGTTGTCCTAGAAAAATCTTAGACTTTTTAGTATACCCATAATAAATTATCCTTTCTTTTAAGACTAGTAGGTTTAGTTTTTTTAGAATCTTTAAATTGATTTGACTCTCATGAAATATCATAAATTAGAAAACCCCTCAATCCGATCCTTAAGATCTGTGCTATTAATTTTTTTGGTAAGCATTTTCTGTTTTGGTATGTTCTTAACCTTAGATCGCTGGGAAGGACAGTCACCTAGTTTAAACTTTGATCGCAACTTTACAAGTTTGGGAAGGAAATCTAATCTAATTGTTACTGTTACAGATGAAGGGGCTGGTTTAAAACAAGTGTCAATTGACTTAAAATTAAGGAATAAAACGATAAATCTTACAAATAAACAATATTCATCACCACCTATATTTTTTAAAACTAAAGAAAAAAACAGCTCTGAAAGTTTTGACCTTGGAAAGATAATTAATACTTTTAATCAAATAAAAGAGGGTCCTGCTTCAATAATAGTTTCTGCGAAAGATTTTTCCTTTCGCCGATTGCTCGGTGGTAATAAAACAGTAATTAAAAAAAATTTCACGTTTGATTTTACCCCCCCCAGGCTTGAAGTTCTTTCAGGTCAGCACTATATTCGACAAGGTGGCTCGGAATGCATTTTATATCGAGTTGAAAAAGACACTCACCTTTCTGGTGTGCAAGTTGGTCCACATTTTTTTTCTGGATATTCTCCTCAACTTTCAGACAAACAAATCAGATTTTCGATTTTTGCCTATCGTTATGATCTTCCCCTAAATTCTAAAATGATATTAGTAGCTCGTGACAAAGCCGGAAATGAGTCAAGAACTATGTTTCCAATTAAACTCTTTCCTAAGAAATTTCGACATCGACAGATCCACCTCAATAAACAGTTTCTTAAAAAGGTTATTCCCAATCTCACAAATAAAAATCCTGAGCTGTTAAAAGAGAAGGACTTAGTTAAAGAATTCGTCCATATTAACAGTAAACTCCGAGATCTGAATCATCAGACAATTAAAAAAATCTCGAAACAATCATCAGAGCAAATCTTATGGACCGAACCTTTCTCTCAGCTAAGCCAATCTAAAGTAGAATCTTTTTTTGCTGATCACCGTACTTATTTCTACAAAGGTATAACGATTGATCATCAGGACCATGTAGGGTTTGACTTAGCTTCCGTGAAAAATTATCCGATCGAAGCCTCTAATAATGGAACTGTTCGTTATGCAACAAACCTAGGCATCTATGGAAAAACTATTTTAATAGATCATGGCTGTGGCTTATTTTCTCTGTATGGTCACTTAAGTTCTATTTCAGTTAAACAAGAACAAAAAGTTAACAAGGGAGATATCATAGGTCTCAGCGGCACCACAGGCTTAGCTGCAGGTGACCATCTTCACTTTGGTCTATTTCTACAAGGTATTCCTGTCAATCCAGTAGAATGGTGGGATAGGAAATGGATCCAAGAACATTTGTGGAAAAGAATAAACGCTCTAGAAAAACTGAATAAAGAAAGTTCCTAAATTCTTTAGATTGAACCATTGAACATTAATTACTAGTCTAATAACAGAGAACCTCCTTATATTTTGTGGTTCTGAAGCCATTAATAAACTACTAGTTTTAGACGAAAGGAGACAAAACTTTGGATGAAACCAAGAATCTTCTAAAAAAATTAGGCCTCCCTACTGGAGACTCCTCTGAATTCTATAATACTGATAAGAGATTCCCAGACGGAGCACAATATCGATTTGAAATTCCCAGTGTAGAAGGCCCCCGATGTCTTAAAACAGTTATTGATGAGGCTCTTAAGTATAAATTAACCATTCATCGTGTAAGTCAAGGGAGTGGAATTATGCTTATGACTGATCACGAGATCAAAGAGATGCTGAAAATGGCTAAAGACCATCAAATGGAGGTCAGTCTTTTCGTTGGACCAAGGGCTACTTTTGATATTGGTGCCCAACCACTAACTCCAGCAGGAAAAAACATTGGACTTGGCCTACGTGGAATGGATCAAATTGTCTATGCTATAGAAGATATAAAACGAGGATGTGAATTGGGACTACGTGGAATCTTAGTTGCCGATCTAGGTTTGCTATGGGTTGTCAACCAACTTAAAAAGGAAGGACAATTACCTTCTAATTTAGTCATTAAAATATCTGTCCAGCTAAGTGCAACCAATCCAATATCTGTTAAAATCCTAGAGGATTTTGGAGGCGGAACCTTTAATGTTTCCTCTGATTTACCATTAGAACTGCTAGCATCTATTAGACAGGCAGTGTCAATACCCCTCGATCTTTATGTAGAAACACCAGACAACTTTGGAGGTTTTGTTCGTCATTTTGAAATTCCAAAATTTATTAGGGCACTTTCTCCAATCTACGTGAAACTTGGTCTCCGAAATGCACCTGACATATACCCAAGTGGTACTCACATCGAAGCGACTGCTATTGCTCTTTCCAAGGAGCGCGTTCGTCGTGCCAAAATTGCTTCAGACATGATTCAACGTTATTGTCCAGAGGCATTAATGTCACAAGTAGGGGCCTCCGACCTAGCTATTCCTGAGGTTTAAGAGAATAAGATTTTTTCTGTTTATTGATAAAATCTAGGACCAACTTAACAAAAGAAAGGATGTTCAATTCCCTGTCTTTGATTATTCCTTAGGGATGGGTAATCCACACGTATCGCTTCAAGTTATCCTCCAATTTTCCCTGCATCTTTAATTTCTAATATTCACTTCTACAACATATCCTCGTTTAAATGAACACCAAAACCAGGTAAATCAAGCGGACAAATAGTTCCATTTTTCACTCTTGGTTCCTCAAGCCAAAGAGTCTTTTCCGGCGTTGTCCAATGTTCCAGCAGTGTCTCAGCAAGATCCATACAATCGCTAACAGCAATTAAATGTAGACCCCAAACTTCTCCACCCCTGTGCAAAACAACCGGGATATTATGACTCTTTGCAAGACTCATTATACGTAATCCCGCAGTCATCCCGCCGCACCAGGTAATATCAGGCTGCCAAAGATCTAATGCTCCAGTTTGAGCTATTGTTTGGAAAGTCTTAGGAGAAAAATCGTGCTCACCACCAGCAAGTAACACTGGTTTTATCTTTGGACGAAGGCTAGCCAGTTCCTCTAGGTGGTCTGGAGATAGCACGTCTTCAAACCAATAAATATCAAACTCTGAAAGACGACGGGACATTTCCAGAGTTACTGCATAATTCCATGACAAATAGCAGTCAACCATTAATAGGGCATTTGGAAGCAGGTCGCGAATATGTGAGGCTATTTCAACAGCTTCATCATAATCAGAATCCCCTTTCCATTGATGAAAAAACTTTACTGCATTATATCCTAAATCA
>Ga0310345_10005991_pt1 | contig 10676 bp, 8 predicted proteins | sample HC15DNA20500_MG_FD_204667 | JGI IMG/M metagenome (GOLD analysis project Ga0310345, IMG submission 204667) | Marine microbial communities from station ALOHA, North Pacific Subtropical Gyre - HC15-DNA-20-500_MG | ecosystem: Environmental > Aquatic > Marine > Oceanic | place: Pacific Ocean: North... | reverse complement strand
TTGGCTGTTGAGTGAAATTGGTCAGCCTTTAGACTTGGTCGCACATGCTTTAATCGGTTCACTCGGTGATAGCGATCAAAATGTTAGCCAAACAGCCACTTCGGCCCTAATCTCTCTGGGCGAACCAGTCGTTGACTCCCTGATTCAAGCCCTGGAACACGTCAGTACAACTGTTCGAATCCAGGCGACTTATGCTTTAGGCGAAATTGGTCAACCAATTGAAAAGATTATGCCTTCCCTGATCAACAACTTCGACGACCCAGAGTGGAATGTGCGTCGCGTATCGGTTCGTGCATTGCTGAACATCGGTCAGCCCGCTGTCCCTCTACTGACGGAAGCACTGGAGAAGGGGAATAAAGAGACACAACGAGTAGCTCAAATTGCCTTGGATCAGATGAAACATCGAAAACGGTAATGTGAACGCGTTTTCTGGTCTGGCTTAAAGGTTTCGAAGGTATTGCGCCAGCACCGCAGCGGTTTTTGGCTGGTTAAGATCCATCAGGTAGATGTGAAAAGAATCAGTGCGGTCAGAAACGAAAGCCAGTTTGTTTCCGTCCGGTGAAAAGGTGGGGTGGATTGAGATACCGATGCCGTTGGTAATCTGACGAACATCAGTGCCATCTACATTCATCATGTAGATCTCGATATCCCCGTCCTGTGCTGCTACGAAAGCGATTTGTCGCCCGTCTGGCGAAATGGCAGGATTGTAACAATCATAATTGCTTTTTAAAATCTGTTTTTCCGTGGGCGTTCCTCTTTTTTCTAGATCCAGGCTATAGAGTTGGTGAACATTATCGCGAGCAGCGACGAAAATAACCCGTTCTTCTGCCGGGAAATAGCGTGGTGTTCCATCGTCTGATTTCTCGCTGTGGGTTAGACGCTCAGATTCAACCTGGCTGATTTGCCCCAGGTTCTGGTTGCGCAGATCTATTTTATAGATCTCCAAGTTGCCGTCTAAATTAGACTCGTATAGCACCTGATCGCCTGAAAGTGATGCGCTCGGCGCACGAACACCCAGTTTGATGGGCAAAAGTTCCTGCACGGTCTTGTTGTAGATGTGCGAAACATAAATGCCGGCGAAAAAGCGGGTTGAGCCACTCCCCTGCAGGGTAACCGTAATCTGGCGGGACGTTCTCGGTTGCCGGCAATAGAGCAAATAGTTTGGATCGCGGAGAAAAACAGGCGTGGTTTCGTTAAAATCGGTGCTAAATGTGATCCGTTGTCGGATGCGACCCGTCAAGTCCATCAGGTAGATTTCACCATTGTCCAAACGGTATGAAGAAAAGGCAATCTGGCGACCATCCGGGGAGAAGGCTGGCGAATAGTTGTCTGACTTGCCTCGAGTTAGTTGAACCGTTTGGTAGGTATTAGTGACATAGCCTGCAACTTGGAGCAGTACCGATTCCGATGGATTTGACCGCAAAATAGCGCGCAGTTGTAAATGGGCTCGCTTACGATCGCCGACCTTCAAATAGGCCCGTACAATGTTGATTCTAGCTTCAACTTGCTCTTTAGGCCGGGAGGCTAAAAGGCTGATGGCTTCCCGAAACTCAGCGATCGACTTGTGCGTCTGGTCCGTCAATTCATAAGCTTCACCTAACTTCAAGTGACCAGCCGGATTAAACGGATTATCGTTAATAAATCGCTTTAGGATTCGAATTGCTGCCTCGAACTCACCCTTGTGGGTTAGCGCTTCTGCTCTCTTTAATGGCCGGGGTAGCCCATTCTCCAGACATCCGGTGGTAAAAGCACTTCCAAAAACGAGCATGAGAAGAAAACAGACCCGCCGTAGGCTGAATACCTCTGGAAGAGTGAAGAGTGAATGATGAGTACTCAATTCCTGATTCTTCTTAATTCTTGATGCTACCATGTCAGATCTGCAATCACCCTGCGCGTCTAGTTGGCATTAAGCCGAAGGGTTGAGACAAAGGCGCGAATTTGCCGGGACAGCATCTGAATAAAGGTTGGTGAACTACCAACCGTTGGTACTCGTACCATCTGTAGTCCTTTTGCTTCAGCAACAGTTCTGGCTTCTTGATCGAGGTCGTATAAAACCTCTACATGGTCACAAATGAAACCGATTGGCACAACGATCACGTCGCTCGAAACATCAGCATTTAGGGAATGAATAACGGTGGTAATCTCCGGTTCAGTCCACGGAATAGGCGAATTATCGGGGGTACTTTGGTAAGAGATTTGAAAGTCTTTGCCCAGTTTTTCCGCGATAATGGTTGCCGCTTGTGAGAATTGCCGGGTATAGGGAGATCTGCTGGCTGCCGACACCGGAATCCCGTGAGCGGTAAAAATTAGATGGGCTGACTGAAATCGATCCCGATCCCAGTCGAGGCAGGATTGACGCACCTCTTCCACCACAGCCTGGGCGAAACCGTCTTCTGCCCACCAGGGTGAAAGGTATTCTACCTCCATTATTGCATCGAGATCGAATCCCCGATCAAACCGGGAACAGGTTGTATGAGCGGATACATCCGCTACATGGGTGTTTTCCTTCGATCCTGACTGTGGGAAATTCCAGCTCTGTGATGATTCACCCATAGCTAACTGATCTAAGGCATCAGTTACATTTTGCTGATACTCTTCCCAGCTGACAAAGGATTGGAAAGGTGATAAGATAATGCCTAAGACCTGCCGATGACCATTGTCGATCATCCGACTTAACGTCTGTGCCAAAAACGGGTTCCAGTTTCGCATCCCGACATACACAGGTAATCCGACTTCATCCTCAAGGGCAGAAGCTTGTTCAAAGGTCAGATCATTGAAAGGTGAAAACCCACCCAGTTCAATGTAGTGGGTGACCACTTCATTGATTCGTGCCTGATCTGGCCTAACGGGCACCTGGGCAGAGAGAGAGGCCTCCTTTCCCCGATCTGAGTCAAGGATGGGTTTCTGCTCTCGCATTCGTTGGGCTAAAATCTCTGACACAAAGCAGTAGGCTTCTGGAGCCGTCTGCCCCTCGGACAAACAGGGGTTAAAACGCTGACAGCATCCGGGCGTCGGCCCTCCAAATCCAATCAGCAAGATGCTGTCAATTTTCCCTGTACCCTGCTTTGACGAGGACGGTTGGGGATGAAGTCTCATTTCACGCTCAATTTTTTGTGCTCTGGTTGTGGACGTAATCGACTAACTTCATGACATGATCAACCGGTGTCTCCGGTAAAACGCCATGACCCAGGTTAAAAATATGCCCGTTTCGACCTTTCACCTGATCTAGAATCTGTTTGGCTTTCTGCTGAATCACTCCGGGATTAGCGAACAAAATGCAGGGATCTAGGTTTCCCTGAACAGAGGTTTCCCCCAACTGATCCCAGGTGCTGACCAGGTCGACGCGAAAGTCAAGACCGATGACATCCCCCCCTGCTTCTCGTTGTTGCTTCAGCAGCGTCGAGTTTCCGGTGCCGAAATGAATCACCGGGACATCCGCCGACAAGCCGGCGAACAAACTTTGCATGTGGGGAAAGACAAAAGTTTGGTAATCAGCAGGTGAGAGGCAACCGATCCAACTGTCAAAAAGCTGTAAGGCTTGTGCTCCCGCTGTAGCTTGACCGTTCAGGTACTTTACTGTAGCACGTGTGATCAAAGCCATTAAATCGTGCCAGGCTGAGGGGTAGCAATACATAAACTGCTTGGTGTAACGATAGTTTTTAGAACCACCACCCTCGATCATATAAGATGCCACCGTGAAAGGGGCACCGGCAAAGCCGATCAGCGGTAGGTGGGGCGGCAAGGCGGCTCGCGTTGCCTTGACCGCCTCAAACACGTAGTTTAGCGATTCCGACGGTTCGACTTCCTGAAGGTCTTTGGCTTGATCCACGGTACGTACCGGATTATGCAGAACCGGACCTGTTTCCGCAACATACTCCAGATCCATTCCCATAGGTTGTAGAATTAGCAGGATGTCGGAGAAGATGATAGCGGCATCAACCCCCAGCCGCTCAACGGCGGTGATCATGACTTCGGTAGCCAGGTCCGGACGCTGGCACAGATCCAAAAATGAGACCCTCGATCGCAGGTCCCGGTACTCCTTCATGTAGCGCCCAGCCTGCCGCATCAGCCAGATTGGAGTATAGTCAGTGGGTTCACAGCGACAAGCTTTTAGAAAAGCGGATTCGGCCCAGGCTGGCGAAGCCACCGTTCCGCCATTATTATCCATCTGGTCTACTTCGGTCATTGAATCTCCTGTTGATTCGGGCTCAGTCGTTACTCTGAGACTTTGACGACCCCTTTGGTACAGTTATCTTCCCGGTTCCGCACCTTGGTAATTCCATCTACCAGATCGTCTAAGGGATAGGTGTGGCTGATAATCCGATTCATATCGACGGCTCCGTCACCGATCAGTTGAATGGCTTCCTCCCAGGTATTTGGAGCTAACCAGGAAAAACGGATGGTCTTGTCCATCAGGATGGTATCCAAAATTGGCACATTCATAACATCTTCATCACCGGGCAGACCAAAGAGTACTATCGTTGAGTGGCGGCCGGTCACTTCCAAAGCAGAGTCAACGGCACTTAAAGCACTGGTGGCTAAAATGGCGCGATCAGCTAATTCACCACTATTTAAATCCTGAATCGTTTGTCCCAGGTCTTCGGTGTAGTGGTCAGAACTGCTGTCTGCGACGTTGAAAATATGGTCGGCTCCGAGTTCAGTCCCGCGTTTGAGGCGATAGTCGCGTGTTCCGACCAGAATCACCTGCTCGACTCCGCGGCTTTTCAAAATCTGCACCATCATCAGGCCAATGGGACCCGGACCATAAACGGCAACGGTGTGGTCAGGTTCCGCGTTAAGGTTATTGATGGCGTAAAGGCCGCAAGCCAGTGGTTCCGTCAATGCCCCTTGATCGTAGGTAACATTATCTGGAATCTTGTAGGTCCAGTTACTGTCAGAAACTGCGTATTCAGCAAATCCACCATCGATGCTAACCCCCAAAACTCGCTTCTCGTCACACAGGTTGGGCAACCCTTTTTGCGACCATTTTGAATTTGGGTTGGCTTGAACCGGATTGGCAACCACACGATCCCCGACCGAAAAACGAGCTCTAGCTTGATCACCAATGGCAACCACCTCTCCTGTGAACTCGTGCCCTAAAACCAACGGTCCCTTGCCGTCATCAGTTTCTAACGAGCTTTTACCAAAATAGTAGGCTACATCAGATCCGCAAATTCCAACCGATCTAACATGGATCAGAACGTCGTCCGAGGCAGGAACCGGAACCGGTTTTTCCTCCAACTGCATTTGCTCGGCTTCATAGAAGACTTGTGTTTTCATCGTTTCGCTACTTTGATTAGGCATTGTTTTCTCTGCTCCTTGAATTTTGAAATAAGAGACGCCAGACCACTGTGGCCAGAATGGCACCGGCGAGTTGTAGGCCAATAAAGATCAACCCATCTGCTGGACGAACTCCTGCTGCTGAATAGGTAAACATGCGAGCGATTGTCACCTGTGGGTTGGCAAACATAGTACTGGAGGTCGCTACCAACTGGCCGCCCACCAGTAAGCCGACGACTAACGGCAATTTATCTGACTGATGGGAAACCAGCGCATGAATAGCAAAAACCAGAATAAAAGTACACAGCATTTCAGATGCAAAGGCACCATCGTTCCTGGTTACAGTGGCGATCTGAACCAGTGTCGGATTTTGATGGTAGAACATTAGGTGCGAGGAGACGGTACCCACCAGCCCACCGCAAATCTGTGACAAAATGTAGGCTGGTAGGTATCGCCACTTCAACTCCCCACTGAAGGCGAAACTTAGACTCACTGCCGGGTTAAAATGGGCACCGCTGATTGGCCCGAAAATCTCAATCAGGGCGAAAAGAATCCATCCAACTGCCACTGCATCAGCTAGAACAGCCAGGCCAATACTCGACTGCAAGGTTTGGTGAAAGAGAATTATTGGTGAGATCGCTGCCATAACGAGGAAAAGAGACCCCAAAAATTCCGCCCATAACTTTGCACTTAGCTTGTACACTGACTCACTCTTATCTGCGTCTGGATGTTACCTTCGCCTCTTCTCCATTCCCCGAATTATACCCACCAAGCTACTTGCACGGATATGCTCAAAATGTATCGTAACTCGACCCTTTTGTCAAGATGGAAAGTCCAGTAGGCTTTAGTCCTGATGAGATTTTGACTTTTAGGGATCTGTGCGGTAAAATGCCCGCAGTATTGGCTCGCCCGCCCTACACTAATAAACGGCTGAGTTGGTCGATGGGCTGACCAGTTGACGCCCGGGCCAAAAGGCGTTCACATGCAGATCGATAATACCCTGACTCTATCCCAGCTTAAACCTAAACTCGAACGGTTATTTCAACTCTCAGAACAAAAAATTCTGGCTATCGAAGAGAATTGGGAACCCAAGCTCGGCACCCCCGTTTTCACGATTGATGGGCAGTATACGACGCGTGGATGGACCGAATGGACACAGGGCTTTCAATTCGGGTCTGCACTGTTACAATACGATGTCACCGACGATACCCGGTTTCTGAAAATCGGCCAACAGCAGACGGTCGATAAAATGGCAACCCATGTTTCACACGTTGGTGTCCATGACCACGGATTCAACAACATCTCTACTTATGGAAATTTACATCGATTGATTTTAGAAGGAAGAATTCCAGACGATGGCTGGCAAAAAGATTTTTGCGAACTGGCCATCAAAGCTTCAGCTGCTGTACAGGCCAGCCGTTGGACCACCATCCATAACGGTTCTGGCTTCATCTATTCCTTTAATGGCCCACACTCGCTCTTCTCGGATACTATTCGCTCACTGCGGGTCCTGGCGGCCGGCCATAAGCTGGGGCATGTCCTGATGGGTGAAGGCGACCAGGAAATTTCGCTGCTGACCCGACTGCTCCAGCACTCCCAAACCACGGCGGATTACAACGTCTACTACGGTGAAGGGCGTGATGCCTATGATATACGGGGACGGGTAGTACACGAGTCGGTTTTCAACACCAACGATGGCAACTACCGGTGCCCCAGTACGCAACAAGGATACTCACCTTTCAGTACCTGGACCCGTGGTCTAGCCTGGATCATCACGGGTTATGCCGAGCAGTTAGAGTTTTTCGCTGCCCAGGTCGATAACAGCGCACTATCCAATGGAGGATATCACAGCTCTTTCGTCCCGAACGAGGTGACACAGCCACTTCGTTCTCAAGTCGAGAATCAGACGCCAAAGAGGGCTGATAAGTTATCTGAATTTGACTCTACGGATGAAATTGTTGCCCATATGGTCAAAGCGGCACTAGCCACGGCCGACTTCTACATCCACAATAGTGCGGCTAACGGTATCCCTTATTGGGATACGGGCGCACCTGGTTTAATACAGTTAGGCAATTACTTGGATCAACCGGCAGATCCATACAATAAGTATGAGCCAGTTGATAGTTCAGCTGCAGCCATAGCCGCTCAAGGATTCATTCGTTTGGGCCGATATTTCGAATCTCGAGGTACTGAGGATACAGCCGGGTTGGGCTCTAAGTATTTTCAAGCCGGATTAACAATAGCAGATACTCTACTTAGCGCTCCCTATCTTTCGGAATCTCCCGACCATCAAGGGCTAATTCTCCACTCTGTCTACCATCGCCCCAACGGATGGGATCATGTTCCGGACGGTCAGTCTATCCCTTGTGGTGAATCATCGATGTGGGGGGATTACCACGCCCGTGAGTTAGGCACGCTCCTGTGGAGACTGCTCGAAGGTAAATCCTACCTGACTTTCTTCTAGTCTTCCAAAAGATGAGACCGCCTCGCTAACAGGTAGCTCCCCTTTGCAGACAGTTATCATAGAAAACCTTTCCTTTACTTATGCTAGCCGTGATCATCCCACACTTTTAAATGTCAACTTGATCGCTCAAGCCGGCGATTCCATTTTGCTGACAGGGGCAACCGGTAGCGGTAAATCGACTCTGCTACGAACCATCTGCGGGCTGAATTCAGAGGGGGGAACCAGATCAGGGCAGATTAAAGTTGGCGATGATTCTAAGACTTCCCACCAACCAGCAGTGGTGATGCTGTTTCAAAACCCTGATGATCAAATGTTCTGCACCACAATAGAAGATGAGATTGCCTTTGGCCTCGAAAATATCGGCCTCGCCCCTAAGGAAATAGATCGACGTATCAATTTGGCACTGAGCTTAGTTGGTTTTAATGATCCGTCTTCCGGCAATTCCGTTGGTGCATTAGCCTGGTTAAAAACCCGATCGCGAAGAATATCCTCACTATCTAGTGGAGAGAAACAGAGGATTGCACTTGCCAGTTTACTGGCTTTACAACCACAGTTACTGCTGTTGGACGAACCAACCAGCTATCTCGACTTGCATGCAACCCGGCAGATTCTAGCTACCTTACAAAAATTGGGGTCGCAGGATAGAGCGCAAGGCCTCAGTGCCGACCCTTCGATAACACCTTATGCGCAAATGACGGTTATTTTTGTCGCTCACCAAACTGATGGTATCAAACCTTTGTGTAATCGATTTTGGCGGATCCAAGATGGGCATGTTATAGAAACCGATGGTCTAATAACAGCTGACGCCAGTCAAACTGCTGAAGATCAACCCAAACCTAGCTACAAACCGACTAAGAGAAAAAAGGAGAGCAATCTAGTCCTTGAACCGCCTACTTTGACAGTCTCCAATCTGACTTTCCGCTACCCTGAGGCAAACGACAATACGTTGTACCAGGTCTCCTTTCAGATTCTACCTGGAGAAAAAATTGCCTTAATGGGGCATAACGGATCTGGTAAAACAACCTTGATTCATTGCTTGTGCGGTATTTTGAGGCCAGCCTCCAAAAAGAGCTATATAGAACTCGGTGGCCGACGCATCCACAAACTCAAAGATGTGATAGATCTAATCGGAATTGTGTTTCAAAATCCGGATCTAATGTTGCAGGCCAAAACCGTTCGGCAAGAGGTAGAGTTCACCTATCATCATCTATCTCGATCTCGCACTTTCGGTGCAAATCGGGACAGTATTGCGACTGAGTTAATGACCAATTTTGACTTGCTTGGTCTATCAGAGGAAGCACCTTTTTCCCTCTCTCAGGGACAACGACAGCGGGTGGCCGTCGCGGCTAGCCTGTCCGGGTTGCCCAAATTAGTAATCTTGGATGAACCGACTACCGGACAAGATCTAGAACATCTACACCAAACCCTGAATCAAACCTGTCGCCTGATTGACCAACCTAGTACTGACACGGACGTACTCTCCAATACATCATCATTATCTCTGATTTTTTCCATTCACAACTTTGATCTTGCAACTCAGTACGCTGATCGTATTTTGATTCTCAGCCAGGGGCAATTAGTTTATGATGGCGAACCTTCATCTCAGGCTAGGCAGATTGGTGGGTGGTGAAGAGTAAAGCCTCAATTCTAGAGTCCTTCACTCATCTCCTCGCACAGTTCGATTACCTATATCACACGATCATCCGGTGTACTTGATTCAATATCAGCAAAAACAATGTCGCAGGGAGCATAGTCATGAGTGAGCAGTTCCAGGTCGCACCGGATCTCGCTTAGCGGCTTATTGGCAAGTTCGACCGGCGAACACATAATCACTCGACGAGCATCCGGGCAAGACTCTTTTGCGCTAACTAGATTCGACTCCATACCCATGTCGATGTCTCCTACACCGGGTAGAGTTGCATAGCGCTGAATATATGCACTCGCGTTCCAGGCACAGTTGCGAATCCCGATGAGAACGGCGGTCGAGGTAATTCGTCGATCAAATGGAAGCGCAGATCCTGATATTGATCGGGGGAAACCATATTAACGAGGCAATTACTGACGGTGAAGTGCTGAATATGCACAGCGGTTTGACGTTGGCATTCATAATAGTTGTTTAGCTGCTTCAATCATCGTCATGGTGACACACTCGAATAGGCGCCTGGCCCGGTTTGGTCCCAGAGTTGTCAATAAAGAGTTCCTCCCCTCGAGCCGATAGGTGTATTCAATACGCCTTGCCAGTTGATGTAACCTTCAATATGTCCATTTTGGTGACCAATCCATTCGACCTCATCCATGAATTCACAAGAAAGGGGTTGATGTCAAGATCAGGAGACGTAAGTCGACCGATCTGCTCTGGCTATAGGTACTAGTGTTCGCAATTTGGCCAATTGTCCGCAGTGTAGATAAGCGGCAGGCTATAGATCGCTGCAATAGTATATGCGCCGGACGTTCCTGCCAGTAAGTCGGATGGTTCGTCGGAATGCTGAATCCTTCCAATATTTCGATCACCAAACCTCGTATAGCTCCTGCCCCATCGAGATAAGACCTTAGGCCGATAGACAACATCTGTATGCCACTGTTAACCGGAGTCGACGCCGAGTGCGTTGTGATACCATTTAGGTGTGAAGCCGATCTCTGCACGGAGAAAGGCTTCGTTTCCTGTAGCAGGTTGGCGCATGGCAGGAGCACTCGGAGCGATGTAACTGATGTGTTGTTTCTGCTTCTCACTATTCAGTTTTTTGTTTCCTGATTAAAACGAGGTGCCTAGGCTCTCCTGGTGCTCGATCCTGGGATGAAAGCTCTTGAACTTTTTTCGCCTAATTTCGCCTAAAGCATGAACAAATAGAAGTCAATAAAAAGCAGGAAGGCGTAGAACCATAGCTGGTAGGATTCCAAGGGTAATGATATTGAGGTGAAATTAGGACTTAAA
>Ga0310345_10005990_pt1 | contig 10679 bp, 10 predicted proteins | sample HC15DNA20500_MG_FD_204667 | JGI IMG/M metagenome (GOLD analysis project Ga0310345, IMG submission 204667) | Marine microbial communities from station ALOHA, North Pacific Subtropical Gyre - HC15-DNA-20-500_MG | ecosystem: Environmental > Aquatic > Marine > Oceanic | place: Pacific Ocean: North... | reverse complement strand
CGCGTCAGGTCGACACCGGCGAAGATCTTGCCGCTCTCGGTGATGCCCGGCAGCCGCTCGGCGAGCACCGCAGGGTCAATATGGTCGAGGTGCAGGTAGATATGGTCGCCTTCCGCGCCCACGCCGCGGCCTTCACGCATTTCCAGCGCCATCGAGCGCGAGACGACGTCGCGGCTCGCCAGGTCCTTTGCCGAGGGAGCGTAGCGCTCCATGAAGCGCTCACCCTCGGAATTGGTGAGGTATCCGCCCTCGCCGCGCGCGCCCTCGGTAATCAGCACGCCCGCGCCGTAGATGCCGGTCGGGTGGAACTGCACGAATTCCATGTCCTGCAGCGGCAGGCCTGCGCGCAGCACCATGCCGCCGCCGTCGCCGGTGCAGGTGTGTGCCGACGTCGCGGTGTAGTAGCAGCGGCCGTAGCCGCCGGTGGCGAGCACGACTGCATGGGCTTTGAACCGATGGATCGTGCCGTCATCGAGGCACATGGCGATCACGCCGACGCAGCGGCGGTTGGCACCCTCGCCCGCCATGATCAGGTCGATCGCGAAATATTCGATGAAGAAGTCCGCGTCGTACTTCAGGCTCTGCTGGTAGAGCGCGTGGAGCATCGCGTGCCCCGTACGGTCCGCCGCGGCGCAGGTGCGCTGCACCGGCGGGCCCTCGCCCATGTTCTGCATGTGGCCGCCGAACGGGCGCTGGTAGATCGTGCCGTCCTTGTTGCGCGAAAAGGGCACGCCCGCGTGCTCCAGCTCGTACACCGCCTGCGGGGCCTCGCGCGCGAGATATTCGATCGCGTCCTGGTCGCCCAGCCAGTCCGACCCCTTCACGGTGTCGTACATGTGCCAGGTCCAGTGGTCGGGCGTGTTGTTGCCCAGCGAGGCGGCGATGCCGCCCTGCGCCGCCACCGTGTGGCTACGCGTGGGGAAGACCTTGGAGATGTTCGCCGTCTTGAAGCCCGCTTCGGCCGCGCCCATCGTGGCGCGCAGGCCGGAGCCCCCGGCCCCTACGACCACCACATCGAAGGTGTGATCGATGATCGGATAGGCGTCGCCGACGTTCTTGGGGCGATCTGTGGCGGTGTCGTTGGGGTTCTGGCTGGCCATCAGGCAGCTCCTGCGAATGCGATGCTGGCGATGCAGAACACGGCGAACACGCCGCCCGCAATCACCGCGAGATTGAGAAGGGCGATCAGCGCGAAGCGGCTGCCGCCTTCGTGGATATAGTCTTCGATCAGCACCTGCAGCCCGAGGCGTGCGTGCCAGAACGTGCTGACGATCAGCAGGATCATCGCCGCCGCGCTGATCGGATTGGCCAGCCAGCCGGTGACGGTGCCGTAATCATACGCGGGCAGCATCAGGAAGCTGACGAGCAGCCACAGGACCAGCACGAGGTTGCCGATCGCGGTGAAGCGCTGGAGCAGCCAGTGATGCGCGCCCTCGTGGGCCGAGCCGAGGCCGCGTACGCGGCCGATGGAGGTTCCGTTACCCATGGTTCGAAGCCTTACTTGAGGAAGATGATCGCCCAGAAGGCGATGGTCAGCAGGATGGCAATGATCGGGGCAAGCGTGGCCCAGAGCTTGTTGGTCTGCAGCTCGTACCCCGCGCCGATGTCGAGCACGAAGTGGCGCAGCCCGCTCATCATGTGGGTGAAGAAGGCCCATGTCAGGCCGACAAGCACCACGTAACCGATGGGGCTGGTCATCACGGCGGCGAATGTGGCGTAGGCTTCCGGCCCGCTCGCCATCGCGCCCAGCCACCACAGCAGCACGCCAAGGCCGACCAGCGAGAGGCCGTCGCCGGTCACGCGGTGCAGGATCGAGGTGAGCATGTGCGGGCCCCACTTCCAGATCTGGAGATGGGGAGAGAGCGGTCTGTTCGACATGGTGTCTAGCGGGTCCAATCTGGCCGGGTGCGGTAAGTCTTGCGCCTCCACTTAGCGGAAGCGCGCACAGGTTCAAGCGAGTCCAAAGCATCAGTGCCAAAGCACGGAGCGTGGGGCCAGTGCAAGCGTGGGGCTTGGTGCCGCGTGCCAATCGGCCTAACAGATGGCCGCATGACAGGCATTCTCGTCACAGGATCGAGCCGCGGGATCGGCGCCGCGATACGCGAACAGCTGGAAGCGCGCTGCGTGCGGGTGATCGGCCATTCTACCGGCCAATCTTCTGGCGGCCGCGAAGAAGGCGAGATTGCCGCCGACTTCAGCGATCCGCCCGCCCCTTCGATGCTGTGGGAAGAGGCGTTGCGGCAGGCCGACGGGGAAATCGACGTGCTGGTAAACAATGCCGGGCTGTTCGAAGGCATCCCGCTCGATACGTCGGACATCGAATGGCTCGATGCCTGGGAAGAGACGCTGCGCATCAACCTGACCTCCGCCGCACAGCTCAGCCGGTTCGCGGTGCGCCACTGGCAGGAACGCGGCGTGAGCGGGCGCATCGTTCACATCGCCAGCCGTGCCGGGCACCGGGGCGATTCCCCCGCCCACTGGCACTACGCGGCGGCCAAGGGCGGTATGCTGGCGCTGCACAAGACCATCGCGCGCGCCTATGCCGGCGAAGGGATCTACAGCTTCGCGGTCACGCCGGGCTTCACCGACACATCGATGGCGGGGGATTACCTGGAAAGCCGGGGCGGCCCCGGACTGCTCAAGGACATTCCGCTGGGCCGCGTGGCCGAGCCGGAGGAAATCGCGGATGTCGCGGTCTGGTGTGCGCTCGACGCGCCGCCTTCGATGACCGGAGCGACCATCGATGCCAATGGGGCGAGCTATGTCCGCTGACCTGCCCTTCGCCTGCCGCTGCGGCGCGGTGCGAGGGGAAATCGAAAACGTCGGCCCGCGCGCAGGCGACTTCGTCGTGTGCCACTGCACCGACTGCCAGGCCTTTGCCAATCGCTTCGATGCTGGAGACAGGCTGTTCGGCGCCGGTGCGGGCACACTGCTTTACCAGAGTCGCTGCGCACGGATGCGGATAAAGCAGGGTCTGGAAGAGCTGCGGTGCCTGCACCTGACCGAAGGCCCCACGCTGCGCTGGTACGCGGGATGCTGCGGCACGCCGCTGTTCAACTCGTTCAAGAACGGCAAGGTGCCCTATGTCACCACGCTGGTCGGAAATTGCGACGCCGATGAGCGGACGCGGATGCTGGGTGAACCCATCGGGCACCTCTTCGTCGATGACGACCCGACATGTCCGGAGCCGGTCCGGCGAATGTCCGAGAATGCACTCATGCGCCGGTTCTTCGTGCGTATGGTGAAGGACATCCTCTCCGGCGACCGCCGCCGCAGCCATCTTTTCGATTCCCGAACGCTGGACCCCATCAGCGTCCCCACAAGACCTGCCGAGGACACAACCGCCCATGTCGGCTGACATTTCCGCCGAAGAAGCCGGAATCAGCTGGAAGCTGACCGCACTGGTGGATCGCTCCGCCGCCGAAGCCGCGCTCGCGGCGAGCGTGGAAGATGCGTGGGACTCCGATCTCGTGATGAGCGCGCACGAGGTGGAGGCGGATCGCTACGACCCGATCAACGCGGGGCTCTGGCGGATCGAGGCATGGTATCCGCGCCGCCCCGACGCCGCGCTGCGTGAACAGCTGGACACGATGTTCGCCGGCAACGCGCCCGATTTCGATCTGGAGAAGGTCGAGCCGCAGGACTGGGTCACGCTCAGCCAGCAGGCGGTCGCGCCGGTCCACGCGGGGCCCTTCCATATCCGCACGCCCGAGTTTCCGGCGGACCCCGGGGCGATCGATCTCGTCATTCCCGCCAGCCGCGCCTTCGGCACCGGCCAGCACCAGACAACCGCCGGGTGCCTTGCCATGCTGGGTTGGCTGAAAGGGCGCGGCATGCGCCCGCGCGACATCGCGGATATCGGCACCGGCACCGGCCTGCTTGCCATCGGAGCGCTCAAGCTGTTCCCGACCGCGAACATGATCGCCAGCGACATCGACCCGGTGTGCGACGAAATCGTGCGCGAGAACGCGCGGGACAATGGCGTGGCGATGGGTCGGCGGCCGGGCGCGCTGCACTATGTGACCGCGGCGGGCATGGATCACCCGGCGCTGAAATCGCGCGCGCCCTACGACCTGCTGATCGCCAACATCCTCGCCGGCCCGCTGATCGCTCTGGCACCCGATTTCGCCCGCGCGGTGCAACCGGGCGCTCGCATTATCCTGGCCGGATTGCTGACCACGCAGGAAGCGCGCGTGACCCGCGCCTATGTGCGTGAAGGACTGCGCATGGAAAACCGGATCGTCGATGGTGACTGGTCCATCCTGTGCCTGCGCAGGCCCATGCGGTGAAACCGCTGAAGATCCTCGGCTGGGGCGTCGGCGGCCTGATTGGCGCGGTGGCGCTGATCGTGGCAGGCTTCTTCCTCACCGCCTGGGTCGGATCGAGCATTCCCCGCAATTCCGGCTGGAGCGAGGCCGAAACCGGCATCCCGATCATGGTCGAGACCAATGGGGTGCACACCGGTATCATCATGCCGATCGCAACGCCGGTGAAGGACTGGCGCGAGACCTTTCCTTCCGCGGCAGAGCCGATGGCGGGCGGGATGCGGCCGACGCATGTCTCGGTCGGCTGGGGCGACCGCGAGGTGTTCCTCACCGTGCCAACCTGGGGTGATCTGAAGGCCAGCACCGCCGCACGGATCGCAACGCAGGGCGGGCCTGCGGTGATGCGGGTCGCCCATTATTATCGCCCGGCGGGCGGTCCGAACCACCGCTGGGTGATCCTGCGGGAAGAGGAATATGCGCGGCTGGTCGCCGAGGTCGAACAGGCGCTGCCACCGATCGACGATCCGCGCAGCCGCGTCAGCCACGAAAGCTTCGATCCGCTGGCCCGCGTCTATGACAGCACCGGGCGCTACACGCTGGGCAATACCTGCAATCAGTGGGTGGGCGACACGCTGGCCGAGGCGGGAATCGAGATGGGCCGGTGGACCCCGCTGGCGGGCGGCGTGATGAAGTGGATTCCCGAAGGCGGTGCGCGGCCCTGACCCCTTGAAAAGTCTGGTGACTACCGCGCCTGCTTGCATTAGTGTCAGTAAGGCATGCTCGACCTGCACACCGCTTTCGATGTCTTCGCCGACCGGATGATCCGCGTGGTCGTCTTCGATGTGCAGCGCTATCTGGTGGCGGCGGGCCTGTTCACCATTGCGCTGCTGGTGTTTCGAAGCTGGGCGCGCCGCAAGCGGATCCAGGGCCGTCACGCGACACGCAAGGATTATACGCGCGAGATCGCCTCTTCACTGCGCACCTCCTTCGTGTTCGCGCTCACCACGTTCCTCACGTTGGGCCTGCGCGAGCTCGGACTGGTCAAGCTCAAGCTGGAAACCTTCACGTTGCTTACCGTAGCGTGGCAGTTCGTGCTGATGGTCATCGCTCACGATGCCTATTTCTACTGGATGCATCGCGGCCTGCACCACAAGCGCCTGTTCCGCGCCACGCACCTGCACCATCACAAGTCCCGCACGCCGACACCGTGGACCGCTTACAGCTTCTCCACCTGGGAAGCGGTGACGGAAGCACTCTTCATCCCGATCTTCATGCTGGCGACGAGCGCGATGGGTTTCGCGATGACCGGGCTCGCGGTCTTCCTGTTCCTGTGGCACATGATTTTCCGCAACGTGATCGGCCACCTCGGGGTGGAACTCTACCCGGCGGGCTGGGTCGACAATCGCTGGGTCGGCTGGTGGAACACGACCACGCATCACGACCTGCATCACAGTTCGGGCAACACCAATTTCGGGCTCTACTTCACCTGGTGGGACCGGTGGATGGGCACCGAGCATCCGCGCTACCGCGAGGAATTTCGCAAGGTTGCCGCACGCACGCGCAAGGCAGAGCGCGAGGGCACGCCGGAAACCGCACCCGCCTAATCGGGCAGTGCCGCAAGCTGCGCGGCGAGAAAGCGCGCTTCGGCCGCTTCCGGCGCAAGAGCGAGCGCCGCTTCATAGGCAGCGCGTGCGTCCTCGCGCCTCCCCGCCAACACCAGCAGGTCTGCCCGCGCGGCATGGAACGGCAGGAAATCGGCCAGCCTTTCGGCATCGAGTGCGTCCAGCGCCGCCAGCCCTTCCTCCGGCGGATGCGCGCGCGAAAGCGCGACGGCACGGTTGATCGCGACCACCGGCGTCGGACGCATCGCCAGCAGCATGTCGTAGAGCCGCAGAACGGCTATCCAGTCGGTGCGACCCGTACGCCACCGCATCGCGTGGGCCAGATGGATCGCCGCGAGCGTCTGCAAGGGGCCGGGATTACGCAGTGCCGTCGCCCGGTCGAGCGCGGTACGCCCCGCCTCGATCCGCCGCGCGTCCCACAGGGCGACATCCTGCTGCGACAGCGGAACCATCGTGCCATTGCCATCCACCCGCGCGCCTTCGCGCGAGCGGACCAGCAGAACCAGCGACGCCAGCCCGTGCGCCTCGGCCTCGTCGGGCATTAGCTCGGCCAGCAGCGCTGCCAGCCGCTCGACCTCGTGCGCCAGACCTTCGGTCTCACCCTCGCCCGCAGCATTGCGGTAGGCAATGCCGAGCGCGGTCTCCAGCGTCTCCAGAACCGCGCCGACACGAACGCCCCATTCGCTCGGCGGCGGGGTCTCGAACGGAATCCTCGCCGCCCTGATCTTGGCCTTGGCACGGGTGATCCGCTGGTACGTCGCGGATTCTGTGGCAAGAAAGGCGCGCGCGATCCTGCCCACCGACACGCCGCAGATCACCCGCAGCGCGAGCGCAATCCGCGCCTCGGGCGCGAGCGCCGGATGGCAGCAGGTGAACAGCAGCCGCAAGCGGTCGTCCGGGATCGGGTCGGGAAAGGCGATCACATCGCCCATGTCGTCTGCCTCCGGCCGGGCGGAGAGCGCCCGCGCCTCGCGCGCGGCCTTGCGCAGCACATCGAGCGCGCGTCGCCGCGCCGCAACGAATGCCCACGCCGCCGGATCGCGGATCGGCGCTTCCTCGCGCAGCGCCGCCTCGCACGCGGCGGAAAACGCATCTTCCGCAAGGTCGAGATCGCGGAACTGCACGGCGAGGGCCGCGACGACCCTCGGCCGTGCCTCCGCCAGCGCTTGCGCCAGACCGCCCAGGGCTATTCCTGCCAGACGGGGCGCACTTCGACCGCGCCGTTGCCCGGGATCGGGATCATCCGCGCCCAGCGCACCGCCTCGTCATGGTCCTTCGCCTCGATCAGGTAGAAGCCTCCCAGTTCCTCGTGCGTTTCGGCGAAGGGCCCGTCATGCAGCGTACCCTCGCCGCCGTTTTCGTAGCGGATGGTGGTCGCCGTATGCGCCTCGCGCAGTCGCTCGCCGCTGAAGGCGACGCCCGCCGCGCCCAGCTCTTCCATCAGCTTCATGTGGCCCGCCAGCGTCGCCTCCATCACGGCCCCGCCATTTTCGCCCGCATAGGCACTTTCGTCTTCGTGAATCAGCAGCATGTATTGCATGGCCCAAATCCTCCGGTCCGGCACCGCCCCCATGGCGATACTCTACCGCGAAGACGCCGCCCGTGCGCGCGTTTCGACAGGCATGCCAAATTTTCCTCAGGAAGCGTCGGTTGCAGGCTCTGCCTGGGCCAGGCCCGGGCCGTTCACCATCTCGTGATAGCCTGCCACGGCGCGCACCACGCCGTGCATCATCTCCATCCGCGCAGGCACGGGCACCTGCGTACGGCCGATCATCACCGCCACGGTGTAGATGCTGCCGTCCGGCGCGGTGAGAATGCCGACATCATTGTAGCCCGCCTGGTCCGCCGGAGCGCCGGGCGGCACGATGTCGAGCACCTGTCCGGTGCCGGTCTTGTGGCCGATCGACCAGCCTTCGGGCAGCCCGCCCTTGAGCCGGTTGGGGCCGCTCTTCACATCGTCCAGCCAGGCGAGATAGCGCGCCGTGCTCTCCTGCGAGAGCAGTTCGCCGCCGTGCAGCCGCGCGAGGGCGGATGCAATGGCAACGGGTGTCGCACCGTCGACGGGGTCGGCGACATAGGCGTCGAACGCGCGCTGGCGGACGTCGTGCGGCACCTGCTTGCGCACCTCGAAGAAGGTCTTGCCCAGCGCCCAGCCCTGCTGCCACTCCAGCCCCGCGATCCGCGACTGCATCGGGCGTTCGCCGGGGCCGAAGCGGATATCGGCAAAGCCCTTGCGCGCCAGTGTCTCGCGCACCTCGTCCGGGCCGCCGACCCGGCGCAGGACCATGTCGTTCGCGGTGTTGTCGCTCGCGGTCAGAGCGCGCTCGAGGAAATCCCGATAAGTCGTTGAAAAACTGCCATTGGCCACCACGCTGCGGCGGATCGGGTTGTGGAACACGGCCAGATCGTCGACCCGCACCGTGCCCGTTTCCGACAAGTCCAGTTCGCCGCGATCCGCCTGGTCGAGCGCTGTCAGCGCGACCCACAGCTTGCTGACGCTCTGCTGCGGAAACAGCTGCGTGCCGTTGTAATGCATCATCCGCGAACGCGCCGGGTCGTACACCGCAATGCCGATCTTGCCCTCCAGGCCGGTGCCCAGTGCGAAGAGCCGATCGTCGAGCCATTCCTCCTCCGCCGAGCGTTCCACCGCAATGTCTTCGGCGGCCTGCTCGATCCGCTCCTCCAGCGAAGGCGCGCCAGAGGTATCGTCCGTCTCCCCGGTCAGGTGACAGGTCGCCAGCGATCCGAGCATCAGGACGCAGAAGACTTGGAGGAGAAAGGTTCGCATCGGGTGCGATATAGGACGAAGTGACTGATTATGAATGACCGGCGCCGGATGCCCCGTCTCAGCCAGCGTCGGCGACGATCTGCGCCCAGCCGGCCTCGTCGATCACCTCGATGCCCAGTTCCTCCGCCTTCTTGAGCTTGCTGCCGGCGCCCGGCCCGGCCACCAGCAGGTCCGTCTTGGCAGACACGCTGCCCGCCGCCTTCGCGCCCAGCCGTTCGGCCTGCGCCTTGGCTTCGTCCCGGCTCATGGTTTCGAGCTTGCCGGTGAACACCACCGTCTTGCCGGCGACCGGGCTTTCCACGGTTTCGACCTCGTAGACCGGCGGATCAACCTCCCCTTCCCCCGGTTCGGCCCCGATCAGGTCGGCCCACACCTGCCGGTTGTGCTCTTCGTGGAAAAAGTCGGCGAGCGCGTGGCCCACCGCCGTCCCGATTCCATCCGCGCGCACCTCGTAGATGCGGCGTACCGCTTCCAGCATGCGCGTGTTGAAGGGGCTGACCTTCTCGTCATCCCCGCGCGGATTCTCGCTGCGGTATTCGTGGAACTCCCTCGCCTTCTCCGGAAGCCTGCGAATATCACCGAGGCCCTTCATCAGGTCGCGCGCCGTGACCGCACCCACATGCCGGATGCCGAGGCCGAAGAGCAGCCGCGCGGCGTCGGGCGTGCGCTTTTCCTCCACAGCCGCCAACAGGTTGTCCACCGACTTGTCCTGCCAGCCTTCCAGAGCAAGAATCTCATCGCGCCGCTTGCGCAACCGGAAGATGTCCGCCGGGCTTTCCAGCCAGCCCAGCCCGTGAAACTGCGCGATCGTCTTCTCGCCCAGCCCTTCGATGTCGAGCGCGCCGCGGCTGACGAAATGTTCCAGCCGCTCGGTCGCCTGCGCGGGGCAGATCAGCCCGCCGGTGCAGCGCACATCGACCTCGCCTTCCTCGGCCACCGCTTCGCTGCCGCATTCGGGGCAATTGTCGGGGAAGTGGTAGGGCTCGCGTTTCGCATCGGGCGTCAGGTTTTCGACCACCTGCGGGATCACGTCCCCCGCGCGCTGCACGCAGACCCGATCCCCCGGCCGCACGCCCAGCCGTGCGATCTCGTCGCGGTTGTGCAGGGTGACGTTGGTGACGGTCACACCGCCCACCAGCACGGGCGCAAGCCGCCCCACGGGCGTCAGTTTGCCCGTGCGCCCCACCTGGATGTCAATCGCCTCCAGCGTCGTCTCGGCGCGTTCGGCGGGGAACTTGTGCGCCAGCGCCCAGCGCGGGGCCTTGGCGACGAAGCCCAGCCGTTCCTGCCAGTCGAGACGGTCCACCTTGTAGACCACGCCGTCTATTTCATACGGCAGATCAGGGCGTTGCGCGGCGATGCTCTCATAATGAGCGAGCAGCGCGTCGAGCCCGTCGGCAACCGTGAACAGGCTGGAGACCGGCAGGCCAAAGCCCTCGATAACGCGCATGACCTCCTGCTGCGTCTCGCCCGGCACCGCGCTTGCCGCGCCCCAGCCATGTGCCCAGAAACGCAAGGGGCGGCTGGCGGTCACCTTCGCGTCCTTCTGCCGCAGCGATCCCGCCGCCGCGTTGCGCGGGTTGGCGAACTGGCGGACCTTTGCTGGATCGAACTCCTCGCCCTTCTCTTCCGCAGCCGCGCGCGCCTCGTCCATCAGCCGCGCGTTGAGATCGGCAAAGGCCGCGCGCTCCATGTAGACCTCGCCGCGTATCTCGAACACGTCCGGCGCATCGCCTTCCAGCCGTGCGGGAATATCCGCGATGTGGGCGACATTGGCGGTCACATCCTCGCCCACCTGCCCGTCGCCGCGCGTTGCCGCCCGGACCAGCTCGCCCTTCTCGTAGCGCAGGGAGCAGGATAGCCCATCGATCTTGTCCTCGGCGGTGAAGGCGACCGGTGCGTCCGGCTCCAGATCGAGAAAGCGCCGCACCCGCGCGACCCACTCGCCCACTTCCTGCGCGTCGAACGCATTGTCGAGGCTCATCATGCGAACCCCGTGCGTCA
>Ga0310345_10005989_pt1 | contig 10680 bp, 11 predicted proteins | sample HC15DNA20500_MG_FD_204667 | JGI IMG/M metagenome (GOLD analysis project Ga0310345, IMG submission 204667) | Marine microbial communities from station ALOHA, North Pacific Subtropical Gyre - HC15-DNA-20-500_MG | ecosystem: Environmental > Aquatic > Marine > Oceanic | place: Pacific Ocean: North... | reverse complement strand
ATGGATATGAAATCTAAAATAATCATTTTTCTTGTCGTAGTACACTTACTTTTATTTTTTACATTTGAAGGTTTCTTCTAAAAATACCTTTGTGAGCATTGCTAATAAGATGATTGTAGGATCCGGTAAATACAAATACGAATTAGTTAGACCATGGCCTAATATTCCAAAATATTGGGTTCTTGGAGAATGTACTGATAGTGCAGTCAATTCAAAGGGAGAAATACATATCTTCAGTAGAGGAACCCACTCACTAACCATATGGGACGTTTCAGGAAATTTCATATCTTCTTGGGGAGAAGGATTATTTAAATCTCCACACGGAATATTTATAGACGATACCGATCACGTTTGGCTAGTTGACACTTTGGACCATGTTGTATCTAAACACAAACCCAATGGTAATTTGATTTTAACCTTAGGTCAAAAAGGTCGTCCGGCTTATTCTTTTCAAGGATTGCCATTTAATATGCCATCAGGAGTAGCGTTATCCCCAAACGGAGATATTTTTGTTTCTGACGGCTATGGAGCTCATAGGGTTCACCGATTCAGCTCTGACGGCAAATTATTATTATCATGGGGAAAAGAAGGAAATCGACCAGGAGAATTCGTAAATCTACATAATATTGGTGTAGATAAGCTAGGCAGGGTCTATATCTGTGACAGAGAGAATGACAGGATTCAGATATTTGACATGGATGGCAATTATCTTGAACAATGGGATATCATAGAGCCTAATGACCTATGTATTCAGGATGAATTAATATACATAGCCTCAGATAAAACATGGATCAGTATTTGGAATTTAAAAGGTGAAACTCTGGCTAGGTTTGGTGGGAATGAATCTGGTACAAATAAACCCATAATGGATTCTGTACATGGCATCACCGTCGATAAACAAGGTAATATATTTATAACTGAGACTGTCGTTAACGGCAGAGTAACAAAACTCCAAAGATTATAGGAACCATATAGTGTTTACAAAACAAAGCATTTATACAGGGTGTTTAGCTATTGCAGCTTCATTGGTTTTAAACTGGTTAATTCCAACAATGGGATTTTACATAAGAATTTTAGTTTTTATTGGTTTATATTTTCTATCTCATATAATAATAACTAAATTTTCACCAAATAAAGACGACTACTAAAATACTCATTAATATCCTATATTCACATTGAAAGTTCTTGCGGACTGATTGCTGTCAGCCCCACTAATTTCCCCTATTAGTTTAATCTTTTTTACAGTGCCATCTTCAGCCAGCCAAACAGTCACCTCTATGGATTTACCATTTAATGCATCTGGTACCAGAGAAGTCATATTATCTGACTTTGTAATTCCTTTGATACCTTTATAGGAAACGTTGTTGATCCAAGTATTACTGGCATAACTAATTTCTCTTAGACTGCCAAGAACCGCTGTTAAAGAAGAAGTGAATTCTGAGGCTTCTATTTCAGTCGCAGATGATAACCCTTCCGGATCCGAAGTAACCTCTAATTCAATAGTTTTGAGTTGAGATAATTTCTCTATGATTGTAGGTATCATCGTCGAAGGTTCAGGTGTAGGTGTAGGTTCTACATATGGAGTCGGAGTTGCTCTAACACCTTGTCCTAAATAAAGACTTTGTGAAGAACCGGTTTTAGTAGATTTTTGTTGTCCTGCAGAACATGCACGAGTAGCATCTGCAAAAAATATAAACAATCCGTAATGTTCCTGTTCAACAACTTTGAGTCCTCCACTAAGAATTTCCTTTGTTTTCCACCAGGGTGCCGACTTGGATTCTTCTGAATACTGGTATATGCCTATTGGATTCCCATCCCCGTTATACATAATTATGTAGTTAAAGACAGGATTACTATAATATTTGCCCCTGCCCTGTGAACAAAAAATAGGGTCTGGCCAACCTTGAGCTATAGCTTCATCTACATTGATAGGAATCGAATATGAAGGTAGACCAGATGGAGATGCAAGTATGGAATCATAACTTGTACCCAAATCACATGCATTTGAAGGGTCAAGGATAAATAAATATACCCCGTAATGCTCCTTATCAAAAATATATGACCCATCAGATTTTGAAGGCCCATTAGTTTTCATCCATGGAACCGGCATTTGAACATCTGAATTCTGATATACACCAATCAGGTTTTCATCCACATCAAAAATAAGAGTTATGTTTTCTTCTTGAGCTTTGCTGTAATAAATCCCTTCACCAGATATACAGGAAGATGCCTTAACCCACCCTTCTTTGATTGCTAAATCTGCCAAAATTGGCAAATCATACTGAAATCCCTTTTCCGTATCAAGTGCTCCTATTGAAGCCCAATCTCCCGTTGACTTAATTTCTCCTCCAGTGGTTACGAACACTTTTGTTATAGGATGCGATTGCCGATTATTTAATAAGAACACAGCAATAATAATCAAAACAATTACAATCAATACTGTAACCAACCCAGTCATTATTTTTTTATTGGAAAGAAGCTGTATCATAATAAATCCATTGATTCCAAATTTTTTGAAGTTTTCAGGCTGAATTTTTTACTGATATCAATCAAGGATAATAATTAGTTACATGCATTCGAAGAATCAAGGAAAAATATATGCAGCCCCCAATGAGGATACGGATATGGACCAGTAGCCTGTCTATACTCCCACGGCACCTGCTGTTCATTTTCACTATACATGTATAATCCAACAACTCTATCTAAGTTATCAAAAATCAATGAATATGGTTCGGCATTATCATTCGTTGCTGCTCTTCTACTGTAATAACCAATACCCGGAACACACATCACATCTTTTTTCCACCTAAGACTGTTAGCCGCATTCAAGGTCAGAGGCTGTTCTTCTTCCCAAACATCGATGATTTGAGGTTGGTTCCAAATATCTGGAGCTCCTGGGCTTTCACCAGTAGCCAAAACAAAACGATCGCCTACACTTATAACATCTCCTCCACCATCGGAAAAAACAATCAATGATAATGACACACCAATTACAGCGCCTATAACTATAAAAACAAACATCACTATTAAAGGCTTCTGTTTAAGTATTCCAATCATTTCACCCCTCCAATTTCGATTTAACAAAAACGGGACTAGGTTAAAAATAACAAGTTAGGAATACAATAAAAACAATATAGAATATTTTCAACCCATTAATTATAGATTTATCTGTCTGGTTGATTACTTGACTTGAATTCCACTAAATATCTATAATTTCGCAATAATCAACGCATATGTTTTTACAATCATTCATCAGCCTGTTCACACCGGCTTCTCAAAGGATTCTTACAACATGCAAGATATTTTGTACTTACATACAAGGGTAAATTCGTTGACTTCAGATATTTTGGCAATGAGAAGTGTTACAAACGGTCAGATTTCAGATGGACCAGAAAATCCTGATGATTGGCCTTATCAAAGTGTACTAGAAGCAATTAGAGATGGATGGCGAGTCATCAAATTTCCAGAGCTTGCTCTGATGATGGATGAAAGCAGAACATACGGCTTGGGTTTTGAATTCATTTTAGAACGTTAGGGAGCCATAAAATGAAATCAACGTACGATTGTCCTCCTGCCTTGAATGACAATGCAATAATCGAATTTTGCAAAACTGGTTTTTTAACACTTGAACAGGTAGTAGATGATGCTACTAACGAAAAAACCATCGAATATGTTGCAAAAAATACAGCAGAAGAACCTGTAGAAATATTAGAAGAGGACTGGTTTGTCCAAAATGTTGTTAAAAACCCATCATTAGCTGGTGCTGTGAGATCTTTACTGGGGAAAAATTTTGGTCTTCCAATTGCTATGGCAAACCACAGAGTACAAACGCCTCAACCCGCACAAGAATGGCATACAGATGCTGGCGCTGTTTATGGCTATGAATTAAATTACCTTCAGGTATTTTATCTTCCACAAGAATGTACTAGAGAGATGGGACCTACAGAAATTTTGCCTGGGTCACATTTTCTGTTTGCCCACCGTGATGCCATGAAAAACATTGGAAGAATACGTGGGTCTTATCACGCTGTAGCACCTGCCGGATCAATCGTTATTACCCACTACGGGCTTTGGCACAGAAGGTCAAACTCGACCATCAAAACATTAAGAAATAATCTTAAATGGAATTATTGGCGCACAGAATCACCCACAAGAGATTGGGTTATTGATCCAGACTTTGACATAACAAAAGCCGATTTCAACTGCAGGCAACCAACCTATAGACAGATGGCTAAAGACGCCTATGATACTGCTGAGATGTATTTGTGGTTAAGAGGAGAGCATGAAAAATTCAAACTTATTGGTGGCCAGGGATGGCCGTTATCTCTAAACAAAAATGCAATACCATATGGTTTTCCGCTAGATATAGAGACGAGCTAACAACCTCCAACCATTAAAATAGCTTTTGATCAAACCATTAAGGGTTGTTTTTACCAAAAATGAAATCATTCTCGAAAAGTTCAACGATTTGACCTTCCATTTGCATCTTATGATAAGCATTCCTAGCCGGCAGATTGTCTTCAAGAGCCCAAAACCTCAATCCACAGCAATTTGAATCAGATTTGGCGCGGGAATAAATCCATTCATGCATCAGAGTATAAATACCCTTCCTTCGCCAACTTGGAGATACGTATACGTTTTCAAACATCCAAAATTCAGCATTTCGGTACACACTCCATTCCTTTGCTATGTGAATCCGCCCAATTATTTCACCTTCCGAAACTGCTACAATCTCATAACCTTTATTCGGGTCATCAAGCAAAGCAGAAAGACCCTCTTTCAATCGTTCCTTGTCGCTCCCATACTCAGGATTGTTGTCTACATAAAGCTCTATCATTTCCTGTAGGTCATCTTTAGTAGCAAAACGGATTTTTATCATAGCAACCTCACGTTTTTATTAAGCAGATCGAAAAGTGATTTGGGTTAAATTATATTGGCATATATGCCATTAACTGTGAAACTAAGAAAAGGATAAACCCTAATAACATGAACCATTTCAGCGCAGTTAGTTTCCATGATTTAGTCTCTAATTCCCCTCCACACACCGGACAAGCAAGTAAAATGTCATCTTTCTTGCTTTTATATTCACATTTATTGCAAATCATAATGCTCATATCACTAAACCACTTCCGCGTAAATCTATTTTGGTTACAATGTAATCTTTAAAAATCAACCTCTAAAAAAACATCGTTAACTATTACAGGATTTCCTTTCTCTGATTCAATATTACAATACATAGTAAAGTCATTGTTCCCTGATCTCAAAACACCTTTCGACAAAGTAGCAGTTCGATAATCACCAGTTTTTATCAATTCAACCGGCACATGATTCACCCGCATCCATATTCTCGCATCTTGATCATCTTCATTTAACCATGTGTGAATCATAAAAACAGCATCTTTATCAGTAGCATCGGAACCAATATTTAATGTAATCCGACGTTCATTTATATCCAATATAATGGGTAGTTCAGACATAACTGATCCTTGGGTAAACATACCAGCCCCTGAATCTATTCCGTACATTTTATTTTTCTTTCTTAATGAAGAAATTTCACCAATTTCATCTAGAGGTTTATATACAGTTTCTTTATCCAGAGGTTCTGTATTAAATTCACAATGAGTAAAAAGGTTAAACAAATAAATACCATCCACATTTGAATACCACCACCAATCAGCTACACCACGTATATATTTAACCCAAGCATAAGAACTACGAAAGGTGTCTCTATAAAGTTTAAACAGAGGTCTAGTATTTAAAGATGTGTAAATTGGAATTCCATAACGAGATCCGATTTCCTTCCAATTCTGTATCGGCATGTTATAGGGGTTAAATCCCATGCCTGCAACTACTATATCCACTAGCTCATCCGACATCCATTTTTCTACATCTAGCCCTAGCATAAGTGAAGTTTGAATAGAATCTGGTACATGAACAATAAGCGTATAATCCCTCCCACGATCTTTACCAATATCATTCAATACACTTCTTGCCTGCTTTATAAAATCAGTCATCAGTGGTGCAAGTTCTATCTCTCTTCCTTGCGGAAAATTCCAAATGAATCTGGTGAAATCTAATTCATAGCCATCAAAATCATGAGCTGCCGCATTATCCTTTATGTACGATAACCTGTGATTTCTAACTTCTGCATGTTCAAAATTCAAAGCCGCCCACTGGTAACGCTCAATATGTTCTTTATCTAAATCTCCATCACCGATTTGACCTAACAAATATTCTGGGTGTTGCGATTTGAACGAATCATTTGTATGCTCAAGCTGTTTTACACTTGCGTCATGAGAATCATTTATTCTTAACGACCCCCATATTTCCATATTTTTGGAATGGCATGCTTTGATAATTACGTCTGTAGCATTTTTATGAGTACCTAAGAACGGATGTACAACATAGTTATTCAACATTGCCCAAGGGCCCCATGGAGGCGTTGCACCATTTCCCACATTCCAAACATATGTATCAACCTGTGTATCAAATGTCGGCGTTGTTCGCGCATCAATATATGATTGCTTATCAATAAGTTTATAAGGAGGACGATTCAAGCGTGCAAATTGCTGGTCTGAATCATCGTTATATATAATCCTCCTCTTTCGGTCCTTTTTAAACATTAACTGTTCACCTCAATAATTAATACTATGCGCTATTTCGACTTTCAAATCTTATCGATTTTTAAGGTAGAGCCATATATAACATGCCCAGTGACAAGAGTAAAACAAATATCACTAAAGCGGCAATCATTACTAACTGAATCAACATTTCCTCCTATTTGCGAGATATTATTATCGGAATCTATCCAGAAGGATAGGAACCATAGTTTATTACAATTTGCATTTCTTCAATGATGACTGAACCTTCAAGCCCATCAGGTCTATTTACCAGTGAAACTTCGAGAATATTGTTACCTTTGATTGGACGAATATTCTCTAAATTAAACCTCAGCCTTTGTCCGTTATAAGCGTTGCGAGTACCACCAGGATAAAATCGCGTCAAAGATTCCGAAGATAGCGATTCACCATTTAAAATAACTGCAAAATTATCTCCTGACACTAAATTACCAACAAGTAATTCAAGAACAACCTCGCTTATCCGATTACTTGAAGTGTCATCGGATATTTGAAATGGCAATTTATGTTTGATCGCGTTATCTGTAACTTTTATCTCTAAAGGTAATAACGCTTCATACCTGCTGTCGATAAAACTATTATGCCTTTGGCTCAAATAATATATTTTGTCTCTACTATCAATTAACTGCTTATCACCAATTTCCGTTAGTGTAGCTTGTTGAATCTCTTTAAGCGGCCAATCCATAAACCATGTATATAACCCATCAACTCCTTTTTCCCAATAATTGGACATAGCTGCGCGAAAGTGTTCAGGTTTTGGATAAATATTTTCTGCAGCTCCTGTTTCCCGCATAGCAACATAAGGCTGAAGCATCCCATACACAGAAACTTCAGATGCATGAGCCTTTTCTACAAGCCATTCAAATGGCATATTTGGATCCAATATAGAGTTTCCGTATACCATAGGCAAAAAATAATCAATGAGATCATGCTTTAACCAATTATCTATATCCAATCCTGCTTCAACATTCATCTGTTCATTTGGGAATATCCTTGCCCCAACATATTTATTGTTTTCACGAGCTATTTTTGAAATTTTGCTTACCAACTCAGTCATGATATTTGAATCAACTTTGGCAGGTTTAAAATAGTACTGAGATATTGCAAAATCCAATTCAATACCATCAGGGTTATATCGGGTACACAATTCATTAAAGATGGCGACTTTATGATCTCTAACCTCTTTATATGCAAAGTCTGGTTGTTCTGAACCCTCTCCTTCTCCTATAGAATATTTAGGCTCATGTATTGAGCCCCACGATTCAATTGTATTAACCTCCAATCCAACATAATCTGTGAGTCTATGGCTTGCAATAAATTCCATACCTTTTTCATGGGCTCGGTCTATGAGCAATTGTAACGGGTCATAACCTCGTTCGATCAATGACTCCATATTGCGTCTGGTACGCCAATGTTGAGCAAATAGCCAATTATCAAACCCGTCACCGAACATGCGGCCAACATTAGAAGGATAAAAACAACCATCACTACGTGACACCCCATACGCAAAAGTATCGACTGCGGTACCCACAATCTCATCTACAGGCATATATGCTTCCTCCAATCTCATTGGGGGCTCATGCACAAAAAGATAATAATGCCTAGCATCGTTATAATAAATTGAGCGTTTTTTCCTCATCGTAAATCTTAACCCCTCCTACTTATTTTTTCATCATTCAACCTTGATTGAGATTAATCTCCTTCAAGCAAAGTAATATCTTGTAGAAGCACCCCATAACTAAAATATAAAAGTAAAACAAATCCGATGATAATAATAAAAAACATGAATTTCCAATTAAATGCCTTCCTTCTTAGAAACAACAGAAGTAACGGAAATCCCAAAAATATAAGTATTGATAGTAACAACAATTCCATGTGAACCTAACCTGCAAATAGATTTTTCATTTTAATTTATTAGCACTATTGCTCTTATTAAAAAATCTAAACATATGTATAGGTCTTCTGCGTTATATTAGCCTAACATTAGGTTAGAATATCCAAGAATAATTAGTATTATAACGGTAAACCAAGGCTACATATACTCAATAGGAGATTCAATATGAAAAACTACGTTGAAAAGATAAGTTCAGGTGAAGCTGAATCCGTAGATATGAATTCCAATCAACTGGCGTTAGCTGCAAAATATGTCGAGCAACAAGTAAATGCAGGCCATATACCATTGGGGTATGTCATGGTGGTGCGTAAAGGCAAAATTGTCCTAGATAAATACTTTGTCCATCCTAAAGCTGCAGACCAAGGAGTGAAAATCCAGCCTAACACCACATTCCGAATCGCATCGGTAACAAAACCACTAACCGCTACTTTAGCAATGAAAATGGTTGAGATGGGAAATTTCTCACTAGAAACTCCTGTCGCTGAATATATACCTGAATTCGATCAAAAAGGCAAAAGTTCCATAACTCCAAGACACCTACTTACACATACTTCAGGATTATCGGATTCTCTAGTGGCTCAAAACGGAAAGCCAAAACCTACTTGTTTTGATGAAGTTTTAAACAGAATATACGAACAACCATTAATGTTTCAGCCTGGAACCGATTTCAGTTACAGCACTCCCGCATTCGAAGTGTTAGTAGAATTGATACAAAAAACATCTGGATTAGAATGGGAACAGTTAAGTAAGAAATTACTTTTTGAACCTCTGGGGATGACAAACTCTCACTTTAACACTCCAAAAGCTCCAAACAATGAGGCGATACCTCTTTTCAACAGAGCAATGGAAATAGACCATTCTCCAAATGACAGCGGGTTAGAACTCCATCATCATTTTAAATTTAATATGGGTGGAGGTAACGGGCTTTCTAATCCTATTGATATAGCGATTTTATGCCAAATGATGCTTAATCAAGGATCTTACAATCACGTCCAAATCCTTTCTCCAGTCACCGTCTCACGTATGACCGAACCACAATTCGAATGGTGGAACAGCGGTAATCTGCTAAATTCTCCCCGTAAACCGGATTACGTGAGCCAGGGTCTTGGATGGATGACGAGAAATAAATCACACTACCGTGGTTCCGATCTGATGAGCTCTAAAGCATTTTTCCATGGAGGAGCATACGGGATGAGAGCTATTGCAGACCCAGAGTATGATTTGATAACCATATTTTTGACCAGTTCATATCATGATGCTTCATATGGAAATAACCGCAATTGTTCATCTTACCCTTGGATGACTCACCACCATCAGATGCAACAAACTTTCGGAAATATGACTTACTCTGCAATAATTAAATAGTCTTTAAAGAAATGTTATTACAAATACTTAAAACAAACCGTTCATTTGTATTCACATTTGCAGGCGGGTGCTCACTCGTAATGATCACCTTTGGCATGACTCACAGCTTAGGGCTTTACCTGATTCCAATAAGTAATCATTTAAATGCAGGTAGAGAACTATTTAGTTTGGCCATGGCACTTCAAGTTCTTTTTGTAGGTATTGCTGCTCCTATTTTTGGAGGTTTTGCTGACAGATTCAGTCCTGCAAAAGCCACAACTGTAGGGATATTGATATTAGTGTTAAGTAGATTTTGGATGGCAAACATTGACAGTCCATTTGATCTAATTGGCTCATTTATACTTGGAGGATTTGGAGGTGCTGGATTCCTAGGTATAGTATTAGGCGCAGTAGGAAAGTCGGTTAACCCAGCAAACCGTTCCCTATTTGCTGGCGTCATAATGGCTGCCGGATCTTTTGGTCAATTTGTCATAACACCCATCATAAATGCATTAATACACAACATAGGATGGGCAAGTTCGCTATATTATATTGTCTACATTTCACTATCTTTACTGGTCTGTTCTTATTTCCTCAGTTTCTCAGGTAAAATAAAATCCTTTTCAAAAGAGACTGACCAAACAGTATTTGGAGCATTAAAAGAAGCCGCTGGAAACAAGAATTTTAAGCTACTTACTATTGGATTTTTTGTTTGCGGTTTCCATGTGACATTTGTTGGCACTCATCTTCCTGCTTTTTTGGAAGATCAAAATTTGCCATACTGGCTTTCAGGCTGGGCTTTAG
>Ga0310345_10005987_pt1 | contig 10686 bp, 7 predicted proteins | sample HC15DNA20500_MG_FD_204667 | JGI IMG/M metagenome (GOLD analysis project Ga0310345, IMG submission 204667) | Marine microbial communities from station ALOHA, North Pacific Subtropical Gyre - HC15-DNA-20-500_MG | ecosystem: Environmental > Aquatic > Marine > Oceanic | place: Pacific Ocean: North... | reverse complement strand
GCCGATCGAATGGAAGATCGAGGAGCAATACCGGGCAAAGGGCAAGAACAAGGACGACGTGCCGGTCAACGAGTTCCGCCGCGAATGCCGCGAATTCGCCGAGCACTGGATCGGCGTGCAGTCGAAGGAATTCCGCAGGCTTGGCGTGGAAGGCGATTTCGAGACGCCCTACACGACGATGAACTTTCACGCCGAAGCGAAGATCGCCGCTGAACTGCACAAATTCGCCATGTCCGGCCAGCTTTACCGTGGTTCCAAGCCGGTCATGTGGTCAGTTGTGGAGCGCACCGCACTGGCCGAGGCGGAGGTCGAATATCAGGACTATGAGAGCGACACGATCTGGGTGAAGTTTCCTGTGGTGGAAGCCCGAGCAACCAGTGATCCCTCCAAGGGTTTTGCCAAGGCATCGGGCGATGAATATGACAACATGGAGGAGCGTCAAAGAGGCCTGGACGGTGCATACGTTGTCATCTGGACCACGACACCGTGGACGATCCCGGGCAACCGGGCGATCAGTTATTCAAGCCGTATCAAATACGGCTTGTACGAAGTCACTGCTGCCGAGAACGACTTTGGGCCGCAGCCCGGAGAGAAGCTGATTTTCGCCGACAATCTTGCCGAAGAAAGCTTTGCCAAGGCCAAGCTGGAATTCCATCGGATACAGAGTGTCTCAAGCCGCGAACTCAGCATGATAACCTGCGGTCATCCTCTTTCAGGCCTCGCCGGTGGTTACGACTTCGCTGTTCCGCTGCTGGAGGGCGAGCACGTAACCGACGATGCCGGTACCGGCTTCGTCCACACCGCGCCCGGTCATGGCCGCGAAGACTTTGACGCCTGGATGGATCATGCCCGCGAACTCGAAGATCGCGGCATCTCCTCCAAGATCCCCTTCACCGTGGACGATGGCGGCTTCTTTACATCAGACGCACCGGGCTTCGGGCCGGACCGCGAGGGCGGACCGGCGCGCGTCATCGACGACAAGGGCAAGAAGGGCGATGCCAATCAGGCGGTCATCACTGCGTTGATCGAAAAGGACATGCTGTTTGCGCGCGGGCGGCTGAAACACACCTATCCGCATTCCTGGCGCTCGAAAAAGCCGGTCATCTTCCGAAACACGCCGCAATGGTTCGTCTATATGGACCGGCCAATCGACGACGCCGGCGCGCGGAGCAATAATGACACGCTTCGAAACCGGGCGCTGGCGGCCATTGACGAGACGCGGTTCGTGCCCGCCACCGGCCAGACGCGGCTGCGCTCGATGATCGAGCAGCGCCCTGACTGGGTGCTGTCGCGCCAGCGCGCCTGGGGCGTGCCCATTGCCGTATTTGCCGACGAGAAGGGCGAGGTGCTGAAGGACGAGGCGGTCAACGCCCGCATCATCGAAGCCTTCGAGGCCGAAGGTGCCGACGCGTGGTTCGCGGAAGGCGCGAAGGAGCGGTTCCTCGGCAACGATCACGATCCCGAAAAATGGACGATGGTAACCGACATTCTCGATGTCTGGTTCGATTCAGGCTCCACCCATGCCTTCTGCCTTGAGGAGCGCGACGACCTCAAATGGCCGGCCGATGTTTATCTCGAAGGCTCCGACCAGCATCGTGGCTGGTTCCACTCCTCGCTGCTTGAAAGCTGCGGCACGCGGGGCAGGGCGCCTTATGACGCGGTGATCACCCACGGCTTTCTTCTCGATGAGAAGGGAACCGAGAAGATGTCGAAGTCGAAGGGCAACGCGCTTTCGCCCGATGACGTTTTCTCGAAATTCGGTGCTGACATTTTGCGGCTGTGGGTCGCCTCATCTGACTATTGGAACGATATCCGTTTCGGCCGTGAAATCCTCAACGCCAATGTCGATACCTACCGCAAGCTGCGCAACACGCTGCGCTGGATGCTCGGCACGCTCGCTCACGACAAGGGTGAAACGGTGGCGCTGGCCGACATGCCGGAACTCGAGAGACTGATGCTGCATCGCCTTCATGAACTCGACCGGCTCGTGCGCGAAAGCTACGACAATTTCGACTTCAAGCGTGTTTTCTCGCAATTGTTCAATTTCATCACCGTGGAACTGTCGGCCTTCTACTTCGACGTCCGCAAGGATGCGCTCTATTGTGATGCGCCGTCTTCCGCCCGGCGCAAGGCATCGCTGCAGGTGGTCTCTACACTCTTCGACTGTCTCGTGAAATGGATGGCCCCGCTTCTGCCCTTCACCATGGAAGAAGCCTGGCTCAGCCGCCACCCGGGCACCGATGACTCGATCCACATGCAACAATTCCCGGAGGTTCCGGCGGATTGGCGCAACGACGCACTCGCGAAGAAATGGCAGAAGGTGCGTCGCGTGCGCCGCGTGGTCACCGGAGCGCTCGAAATCGAACGCCGCGAAAAGCGCATCGGGTCATCGCTTGAAGCCGCACCCATCGTGCATGTCACCGATCGCGAACTGATGGCAGCGCTGGAAGGGCTGGATTTTGCCGAAATCTGCATCACCAGCCAGATAAAGCTGACGAGTGATCCGGCGCCTGAGGACGCATGGCGGATGGAAGAGGTCGCGGATGTGGCAGTAGTTCCGGCTCTGGCGGAAGGTAGGAAATGCGCCCGATCATGGCGTGTACTGCCTGAAGTTGGCAGTGATCCGGATTATCCCGAACTTTCGCTGCGTGACGCGGATGCCGTCCGCGAGATCGACAAGGCGGCCTGATACCACAAGCCAGAGCCGTCATTGCAATGGCGCCACACCGTAAACCGTCTTGGCAGACGGCTGGCGTGACCGCGTTGCAACGTTGCCGGATTTCCGTTATTTTCCAGCCGAATTTGCCGGATTGTGGCCGCAATTGGCGCGCACACGGCTGATAAACGTGGTCAACACGCAAGAACGGGAAGGCGCACCGCGCGAGCGGGATATGGTCTTCGGAAAATGGGTGGCATCGTCATAATGGTTCGCACGCAGGTCGGTAACGGGTTTCTGGCAGTTGCGGTGGCTTTGACCGCGATGATGCTTGCCGGCTGCAATACGGGCACAACTTACGGCACGGGTGTCAGCCAGGAAAAGCAGACGGTCAGCGACCTCTACAACATACTGTCCCTAAAGCGCGAAACGCCCACAATCGACTATTCGGCCCGGCCCGATCTGATCGTGCCTGAGAATACCGCGATGCTCCCCGAGCCTGTGGATGCCGAGGCCACTACCTCGAACCCCGATTGGCCGGAAACGCCCGAACAGCGCATTGCCCGCATTCGCGCGCAGGCTGGCGAGATCGATCCCCGCTCCGGCGACTATTCTGTTGAGGAGCAGCTTCGCGACAAGGAAGGTATCGGCATAGAGACACGACGGGTGAAGGGTGAATTCATCCCCGGCAAGACCGACAGGGATGGCAATTTCTCGCTGAACCCGGGTTTGGATGACAAGGCACGCGCCGAAGTATTGCGCCGCAGGGCGGAATTGAAAGGCACCGGTGTTACCCAACGCCGTTTCCTGACCGAACCGCCCTTGGCGTACCGCACCCCCTACGCCAGTGCGCCCTCTGGAGCAGACGCTTATTCCGACGATGAATTGCAGAAGCGCAAGGACGAGGCAGAAGAACAGCGCCTCCGCGAGAAGAAAGAATTCGGCCGCGTCGACGACTGAGTGGCTTACCTGCGCTGTCTGAAGAATTCCTGTAGAAGTGTGGTCGCGTCGCGAGCGGCCATTCCCGCATAGACTTCCGGTGCGTGATGGCAGGTGGGATCGCCGAAGAAGCGCACACCGCTCTCGACTGCTCCACCCTTGATGTCATCCGCTCCATAATAGAGCCGCCTGATCCGGGCGAAGGATATCGCCGCCGTACACATCGTGCAGGGTTCGAGCGTCACATAGAGATCATGGCCGGGCAGCCGCTGCGATTGTGCCCTGCGGCAGGCTTCGCGAATGACCAGGATTTCGGCATGTCCCGTCGGATCGTTGAGCTCCAGCGTCCGGTTGCCCGCGCTCGCGACGATCTCACCGTCAAATACAATGACCGCACCAATGGGGACCTCGCCGCGCTCAGCCGCGAGGCGGGCTTCCTGAAGCGCCTTTTCCATGAAACTCGACAACGGCCTGCTTCCAGTTGGAGGTGAAACACTCTAGTGAGATGCCATGAGCAGGAAACCAGAACAAGCGTCCGCAACCCCCGAGGCTGCGAGACAGGACGATGGCGAACGCATTGCCAAGCGGCTGGCGCGGGCAGGTCTTTGTTCGCGGCGCGAGGCAGAGCAGTGGATCGTACAAGGCCGCGTAAAGGTGAATGGCAAGGTTTTGCAAAGCCCGGCGCTCAATGTTGGTTCCGGGGATGCGATCGAGGTTGACGGGAAGCCACTGCCCGGCCGTGAACGCACGCGGCTATGGCTGTTCCACAAACCCGCCGGACTGGTGACCACCAACCGCGATCCGGAAGGCCGCAGGACCGTGTTCGACGCACTCCCGGCCGAGATGCCGCGGGTCGTCAGCGTTGGCAGGCTCGATATAAACACCGAAGGCTTGTTGCTCCTCACCAATGACGGCGGGCTGGCGCGGGTGCTGGAGTTGCCTCAGACTGGCTGGCTTCGCCGATACCGCGTCCGCGCACACGGCTCCGTGGCGCAGGACCAGCTTGCAAGACTGGCGGAAGGTGTGGCCGTCGATGGTATTCTCTACGGTCCGATTGAGGCCGCCATTGACAAGCAGCAAGGCAGCAATGTCTGGCTGACGGTAGCGCTTCGCGAGGGCAAGAACCGGGAGGTGAAGAAGGTGCTGGCCGCGCAGGGGCTTGAGGTCAATCGCCTGATCCGCGTTTCCTATGGACCGTTTCAGCTCGGCGATCTGTCGGCGGGCGAGGTTCGCGAAATTCGGGGACGCACGCTACGTGATCAGCTTGGTCCGCGCCTGATCGAGGAGGCGGGTGCCGATTTCAAAACGCCTTCACCAGCGGAGGGCAAGGTCACAGCGAAACCGGGACGGTCCGATCCGTCGAAGCAACAGAAGAAACGCGCAGAAGATCCGCTGGACCGTTTCCATACAAGGAACCCCGGACCTCGAAAAACGGCAGCGAAGGCACGGTCAGCACCTGACCGGAGACCATCCAACAAGGGTGGCAGGGGCAATGCGGATCGTCGGCGGTAGGCTGCGCGGGCGACTGTTGAAGGCTCCGTCCTCGGACCGTGTGCGCCCGACCAGCGATCGAAACCGCGAGGCGGTTTTCAACATACTTTCCAACCGGATCGATTTCGACGGACTGAGGGTAATCGACCTGTTTGCCGGAACCGGCGCGCTCGGCATTGAAGCGATCTCGCGCGGCGCGACTTTCGCGCTGTTTGTCGAGATGGCGGCTGAGAGCAGGGCGCTTATCCGCGCCAATGTCGAGTCCCTGGCTCTGACCGGCTCAACCCAGATTTTCCGTCGCGACGCCACCCGCCTTGGCGATATCGGCACGATGTGGCCCTTCGATCTTGCCTTCGCCGACCCGCCCTACGGCAAGGATCTGGGAGTTGCGGCGGCATCGTCATTGGCAACGGGTGGTTGGCTCAAACCCGGTGCGATGCTGGTGCTGGAAGAAGCCGCCAATGCTGCGCCACCATCGCTGCCCGGATTTGAATTGCAGGACAGCCGCACTGCCGGAGCGGCATCGCTTTCGATCTTCGCCTTCGGCGGGTGAACCTCTCGACCGGTAACGCCAAAATGACAAAAGATTAAGATGCCGCGCCCCCGGCGGCCTCTATATTGGTTGTCGGAACGGAGGACCGATGCCCCTTTTGCACAGATCAGCACCCATCGCCTTTGTGGCCATTGTGCTGACATTGATGGCGCACAGCCTTCTGTGGCCCTCGCGTGTTCATGCACAGAATGTCGATGTGACGAGCCAGACGCTGGATAACGGCCTGCAGGTCGTTGTCATTCCTGACAGGCGCACGCCGGTGGTGACCCACATGATCTGGTACAAGGCGGGCGGAGCAGACGAAATGCCCGGCAAGTCCGGGGTGGCGCATTTCCTCGAACATCTTCTGTTCAAGGCGACCAAGACTTATCCGGCGGGCGAGTTTTCCCGCAAGATCGCCGAGATCGGCGGGCAAGAAAACGCCTTCACTACCTCCGATTACACCGCCTACTACCAAAAGGTCACGCCCGAGGCGCTCGAATTGGCGATGCGTTACGAGGCCGACCGGATGCGAAACCTCGTGCTCACCGAAAACGACGTCGAGACGGAGCGCGCCGTGGTGCTGGAGGAACGCGCCCAGCGCACCGATACCAGGCCCGGCGGGATGCTGACCGAGGCGATGCGGGCAGCACTCTACCAGAACCATCCATACGGCATCCCCAATATTGGCTGGGAACACGAAATCCGGTCGCTGACGCTTCGCGACATGCTCGACTTCTACGACCGGTTCTACCGGCCCAAGAATGCCATTGTGGTTATTGCCGGCGACGTCGAAGCGGCCACAGTCATGCGATACGCCAAGGCAACCTACGGCATGATAGAGGACGGTGATCTGCCGGTCGGTTCGGTCAGGCCCGCCGAGCCGCAGCCACGCGCAGAGCGCCACGTGCTGGTGCGTGACCGCAGGGTCGGATCACCGAGTTTCCGGCGGGATTATCTGGCACCTTCTTACCGTGTGGCCGAACCGCGAGAGGCCGAGTCGCTGGATATCCTGGCGACGATCCTGGGCGGCGCTTCGACGAGCCGCATCAAGCGCGATCTTCTGGTCGATGATACGATCGCCTCACGTGCCGGTGCGTCCTATTGGGGCGGGTTTCGCGACATGACCGACTTCTCTATCTACGCTACGCCGCTGCCGGGCTTCACGATCGAACAGGTCGAACAGCGGCTTGATTCGATTATCGAGGATGTCTTGGAGAATGGCGTCACACAGGCCGAACTGGATACCGCCCGCAACGGCCTCATCAAGTCTTCCCTCTTCGACCTCGATAGCCAGACTTCCATGGCGCGCCTGTTCGGCACTGTGCTTTCCACCGGAGGTGCAATCGAGGATGTGACCGAATGGACCGAACGGCTCGCACTGGTGAAGGTGGGCGACGTCAACCGCGCCGCGCGCAAATATCTATCGAAGCCGCGTTCCGTCACCGGTTACCTGCTGAAGGAAGAGCGGTGATGCGCATTCAGACTTTGCAGGCTTCGATCCCGCGCTTCGCGTCGGCATTGCTCCTGTCGGTAATACTTGCGCTCGGTGCCATGACTGCCGCGCGCGCCATCGAGGTCGGCGAGGTACAAAGCCCCGGCGGCCTGAAAGCATGGCTGGTCGAGGACTACACCGTTCCCATCATCACGGTGTCGGTACACTTTCGTGGCGGCTCCACCCAGGATCCTGTTGGCAAGGAGGGCATGGCAAACCTGCTTTCGGCGCTTTTTGACGAGGGCGCCGGTCCCTATGATTCCAAGACGTTCCAGGCCCGCATCGAGAAGCTGGGGATAGAACTTGGCTATTCTGATGGCCGCGACGGTTTCTCTGGCATGTTGCGCACCCTGCGCGACGACCGAGCCGATGCCTTCGAGATGATGCGCCTGTCGCTGACGGATCTGCATTTCGAACCCGATGCCGTGGGGCGGATGCGTTCTGCGCTACAGGCCGGCATTATCCGCCGGGCCGGGCAGGCTCGCACCAAGGCGAGCGAAGCATTGCGCGCCAGCGTGTTCGGTGAGCATCCCTATGCCCGCCCGACGCGCGGCACCGTAGAATCGCTTGCGAGCATCACCCCTGAGGATCTGCGTCAGCATTTCGGCAGGATTTTCGCTCGTGACAATCTTACGGTCTCGGTGGTCGGCGCGATCAGTGCTGAAGAAACGGCCAAGATGCTCGACGCGGTGTTTGGCGCTCTCCCGGCAAAGGCCGATCTGATACCGGTGCCGCAGGCGCAAATGCGTTTCGGTGAAACCATCCGCATTACCGAGCGGACACCGCAGGCAATCGTGGCGATGGCTTTTCCCGGCGTCACCCGCGCCTCGCCCGAGTTTTTCGCTGCCTATCTAGCCAATCATATTCTGGGAGGCGGCACATTCTCCTCGCGCCTCTACAACGAAGTCCGGGAAAAGCGCGGGCTTGCCTACTCGGTGTCCTCTTCCATGGCGAGCTACGACCACGCGGCCTACATCTCCGCCGGCACCGGCACACGCGCCGATTCGGTAGCGAAAACACTTGAGGTGATGCGCGGCGAAATTGCCAGGATGGCGGAGTCCGGCCCGACGCAAGAGGAGCTGGACGCAGCCAAGAAATATGTGATCGGCTCCTACGCGATCCGTAACCTCGATACGACGTCCAAGGTGGCGAGCGCTCTGACATCCATGCAGACGGAAAATCTCGGCATCGACTATATCGAACGCCGCCGCGACCTCATCAGCGCGGTCACGCTTGTGCAGGTACGCGAAGCCGCCCGAAAATTGCTTGGCGTAGAACCCACCGTGGTTGTCGTCGGACCTGAAAACTCCTAATTCAGGCCGGTAACAATTCGGCAGGATGGCAATGACGGAAGTGGCACTGGCGCTCGGCGGCGGCGGCGCGCGCGGACTGGCACATATCCACGTACTCGAAGCGCTCGACGAACTCGGCATCCGCCCGGTCGCGATTGCCGGCTCGTCCATCGGCGCGATTATGGGCGCGGGCTACGCGTCGGGCATGACCGGCGGGCAAATCCGCAAGTATGCGCTGAAGACGCTGGGCAATCGCACGCAAGTCATGTCGCGCCTGTGGCAACTGCGTCCTGACAATTTCAGAGGCTTCTTTTCCAGCGTGCAGCGTTTCGGGGAACTCAATGGCCGCAAGGCGCTTCGTGCCTTTCTGCCGGACACCATTCCCGACAGTTTCTCTCAGTTGCAGATTCCGCTGAAGATCACGGCGACGGATTTCTTTGCTGCTGAGCTCAAGGTGCTTGACGAAGGCGATCTGTGGCAGGCGATGGCGGCCTCTGCGGCAATCCCGTCCATCTTCAGGCCGGAGATCGTCGATGGCCGCTACATGATCGATGGTGGCATTATCAACCCGGTCCCCTTTGAGCTGGTAGAGGCGCCGGGCCGGATTGTCATCGCGGTTGATGTCGTCGGCAAGCCCCGAGGCAGCGACGATCGCATGCCAACGCGGGTCGAATCGCTGTTTGGAGCGAGTCAGCTGATGATGCATGCCGCGACTCAACTCAAGCTGCGCCTCCACCGTCCCGCCATCTTCATTCGACCACGCATCAATGAATTCCGGGTCATGGATTTTTTGCGTGCCGAGGCGATCCTGGAGCGCAGCAAGGAGACGCGGGTTGAGGTCCGCACCAAGCTCGAAGGATTATTGAGGGCTGCGTAGGCGAAAACTCCCTAGCCCAGCCGCAACGACTCCTCTTCCTCAAGGGCCATGATTTCGCGCGAGCGGTCATCAAGCGCCTCGCTGGATTTTTTCGGTTCAACCAGCGGCTCGGGTCGCACGGGCTCGGTATGCAGCATGTGCCGCCCCGCTTGGATTCCGTCGCTGAGTTGCATCATCAGCCGCTCTTGGTCGCGCTTGCGTACGCTCGCCACGATCTCGTCTGCTTCGGAATCGCTTCGGCCGAGCCCTGTCAGCACGTTCTTGGAAAAAGTCAGCGCCGATTCGAAAGTCTCGCGAATCTGGTAATCGACCTCTCGTTTCATCATGTCGAGCGTGTGCCCCCGGTCATAGGTACGCACATAGAGCGGCTTGTCCGGCCATTCCGATTGCACCATCTCGACGACACGGGTGGTGATTTCCGGTTTGGCGGTACACACGGCGACCAGCGATGATTTCCCGATACCCGCCATGCGCAGCACTTCCGGACGCGTCCCGTCACCGAAATAGATTTTGAAACCGAACTTGGAAGCGTTGCGGATGTGTTCGGGATCGCTGTCGATGATCGTCACATCAATGCCCGAGGCAAGCAGCGCCTGAGAGGCGACCTGGCCCAGCCGGGAGAATCCGACCATCAGGACAGGCGAACCCGCGCCGTCGAAATCCTCGTCCGGCATCTCCTTCTTCTCACGGCTGACGAGGAATTCGCCGAGGCGCACGCACAAGGGGGTGAGCGCCATCGAAAGAATGACTACCGCGATCATGATTGAACCGAAGGTGCGGTCGATAATGCCGAGAGACAATGCCGCCGAGAATAGAACAAAGGCGAACTCACCATGCTGGGTGAGCACCGCCGCTGTGCGCACGCTGGTGGAATGTCCGTTGGAAAACAATCGGCTGGCCGCATAGATCAGCACCGCCTTGGTCACGAGCGCCACCGGTACGCACAACAGGATGACCATCCAGTATTGCGCAAGCACGTCCAGCTCGAGCGACATGCCGATGGCCATGAAAAACAGGCCGAGCAGCAGCCCGCGGAACGGCTCGATATCTGCCTCCAATTCATGCCGGTAGGAGGATTCGGCCAGCAATACACCGGCGAGGAAGGAGCCGAGTGCCATCGACATGCCGGCGGCCTGCATCAGCATCGCCGCGCCGAAAACCAGCAGCAACGCAGCGGCGATCATAACCTCGCGGGCGCCGGTCTTGGCTATGATGCGGAAAAGCGGGTTGAGCAGGTAACGCCCTGCCAGCACGAGCGCGACAATAGCCGCGATGCCGGTGACAAATTCACTCCACTCAATACCGGTGTCGCCCCGGGGAGAAAGGAGCGGTATCAGCGCCAGCATCGGTACGATCGCCAGATCCTGAAACAGCAGAATGGCGAAAGCCTTACGCCCATGCAGC
>Ga0310345_10005986_pt1 | contig 10687 bp, 16 predicted proteins | sample HC15DNA20500_MG_FD_204667 | JGI IMG/M metagenome (GOLD analysis project Ga0310345, IMG submission 204667) | Marine microbial communities from station ALOHA, North Pacific Subtropical Gyre - HC15-DNA-20-500_MG | ecosystem: Environmental > Aquatic > Marine > Oceanic | place: Pacific Ocean: North... | reverse complement strand
GAATACCTGTAATGAATATCATTCCACCAAGCCCTTTGGATGAATCATTTCGTGAAATAAAATATGCAATTAATGGCAAAACCATTGCAGGACCACCAAGACCAAGTCCTCTTGTCTTGTGATCCATGTCTAGAAAGCCTTGGTGATCAGGATTACCTGCACCAGCAGCGGCATCTGCACCGTAAATTACTAGCAACGCAATTGATATGCCAGTGATTACCAATGCTGCAGTTTTTGCCATGATTAGCTCAAAGTTACAGAATTAATAAACTAATCTAGCGGAGTGACTAAAATTGAATTTTTTATTTCATCAGCAATTTCAACCAATCGATCTATGCTTCCTGAATCATTCAAATCTACAATGTTAAAATGACCAAGCTTGCGTTGTGGCTTTGAGACACTCTTACCATACATCTTCAGATACACACCATCCTTTTCTATCTCAACTGGCTTGTACTTTCCTTCAAATCCATCAGAACCTAAAATATTACACATGATGGTTTTATGAATAAGATCAGTACTTCCAAGCTCCAGACCAAGTATTGCACGAAGATGCTGTTCAAACTGTGATGTCTTGCATGACTGTAACGTGTGATGGCCAGAATTGTGCACTCGTGGTGCTATTTCATTGATGAGAATCTTGTCATCTTGATCAATAAACATCTCAATTCCAAAAACACCTGCACCCTTCAACACTTCCATCGTCTTTTTTGCAATCTCACCTGCATTACTTATCACATCATTAGATACGCGTGCAGGCGCAATTGTCATTTTCAGAATATTATTTTGGTGAATGTTTTCCACCAGAGGGTATGTGGTAATATCGCCTTTTGTATTTCGAGCTGCTATCACAGATACTTCCATCTTAAAATTGACAAATTTTTCAACCATCAGGCTTTTCCCATCAAAGTGTTGGTATGCCTTTTCAACCTCATTTGATGATGTGATCTTGAAATTTCCTCTACCGTCATATGCATCTCTCCTTGACTTTAACAATACAGGAAGTCCAAGATCCTTAATTTTTTCACGTAGGTCGTCCAAGGATGTAATCTCATAAAATTGTGAAACAGGAAGCCCATTTTCCGATAGAAATGTTTTTTGTGAAAGCTTGTCTTGTATTATACCCAAAGTAGATGGCGATGGTTCAATCTTTGCCTTTAGCTTACTTAGTACATCCGTATTGCCAGATTCTATTTCATATGTAATGATGTCAGACTGTTCTGCAAGTTTTAGGATTGCAATCTCATCCTTAAAGTCGCCAACAATTTGTTTTGCACCAGCCTGAGCTGCTGGACAGTTCTCTGTTGGATCAAGCACTATAATTTCCGAAATATGCTCACTAAGATTTTTGGCAGCCTCTGTTATCATCATACCAAGCTGACCTCCTCCTATGATTCCAAGCCTTTTTTTCATATTTGTTCTTTAGATATGATAGATAAAAACCAGCGTTAGTTACATTAAAAATGTCATAGCATTCACGAATATTATGAAAAAGCCACTTGTCGGAATAATAATGGGTTCCAGTTCAGACAGCAGGATAATGCACGGTGCGGCTGAAATTCTTGATGAGTTTGGTGTATCACATGAAGATCAAATAATATCAGCACATAGAACACCAACAAGATTAGAAGAATATGCAAAGCATGCAGAAAAAAATGGATTTAAAGTAATAATCGCTGGGGCTGGTGGTGCTGCACATCTACCAGGAATGATTGCGTCACATACTGTTCTGCCGGTAATTGGAGTTCCAATATTAGTTTACAATGACAAACAACAAAAAAAATCTGATAAACATAAATTTTCTGCATTTGGAGGACTTGATTCATTGCTATCAATCTCTGAAATGCCGTCTGGTTCACCAGTAGTAACTGTAGGTGTAAACAAGGCAACAAATGCAGGGATTTATGCATTGAAAATCCTTGCTAACGAATCTAGTAATATTAAAAATATGCTTAAATCTCATAAAGAAAAACAGCACAAATCAGTTCTCAAGGAATCTCAGGATCTAAAGAGATTAGGTTTGAAAAAGTTTGTCAAAAAAAAATTTAAGTAAAACGGCAACTAAAAAAATCTTCGTTTCTATTGGTTTTGGTATTTTTGCATTAATTATCATCCTTAGATTTTTAAGTTAATTAAAAACTAAAAACCAATTTTTTAATAGCAGTAAATGATCTGTATTCTATGTGGTACCTTTATCTTATGATAGGAGTGGCAGCGGTTACTTTAGCAGTACCATTATTCCTTATTTATTGGACTGATAAGAAAAAGAAAATTGCATATGATAAAAGAAATAAGAATGCAGACGATATGAAAGACTTGGATCACTATTAAAAAAATTATAAAAATAAGTTAGAATTGATATGAAATGCGTAAAATGTGGACAAATTAAACAAAAAAAACAGTATAAAACAACAGGAAAATTTCACGATATTGCTATAATTTGTGACTGTTTTTGTCATATGAAAAATTAACTGAGAACCTTGAAATCTATGTTTTTCTCTTTCAAATGCTGTATTAGTTTATCCATATGTTTTTGATCTTCTGTTTCTAAGCTCAATGTTACACCAGTTGTTCCAGCACGTACATTTGAGCTTAATCTATCATGAAGAACTTCTACAATATTTGCACTTAACGACGCCAATTCATCAACAACCTCTTTCAGAGCTCCTGGTTTGTCCTTAAGTAAAATGAAAAGCTTTACCATTCGACCCATTGTCGCTAAACCTTTTGCAACTATTTGACCAAGTAAATACATGTCAATATTACCACCACATAATATTGGAACAACTTTTTTTCCTGGAGATGGTTTTTTGCTTATCAAATATGCAAGTCCAGCTGCACCAGCAGGTTCAACAACTGACTTTGATCTTTCCATCAACAGGAACATCGCATTGATAATTTCATCATCATCAACAAGTACAATTTCATCAATCTTATCTTTAATAATTTCGAATGTTTGTTTCCCAGGTGTTTTGACTGATATACCATCTGCAACAGTAAATCCACCTTCAATTGTTTTCACCTTACCAGAATCTAATGAATCCTTCATTGAAGGAAATGATTTGGACTCCACACCAATTACTTTTACATTTGGATTTTTATCTTTGATAGCTATCAAAATACCTGACGCCAATCCACCACCACCTATTGGAACGTAAATTTCATCAACATCAGGAAGCTGTTCAATTATTTCTAAACCTATCACACCTTGTGCAGATATAATTTGTGGATCATCAAACGCATGAATAATTGTTGCACCGGTTGTTTTAGCAATTTCTTGTGCCTTTATCCATGACTCGTCATAATTCTTTCCATCTAAAATTACAGTTGCTCCATATCCTTTTGTAGCAGCAACTTTTGCTGGGGATGCATTTTTTGGCATAACTATGGTACAGTTAATCTTCTCTAACGCTGATGCAAACGCAACTCCTTGTGCATGATTACCAGCAGAAGCAGCTACAACACCATTTTTTCTTTCTTCTTCAGATAATGTTTTAATTTTATAATATGCTCCACGCAGTTTAAATGAACCAGTTTTTTGTTCAAACTCATTTTTCAAGTAAACAATTGAACCAGTAAGCTGAGTAAATGTATCTGAAAATGTAAGAGATGTTTTTCTGATTACATCATCTTGTGTTTCTCGTGCATTTACAATGTCATCATATGTAATACCCATGTAATTCCCATTTTTTTGATTTTATTGGTTATTTGTAGCTATAGCATGCATTCCAAATTAATAGATTTGATAGGTTCAAAAATAACTAAGATCTTGCTATATTATGAATGAGATTCTCTCTAAGGCTATAATTATGTTAAAGGCTGAGTTTATGAAAAGAAATGAAGGTAGTAGCCACATTCATGAGGTTATACCAACTTTACCGGAGTCACTTTCTATTGATGAACAGCAATTGTACATGCTTCACAAGTTTGCTGAAAACAATTCAATTTACTCTAACTCTTACGAAATGAACATACTAGATACTGTTTGTAAAGTCTATCAGGGAGACGTGAATAATTATTGGCTTGACAGCATAAAACATGACACAAGCTATGCGCCATTTTATCCCATATGGATACTCTCAGCTTATGCACTGGCTATAGAATCAAAAAATATTGGTGGCAGACAAATAATTGACATAGGTTCAGGCGATGGTAGAATTGCATACTGTGCCAAGGTAGTGGGTCTGGAATCATATGGAATTGAAATTGATGAAAATCTTGTAAAATTAGAAAATAAAATCTCATCAAGCACTGGGGTGGATTTTCACTCTATGATAGCAGATGCTACACGATTTGATTACGCGTCACTTCAACTGTCACACCCAATATTCTTCATATCTGGACTTCCGGAGGTTGGTGAAATGTTGGCAAATAGTGTAATTTCCAAGATTATTGCCATGCCAAATTTGAAAATGGCCCCTGTCTTTGTGTTAACTGGTAGCCATGTAATGAGAAAAGATTCCAGAGATAAATCAAAGTGGGGTTGGGGGCAACTGATAGATCACTACAACCTTGAAGTTGTCAAGACAGTTACACTACCAACATATTGGACACTTGATCAACAGATTGACACACCATTCATTTTTACTAGATCTATCACTTAGCATAATCAGGAAATAGCTTCCAGAACCTGATCAATCAAAGCAGTGATTTTTTCTTTTGTATCGCTTGAAACTTTTTCAGGATCAAACAAGCTAGTTTTTTGTCCATTCTCAATCCTTTCAATATCTATATTGCATACACATCCTTCTTCGCCTGTGACAAGTCTTGCCTCATCAATAAGCACAGGCTCCATTTGATATGTTTCAAGAAGCAAGTTATCCAATGCCTTTAAGAGACTTTCTTTACGTTGGCTAATTTTTTGCAAATCACCATCAGTTTGTAATTCAATTTCATTCATAATTTTTTCTCTGATTTTATCATCCCTATAGAAAATTTCAAAAAGATTCTGCGTGTCTAAATCCTTGTATCCTTCAGCCCTTAATTTTTCAAGTATAACATGATCGCTTTTTTGAGTAAGTTCATCTTCCTGTTTTTTTGTCATATCCATAAAATCTGATAATTCTTTTTGCTTTTTCAAGACTTCATACTTTGGCTGATAAAATAACACAACATGATATTGTATTGAAAGATGTAATGAAATTTTGCAGTCGTCAATGTTAATGTTCAATTTGATAAAATTTCTTCGAATACCCTCATCGTTAGTGCATGAAATTCCTTCTAGCGTCCAAGCCTGCAATCCGTTAGCAAATTCCGTGTAAATTTGTTGAATCTTCTCTACATCGATAGTTTCCTGTTTTTTTACAGTGCCGTCTTGCAGCATAACATCTATCAAATGTTTTTTTGCAATTCCCTTGATTTTTTCATGAAAAATGCTTTGAATCTTACTATTTTTTTCGTTAAGTTTAGTCAAAAATTCATCGTCTGTTTTGCTACCTAATCTCATGTTTTATCGTGAATCTTATTACATAAAATCTATTCAAACAGTAAACTTTTCAGGACATTCAACATGTTCATAATGATGCTCCGAAAATTCATTTTCAATAAGATACATTACAAGTTTATGTAATTCCATTGGGTGTATGTCTTTTTTACATTTTAGACATTTCTTTTTTTGTCGCTGCATCATTTTTTTTCAAAAACATATGATCGCTATAAGGATCAGCGATCAACACTAATTGATAAGAACTAACTGGATGTTTACCTTACAAATTTTACGTGCATACCAAAGAACAAATATGCCAATATATCATAAAATGTATGAATTACTTCAAACCAAAAGGACCGTTTGATATGTATAATCTTACAACTGATTTTTCTGCATTAGCACCGGATTCAATTCGTTATCCACCAAATACAGATATTCCAAAAGGTTTGATAAATACACCAAAACTAAAAGAAAAGATATCTACAGATAATGCTGCGTTAACTCCTAAACTCGAAAATTTTGTACAAATGTATCAACAGATGGCAGCAAATCTTCTGAACATGTCACTGAATAAATTAATTCCACCTGGACATCCATTATACTCAAAAGAAAATTCAATAATATTACTAAAAGAAGAAAAAGAAAAAATTCTTAAGGAAAATTTAGAATTAAAAAAGAAATTAGAAAATATGAAATAATAATATAAATTATAAAAAATCCTACGCAGGGGTAAATCCTATGTAACCGCCTGACTGTATGTTTTTTTCAGCAGTAAAAATTGGTTCAAACAACGAAATCATGTAATCATCAGGATCAAGTATAATTGCATTTATTCCAGCTTCACGTTTCTGGATGTCTCTATGTATTGTAACATTTTTTGATTTTAACTCTTCAACAGCAGAAGCAACATCTCCTACCAAAAGGCCAATCAAAATACCGTTATCCATTGAAGTGCCCAAATGTGGTGATGATTCATCTGCAGGATGAAGACTAAGTAATGCACCGCCTTGTCCAAGATCAATCCAGTTTTCTCTTTTATTCTTTATCGGCATGCCTAAAATTTTATTATAAAACTCAACAGATTTGTTCAGATCTTTTACCGCCAATATAACATTACCAACTTTTTTAACATTCATGAATCTTCTAACAACCTCTACTGTAAATTCTTTATTATTGTACCTCTACCATTGTCTCCGTTCTCACTACACCACCTATTTTTTGAATTTGAGTGGTAATATCTTTAATTTGAGCCAAGCTTTCAACTTGAATCACCGCTACCGCATCAAACTGCCCACTAACTGGAAAAGATTCGTATACTAAATTTACTTGTTTCAATCTTGCCGCAATGAGTTTTTTAGGTGATTTTACTAATACAATTGCTTTTACCATCCAAGATCAACCTCCATTTCCATCAAGGTTTCAGTTGAAACTATATCACCAATCTTTTTAAAATTCATAACAGTTTCATTAATATCATCAATAGAACCATGCATAAGAACACAAACATCTGCTCTGCCAGTTACTGGTAATACCTCTTTTGCAATCTTACGTTTTTTTAAAAGCAATTCTGTCACATTATCAATCGTACCAGGTTTAATTGTAATCAAACATAATGCTCGCATACATCATTATCACATATTAAAACGAATAAAGATTTAGATTATTCAGAAGCGTCCTGAGAGCGTGCTTCTTCTAAATATGCCCTACGTTCTTCCAACTCCTTTTCCTTATCTATTTCCAAATCATCCTCTATCAATATAATACCTGGATCATCCAACTCATTATTTGACTTTTTTGTTCTTTTTCTAGTTGATTTTTTTGTAGACTTCTTAGATTTTGCTCCTGAAGTTTTATCCTCCTTACCTTTCATAAGAAATTCAGAAAACAGTATGATATCTTCTATTAAAATATTATGATTGCCTATCCCATTAGATAATAGTGCCAGGGGCGAGACTTGAACGCGCGACAGCTCGGTCTTCAGCCGAGTGCTCTCCCAGGCTGAGCTACCCTGGCACAACGGCAATTGCAATTGTTACGAATTTAAGCCTGTCTTTTTAAAACACTTGGAGCATAATAAAATGATTGAAAATTTTTTTAAAAAAGTTTTAGAATTGAAAAATGTTCCAAGACAGGGCTGGAAAGAAAAACTCGAAATTGATAATTTAGAATCCGTTGCAGATCATAGCTATTCAACTACAGTTATGTCAATGATTTTATCAGACATGGAAGGATTAAACACTGAAAAAATTGTCAGGATGGCATTACTACATGATTTAGCTGAATCAATTACTGGTGACATAACTCCGGATAGTATAAGAAAAAATGAGAAAATAAACAAAGAAAACATCGCAATGAAACAAATTTTGAAAAATCTTCCAAATAAAATTGCTGAGATGTATTTTGAGATATGGAATGAATATCAAAAAAATTTTACAGAAGAAGCCATTTTGCTACATAGTATTGATAAATTGGAAATGGCATTTCAAGCAAAATTTTATCAGGATAGAGGGATTTCCAAAGAAAAACTACAAACCTTCTTCAATACTGCAAATAAAGAAATTAAAAACGAAAATTTACGTAAAATTCTTTCAAACTTTATGGAATGATATTTATCATATAATACATAATTTCTCATAATGGGATTTTTTAACTTTATTGGAAAAAAGAACGGTGAACCAAAAAAGAAAACTGCTGATATTAAAAAACAAGTAATGCAAGTTTTCAATCCAAAAACAGCCGCTGCTGATTACTATGCAGAACCTAAGAAAAAAAAGAGTAATCGCCATCCTAAAAAAAAATCAAATAATAGAAAGCAATCTTAAGATGATATATCATGCAATATTTTATGGCACTAAAAATTGGTCAAAAACGCGTCAGTGATGCAAGAGAATACCTAAACAAGATTACAAATGGTAAGGCAATGCCTGCATTAGCACTAAAAGACAACAAAACAAATGTATGGGAACCAGTTGGGGAGGAAAATTTGTATGCTGTTGTAAATGGTGTATCTGGATTTGTCGTAACTGATGATGGTGGGTACATTCTTGTCTTATGTGATAAAAATGGAATTGCTAAGACTATTGTGCAAGGATTATCAGACGAGGAAAAAATCAATATCATAAACTTGCTAAAATCAGATAATATTGAAGAGTATGATGGCGAGGTTAGCCTCCCAGTATAGCAATTAATCAAATTATATTGTCGTAACATTTTACTTACCAATAATTTAGGTGAACATATGAAGAAATTTTCATCCGAAATTGAGATGCGAGGACACCTCATAGATTCTCTGATCTTGACAAAAGTTTTTGATGGAATTATGGATTATGGTGGTTCATTCGAAGTTTTAGACATACAAGTAGGTAAAAAGAAGAATGATGAAAGTTATGCGAAGCTGCTTGTAACTGGAAATAATGCAAAAAATCTAGATACAATCTTAAATTATGTTTATCGTCAGGGTGCAACATCCAAGGCTCAAAAAAATGTCACATTGAAAGTTGCAATGAAAAATATGGTTATGCCTGATAATTTTTACAGTACAACAAATAACCCAACACAAATTTTTCTTGCTAATAGATGGATTGATGTAGAAAACATGATGATGGATAAATGTATTTTAGTAAAAGGAAAAAAAGCGATATGTATTCCTATACGCCAAGTAAAAAAAGGAGATAAAATCGTTGTAGGGGAAAAAGGTGTAAAAATAATTCCTCCAGAAAGACCAAGGGAAGGAATGAATGTGTTTGAATTCATGGGAAGCGGAAGTTCTAGTGAGAGACCTACACAACATATAGCTAAAAAAGTTGCGGAAGATATACGACGTACCAAAAAAAATGGTGGAAAAATTGTTCTAGTTGGTGGTCCTGCAATTATTCATACAGGTGCATCTGAATCAGTTTCAACACTTATTCGTCATGGATGTATTGATGCAGTTTTAGCTGGAAATGCACTTGCGGTTCACGATATTGAATATGCTACACTAGGAACATCTCTGGGAATGAATATTCGTGACGGAACCCTTGCTGTAAGAGGTCATAGAAATCATATGGAAGCTATTAATGCAGTCTTTAAGGCCGGCTCCATAGAAAAAATGGTAAAATCAAAAAAACTCACAAGAGGGATAATGTATGAATGCGTAAAAAAGAAAATACCTTTTGTTTTAGCTGGATCCTTACGTGATGATGGTCCTTTACCTGATGTGATTATAGATGTTGCACTAGCTCAGAAAAAATACAAGGAAATTCTCAAAGGTGCGTCATTGGTCATAATGGTGGCCACCATGTTACATTCAATTGCAACAGGAAACATGCTTCCTGCTAATGTCAAAGTAATAGTTGTTGACATAAATCAGTCAACTGTAACAAAATTAATGGATCGTGGTACTTGGCAAGCATTAGGGATTGTATCTGATGCTGGTGCCTTTTTGCCAATGGTTGCTAAAGAATTGTAGATTAAATAAAAATTAGGGTACCATAAATAGACTTTCAGAATTATAGAAAAAGGACACTAGGAAAATACCACCTAAAACCCCAGCAACAACACCTGATGCTAAATACAAAAAAACCATATTCATATCTAAATCAGCCTCATTTGCCTAATAACTGTAAAGTAAAAAATTCCTAGTAATAACTATCAATTAATGAATCCACAAAATCTTATATCTTAGCCACTTCAAGCCAGCTAATAATGACAGTAAAAACAGCTGAAGTAGATGGTAATAAAATACGTTATTTCGAGAAAGGAACATCAAAGGAAACACTTCTTTTGCTTCATGGTTTAGGTGCTTCTGCGGAAAGATGGGAGGATGTAATACCGCTTTTTGCTAAAAAATTCAGAGTTGTTGTTCCAGACCTTATTGGCTTTGGATATAGTGACAAACCAATGGTTGATTATACAACTAGCTACTTTGCAGAATTTGTATCTAAATTTGTGAGTAAAATTGGAATTAAAGAGACGAATATTATAGGCTCCTCACTAGGGGGTCAAATTGCTGCCGAATCCATCATAAATCATAATCTAAATGTGAGAAAACTTGTCCTTGTTTCACCATCTGGTGTTATGAAACATTCAACACCTGCCTTAAATGCATACATCTCAGCTGCATTATACCCAAATACTGATTCTGCTTTGAATGCATTCCAGGCTATGTCTGGCAGGAAAAAGATAGATGAAAAGATTATCTCTGGATTCGTAGAAAGAATGCAATTACCAAATGCAAAAATGGCTTTCATGTCAACCCTTTTAGGATTAAGTAATTCC
>Ga0310345_10005985_pt1 | contig 10689 bp, 10 predicted proteins | sample HC15DNA20500_MG_FD_204667 | JGI IMG/M metagenome (GOLD analysis project Ga0310345, IMG submission 204667) | Marine microbial communities from station ALOHA, North Pacific Subtropical Gyre - HC15-DNA-20-500_MG | ecosystem: Environmental > Aquatic > Marine > Oceanic | place: Pacific Ocean: North... | reverse complement strand
CCGACGATCAGCGCGCGCTGCGGCAGGGTTTCCATCAAGAACAGGTCGTCCGAGATCATCCCCAGTTCCTGACCCGCGATGCCCGGCCAGACGGGCCGGCCGCCGGCGGCGATCAGGATGTGCTTGGCGCTCAGCCGCGTGCCATCGGCCAGTTCCACCTCGTGATGGCCGGCCAGCCGGGCGCGCTGGTGGTGGATCGTCACCCCGGCCTTTTCGGCGTTGGTGGTATAGGCGCGCTCCAACCGGTCCAGTTCCGCATCCAGTTTCTCGCGGAAGATCTGCCAGTCAAAGCGACCGGACTCGGCATCGCTCCAGCCATAGCCGCGCATTTCCTCGGCCATCAAGCCGGCCTGACTGGCAAAGATCATCAGCTTCTTGGGCACGCAGCCGCGAATGACGCAGGTGCCGCCCATGCGGCTTTCCTCGGCCAGTCCGACCCTGGCGCCATGTTCACCCGCCGCGATGCGCGCCGCGCGCACCCCGCCCGAGCCGCCGCCGATGACGAAGAGATCGTAATCGAAACCCATCAGAACTGCTCTCCCTCGCCGGCCAGGAAATCGGCATCCATGCCCGCGTCGCGGTTCAGTTCCACGACGCTGCCATCAGCCTTGCCAATGATGGCCAGATCGCACATGCCGAGGAACAATCCATGTTCGACCACGCCCGGAATGGCCGACAGCGCATGGGCCAGCGCGACCGGCTCGGGGATCGCATCCAGATGCAGATCCAGGATCCAGTTGCCCTCGTCGGTCAGCCAGGGATCGCTGCCCCGCAGCCGGTGCATGACGTCGTGTCCGCCAAGGCCCAGATCGTCCAGCGCCCGGCGGATCAGCTTGCGCGTCGTCTCGAAGCCGAATTGCAGCACCTCGACCGGCAGGGGGAACTTGCCCAGCTGATCGACGATCTTGCCGGGATCGGCGATCACCACCATGCGGTCACTGGCGGCGGCCACCACCTTTTCGCGCAGATGCGCGCCGCCGCCGCCCTTGACGAGATGCAGATCGGGATCGACCTCGTCGGCACCGTCGATGGTCATGTCGAGCCAGCCGAGCTGATCGAGGCTTTCGATGCCTATGCCGTTGCGCAGGGCCAGATCGGCGGTCGTCTTCGAAGTCGCCGCACAGCGCAGCTTCAGACCCTCGGCCTGCACGCGGGCGCCCAGCAATTCGACCATGATGCTGGCGGTCGAGCCGGTGCCGAGACCCAGCTTCATGCCGTCCTCGACCAGGGCCACCGCGGCGCGGGCGGCGGCCAGCTTGGCCGGATCGGGTTCTTGCGGCATGAGCGGATCTCCTTCGAAGGCTGTTCCGGCGCTGTATAGACCAAGGCAGGCGCAAGGGCGAGAGGCGCCTTCGATCCCCGCTCGGGCATGCCGCGCGCCCGACGAGGGGGCGGACCGGGGCCCAGCCCCGGCCCGGTCGCTGCCGCTGGGCCTTGAAGCCGCGCGGGACGCGCGGGACGCGACCTCAATCCCCCGCGGACCCGCCCGACGCCGCGCCCGCCTCCGGCAGGATCACGGTGAAGCGGCTTCCCTGGCCTTTCGTGCTTTCGATCCGGAAGCGGCCGCGATGACGGTTCACGATATGCTTGACGATGGCGAGGCCGAGGCCCGTCCCCCCCTGCGCCCGCGAACGGTGGGTATCGACGCGATAGAACCGCTCGGTCAGGCGCGGAAGATGGATCTCGTCGATCCCCTCGCCGCGATCCTCGATCGCGACCGCCCAGCCGGGACCGCGCAGCATCGGCTCGTGCGGGATGCGGCGCAGATGCAGGCCGAGATACCCCCCCTCGCCGCCATATTTCAGCGCATTCTCGACCAGGTTCTGAAACACCTGCACAAGCTGATCGGCATCCCCCGCAAGCCGCTGGCTGCCGTCGAGTCCCGTGGCCTCGACCCGCACATCCAGGGCCTCGGCGGCCGGGCCCATCGTCGCCAGCACCCCGCGCAGCAGCAGCGGCAGATCGACCAGGGTCTGCGGACGGCGGCGCTCCTCGGCCTGGACCCGGCTCAGCGACAACAGATCGCCGACCAGCCGGTTCATCCGTCCCGCCTCGCGTTCCATGATGTCCAGAAACCGCGCGCGCGCCTTGTCGTCGTTGCGCGCCGGGCCGCGCAGGGTCTCGATGAACCCGGTCATCGCGGTCAGCGGCGTTTTCAACTCGTGGCTGACATTGGCGACGAAATCGCGGCGCAGTTGTTCCCCCTCTTCGGCGGCCGAGCGGTCGAGGATGGCGACGACGGCGCCCGCACCCAGCGAGGGGGCAAGTCGCGAAACGGTGATCTCGGCGGCGACATCGCGGCGGTCGGCGGCAATCTGGGCGCGCAGGACCGCCCCTCCCTCGGGCGGGGTCGGCAGCACGGGATCGGGCGGCGGCGCGGGGTGGCGGTCCGGTGACAGCACCCGGTCCAGCGCCTGAAGCACGGCCGGATGGCGGATGACGGTGACGAAGGGACGGTCCAGCAGATTCGGGCCGAACAGCGCTTCGGCGGCGGGATTGGCGCCGATCATGCGGGCCTGCGCATCGACGATCAGCACCGGCAGCGGAATGCCGTCCATGATCCCGGCCACGCGCCTGCACGCCTCGCGCGTCATCGCAGCTTCAGTCCAGCCGCCGCAGACCGGCGCGGAAGCGCGCCGCATTGGCGCGATAACGGGCCGCAGAGCGCAGCAGGTCCGCCTGCGCCGCCTCGTCCAGCATCCGCACCACCCGGCCCGGCGCGCCCATGACCAGCGCGCCCGCCGGGATCTGCTTTCCCTCGCCGATCAGCGCCCCCGCGCCGATCAGCGCCCCCGCCCCGATCACCGCGCCGTTCAGGATGGTCGCGCCCATCCCGACCAGCGCGCCCGCGCCGATGGTGCAGCCATGCAGGATCGCGCGGTGGCCGATGGTGCAATTTGGCCCGACGACCAGCGGATGACCCGGATCGGTGTGACAGACGCAGAGATCCTGAAGGTTCGATCCGCGACCCAGCCGGATTTCCTCGTTGTCGCCGCGCAGAACCGCGCCCCACCAGACCGATGCACCCGGTTCCAGCATCACCCGCCCGATCAACTGCGCGTCGGGGGCGGCCCAGGCGTCGCCGTCCAGTCGCGGTGCGATTCCGTCCAGTTCCCAGATCATGCGCCCTACCCCTCCATCAGCCGCTTCACGAAGGCCCCAAGGCCGCCCTGCCGATCCCGGCGCAGACGCTCGGCGGTCAGGATCGCGCGCAGATGTGCCTCGGTCCGGTCAAGATCGTCATTGACCAGAACATAGTCATATTCGGCCCAATGGCTGATCTCGGCCCGGCTCTTGGCCATGCGGCCGGCGATCACCGCCTCGCTGTCCTGACCGCGCGCGCGCAACCTCCGTTCCAGTTCCGGCAACGAGGGCGGCAGCACGAAGATCGACACGACATGCCCGCCCAGGGCCGAGGCGCGGATCTGCTGGCCGCCCTGCCAGTCCACGTCGAACAGCGTGTCGCGGCCCTCGTTCATCGCCGCCTCGACCGGCGCGCGGGGCGAGCCGTAGAAATTGCCGAAAACCTCGGCATGTTCCAGCATCTGCCCGCGGCTGACCAGGGCTTGGAAATCCCGTGGCGTGATGAAATGATAATGCTGACCATCGATCTCGCCGGGCCGGGGCGCACGGGTCGTGGCCGAGACCGAAAAGCGCAGGGCCGGATCCCATTCCATCAGCCGTCGCGCCAACGTCGATTTGCCCGCGCCCGAGGGAGAGGACAGGATGATCAGCAAACCCGTTCGATCCATCGGCACCCTTTCCCGGTGGCATCCCTGTGTCGCCGCCGGGGATGAACCAGCCCGCCTTCGTGGTCAAGTCCCGGCCCCGTCGCGGCGCGGAAAGTCTTAACCATTCGTTAGGAATCGACTCGGCAAGCGTGCTGCGATTGACATAGGATCACAGCGGGACCGATTGTTTTCCGGTCCCTGTGCAAGGTGACATGTGAGGGTTTTCCGTTGGCAGACGAAAAGGGCAACAGCGATCGTGACGGGCCCGATCCGGCATCCGGTTCGGCCCAGTTGCTGCGGCTGGCCGATTACGACCGGGTGCAGCCCGGACACATCATCGCCGAGATGCGCGATTACTGGCACGGCCTGCGGCGCGGCCGCGCCATCCCCGCACGCAGCGATGTCGAGCCGCGCGGGATCAGCCGCGCCCTGGACTACGCCTTCATTCTTGAACGGATCGCGCCCGGGGCCGCGCGGATGCGCCTTGCCGGCCGCCACCTGATCGACCTGATGGGAATGGAGGTGCGCGGGATGCCGATCTGCGCCTTCCTGCAATCCAGTTCCCGGGGACGCCTGTCGGATGTGCTGGAATCGGTCTTCAAGGCGCCGCAGATCGCCGAACTGACGCTGCATTCCAGGGGTGAATATGCCCGGCCCGAACTGAACGCGAGGATGCTGCTGCTGCCGCTGAGATCCGATCTCGGCGATGTGACCCGGGCCCTGGGGTGCCTGATCTCGGATGGCGAGACCGGTGTGGCGCCGCGCCGTTTCGATCTGGTCGCGGACAGGGTGCTGCCGATCATCGAGGGGGGCACGACCGTCGCGCCATCGCCTTCGGGCTTTTCCGAGCCGCCATCGCGCTTTGATGGCATGGATACGCCAAAACGGCGGCGGGGCGATGCGAAGGGCGCCCCTGCCGCGCCCCTGCCCGATCCAGGCCGCACAGCGACACCCGAGGAACGGCGGGCCGGCTTTCGGGTCGTGACCGACTAGTGCACGCACCCATCCATGACGAACGCGGTTTTCTTTCTGTGAAAGAGGAAAGCAGCCGGTCCCAGCGTTGCGACGAACTGACAGAGTTCTAAAGGTCGACGACCAGGCCGCTCTTGCCGTCCTCGACCGCGACGCCCGCCGAGGACGCGACCGGATCGAACGGTTCTTGTCGAAACGCAAGCATTGCCGGGCCATCGCGACCGGATTCGAGAAACACGATGACAATTTCCTTGCCCTCGTCAAACGCACCGCAACACGCATCTGGTTTCGCGTTCATGAGCCGGTGACCCGGGCCTGCGCCGCACGGCTTGCAACAGGACCGCATCGCCCCTAACAGAACGGGAACAGTCATTTGCCCCCGGAGGGAAAGCCATGGATATCGAAGCCCGCCGCGAAGCCGACCCGCAGCACTGGAAACTGGCCAGCGCGATCCGCGTCCTGGCGATGGACGCGGTCGAGGCCGCCAGTTCCGGCCACCCCGGAATGCCGATGGGCATGGCGGATATCGCGACAGTGCTGTTTCGCAAGCACCTGACATTCGACGCCTCGGATCCGCACTGGTTCGACCGCGATCGTTTCGTGCTGTCGGCCGGCCATGGTTCGATGCTGCTCTACGCGATGCTGCACCTGACCGGCTATGCCGACATGACGATGGATCAGATCCGCAATTTCCGCCAGCTGGGCTCGATCACCGCGGGTCATCCCGAATACGGCCACGCAACCGGGATCGAGACGACGACCGGCCCGCTGGGCCAGGGCCTGGCCACCGCCGTCGGCATGGCCATGGCCGAAGAGGCGATGCGCGCGGAATTCGGCGCCGAATTATGCGATCACCGCACCTGGGTCATCGCCGGCGACGGCTGCCTGATGGAAGGGATCAGCCAGGAGGCGGTGGCGCTTGCCGGCGCGCAGAGGCTGGGTCGGCTGGTCGTGCTGTGGGACAACAACGACATCACCATCGACGGCCGGGTCAGCCTGTCCGACAGAACCGATCAACGTGCCCGGTTCGAGGCTTCGGGCTGGCGCGTGCTGTCCTGCGATGGACACGATGTCGCCGATATCGAACGCGCCCTGTCCAAGGCCGCCACGGATGACGGCCGACCGGTCCTGGTCGATTGCAAGACCATCATCGGCTTTGGCGCGCCCAACAAGTCCGACAGCGCCAAGGCCCATGGCTCGCCCCTCGGCGCCGAGGAAATCGAGGCCGTCCGCCGCGCCCTTGGCTGGACCGCGCCGGCCTTCGAGATCCCCGACGACATCCTGTCCGACTGGCGCGAGATCGGCGCGCGGGGCGGCAAGGCGCGCAAGGCCTGGGAAGACCGCGTCGAAGCCCTCGCATCCGACAACCGCGAGGAATTCCGCCGCCGGACCGGGAACGGCGCCAATCCGCACCTGGTGCCGACCATCGTGGCGCTGAAGACGCAGGCGGCCGAAAGCAAGCCCAAGATTGCCACCCGCAAGGCCAGCGAGAACGTGCTCGAGGTGCTGAACCCGCACATGCCCGAGAATTTCGGCGGCTCGGCCGACCTGACCGGCTCGAACAACACCCGCACCCCCGATCTGGGCATCTTCGGACCCGAAGACCGGATGGGCCGCTATATCCACTACGGCATCCGCGAGCACGGCATGGCGGCGGCGATGAACGGGATCTGGCTGCATGGTGGCTTTCGCCCCTATGGCGGCACCTTCCTGACCTTCACCGATTACGCCCGCGGCGCGATCCGCCTGTCGGCGCTGATGGGCCTGCCCGTCATCTATGTCATGACCCATGACAGCATCGGCCTGGGCGAGGACGGGCCGACCCACCAGCCGGTCGAACATCTGGCCATCGCGCGCGCGACGCCGAACATCCTGACCCTGCGACCCTGCGATCAGGTCGAGACCGCGGAGGCCTGGGAACTGGCCCTGACGCAGACCGCCCGCCCCACGATCATGGCGCTGTCGCGGCAGGGACTTCAGGCCCTGCGCACCAGCCATCAGGACGAGAACCTGTCGGCCAGGGGGGCCTATGTGCTGCGCGAGGCCTCGGGCGGGAAACCCGCGGTGGTGCTGATGGCATCGGGCTCCGAGGTCGAGATCGCGGCGACCGCCCGCGACACGCTGGAGGCCGAGGGCACACCCGCCCGCGTCGTCTCGGTTCCCTCGATGGAATTGTTCCGCGATCAACCCTCCGCCTATCGCGAAGAGGTTCTGCCGGCCGGCACCGTGCGCGTCGCGATCGAGGCCGCGGTGCGCCAGCCCTGGGACTGGCTGCTGCTGGGCGAACGTGGCCGCGAGGAGAAATCAGATTTCGTCGGCATGACGGGCTTTGGCGCCTCGGGGCCCGCACCCGCGCTCTACAAGGAATTCGGGATCACCGCCGACAATGTCGTGGCCAGGGTGAAGGCGATGCTGTGAGGCGACATTTCGCCTTCGGCGAGGGTATTTGGACAACAGAGAAGCCGCCGCTTCTTCGTTGCTCAAATACCCATGACGCCCACAGCTGATGCGAGTCCTGGCGCGGGCCTTCGCGCTGATGGCGCGCGAACGTGACGGCCCTCGCCAGCCGCGGCCCGCACAGACGGCGGGAATCGTCTTTCTTCTGGCCGCGATCATCGGTTTCACGCTGATGGACGCGACCGCCAAGCATCTGACCCGAACCTATCCTCCGGCACAGATCGTCTGGGCACGATTTCTGGGAAATCTTCTGATCTTTCTGGCGATCTTTCGCGGACGGGTCTTCGTTTTGATGCGGTCGCGCCAGCCGGGCCTGCAACTGGCGCGCGCGGGGATGCAGCTTGCCTCGGTCGGGTTGTTCTTCACCGCGCTGCAATTCATCGGGCTGGCCGAGGCGACGGCGATCATGGATCTGAACCCGGTCCTGATCACGCTGGGTGCGGCGCTGTTTCTGGGCGAGGCGATCGGGCCGCGCCGGATCGCCGGCATCGCTGCGGCGCTGATCGGGGCGCTGATCATCATCCGGCCGGGCCTTGGCGTGTTCCAGCCCGCGGCCCTGCTGCCGCTGGCCGGTGCCTTCACCTATGCGGCGGGGGCGCTGCTGACAAGGATCGTCCGGGCGGATTCGGTGGCGACCTCGGTGCTGTGGTCGGCGGTTCTGGGCACGGTGGCGACCTCGGCGCTGGTGCCGTTCTTCTGGCTTCCGGTCGCGGCGGGCGATCTGTCGGCCTTCGCGGCGCTGGCGCTGTTCGGCACCGCCAGCCAGTATTTCCTGGTGCGTGCCTTCACCGTTGCCGAGGCCGGCGTTCTGGCTCCGTTCGGCTATACCGGTCTTGTCTGGGCGGGATTCTGGGGCTGGCTGTTCTTCGGACAATTGCCGGATCGCTGGACCGTCGCGGGCGCTGCGCTTATCGTCGGCGCGGGCCTCTACGTCTGGTCGCGCGAGGCCGGTGCCGCCCGGAAGGACCGATGAGCGACGACGACAGGACATCCTTCACCGACCGCCTGGCGAACGCCGCCTTTCTGGCGGTGATGGCGGCGGCGCGGCTGCTGCCCTATGATCGCAGGATACCGGTGATGGGCTGGGTGTTCGCCCATCTTCTGGCCCCGGTCGCGGGCTGGCGGCGGCGGATTCGCGACAATCTGGCGCTGGCCAGGCCCGATCTGGATCACGAGGCGGTCGAAATCCTGGTCCGGGCCGTGCCGGAGAACACCGGCCGGTCGCTGGCCGAGATCTATTCCGGCGACGCCTTCACTGCCCGGATACGCGCCTCGGATCCGCTGGAGGGTCCGGGCCTGCCGGCGCTGGAGACGGCGTTCGAGACCGGGCGACCGGTCATCATCGCCTGCGCGCATTTCGGCAATTACGACGCCATGCGCGCCGCCCTCGCCGGTCGCGGCTGGCCGGTCGGCGCGCTTTATCGCCCGATGAACAACGATGCGTTCAACCGTCACTATGTGCCCACCATCAGCGCCATCGCCGAACCGCTGTTTCCGCGCGGGCGTGGCGGGCTGGCCGCGATGCTGCGCTTTCTCAAGGGCGGCGGCTGGCTGGCCCTGGGCTTTGACCAACATGACCGGCACGCGCCGGAACTGCGCTTCTTCGACCTGCCGGCCAGGACCGTGCTGACCCCGGCCGAGTTGGCGATCCGCTATGACGCGCTGATCCTGCCGGTCCACGGTATCCGGCAGCCCGATGGTCTGTCCTTCCGTGTCCATGTTGGCGAACCGCTGGAAAAGGCCGCTCCGGACCGGATGATGCAGGCCCTGAATGACGATCTGGAAATGCTGGTCCGCCGGCATATGGATCAATGGTTCTGGGTGCACCGGCGCTGGAAATGAAGCCCCTGCGACAGCGCACAGCCGATGTGCGCGAACCGGCATTGCCTGCCGCGCAGGCCGACCATATCTGCCGGCAGAAGCGCGCGGCATGACGGTCGCGAGAAAGGATTATCCATGAAAAAGATCGGTTTCCTGTCCTTCGGGCATTGGGCGCCCGAGCCCGGCTCGCAGGTGCGTTCGGCCAGCGATGTCCTGCTGCAATCCATCGATCTGGCCGTCGAGGCGGAAAAACTGGGCCTCGACGGGGCCTATTTTCGCGTCCACCATTATGCGCGGCAACTGGCCTCGCCCTTTCCGCTGCTGGCTGCGATCGGTGCGCGGACATCGACGATCGAGATCGGCACCGGCGTGATCGACATGCGCTATGAAAACCCGCTTTATATGGTCGAGGATGCCGGCTCGGCGGATCTGATCGCGGGCGGGCGGCTGCAACTGGGGATCAGCCGCGGCTCGCCCGAACAGGTGATCGAGGGCTGGCGGCATTTCGGCTATCAGCCCGCCGAGGGGGAAACCGACCAGGACATGGCCCGCCGCCATACCGAGGTCTTCCTGCAACAGCTGGAAGGCAAGGGCTTTGCGCGCCCCAATCCGCGCCCGATGTTTCCCAATCCACCCGGGCTGCTGCGCCTGGAACCCCATTCCGAGGGGTTGCGGGACAGGATCTGGTGGGGATCGGCCTCGGATGCGACGGCGGTCTGGGCCGCGCGGATGGGAATGAACCTGCAAAGCTCGACCCTGAAGGTCGATGAAGGGGGCGAGCCGTTCCACGTCCAGCAGGCCCGCCAGATCCGCGCCTATCGCGCGGCATGGATCGAGGCCGGACACGCGCGCGACCCGCGCGTTTCGGTCAGCCGCTCGATCTTTGCCTTGGTCAGCGACATGGACCGGCGCTATTTCGGACGCGGCGGCAAGGACAGCGACCAGATCGGCAATATCGACAATTTCCGCGCGGTCTTCGGCCGCTCCTATGCGGATGAACCGGATCGGCTGGTCGAGGCGCTGCGCCAGGACGAAGCCATCGCCGAGGCCGATACGCTGTTGCTGACGGTGCCGAACATGCTGGGCGTCGAATACAACGTCCATGTCCTCGACGCGATTCTGAAACACGTGGCCCCTGCCCTCGGCTGGCGGTGATCACGTGCCCGGCGCGCCAGCGCGCGCCGGGTTGTCGCTGCGGGCGCCGGGATTCGGCGTCCAAGCCGCGCACCCGGCGGTGGTGCCGACGCCGACCCCTAGTCGTGGCGGATCACCATGGTCCGGGTCGCGGCAAATTCGTAGAGCGCATCGAACCCCTTTTCGCGGCCATGGCCTGATTTCTTCATGCCGCCGAACGGCAACTCGATCCCGCCGCCCGCGCCATAGGCGTTCACGAAGACCTGCCCGACCATGATCTGCCGGGCGACTCGGATGGCGCGGCTGCCATCGCGCGACCACACCCCGGCGACAAGGCCGTAATCGGTATCGTTGGCAAGGGCGATTGCATCGGCTTCGTCGGAAAAGGTCATCAACGACAGGATCGGGCCAAACACCTCCTGCTGCGCCAGCGGGTGATCGCGCGGCACCGGGCCGTAGGCGCGGGGGGCGACGAAATTGCCGTCCCGCGCGGCCTGCGGATCGATCCGGCCCTCGGCGATCAGCGGGATGCCATCGGCATCGGCGCGATCGCAAAAGCGGCGGACCCGCTGCA
>Ga0310345_10005984_pt1 | contig 10693 bp, 7 predicted proteins | sample HC15DNA20500_MG_FD_204667 | JGI IMG/M metagenome (GOLD analysis project Ga0310345, IMG submission 204667) | Marine microbial communities from station ALOHA, North Pacific Subtropical Gyre - HC15-DNA-20-500_MG | ecosystem: Environmental > Aquatic > Marine > Oceanic | place: Pacific Ocean: North... | reverse complement strand
GAGCTGATGGAGCGCAAGATCGAGCAGAACGATCCGCAGCTGTGGCGCCGGGTGGAGAAGAGCATCCTGCTCGAACGGCTCGATTTCCACTGGAAGGAACACCTCGCCACGCTCGACGCGCTGCGCCAGGTCGTGTTCCTGCGTGCATATGCGCAGAAGACGCCGATCAACGAATACAAGCAGGAAGCCTTCGGCCTGTTCGAGAAGATGCTCGAATCGCTGCGCGAGGACGTGACCGGCATCCTGCTCAAGAACGAGCTGCGGATCGCGCCGCCCCAGCGTGCGCTGCCCGACCTGCCCGATTTCCTGACCGGGCATATCGACCCGCTGACCGGGCTGGACGATTCCAACGATGGCGACGGTTCGGAAAGCCGCGCCGCGATGTTCGGCTCGCTCGCCGGCTCGACCCGCGCCAATGCCGGGCCGGGCAATACGGCCGAGAATCCGTGGGCGGGGCAGGATATCAGCCGCAACGCCCCGTGCCCGTGCGGTTCGGGTAACAAGTACAAGCACTGCCACGGCGCGGCCAAGGCTGTTGCGGGAGCCGCGGGATCGGCCTCGCCGCCCTCCTCGCCGCCTTCTGCGTAACCGCACTGCTCTATGCGTCGGTCGGCTTCGGCGGCGGATCGACGTATAGTGCTTTGCTGGCCCTGTCGGGGATGGACTACCGGCTGCTGCCGGTGGTCTCTCTGCTGTGCAATCTGGTGGTCGTCAGCGGCGGCACGCTGCGGTTCGCGCGCGCTGGGATCACACCATGGCGCGGGGCGCTGGGCCTCACCGCCATCGCCGCGCCCGCCGCATTGCTGGGCGGGCTGACCCCGATCAGGGAACAGGCCTTCATGGCGCTGCTGGGCGCCAGCCTGTGCCTTGCGGGAGCGCTGCTGCTCCTCCCCCAGACCAATGCACGGGCCGCACCGGACGGGGAGCCTGCCCCGCGCCACGCAACCCGCGCCATGCTGCTCGCCGCCGCGCCGCTGGGCTATCTTGCCGGGCTGGTGGGGATCGGCGGCGGCATCTTCCTCGCCCCGCTGCTCCATCTGGTCCGCTGGGACGGCCCGCGCGCGATCGCGGCGACCGCCAGCCTGTTCATCCTCGTCAATTCGCTGTTCGGCCTCGTCGGCCAGCTGACCAAGAACGGCGCTGACATGCTGGGCGCTGCGGCGGGCACCGGCCTGCCCCTGATGATCGCGGTGGTGATCGGCGGCCAGATCGGCAGCCTGTTCGCCGTCCGCCTGTTCAAGCCGCAACTGATCCGCTGGCTGACCGCCGCGCTGACGCTGTTCGTGGGCGTAAGGCTGCTCGCGGGCGGCTGAAGCGCGCATTTGCGCCGTCCGAGGCGTTTGCGGGGCCGAGCCCTGACACACCTGACACACAGTCCAGGGGATGAAAAACTCCCTCCGCGCGCGATGCATGCCGAGAGGCCTTGCCGGACGGGCAGGGGAGAGGTGCGCACGTGCCATCGTGCGGCGGGTTTAGCGGGCAGGGGCGGAGTAGGAAAATGAAGTGCGAATTGGGCTGGCGCCGCTTATGCGGCGTCTAGGATACTTATTCCCCAGGCAGATTTATTCGGCGATAGACTCGCCAGCTTGCGCACCGCGAGCTAACATAGCTGAGATGGCAAGTCCGTACGATCTCTTCGTCTTGGAAGAAAAGCGAATGGTTCGCTTCCCCGGATGGTCGAAGCCAAGAGCGAATGGCGAGATGTCGTTCGTGGCTGACCTAGAGATTGGCGGAGTTAGCTATGAGAATTTGCATCTACGCGGGACTTGTATTGAGCACTTGCCCGAGCGGGAGGTGATGTTCCAGCTTGAGGTCAGTTCAAACAGCGAGCGTACGCGCGTTCCATTGATGCGGGTCGATTGGAATCCGACTAGCGGTGGGCACAGAAATGCAAAAAAGGGACTTCCGGAAAGGTTGCGAGGACGCTTTATCAAAGGAAGTCATTTCCACCCGTTCGAAGAAAATTGGCTAGAGGATGAGGGCTGTATGAGAGCCATTAACCTGCCAGTTGCGTTGGAAATTCACCCGACATTACAGTCCTTTAATGATCTGCTTGACTTCGTTAAAAAGTCTTTTAGAATCAGTGATCTAAGCTCAATTCAGACTCCTGAATGGGTTTCGGACATGTTCAAAAATGGCAACTAAAGCTCCTTCACTTGACCCACATGAGGTAGTGGCAGTCGCCGCACGTGAACTAATGTCTGTAAACGTGTGGGCTGGGGCGAGCTATGTGTCCTTTCCAATTTTCTATCCGAGTGGTGCAACGTGTGTCATAAAGGTCGAGCCTCAAGGCAGTGGCTTTGAAGTTTCTGACTATGGTGCAACCTACCGCGAGTTGGAGCACCTCGGTCTGGGGGCTGGATTCGCAAGAAGCGCGAATAAGCTGGCCGCCGAAGTAGGCGCGACGGTTAAAGATCGTGCCATCACTGCGTACGCCACGGTCGATACATTGGCGACGACGATGGCTGACGTGGCTATGGTTGCAGCAGCATCCGCAACTAAGATGGTCGAGAAGGTTGGAACCACCACCGAGCAACAGATCCAACTAGAGTTGGTTGGGCGGTTACAGAGCGTCTTCGGTCGAGATGCAGTGAACACGGAAGAGAAAATACCCGGTCAGTCCGCAAAGGAATGGCGCGTGGATGCAGTGGTTCACAGAGGAAGCATGCAAATCGCGTTTGATTTCGTCCGTAACAATCCACAATCGATTTATGCAGTGTCTGCCAAATTCCACGACATCCGCGCGGTTGAACGCCCCCCACTGGCCGTGTCGGTTGTTGAGAGCAAAGATGATCTAGGACTCTATCATAGCATCTTAAGCCAAGCTGGCCGCGTGATCGAAAGTAGCCAGCCGGACGAAGCATTTTTAAGAGCCGCAGCATAAATCGCGATGAGAGCTCCGGCTTAAATTTCCTTGATCCGCGACGTTAGCTTACGCCTTCTCGTCATGCGGAGGCGTTGCACATTGCGGCGACAATTGGATCGAAGCATCAGTAGATCGCACCACTGCTTCCGCAGGGGCGATGCGTAGCTCTTTGCAATCGCCGCAGAGCTGAAATCCGCGCGGCCAATTTTCCAGCGATTTAGTGGAAAATGGCTCCCCGAGTTGGATTCGAACCAACGACCAAGTGATTAACAGTCACCTACTCTACCGCTGAGCTATCGGGGAGCAGCCTTGTCGGCAGGCCCGCGCCTATATGGGGGTGCTCAAATTAACGCAAGCCCCTGCTGCAAAATCATACGACGAATTGTTCGGCGACGATCCGGTCGTCCAGCGCGTGGCCCTTGTCGAACAGCAGGGTCAGTTCGGAATCCCTTGCGATTTCAACGTGAACCTCGGCCACGTCGCGCACTTCCTTCTGGTCCGCCACGGCCGCCACGGGGCGCTTGGACGGCTCGTTGATGCGGAAGGTCACCTTCGCACGGTCGGGCAGAATCGCACCGCGCCAGCGGCGGGGGCGGAAGGCGCTGATCGGGGTGAGGGCGAGCAGCTGGGAATCGAGCGGCAGGATCGGTCCGTTGGCGGAGAGGTTGTAGGCGGTCGACCCGGCGGGCGTCGCCACCAGTACGCCGTCGGCCACCAGCTCCTCGATCCGGGTCTTGCCGTCGACCAGAATCTCGATCTTCGCGGTCTGGCGCGTCTCGCGCAGCAGGGAGACTTCGTTGAGCGCGCATTCCACACGGGTCTCGCCGTTCTGGTTGATCGCTTCCATCCGCAGGGGAGAAATGCCGACCGGGCGGCTGCGGTTGACCCGTTCGACCAGCGCGCCCTTGGGCCGGTGCTTGTTCATCAGGAAGCCCATCGTGCCGCGGTTGACGCCATAGACGGGCAGGATGCGTCCGCTGTCGAGCATCTTGTGCAGGGTTTGCAGCATGAAGCCGTCGCCGCCCAGCGCGACCACCGCCTCCGCCTCTTCCTGCGGCACCCAGTCATGCGCATCGCGCAGCGCGGCGGCGGTATCCTGCGCCAGCGCGGAGTTCGATATCGCGAGCGCGAGCCGCTCGTATGTCGGTTGGCCGGCCATCAAAACCCTCTCTCAAACCCGTACGCCTGCCTATGGAGGCGATGTCTGCTTGGCAATGCAAGCTGGCGATTGGTGGGACAAGCGCAGCTTGCAGGCTTCCCCAAAACGCGGGGCCTTGCGATAAGGCGCCGATGAGTCCGACGGAACATCCCGCGAGCGAGCGCCCCACAGGGCTTGTCGATACCGAAGAGGCGCGCGAGATCCTCGGCATGTGGCTTGCCGAGGGGGAGGCGCGGGTCCACGCGATGCTGCTGGTGCTGGGCCGGTTCGATAGCGTCAATCTGGCCCACGGGGCGCAGACCGGCGACTATGCCTTGGGCGAGGTCGGGCGGCGCATGGCGCATTTCGCGCAGGACGAGTTTGCGCGGGCATCATGGCTGGTCGCGCGGATCGACGGGGGCAAGTTCCTGCTCGCCACGCGCGACAAGTGCAGCCGGGAGCGGTGGCAGTTCCTTGCCGAGACGCTGGCCGACGGGGTCGCGCAGCCGATGGCAGGCAGCGCGCTGGGCGTGCCGCAACTATGGCCGCATATCGCGCTGATCCGCGCGCTGTCGGGCGATGACCCGACCAATGTTCTCGCCCGGCTCGGCGATGCGCAGATTGCTTTGCGCGGCGAGTCCGGGCGCAGGATCGTGTGGATCGACCGCGATCTGGCACCCGCCGGGTTCGATGTAGGCCAGATCGAGGCGGAGCTGCGGCGGTCGCTGGAGCGCGGGGCGATCTCGCTACGCTTCCAGCCGCAATTCGCGCTCGCCGACGATGCGCTGATAGGGGCCGAGGCGCTGGTGCGGTGGGATCAGCCGCTGTTGGGCGATATCGGCGGCGAAGCGCTGCTGCGGATCGCCGCGCGCGCCGACCTGACCACGCAGCTGACCCGCAAGGTGATCGAGGCTGCGCTGGATGCGGTGCGGGACTGGCCAGAGGGACTCAAATGCTCGATCAACATCACCGCCGCCGATCTGGCGGTGGTGCGCTTTCCCGATGACCTGTTGCGGATGGTGGAGGAGCGGGGCGTCAACCCGGCCCGTCTGACGCTGGAGATCACCGAGCAGGCGCTGCTTGGCGATCTGGACCTTGCGGCGCGCTCGCTCGGCCGTTTGCGCAATGCGGGGATGCGGATCGCGCTCGACGATTTCGGCGCGGGGTTCTGCAATTTCGGTTATCTCAAATACCTGCCGCTCGATTTCATCAAGCTCGACCGGATCATGCTCGATGGGGTGGCAGAAAGTGCGCGCGACCGCGCGGTGCTACGCGCGGTGATCGCCATGGCGCGCGCGCTGGAGCTGGCGGTGATCGCCGAGGGGGTCGAGGACGAGACGCAGCGCAAAATCGCGCTGGAGGAAGGGTGCAGCGCGTACCAGGGCTTCCTGCGCGCGCGCCCGCTGCCGCACGAGGCGTTCCTCGCGCTGGCGAGCGGGCAGGCCTAGGCCGGCGTCTTCTCTTTCTTCGCGGCGCGTTTGGCGATCGCGCTGAGGCCCTTGGTCAGCTGGAACAGGCCGTTGAGGCGACTTTGCGGATCGCCCCAGGCGCGGTTGACCACCAGCTTCATATCCGGCCGCAGCTTCACCGCCTCGGCCCGCTTGTCGACATAGGCGAGCAGGCCCACCGGATCGGGGAAGTCGTCCTTGTGGAAGGTGACCAGCGTGCCGCGCGCGCCGACGTCGATCTTGGCGATATTCGCCTCGATCGCCTGATGCTTGATCTCGATCAGCCGGACGAGGTTCTGCGTCGCGGACGGAAGCTCGCCGAAGCGGTCGATCATCTCGGCGGCGAGCCCCTCGATCTCGGCCTTGTCGCTCGCCTGGTTGAGACGGCGATAGAGCGCCATGCGCACGGCGAGGTCGGGCACGTAGTCCTCGGGGATCATGATCGGCGCATCGACCGTTATCTGCGGGCTGAAGTCCTCCGCAGGCTTCTCCAACCCCATTTCGCCGGCCTTGGCGGCCAGGATCGCGTCTTCCAGCATCGACTGGTAGAGTTCGAACCCAACCTCGCGGATATGGCCCGACTGTTCGTCGCCCAGCAGATTGCCCGCGCCGCGAATGTCGAGATCGTGGCTGGCAAGCTGGAAGCCTGCACCCAGACTGTCGAGATCGCTCAGCACCTTGAGCCGCTTCTCCGCGACCTCCGACAGCGCCTCGTCTGCAGGCGTGGTCAGGTAGGCATAGGCGCGCAGCTTCGCGCGGCCCACGCGTCCGCGCAGCTGGTAGAGCTGGGCAAGGCCGAAGCGGTCGGCGCGGTGGATGATGATCGTGTTCGCGCTGGAGATATCGAGCCCGCTTTCGACGATCGTGGTCGACAGCAGTACGTCGTATTTCTTTTCGTAAAACGCGCTCATTCGGTCCTCGACCTCCGACGCGCTCATCTGGCCATGTGCGGGCACCACCTTCACTTCGGGCACATGCTCGTGCAGCCAGTCGAGCAGCGGGTCCATGTCGGAGATGCGCGGCACCACGATGAAGCTCTGGCCGCCGCGATGATGTTCGCGCAGCAGCGCCTCGCGGATCACCATATCGTCCCATTCGATAACGTAAGTCCGCACCGCAAGGCGGTCCACCGGCGGGGTCTGGATGGTGGAAAGCTCGCGCAGGCCGGTCATCGCCATCTGCAGCGTGCGCGGAATGGGCGTGGCGGTCAGCGTGAGCATGTGCACGTCCGCGCGCAGCTGCTTCAGCTTTTCCTTGTGGGTCACGCCGAAACGCTGTTCCTCGTCGACGATCACGAGGCCCAGATCCTTGAACTTGGTCGACTTGGAGAGGATCGCGTGGGTGCCGACCACGATGTCCATCGTGCCGTCGGCCAGCGCATCGCGCGTCTCGCTGCTTTCCTTGGCCGAAACGAGCCGGCTGAGCCGCCCGATCTTGAGCGGGAAGCCCGCGAAGCGTTCGGAGAAATGCTGGAAGTGCTGACGCGCGAGCAGGGTGGTCGGCGCCACGACTGCGACCTGCTGGCCGCCCATCGCCGCGACGAACGCGGCGCGCAGCGCAACCTCGGTCTTGCCGAAGCCGACATCGCCGCAGACGAGGCGGTCCATCGGCTTGCCGCTTTCCAGATCGCCGAGCACATCGGCGATCGCGCGCTCCTGATCCTCGGTCTCTTCCCACGGGAAGCGGTCGACGAACTGGTTGTAGCTGGCATGATCGGCCTCCAGCACCGGGGCCTTCTTCAGCGCGCGCTGCGCGGCGGTGCGCATCAGCTCGCTGGCGATCTCGCGGATGCGTTCGCGCAGCTGGGCGCGGCGTTTCTGCCATGCCTCGCCGCCCAGCCGGTCAAGCATGACCGCATCCTCGCTGCTGCCGTAGCGGGAGAGGACTTCTAGGTTTTCGACCGGGATGTAGAGCTTGTCGCCGCCCTTGTACTGCAACATCACGCAGTCGTGCTTGGACTTGCCGACGGTGACTGGTTCGAGGCCGAGATATTTGCCGATGCCGTGTTCGGTGTGAACCACCAGATCGCCGCGCGACAGCGCCTGTAGCTCGCTGAGGAAAGCATCCGAATCACGCCGCTTCTTGCGGCGGCGGACCAGCCTGTCGCCGAGCAGATCCTGCTCGGTCACCAGCTCGATATCCTCGCTCGCGAAGCCGCTGTCGAGCGGGAGGATCATCGCCGTGGGCTTGCCCCCACCATTCTTGGGCGCGGACTTGCCCAGCGCATCCTGCCAGCTTTCGGCCAGCGCCAGCTCGGTGCCCGCTTCACCCAGGATCGAGGCGATGCGCTGGCGGCTGCCCTTGGAATAGGCGGCCAGCAGCGGGCGCTTGCCTGCCTTGGCCAGCTTTGTGAAGTGCTCGGCCGCTGCCTCGTACACATTGTCGCCGCGCGCACGCTCGGGCGCGAAGTCGCGGGCAGAGCGGAAGCCGAAATCGATCACGCTGTCGCTCTCGGGCTCGTCGAACCCGGTCGCGCGGTGGACCGGGCGCTGATCGAGCACGGTGCCGACCTCGTCTTCGGTGAGATAGAGCGCCTGCGGGTCGAGCGGTCGATAGCTGCCCGCCTTCTGCCCGGCGGTTTCGGTGCGGGTGCGGCGGTATTCGGCGATGTCGCCCAGCCGCTCGTCGAACGCGGCGAGCGCGCCGACATCGATCACCACCGGATCGCTGGTGCCCAGATGGTCGAACAGGGTCGCCAGCTTCTCCTCGAACAGAGGCAGCCAGTGCTCCATCCCGGCCTGCCGCCGCCCTTCGCTGACCGCTTCGTAGAGCGGGTCCTGCGTTGCATTCGCGCCGAAGCGTTCACGATAGCCCGCGCGGAAACGCTTGATCGTCGCGTCTTCGAGCAGGACTTCGGAGGCGGGCAGCAGCAGGAAGCTGTCGAGCGTGCCGGTGGTGCGCTGTGTGTTCGGGTCGAACAGGCGCAGGCTCTCCAGCTCGTCACCGAAGAAATCGAGCCGCAGGCCCTGTTCGAGGCCGGAGGGGAAGATGTCGAAGATCGACCCGCGCACCGCGAATTCGCCCGCGTCGATCACGGTGTCGGTGCGGCTATAGCCCTGCTTCTGCAGCAGCTGGGTCAGGCTCTCGTGCCCGATATGCACGCCCGGCTTGAGCTCGCGCACTGCCTCGCGGATGCGGAACGGGGTGAGCATGCGCTGGACCACGGCGTTGGCGGTGGTAACCAGCAGCTGCGGCGCGCCTTTCTCCGCCTGCAGGCGGTGCAGCGCCGAAAGGCGCTGGGTGCTGATCGACAGCGCAGGAGATGCCCGGTCGTAGGGCAGGCAGTCCCACGCGGGGAACTCGATCACGCTGAGCTCGGGCGCGAAATAGCGCGCGGCATCCGCGACCGCGCGCATCGCGCTGTCGTCGGGCGCGACGAACACCGCGCGCTTGTCGGCCGCGCGGGCGAGATCGGCCATCACCAGCGGCTGGCTCCCGCGCGCAAGATTGGCGAAGGTGAGTGGCTGCTTGGCGAAGAGGATGCGGGAGAGGTCGGGCATTATGGCGTAATTCGATCCGTGCTGTGCGTGTTCCGCGCAAACGAAAATAGCCCCCAGCTCGCGAAGAGGAGGGGGGCCGGGGTTCGGGCTGGGACTAGCGGGCGGTGGCGCAATGCACCAGCCCGCATGGGCCAAATCCTAGCGGGGAATATCGACGTAATCGAGCTTCTGCATGATCGCGATCCGCTCCCCCTGCATTTCCGGCGGGATCGGCTGCGTCTTGAGCGCCCAGGCCATGATCTCGACATCGTCGTAGTCGAGCAGGGTTTCGAACCATACGAGGTCTTCCTCGCCCCATTCGGCGTGATAACGGTCGAAATAGCCGCCGATCATGTAATCGGCTTCACGCGTGCCACGGTGCCAGGCGCGGAACTTGGCACGGGCGAGGCGGGATTCGAAGCTGGGGGAGGTCATGGGGCGGGAGGTAGATTTTCTGCGCACCGCTTTCAACTCGTCATTGCGAGGATGGGCACCGCAGGTGACCCGACGCGGCAATCCACAGCGGCACGCCGTGGATTGCTTCGCTCCGCTCGCAATGACGCGATAGCTGGGCCATATCGATGGTCCCATGCGGCCCGAAATCCTCAACCCTCTGTTTGCCGAAGTCGAAACACTCGACGGTGTCGGGCCCAAGCTTAAGAAGCCGCTGGAAAAGCTGCGCTGCACGCGCGTGCGCGATGTCGCCTATCACTGGCCCGACCGCTTCGTGACGCGCCGCCTGGTCGAAACGCTCGACGAGGCGGGCGAGGGCGAGCAGATCATCATCGCGCTGACCGTGACCGAGCATCGCTCCGGTGCCTCGCGCCGCGCGCCCTATCGCGTGCTGGCGACCGACAGCGCGGGCAACGTCCTAGCGCTGACCTTCTTCGGGCGCGCTTCCTACACGGCCAAGAAGCAGCTGCCCGTCGGCGAGAAGCGCCGCGTGGCGGGCAAGCTGGAGCGGTATGGCGACATGCTCCAGATGGTCCATCCCGACCATGTGATGAAGCTGGACGATGCAGGCCTCGGCCAGATGCGCGAGCCGGTCTACAGCCTCGCCGAAGGGCTGACCCAGCCGCGCATGGCGAGCCTTGCGGCGCAGGCGCTGGAGAAGCTGCCCGACCTGCCCGAATGGATCGAGCCCGGCATGCTCGCACAGCAGAAATGGCCCGCCTGGGGCGAAGCGCTGCGCAGCGTGCATGCGCGCGACGACGAGACGGCGAAGGACCGGCTCGCCTACGACGAGCTGCTCGCCAATGCGCTCGCCTTGCAGCTGGTGAAAGCAGATAACCGCCGTAAGCGTGGCCGGCCGCTGGCAGGCGACGGGAGCCTGCGTGGCAAGCTGCAACTGCCGTTCCCACTGACCGGCGCGCAGGAGCGCTCGATCCGCGAGATCGAGGGCGACCTCGCGCAGGACGCGCCGATGCTGCGCCTGCTGCAAGGCGATGTCGGCGCGGGCAAGACCGTGGTCGCGCTGCACGCGATGCTGGTCGCGGTGGAGGCGGGCGCGCAGGCCGCGCTGCTCGCGCCGACCGAAATCCTCGCGCGCCAGCATTTCGAGACGCTGCGCGAGATGGCGCGGCCCACCGGGGTCGAGGTCGCGCTGCTGACGGGCCGCGACAAGGGCCGGGCGCGAGAGAGCATCCTGATGGGGCTGATGGACGGCAGCATAGACGTTGTGGTCGGAACCCACGCGATCTTCCAGGAGGCTGTGCAGTACCGCGACCTCGGGCTGGTGGTGGTCGACGAACAGCACCGCTTC
>Ga0310345_10005983_pt1 | contig 10694 bp, 11 predicted proteins | sample HC15DNA20500_MG_FD_204667 | JGI IMG/M metagenome (GOLD analysis project Ga0310345, IMG submission 204667) | Marine microbial communities from station ALOHA, North Pacific Subtropical Gyre - HC15-DNA-20-500_MG | ecosystem: Environmental > Aquatic > Marine > Oceanic | place: Pacific Ocean: North... | reverse complement strand
CGACGTACTCCATCTCCGGCGTCACGATGCCCTTGCGCGCGTAGTGGAGCTGGGTAACCGTCCGGCCCGGCTTCGCTCGTCGCGGGGTCCGGACGTGCTCGAAGCGGAGGTGCTCGGTCGCCGCGTCCGCGGCGCGCTCGCGGCCAAACGCCGACGACAGCCCATCCAGCAGCTCGGTGTCGCCGCGCTCTTCGATCCATGCCCCGCGGACGCTCGGGAGCCCGGCGCGGAGGTCGATGGTCGCGTCGGGGTCGGTGTACGGGCCGGACGTGTCGTAGACCGGGATGTCCGGATTGGCCTCGTCGCCGAACGAGCCGGTCGTGGGCGACTGGGAGATCAGGCGCATCGGGACTCGGAGGTCGGGGCGCGAGCCCTCGACGTAGACCTTCCGGCTGCCGGGCAGCGGGCGGCGGACCTCGTCGGAGAGCTCCTCGATGCGGGCGTGGGTGGCGGCGTCGGCGGCGCGCTTGGCGGCGGCGCTGGTAGGCATTTCCATGGCGGTGCGGGTCGGTCGGCCTCGGGGCCGAGGCGGGGGGCGTCGGCTAGAGCGCGAGGTCGTTCGTCCAGTACACGTCGGCGCCGGGCGTCTCCGAAATGAGGCCGCGCTCGGCCATCCAGCCCTCGAGCTGGCGGTAGTAGTCGGCCGACATTGAGAAGTCGTGCGTGAAGCAGGGGACCGTGGCGTCGTAGATCGCCGTCGTGAGCGCGTCGTCGGGGTCGGAGCCCGTCATCCGGAAGTAGACCTCGCGGGCGGCGGCCGGGTCTTGCTTGACTGCGTCGACGCCGCGGCGGAGCACCTTGACCAGTGTGGCGAACGTCTCGCGCTCGGCCTCCAGCTTGTCGGGGTGGGTGATGAGGACGAGCTGGCAGAAGTCGGGGACGCCCCAGTCCTTGAGCGCGAACATCCGGACGTCGAGCCCGCGGTGGCGGGCCTCGACGATCTCGAAGTTGTGGAACACGAGCGTCGCCACGTCGGCCTTGTCCTCGGCGAGCGCGTCGGTGTGGTAGAACGAGTTGTTGACGCGGCCGTAGCCGTCCTCCGTGCCGGTCGGCCCGCCGTCGGCCTCGACCATCGTCGCCACGATCGCCGGCCCGCCCGGCCCCGGCGCGCCCGGGTACTGGATCCGCTTGCCGGCCATGTCGCGCGGGCGCTCGATGCTGGCCGTCGCCATCACGCCGCCGTTGGTGTGGAGAAAGCGCGCGAACCCGACGCACAGCTCGCCCCCCGCGCGGTCCTCGACGAGGTGGAGCGGCTCGGTCACGGCGCAGTCCATCTCGCCCTTCTCGATGGCCTCGACGGCGTCGAGGTGCGCCTCGGGCTCGATGAGCACGACGTCGAGCCCGGCGTCTCGAAACCAGCCGCGGTCTTGGGCGAGGAGGAACGGGACGTGGTCCGGGTTGAGGAACCACTCGAGGCCGAGGCGCAAGGTCATGGGGCTGTCCAGAGGTGAGGGGCGGACCGCGAGTCGGTCCTCTGGAAGCCCGGGGCCGTCGGCCTCGGCGCGGCGGCCGGCCGGGCCGCCGCGGTGGGCGGGGCCGGGGCCGCTGAAGCTCTCCCTACGCCGGTGCGAACCGGATCAGGTGCGGAGGGACTCTCTCAGCCGCGCGGCGCTCGGGACGAGCGGGGCGGCACCCCTGGCTTCCGCCGTCAAGGTACGCGCGCCGGCCCCGCGCGCACGCCCCTCTCAGCGGATCGGCGGGTAGAGCGCGCTCCGCTCCGGCCGCTCGCGCACGTAGAGCACGTGGACCGGGCTCCCGACCGCGTAGAGGGCCGTCACGGCGCCCGCCCGACCCCACGACGTGACCGTCCCCTCGTGCATCCGCCCGCCGGCCTCGTACGCGTAGACGACGGCCCACGGGTGGCGCCCGTTGATGCTCTCCGACGTGTCTTGGTACAGGTCGACGATCTCGCCCCGTACCGCCACGCCGTCGCGCAGCGCGTGAAGCTGTCGTCGCGCCCGCCGGACCCCGACGGCCAGCAGGACGCCGCCGACGAGCGCGAAGATGGGGCCGGCTACCCCGACGAGGGCGACCTCCGGCCCGAGGCTGAGCGCCATCCACACCAACGGGATCGTCACCCCGATCCCGACGAGCAAAAAGGCGCCGCCGATGATGGAGGGCACGTTCCCCGTGAGATACAGGCGGCGGACGTAGGCCCCGGGGATCTCGCGGGGCGGAGGGGGCGGCTCGGGCCCCGGGTCCGGGGGCGTGGGGCCGGGGAGGGGGCCGCCACAGTTCGTGCAGTTCCGCTGGTGCCGCGGGTAGTGGGTCCCGCACCACGTGCACGTGATGGGCGAGGAGGAGAGGCGGGCGCCGGAGAACAGCATGGTCAGACGTCGATCCGGCGCCCCTTGTGAACCGCCACCATGCTGCCGACGGCCAGGTGCGCCGAGCGCGGTGGGCCCGCCAGTACGTCGGCGAAGGCGTCGCCGTAGAGCGGGCCGGGCGGGCCCTCGAACGCGGCCTCGTCCACGTCCCACAGCGCCCACGGCGGGTGGGCCACCTCGTACTCCAGGGTGCCGCCGTCGCGCTGTCGGGTGTAGCCCCAGTAGTGCTCCGTGATGAACGCGGCCTCCGAGTCGGGAGTCGCGAGGGCGGCCGGGCCGGAGGCCGTCCCGCGCAGCGTGTACGGCACGCCCTCGAGGCACCACGCGTACCGCACCGTTCCGCCCGTCGACGGGTCGAGCGCGACGCGGTGGCTCATCGGGACGGCCCGGTAGGGCTCGTTGTAGACGGTCCGTGCGACGGCGGCGATGGCCCACCGCGGGACGAGTTCGCGGACGAACGAGACCGCCCGGCGGACCTCGCCGTCGGGCGTCTCCCGCACGACGTAGAGCCGGAGGTTGACCTCCTCGAAGTGTCGGTGGAACGGGACGGGCATGCCCAAGAGCCGCGTGTCGCGGAACAGGAACCCGACGACGCTCACGAGCGCCTCGTCCCGCCACCGGTCGAGCGCCGTGCCGGCCGGCACGAGCGGCTCCAGTACGTCGGCCGGGCAGGCGTAGTTGAGGAGCAGGCTCTCCCAGCGGGCGGTGAGGAACGGGCGCGCCATGCCGGGAGGGTACGGCGCGCGCCGTACCTGGCCCAAGCCCGGCCGCCTCGGCGGCGGGCCCGAGGCGGCTAGGGGGGCCGCGCCGTCGCGCCTCGGTCAGTCGGCCCCGTGGGCGTGCGGGCGGCGTGTGAACGCCTTGCTCACGATCAGCCACTCGCCGTCGAGCTTGAGGAGCGTCATGTGATCGACGAACGTGAACGTCGGGTACTCGATCTCGAGCGTCGCCGTCGCGGCGTCGCCCGTGACCGTGACGTCGACGACGCGCGTGGCGCGGTCCGACGGCCGGGCGTTCCGCATCCCCTCGCGGAAAAAGTCGACGGCGTTGACGTCGCGCATCCCGCCGTCGGCGACCCAGCGCATCGTGGCGTCGGGGTGGAAGGCGCGGGCGAGGAGCTCGAAGTCGCCCTGGGTGCCGCCGTCGAGGTAATACCCGACCGTCCTCTCGACGGCCTCGTAGTCGGAGGCGGCGGGGGCGGTGGTCTGGGCGAGGGCGGGCGCGGCGAGGACCGCCAGCAGCAGGAAGAGGCGCATGGGGCTGGGGAGGGGTGCTAAAAAGCTAACGCGCTGGCCCCTACGGAGCGCCACGCCCGACGTTGCGCGCCTCGGTCGGTCCGGGAGCCGACCGAGGCGGGCGGGGCTCCGCCTCGGCACACCCCGAGGCGGAGGGGATCAGGCGTCGGCCTGATAGGACAAACGGAAGGTGCCCGTCCAACTCGTCACGGGCCGTCGGTCCTCGCTCATCTCCACCGTCCCCAGTAGAAAGGCGGCCAGCTGGCGGAGCGCGCGCGGGGACTCCGACATCTTCGTATCGACGACGCGCCCGGTCGAGCCGACAGTGTACTCGACCTCGACGTGGGAGGTAGGCGTCGAGCCATCCGCGAGGATCTCGGGGGCGCCGCGGAGGGTGTTCGTGAACGCCTGCCGAGAGCCGGGGACGAGGAGCGCGACGTCGAGCCCGGAGTAGCGGACGTCCCCGACCGCTCGGTCGGGGGCCGGAGTGCCGCGGTCCATGCGCGACCCCCGGTCCTCGCCGTCACCGCCCGGCAAGCGGAACGTGATGGGCACGGCGAACCGGACCTTGACGGCCTCGCCGCCGTCGCGGCCTGGCTCGAACCGGGCCTGGCGGACGGCCGCGAGGGCGGCCTCCGAGAGCATGTCGTCTGGCGAGCGGAGGACGGTCGGGTCCTCAACCCGGCCCTCCTCGTTCACGACAAACTGGACGACGACCTGGCCCTCGATGCCGGCCTCACGTGCCAACGGCGGGTACTGGACGCGCTCCTGGAGCCCGGCGAGCCCGCCGATGAGCTGCGGCATCTCGTCCACGATCCCCATCACACCGGGGTCGTCGGCGCGGACCATGTCGGGAGGCGCCATCCGCTCATCTCGCTCGGCGCCGGTTTCGCCGCTGCCGGGCAGGCGGAACGTGACGGGGACGGCGAACCGGACGCGGACGGGCTCGCCGTCGATCCGCCCCGGCTCGAAGCGCGATGGGCGGACGGCAGCGATAGCCGCCTGGTCGAGCCCGTCATTGCCGGCCGACCGGATGACCCGGATGTCGCCCACCGACCCGTCTTTCTCGACGATGAACTGCAGGATCGTCGTCCCCTCGACGCCCGCCCGCTTTTGGAGTTCTGGGTACTCGACCCGACTGGCGATGCCCTCCAGCCCCCCGATCAGCACGGGCTGCTCGTCGGCGACTTCGTAGACCTCAGTCGTGTCGGGGAGCGTGCGGAGGAAGCGCCCTCTCACGTCGGCGTACACCCCGCCCCGGTCAAACGGATCGGGTCTGCCGTAGACCGTGCGCGAGCCTTCGCGACCACGGATCACGATGCGGACATGGCCCGTGGGATCCGCCAACTCGGCGGCGAGAGCGTCGAGAGTCCCAGCCGGCGCGCCGTCGGCCATCGTCGCGACGAGCGTCGGTGGTTCCCCGGGCTCAGCGACGGTATCCACCCGGACGATGTAGTGGTCGGAGGCCCCGTCGGTGGGCGCTTCCAGGTTCGAGAGCGTGGGTGCCGTTGTCATGGCGAGGCCGCCGACGAGTGCGAGCACAGCAAGGCCGGCTATGCGCCCAAGGCGGCCGAGGTGGCGGGACTGGGCAGGAGAGAGGGGGGACGTCATGGCGTCGATGCGGGATTTGAGGGACGACGAGCCGCGGGCGGCGCCGAGCGCGAGGGCCGGAGCGGGGAGCGCGGCGTAGGAGAACAGGAGGTCGGCGTAGGCCCGCCGCTTGCCGGGGCATGCGTCGAGGACGAGCGCGTCGGCCGCCCGCTCGCGGTCGAGGTCGAGGCCGCGACCGAGCGTCCACACCAGCGGGTGCGCACCGAACACGGCGGCGACGGCCCGCTGCGCCGCGTGCCACGCGAAGTCGCCGCGGCGGACGTGGGCGACTTCGTGGACCGCCGCGACCTCGCGGGCGGCATCGGCGAGGTCGTGGGGGAGGGCCACGACGGGCCGCCGCCAGCCGACGGTGAAGGGGGCCGCGCCGGGGGGCGCCTCGGCCGCCGCGACGGGCCGGTCCACGCCGAGCCGCTGGCGGGCCGCGTCGACCGCGGCCTGTCCCTCGGGGCCAGAAGGCGGAAACGTGCGCCGGGCGCGCGCCACGACCACGAGCGCGTGCAGCAACTCGACGACCCGGTAGGCTCCGACGAGCACGACCGCCAGCACGCCGAGGCCGAGGAGGACGTCGAGCACGGGCGTCCCGGCCGCTTCGACGACGGGCGCCGACTCGCCGACGGCGACCTCCGGGAGCCACAGGACGTCGGGCACGGTCGCCGCCACGACCCCGGCCGCCTCGGGCGCGAGCGCCGACAGGAGGGGCGGCACGAGGACCGCGAGGGGCAGCGCCGCGAGCACGGCCCCGCGGACCGGGAGCGCGAGGGCGGCGGGTGGGCGCCCGAGCCGGAGCGCGGCCTCGGCGACGAGCGCGACGACGCTCCACGCGGCGACCGGGAGCCAGAGGGCGGCGACGGACGTGCGCCCGAGGTCGGCGAGCCAGAGGAGGTCAGGCATCGGTCTCGGGGGCGTCGTCCAGACCGTCGATGAGGCGGCGGATCTCGGACCGCTCGGCGTCGCTCAGCGTCTCGCGCTGGACGAGCGCCTGAACGAGGCTGGCCGTCGAGCCCCCGAACACCTTGTCGAGGATCCCGCCGAGCACGCTCGCGCGGACCTCCTCGGCCGGCCTCGCCGCCGTGTAGACGTAGGCGGTCCCCTCGGCCTCGTACTCGAGGTAGCCCTTTTCCGCGAGGTTCTTCATCACGGTCATGACCGTCGTGTAGGCGAGGCGGCGGCGCTCTGAGATCCGATCGTGGACGTCGCGGGCCGTCGCGCGGCCGAGCGACCAGACCTCGCGGAGGACCTCCATCTCGGTCCCACCGAGCGGCGTGAGGGGGTTGCGCATGCGGTGTTGGGGTTGGTTAGTACTAATTATATAGTAGAGGCGGGGCGGGCGCAAGAGGTGCTCTCCTGTCCCGGGGATTCCCCGCCGGTCCCGGGCCGCGCTAGCTTGACGGCCCGCTCCCCCCGCCCCGTGCTCCGCCGCCGCCCCGACCGCACCAACGACGAGTGGCTGGCGGACCTCGCCGCCGAGGGGCCGGCTCTCGCCGCCGCGCTCCGCGACCTTCGCCCGGTCCTCCTGCGCGCGCTCCGCGTCACGCTGGCGCCCCGCGTCGACCGCGGCGCCGACGCGCTCGCCGAAGACCTCGTGCAGGACGCGCTCCTCCAGGTCCGCGAGCGGGCGGGCCAGTTCCGCGGCGACGCCAAGTTCACGACGTGGGCCCAGAAGGTGGCCGTCCACCTCGCCTTCAGCGAGCTCCGCCGGAAGCGGTGGGAGGACGTCCCGCTCGACGCCGTCGTCGCCGACCCGCCCTCGACGCCCGAGCCGGCGGCCGACGTCTCGATGGCCAACGCCGAGGCCGTCGCCCTCGTCCGCCGCCTCATCGCCGACGAGCTCACCGAGCGCCAGTCGACGGCGCTCACGGCCGTGCTCAACGGGATGCCGCTCGACGAGGTCGCCCGCCGGATGGACACGAACCGGAACGCGCTCTACAAGCTCCTCCACGACGCTCGCCTCAAGCTCCGCAAGGCGTTCGAGGCTCGCGGCCTCACGCCTGACGACCTCCTCGACGACGGCGCCTAGCCCGCGGGGTAAGCCCCTAGGTGCTCTCGGCGTCTACGTTCGCCATGACCCTCACGCCCGACGTCCTCCGCCTCCTCGTTGCCAAGGCGCTCGCCTCGCGGGCCGACGAGATGTCGTGCGGCGAGTGCGACGCCCGGCTCGACCGCTTTGCCGAGATGTCGCTGGCCGGGCGCGACGCCGCCGAGGCGTTGCCGCTCGTCGAGGAGCACCTCGAGGGGTGCCCCGGCTGCCGGGAGGAGTTCGAGGCGCTGATGCACGTTCTCCGCGTGGCCGAGCGGGAGGGGCGGCCGTGGTGGCGCCGGTTGCTCGCGCGGCGGGCGTAGTCCGCGGGGCCGTTACTCACGGGGGAACAGGGCCATGCGAAGGCGGTACCGGCCCGAACCCGCCCCCGCTCCTGTGGCTCACGACCACTCCCCGGGCTCCCCGTCCCCACTGGAGGACCTCGCGCTCCTCACGCTCGTCGTCGCCCACGGGACCGACGCCGACCTCGATCCGCGCGAGACCCGCGTCCTCGTCCGGCAGTTGGACCTGCTGGCGGGCGCGTTCGGGGAGGCGGCGAGTGGGGAGGACCTGAGCCACCTCGTGGAGGACGCCGTCTCGGCGTACGGCGAGATCAGTGTCGTCGAGCTCGACGCGGTCGTCCTCCGCCTCCGCGAGGCGCTCGACCCGGATACGCTGGCCCGGGCCCACGCGGCCCTCGTCCGGGTCGCCGAGGCGGACGAGGTCGTCCACACGATGGAGGCCACGTTCCTCCGTCACCTCGCGCAGGCCTGGGAGTTGGACTGACGCTGGGGGGCGCCTGATTTCCCGAGACCGCTGGCCGGGGCGCCTGGCTGCAGGCATCTTCTCGGACCGCCACCGCCTGAGTCCGTGACCGACCGCCGCCGCTTTCTCGCCTCCGCCAGCGCGCTCGCCGTGGGCGCCGCCCTGCCCGCCTCGGCCGCGCTGCCGCCCCCCCTGGACGCTCACCGCCTGGGGCCCGGCGCGCCGCCCGACGGGTCGCGAGCGGACCTGACGGTCGACCACCTCGAAGCGGCCGAGGCTGTCCAGGGCCTGTCGTTCTCGGCCGAGGACCGCGCGCTCATGCTCGACGACGTGACCGAGCGACTGGAGAGCCTCGCAGCGATCCGTGCGGCAGAGCCGCCGAACAGCGTCCCGCCGGCCCTCACCCTCGACCTCTCGCTGGGCGGCGACGAGCGGCCGGGGCCCGGGCCGGGCGCGGAGGTGCCGATGCCGCGCGTCTCCGGCCGGCCCGCCAACGACCGCGACCTCGCCTTCGCCTCGATCCCGGAGTTGGGCGCCCTGCTCCGGAGCGGCGCCGTCACGTCGGTCGAGCTGACCGAGCTGTCGCTCCGTCGGCTCCGCGAGTTCGACCCGACGCTCCAGGCTGTCGTCTCCACCGTCGAGGACCGAGCGCTTGAGACGGCCCGCGCTCGCGACCGCGACCTGGCGGCGGGCGTCGACCGCGGGCCGCTCCACGGGATCCCGTACGGCGCGAAGGACCTGCTGGCCGCGCGCGGGGCGCCGACGACGTGGGGCGCCGAGCCGTACCGCGCCCAAGTGATCGACGAGGACGCCATCGTCGTGCGGCGGCTGGAGCAGGCCGGCGCCGTGCTCGTGGCGAAGCTCACGCTCGGCGCGCTCGCGTGGGGCGACGTGTGGTTCGGCGGGACCACCAAGAACCCCTGGAACCCCGACCAGGGCGCGTCCGGGTCGAGCGCCGGGCCGGGCGCGGCCGTCGCCGCCGGGCTCGTCCCGTTCGCGATCGGGAGCGAGACGCTCGGCTCGATCGTGTCGCCCTCGACGCGGAACGGCGTGACGGGTCTCCGCCCGACGTTCGGCCGCGTGCCCACCGACGGCGCGATGGCGCTCTCGTGGAGCATGGACAAGCTCGGGCCCATGACGCGCTCGGCCGTCGACGCCGCGCTCGTGTTCGACGCCATCCGCGGGCCGGTCACCGGCGAGGACGCCGCGTTCCCGTTCCGCCCCGACACGCCGCTCTCCAGCCTTCGCGTCGGCACGATCGTCCCGGACGACGGCGACGGCGAGGGCGCCGAGGCGGACCGGGCCACGATCGCCGTCCTTCGCCGCCTCGGGGTCTCGCCGGTCCGGGTCGAGCTCCCCGACGACCTCCCAGTCGACGCGCTCCGCCTGATTCTAGAGGCCGAGGCCGCCGCGGCGTTCGATGGGCTCACGAGGAGCCGCGGGACCGACCGGCTCGTCCGCCAGGAGCGGTACGCGTGGCCCAACGTGTTCCGCCACGCCCGCCACATCCCGGCCGTCGAGTACATCAACGCCAACCGGATCCGGACTCAGCTCATGCGCGCCATGGCCGACCTCATGTCTCGGCTCGACGTGCTCGTGACGCCGAGCTTCGGGAACGCCGGCTTGCTCATTACGAACCTCACCGGTCACCCAGCCGTCGCGATCCCGAACGGCCTGTTCCCGGTCGAGGGGTCCGACGACCGGCGGCAGCCTCATTCGGTCACGTTCCTCAGCCCGCTGTGGGGTGAGCACCACGCCCTCCGGCTGGCCCACGCCGTCCAGGAGGCGACTGATTGGCACCGTCAGCGCCCGCCCGTGAGCTGACCGCGCCTGATGGTTCGCTGAGGAGTTGGGCCGAAACCTGCGATTCCAGGCGGGGGACGGCGCTTCAGCGCATCCGAAGGTCCGGGGGGTGTGGTGGAGGGGACTTGTGGGCGATCCTGGCGGTTGACGCTCTCCCCGGACCGATCCCTCCTCACCATGCGCGCCTTCCTTCTGGCCGGACTGCTCATCGCGCTGGGCCTCTTCCTGCAAGCCTGCGACGACCCCGCCGCCGGCACGCTGTCCGTCGCCGACGCGCCGGAGGTCGCCGCCGACTGGGCCGCCTCTGCGTCACTGTGGGCCGGCGAAGGCGGCTTGCTGCCGGGCCCGTAAGCCCACGTATGTCGGAAGTGGAGAGGCCTCCGACCGTGTCTCCCCGATGCAGCGCGCCCCCGGCGGGGAAACCCGCCGGGGGCGCACATGCGTTGGGTCCACCGGTCGGCGCCGCCCACGCGTTCGGGGCGGCGAAGGAGGTCGGGTTTAGGCGTCCGGCGCCTTCTCGATCGTGACCGAGGCCATCGTGTCGCCCTGCCGGATCGCGTCGACCACGTCCTGGCCCTCCACGACTTTGCCGAAGACCGTGTGACGGCCGTTGAGGTGCGGCTGCGGGCTGTGCGTGATGAAAAACTGGCTCCCGTTCGTGTTCGGACCGGCGTTGGCCATCGAGATCACGCCCGTCTCGTGCGTGAGCGGGTTGTCGCGTGTCTCGTCCTCGAAGCGGTAGCCGGGGCCGCCCGATCCGGTGCCGGTCGGGTCGCCGCCCTGGATCATGAAGTTGGGGATCACGCGGTGGAACGTGAGGCCGTCGTAGAACCCGTCCTTCGCGAGGGTCACGAAGTTGTTGACGGTCTTGGGCGCGTGCTGCGGGTGGAGGTCGAGGACGATGTCGCCGCGGTCGGTCGAGATCGTCGCACGGTA
>Ga0310345_10005982_pt1 | contig 10694 bp, 12 predicted proteins | sample HC15DNA20500_MG_FD_204667 | JGI IMG/M metagenome (GOLD analysis project Ga0310345, IMG submission 204667) | Marine microbial communities from station ALOHA, North Pacific Subtropical Gyre - HC15-DNA-20-500_MG | ecosystem: Environmental > Aquatic > Marine > Oceanic | place: Pacific Ocean: North... | reverse complement strand
TGGTCAGGCTGTCGGCGATGATGAGATCAATCGAATTCTTCTTCACCGCCTCCTGCGCCTCCTCAACGGAATTGCAGCGGTACAGGGACTTGGCCCCGAGCCCGGTGACGATCTGGACCAGGATGTCCATGCCCATGCCGCTGCCCTCGAGCATGAGCACGGAGGCTTTCTCGAGATTGAAGCGCGCACGCGAGGTCGGTTCGAGGGCCATGCGCCATTCCGGGTCGGGCCGGCAGGCCCTGCGTCGGGCTGCGGCGATGAAGCAGCAAAGGACGAGAGGCTTTAAGAAAGATTTCCCGTCACACGAGCGCCGCTTCGACAGATCGCCGCAGGCTTGAAAGCCTAGCGGCCCCGGGCCGCGCAGTGTCGCGCGCTAGAATGTCGCACCCCGCACAAACCGTTGGGACACAAGGGATTACCCAATTTGCCCAACCCGGTTCGGTGACGCGAGGTAACCGTTTGTTCAACGCTTAAGCCTGTTCTCGGGGCAACGTTAACGGGCGCCCGATGTCACGAATCGCAGCGTCCGCTTCAAACCTCCACCTGGGGGCGAACTGGATCTTCCGTCAACCTTTGACGGGAATCCGAGATCGGGATCGCTGCTATGTCGTTCAACGACTGGAAAATTTCACGCAAGCTGACGGCGGGCTTCGCCGTGATGGTGCTCGTCATCGCCGCGACCGGCGCGGCGACCTTCTACAATATGGGCCAGCTGACGCAGGCGCGCACCAAGGTGACCCGCAGCCAGGACGCCATCGCCGCAGCCACCGAGGCGAGCTTCCTGCTGGCGCGCCAGGAAAACAGCTATCGTGGTTATCTCGTCTCCCTCGACCCCTACTATCTGGAGCGCGCCGCCGCCCACCGCGGCAATTTCCACAAGGCGCTGGAGAAGCTCCGGCCGCTGGTCTCGGACAAGCCGGAACTGGTCAAGAACATCGACGTCGCCAAGGCGGCCGCCGACAAGTGGTACGGCGAGATCGTGGAAGTGGGCTCTGGTCTGGCTGGCAATCCGCTGACCTACCAGGAAGCCACCGACATGATCGGCAATGACGGCATCGCCGACCAGCTGATGTCCAAGATCGAAGAGCCGATCGACGCCGTGGTGGCAGAGGAAGCCGAGTACATCACGGTCCAGAAGGGCCGCCTCGCCGCCACCAACCGCAACACCTACATCATGATCAGCGCCGCGCTGGCCTTCGCCGTGATGGTGGCGGTGGCCATGGGCCTGATCCTGTCGCGCGGCATCGCCGGTCCGATCGCCGCCATGACGGCGGCCATGCGCCGCCTCGCCGAAGGCGATCATTCAGTGGACGTCCCCGCCCGCGGTCGCAAGGACGAGGTGGGCGAAATGGCCCAGGCCGTTCAGGTCTTCAAGGACGCCGCCATCGAGAAGGTCCGGCTCGAAGGCCAGTCCGACGAGCAGCGCCGCGCCGCCGAAGCCGAACGGGCCCGCAACGAAGCCGCCCGCTCCGAGGCCGCCGCCGAGCAGGCCCGTGTGGTGGCTGGTCTCGCCGCCGGCCTGGATCACCTCGCTCGGGGCGATCTCACCTATCGCATCGACGAGCCCTTCCCGGGCGACTACGTGAAGCTGCGCGACGACTTCAACGCCGCCATCGGCCAGCTGCAGGACGCCATGGGCGTCGTCACCACCAACGTGCGGGCCATGCGCTCGGGCGCCGGCGAGATCAGCCAGGCCGCCGACGACCTGTCGCGCCGCACCGAACAGCAGGCCGCCAGCCTGGAAGAGACCGCCGCGGCCCTGGACGAGATCACCGCCACGGTCCGCAAGAGCGCCGACGGCGCCAAGCAGGCCTCCACCGTCGTGGCCGCCTCTCGCGGCGACGCCGAGAAGACCGGCCACGTGGTGCGCAACGCGGTCGACGCCATGAGCGAGATCGAGAAGTCCGCCGAGCAGATCAGCCAGATCATCGGCGTGATCGACGAGATCGCCTTCCAGACCAACCTGCTGGCCCTGAACGCCGGGGTCGAGGCCGCCCGCGCTGGCGAGGCCGGCAAGGGCTTCGCGGTCGTCGCCTCGGAAGTTCGGGCGCTCGCCCAACGCTCGGCCGACGCGGCCAAGGAGATCAAGGCCCTGATCAGCGCCTCCAGCCAGCAGGTCGAGCAGGGCGTGGGTCTTGTCGGCCAGACCGGGGAGGCCCTGCAGCGGATCGTCGCCCAGGTCGCCGAGATCGACAGCCTGGTCTCCGAGATCGCCGCCTCCGCCCAGGAGCAGGCCACGGGCCTCCACCAGGTGAACACCGCGGTGAACGAGATGGACCGGGTCACCCAGCAGAACGCGGCCATGGTCGAGGAAACCACCGCCGCCAGCCATTCGCTGGCCAGCGAGGCCGAAAGCCTGGCGACGAGCGTCTCCCGCTTCAAGGTCGGCGAAGGCAAGGAGCCGGCCGCCGCGTCCGCGCCCGCCGCCGCCCGTCCCTCGAGCCGCGGCGAGGCCTTCGCCGGCCGCCATGCGCAAGCCCCCCGCGCGAGCGTCCGCGACGGTTCCGCCGCCCGGAAACTGGAGCCGGTGACGGACGCCGAAGGGTGGGAAGAGTTTTAAGAATTTTCACCTTAAGTCGGTGATGAAGTCTGGAGGGGGAACCGATGCCCGACGATTCGTCCGTTGCTGAAGTCAGTCTGAGCCCTGTGCTCGATCTCCAGGCCGCCGATCCGCTGCGCGCAGAGCTTCTGGCTCTGCGTGGGCGGCCCCTGCGGGTCGACGCCTCGCAGGTGAGCCGGCTGGGCGGCCTCTGCCTACAGGTTCTCCTGTCGGCGCGGGCCACCTGGGCCGAGGACGGACTGCCGCTTTCCGTCGAGCAGCCGTCGGAAGGTTTCATTGAACAACTGGCCGCCTTCGGCGGACCCCAGATCGATTACGAACCCGAGGGGGCGAACCTGTGACCAAGACTGTCCTGACGATCGATGACTCACGGACCATGCGCGAGATGCTCAATATGGCGCTCGTGCAGGCCGGCTACCGCGTTCTGCAAGCCGTCGACGGCGTCGAAGGGCTTGAAGTGCTGCGCGCCGAGGGCGCCGATGTCGTCATCACCGACATCAACATGCCGCGCCTGGACGGCTTCGGCGTGATCGAAGGCGTCCGCGCCGATCCGTCGCACCGCGCCACGCCGATCCTGGTGCTCACCACCGAGAGCGACGCGACCAAGAAGGAACGCGCCCGCGCCGCCGGCGCCACCGGCTGGATCGTGAAGCCCTTCAACCCGACCAAGCTGGTGGATGCGATCCGGCGCGTCGCGGCCTAAGCCCGACGCCCACCCCCCCAGCAACAGGATCTGAGCCGGAGTCAGCCCGTGGACCCGTTCGAGAGTATCAAGGCGACCTTCTTCCAGGAATGTGAGGAGCTCCTCACCGACATGGAGTCGGGTCTCCTGGCCATGGAGGCCGGCGACGACGACCCGGAGACCATCAATGCGGTCTTTCGCGCCGTCCACTCCGTCAAGGGCGGGGCCGGCGCCTTCGGTCTCGACCAGCTGATCCGCTTCGCCCACGTCTTCGAGACGATCCTGGACGAGCTGCGCTCGGGGCGCCTGTCCCTGACCGAGGACGTGACGCGGGTCCTCCTGCGGGCGTCCGATGTGCTGGCCGACCACGTCCAGGCCGCGCGCAACGACGGCTCGGTCGACGAGGCGCGCACCCACGGCATGATCTCGGACCTGCAGGGCCTGGTGGGCGCCGAACGGGCGAGCGAACTGGGCTTTGACGGTGAGGAAGAGGACGCGGGCGAAGAAGACTTCGGCTTCGTTCCCGTCACCCTGACCATCGACGAGCCCGCCGACGAGTCGCCGCCGGCCGATGTGAGCGACCTGATCGCCAGCCTCGCCCCCGCGCCGGACTCCGCCGAGCCCCAAGTCGACGCCGCCCTTGCGCCGATGGCGGAAGCCGGCGCAGCGCCGGCCTGGCGCGTGAGCTTCCGTCCGAAGACGGAAATGTACGCCAAGGCCAACGAGGCGGGCCTCGTCCTGCGCGAACTGGCCCGCCTGGGCGCCGTCGAGGTGGAGTTGGACACGAGCGCCGTGCCGCCGCTCGACCAGCTGACCGCCGAGCAGGCCTATCTCAGCTGGACCATCCGCCTGATCGGCGACGCCACCGAGGCGGAGGTGCGCGACGTCTTCGAATTCGTCGAGGACGACTGCGAGCTGAGCATCGTCCGCGAAGGCGAGGCGACCGAACTCGATGCCGAAACTCCGGCTGACGCGACGGCTGACGATAGCGACGCCTCGGCCGAAGCCGTCGAGGCCGCCGCCGCCGCGCCGCTCGACCTCGACGCCCTCCTGGCGCGAGTCCAGGGAGACGCGCCCGCCGCCGAGCCTGCCGAAGCCGCGCCCGAAGCCCTTGCGTCCGCCCCGGCGGCCGAGACCCCGGCTGCGGCGAGCACCGATCCCGCCGGCCTCGATGTCGCGGGCCTGATCGCCCTGGCGGAGAAGGCTTCGACCGAACAGGCCCAGGCCCCGGCGGCCGTCAAACCGGAGCCGAAAGTGGAATCCAAGGCCGAATCGAAGGCCCAGGCGGCGGCGCCCTCCGGCGGTCCGGCCGCGCCCGCCCCCACCATTCGTGTGGATCTCGACCGGGTCGACCGCCTGATCAACGCCGTCGGCGAACTGGTCATCCAGCAGGCCATGCTGTCCCAGCGCGTCTTCGAGAGCGGCCTCGCCCGCTCCTCCGACGTGGCTCTGGGCCTGGAGGATCTCGAACTGCTGACGCGCGAGATCCAGGACAGCGTCATGGCCATCCGCGCCCAGCCGGTGAAGTCCGTCTTCCAGCGCATGCCGCGCCTCGTGCGCGAAGTCGCCGACATGGTGGGCAAGAAGGTCCGCCTGGTGATGGAGGGCGAGAACACCGAGGTCGACAAGACGGTCATCGAGCGTCTCTCCGACCCCATCACCCACATGCTCCGCAACGCCATCGACCACGGGCTGGAACGGCCGGAGGATCGGGAAGCCAACGGCAAGCCCGGCGAAGGCGTTGTGCGCCTGGCCGCCCTGCACCGCGGCGGGCGGATCGTCATCGAGGTTCAGGACGACGGCCGCGGCATCAACCGTGAGCGCGTCCGCGGCATCGCCATGTCCAAGGGCCTGATCGCCGAGGATGCGGTGCTGTCCGACGACGAGATCGACAACCTGATCTTCCTGCCCGGCTTCTCCACCGCCGATGTCGTGTCGGACATCTCCGGCCGCGGCGTCGGCATGGACGTGGTCAAGCGCTCCATCCAGGCCCTGGGCGGCCGCATCTCGATCAGCTCCGAACCCGGCAAGGGCTCGAAGTTCACCATGAGCCTGCCGCTGACCCTGGCGGTGCTCGACGGCATGGTGGTTTCGGCGGCCGAGCAGACCCTGGTGGCGCCGCTCTCCAACATCGTCGAGAGCCTGACTCCGCGCAGCGAGGACGTGCACCTGATCGGCGGCCGTGACGCGGTGATCCGCATCCGCGAGACCTTCGTGCCGCTGATCGACGTGGGCGTGGCCCTCGGCTTCCGCGACACGCCCCTGCCGCCCTCCTCCGGCGTGGCGGTGCTGATCGAAAGCGAAGGCGGCGGCAAGGCGGCCCTGCTGGTCGAGGCGATCCAGGGCCAGCGCCAGGTCGTGATCAAGAGCCTGGAGGCGAACTACCAGCAGATCCCGGGCGTCGCCGCGGCCACCATCCTCGGCGACGGGCGCGTGGCGCTCATCCTCGACGTGGACGCCCTGGTGACGAGTTCGCGCCGCAAGTCGGCGCCCCGGATTGAGAAGCGAATGGCGGGTTGACCATGACTGACACCGTGACCCAAGGCGCCGCTCAGCGCCGCGAACTGATCGCCTTCCGTATCGGGGACCAGGAGTTCTGCGTCGACATCATGTCGGTGCGGGAAATCCGCGGCTGGGCCCCGGCGACGCCCCTGCCCCGCACCCCGTCCTTCGTGAAGGGCGTGATCAATCTTCGCGGCGCCGTCCTGCCGATCATCGACCTGGGCGCCCGCCTGGGCCTGAAGACCTCCGAGCCGACCGCCCGTCACGTCATCATGGTGGTCCACATCGGCGACCGCACCATCGGCCTGCTGGTCGATGCGGTGTCGGACATCATCAATATGAGCGACGACCTCGTTCAGCCGACGCCGGACGTGGCCAGCGACCAGGTGAAGACCTTCGTGAAGGGCCTCTTCGCCCTGGACGGCCGGATGGTCAGCCTGATCGCGCTCGACCGCGTCCTGCCCGAGACCGAGGCCGAGGCCGCATGACGCAGTCCCCCGATCCCCGGCGCAGCGCGAAGGACGAGGGCCTCGTCGACGGCGAATTCCTGCTGACGGCCGAGGACTTCCGCAAGATCGCCCAGATCCTGCATTCGCATGCGGGGATCGCCCTGCACGAGGGCAAGGCCGCGCTCGTCTATTCGCGTCTGGCCAAGCGTCTGCGGACGCTCGGCCTGCGGAACTTCCGCGAGTACTGCGCCCTGGTCGAGGACGCCGAAAGCCTCGACGAGCGCCAGGCCATGATGGCGGCGCTGACCACCAATGTGACGCGCTTCTTCCGCGAGCCGCACCACTTCGATCACCTGCGCGACCAGGTGATGCCCGAGCTCGCCGCCCGCGCCCGCGCGGGGCAGCGCATACGCCTGTGGTCGGCGGCCTGTTCGAACGGTCAGGAGCCCTACTCCATGGCCATCACGGTGCTGTCCGTGCTGCCCGAGGCCGCGAGCCTGGATGTGAAGATCCTGGCCACCGACATCGACCCGAACATGGTCGCGGAAGGCCGCGCCGGCGCCTATCGCGAAGACGCGGTCGCGCCCATCCCGCTGGAGCTGCGCCGCCGCTGGTTCCAGAAGGTGCCCGCCCACGACGGGCGTATCTGGTCGGTGGCCCCCGAGCTCCGCGACATGGTCTCGTTCCGCGAGCTGAACCTGATCGGCGACTGGCCGATGCGGGGCAAGTTCGACGCCATCTTCTGCCGCAACGTCGTCATCTATTTCGACGAGCCGACGCAGGAGCGCATCTGGAGCCGCTTCGTCCCGGCCATGAACCCCGGCGCGACCCTCTATATCGGCCACTCCGAGCGGGTCACCGGTCCGGCCGTCGCCACCCTCGAGACCGCTGGCCTCACCACCTATCGCCTCAAGGCCGCCCGATGACCGTTCGCGTCCTCATTGTCGACGACTCCGCCACCATGCGGAGCCTGATCGCCGCCACCCTGCGCCAGGACCCCGAGATCGAGGTGCTGGGCTTCGCCAACGATCCCATCGAGGCGCGCGACGCGATCAAGCGCCTGAACCCCGACGTCATCACCCTGGACGTCGAGATGCCGCACATGAACGGCCTCGACTTCCTCGAGAAGATCATGCGCCTGCGGCCGATGCCGGTGGTCATGGTCTCCACCCTGACGCAACAGGGCGCGGAAGTGACCCTGGCGGCCATGGAGCTCGGCGCCGTCGACTGCGTGGGCAAGCCCTCGGCCGGCCACACCGCCGCGGAGGCCTTCTCCGATCTGGCCGAAAAGGTGAAGGCGGCCGCCCGAGCGCGCGTGCGGCCGTTCAGCGGCCACGTCACGCGCGTGGAGGAAACCCGCGCCTACAAGGCCGACGACGTCATCCTGGCGATCGGCTCGTCGACGGGCGGGGTCGAGGCCCTGATGACCATCCTGTCGGCCTTCCCCTCCACCTGCCCGCCGACGGTGATCACCCAGCACATGCCGGCGACCTTCACCAAGAGCTTCGCCGAGCGCCTCGACCGGGTTTCCGGCGCCAAGGTCGCCGAGGCTTGGGACGGCGCACGCCTGGCCCCCGGCCATGTCTATCTGGCGCCCGGCGGCGAGGCCCATCTGGAGGTGACCGGCAGCACGACGCCCGTGTGCCGTCTGCGGCAGGACGGACCGGTGAACGGCCATCGTCCGTCTGTGGACGTCCTGTTCGAGTCCGTCGCCCGCCTCAACCGCCCGTCCGTCGGGGTCATCCTCACCGGCATGGGCCGCGACGGCGCCCAGGGCCTGCTGACCATGCGCCAAGCCGGCGCCCGGACGCTTGGTCAGGACGAGGCCAGCTGCGTCGTCTACGGAATGCCCCGCGCCGCCTTCGAGCTGGGCGCGGTGGAGAAACAAGCGCCGCTGGCTCGCATGAGTGCGGCGATCCTGTCTGTCTGTGCGGCCGCCGAGCCGCAAAGGAGCGCCTGATGCCCGCCCCGGGAACCATCAAGACCTTGATTGCGGACGACCAGCAGTCGATGCGCTCGCTGATCCGCACGAGCCTGCACACCCTCGGCATCACCCAGACGCGCGAGGTGGCCGACGGCGAAGACGCCCTGCGCGCCCTGCTCGCGCAGCCGGCCAATCTGGTGATCACCGACTTCAACATGCCCAAGCTGGACGGGCTGGGCCTTCTGCGCGCCATCCGCGCCCATGGGCCGATCTCGAAGACCGCGGTCATCATGCTGACCGGCCGCGCCGACCGCGAACTTGTGCAGCGGGCGGTGCAGTTCGGCGTCAACAACTATCTGGTCAAGCCCTTCACGACCCAAATCCTGAAGGAAAAGATCGAAGCGGTGTTCGGACCCCTGGGATGATCGTCGAGAATATTTCCCAGCGGCCCGGCCGCCGCGTCCATGTGGTCCAGGGTGAGCACTACGTCACCGACGATGCGGACGTCGTGCTGACCACCATCCTGGGCAGCTGCGTGGCGCTCTGCCTGTGGGATCCGGTCCGCGGTGCGGGCGGGATGAACCACTTCCTGCTGCCCGAGGGCAAGGCCGAAGGCGCCAACGAAGGCCGCCGCTACGGCGCCTTCGCGATGGAACTGCTGATCAACGACCTGCTGCGGCTGGGCGCCAAGCGCGAGCGCCTGCAGGGCAAGCTGTTCGGCGGCGCCCGAATGTTCAACGGCCTGTCGGACGTCGGCGCGGCCAACGCCGCCTTCGCCGAGCGCTTCATGCGCGACGAAGGAATCCCCGTCGTCGGCACCAGCCTGGGCGGCGTCGGCGCGCGCCGCATCCAGTTCTGGCCGGTCACCGGCCGGGCCCAGCAGAAGACCGTCACCGACAACAGCGAACTGACCCGCCTGAAGGAGGTCCCCAAGCCCGTTCCGGCCCCGGTCGACGACGGCGCGGTGGAGCTCTTCTGATGCGCATGGCCCAGGTCGCCGCCCTCGCTCCACCGGTGCTCGCCGCGCTCGCCGCGGAGACGGAGCACGCCGGCGGCCTGTGCGCGCGCCTGGAAGAGCTCGTCAGCAAACTGACCACCAACGCCCAGGGCGAGGTGCGCGAGCTGGCCCTCAGCGAAGCCCAGACCCTCGACGTCCTGACTCAGCATCTCGACAGCCTGACGAACTTCATGCGCGGTCTGTCGGATCAGTTGACCCATGCGCGCAACGTGGACACCGACGCCCTGCTGGGTCAGGTCCCGCTGGGCGACTTGGCCTCGCGGCTGCGCGCGGTCTTGCATGACGCCACCCTGATCCCGCCGCCCTCGGACGCGGAATCAGGAGATCTCGACCTCTTCTAGGGCGCCGCCATGAGCCTGCACCCAGACGTCCGGATGAACCTGGCACGGTCCACCGTCCTGCTCATCGACGACAATGAGCAGGCGCTGGAGGTGCTGAGCTCCATCTTCCGCGGCTTCGGCGTGCACCGCCAGGTGAAGTGCCGATCGGCCGCCGAGGCGCAGTCGATCCTGTCGCACCGGGAGATCGACCTCATTATCTGCGACACGGCCATGCCGGACATGGACGGCTACGACTTCGTGCGCTGGCTGCGCCGCGACGCGCCAGCCGAGGCCAACTTCCTGCCGATCATCATGCTGACCGGCCACGCCGCGCGCTCCACCGTCGAGAGCAGCCGTGACTGTGGCGCCAACTTCATCGTCTCAAAGCCTTTCACCCCCGAGGTCCTGCTGCAGCGGATCTATTGGGTGGCGAAGGACGAGCGGGCCATGGTCCGCAGCGATTCCTACGTCGGACCCGACCGGCGTTTCCGCAATATGGGCCCTCCGCTCGGGGTGAAGGGCCGACGCAAGGACGATCTCTCCGCCCATATCGGCGCGGCGAAGGATCCCAACATGGATCAGGACGAGATCGATATGCTGCTTAAGCCGCAAAGGGCCGCCCTATGAGCGACGCCGAAGTCTTCAAGGTGAAGAACCGCCTGGCCCAGCACGTGGTGGAGCCGGGGGGCATGACCGCCGGCATGGCCAATACGCGCGCCGCACGCGAACTCGCGGCGCAACAGGGCAAGTCCTACGAAGCCATCGGCGAGACGCTGGAGACCCTGGAGTGGCTGTGCCAGGACAAGTCCGCGCCGATGGACTCCGTCTACGATCTCTCCACCAGCGTTCTCGACATCGCCGGCCTGTTCGACGACAAGCTGCTCTGCCGCGCCGCCTACAGTCTGTGCGAGCTGGCCGACAAGCTGCGGACGCAGGACCGCGAGGACTGGGCCTCGATCAAGGTCCACGTGGACGGCATGCGCCTGATCTGGAACACCGAGGAGACCGGACGCGAGGCGCTGAACGCCATGGTGGACGGCCTCTGGGCGCTGACCGAGCGGCTTCAGATCATCGAGCCGGGCGAAGCCGAAGGCGAGCAGCCCGCCGCCTGAGCTGCGGGCCGGCAGGAATTCCGCACCTTATGCTGCGCAGCAAAGACGCAGCATAAGGTGCGGTAAGTCATTGAAGTCTAAGGCGCTTCATTCGAGAAGATCACCGTGCCGGAGGCGGCGAACATGC
>Ga0310345_10005980_pt1 | contig 10696 bp, 6 predicted proteins | sample HC15DNA20500_MG_FD_204667 | JGI IMG/M metagenome (GOLD analysis project Ga0310345, IMG submission 204667) | Marine microbial communities from station ALOHA, North Pacific Subtropical Gyre - HC15-DNA-20-500_MG | ecosystem: Environmental > Aquatic > Marine > Oceanic | place: Pacific Ocean: North... | reverse complement strand
TGATCGCCCTCCAGAGCCTCTATCTTATAGGAAATTCGTGTGCCGTTGACCTCAGTGATAACAGCCTTGACCTTCACCACTGCGCCTATCGCCGTGGGTGCAAGATGCCTAAGACCATCTACCGCGTAACCTACCGTAACGTAACCATCTTCAAGGAAGGGGTCAGTCGCTTCGATGCTGCAGAGTTCCATGAGTTTTAGGAGGGACGGTGTTGACAGCACGTCTGCACCAGGACGTCCCATCCTATTAATGGAGAGGTCTTTCGTGACTTCGACTTCGATCTCGGCGGCGTCACCTGGCGCTAGCTTCCCTGTCGGCATGTGGCTTCACCTCGTAGACTGGTGGGGTTGAGAGATTTCGCGGCATTATAGCAGCACGTCGAGCGCCTGAGAACGGTTGCTGTTCACCAAAGCGCTGCCTAGACCGATAGCGGGGCAGAGATTTGGTATAGCCGGACCGGATGAATTGTCGTGTGTACGGAAGCACGTTGAACTGCGATGGCGGACCTGCCACAGGGGTCCGGGGCACTACGGCGGCTTGCGGGCCACGATCATGCCGTAGCTAAGGACGCCGGAGGCAGCCAGGTCTCGGGCCTTGGCCAGCAGGCGCTTTCCCTCGGATAGCAAGCCTTCACCAACGGACAGCTTGCCCAGGCCGGATGCAATCTCGGCCATCACCAATCTCTTGCTGATACCACTAAGGAAGCCCTCGTCGACATCCCTGCAATCCTCTACGTGCTCAAGCACCATGCCCTCGCGTGTCAGCAGGCCACAGTAGCCCTGCATCGAAAGTGCGCCTCCGACGCAGCCGGCTGTCGCAAGCACTCCGCTGAGCTCCGGGGGCAGTGGCACGTCCAGCCCTAGTCAGGCAGTGTCCAGCCCCGCCCGACTAAGCGTGCGCTGGACTTAGACCACTTCGAAGGTCGAGCCGTTGGGGGTCTTGGTGACCTCGATACGGTTGGGGAAGGACTCCTTGATCTGCTCGATGTGCGTGATCACGATGATCTTCTCGAAGTCGGACTGGATCGACTGGATGGCCTCCCGCAGACGGTCCTGCCCTATGGCGTCCTGGGACCCGAAGCCCTCGTCGATGAACAGGATGGGCAGGGGCGCGCCGGATCTGCGTGCCAGCAGTTTTGACAGGGCAATACGCAGTGCGAAGTTGATGCGAAATGCCTCACCGCCGCTGAATGTCTCGTAGCTGCGGGTGCCGACCTCGTCGGATATCTTGATGTCCAGCTCCTCCGAGGGTATGCCGATGCGTCTCTCGCGACGACCCTCCTGGACCTGCAGCTTCAGGAACATGCGATTGTCGGTGAGGCGGCCCAGCAGCTCGTTGGCGTCGTCCTGTAGCTGGGGGATCACTGTCTCGATGATGAGCGCTTGAATCCCGTTTTTCCCGAAGGCGACGGTTAGCTCATCGTAGATGCTCTTGCGTTCGGCGAGCTCACGCCGGCCCTTCTCGCGTCCGCCTATCTCACGAGCTATATCAGCGATCCGGCGAAGCTGCTCAGATCGGTGCCGCTCCTCGACTCTTGCGGTTTGCTCCTGTCGTTCCAGGTCCGCGAGTTCGTCCCTTGCTCGGGCCATCTCCAATTCGAGGCCTGGCAGCGTTAGTAGGGCGGTAGCCAGCTCCTGGCGCCGCGCATCTTCGCCCGTCATATCGGCGCGCTGACGCTCCAGCGTCTGCCGGACGGTCTCCAGCGCCTTTTGTTCCCGGGGGAAGGCCTCCTGCGCCTCATCGAGCCTGCGATTGAGATCTGCGAAGGGTTCCAGGTCGCGGGCTCGCCGTTGTGCCGCTTCATGGGCGGCACGGTCGTATCCAAGCGCCGCCACCTCTCGGTCGATTTCGTCCACACGGGTACGCTCATCGGGAGCGTACTCCTCCGCACCGATTGCTCGCTGGACCTCCGCAAGGTCGGCTCGGCGTGGTTCCAGTTCCTCCTGCGCTCTACGGGAGTCCTGGAGGTCCGCCCACAGGGCCGTGGCCCTGCTATCCGTGCCACGGCGGCCTCCGCCAAGTTCCTCCTCAAGCTTCGCCAGGCGCTCTCCGATCTGGGTGGCCCGCTCCCGTACCGCAGACTGCCTGTCGGGATCGTAGGCGAGCGTGACTAGCTCTGCATCGAGTCGCTCCAAGCTGCGGCGGGCGTCTACAGCGAACCGGTTCGCCGCCAGATCCTCGTCGAGTTGCATCAGTCGCGGATTCGAGGTGTCGAGCTCTTGCTGTGCTGTTCGGGCCTCTTCCTGGCCACGGGCGGCAGTGCTCCTTCTGGTCTGCGCCTCACGCTGCTTCTCCTCGCGCTCACTATCCAGTCTGCGGATCAGGTTCGTCAGCTCAGAGTGGCTGGCAACAAGGCTCTTCTCCTCGTCGGAGTTCGCCTGGTAGCGCTGTTTGAGGTCGAGGCCTTGTTCCCTGTACTCCGCCTCCAGATGCTCCCTTCCTTCAGGACCCAGAGGCTGCTTGCACACCGGACATTGGGCTGCGTTCTGGGCCACGAGGATGTCATACTTGCTGCGCAACTCTTCCATCTCAGTCAGCAGGTCCTTGTTGGTCTGGCGCAGGTATCCGATTCGCCCGTCCATCTCCTCGGCCTCGCGGCGGCGCTGACGTACGGTCTCGGCCTGGTTTTCCAGTTCAGATTCTTGTTGAGTCGCCGCCCGGAGCTCCTGCTCAACGGCCGTCAGTCGTCCAGCCTGTGGCCTCAGCTCACGCTCGATGCGTTCGTGGAGCCGGTCGCGCTCCGCGATAAGCCCCGCCTTTTGTACCGCAATATCCTGTTCGATTTCAGCCTTCTGAGAGTCGAGTCCATTCTTGAGCGCCAGAGTCTGGGCAAGGCATTCCAGTTCCTGGGAAACCTCCCTGGATTCTTCTCTGTGCCTACCGACGCTGACTTCCAGTTCGTCGAGAGCGGCCTGCTCCGCAGTCAGCTCTTTGTACGCCACCTCAATCTCTGGCAGGCTCCTAGCCCTGGGCTCCAGATCGTCCTGTATGGTGCACCCTAGCTGGACAGCGCGACTGGACAGGCGCTCCAGTTGTACGGCGACCTCTGCGGCTAGCCTTGCGCGCTCCTGCCCGAGCTCTGTCGCGCCGAACGCCGCCCGGGCAAGTCGATCGAGGTTCGCCCTGGCAATTTCCAGCGCTGCGTGTTGCCGTCGCACCTCTGGCTCTCGATCCACCAGCTCTTCAAACGCTGCAGCTGCAGATCTGTGGACTCGCTGTCGCTGCTCCAGGTCCGAGATCTCGCGTCGCCTGTCAGAGATGCGGCGGTCGAGGTCGTCCAACTCCTGCCCGCGGGTTTTCAACGCTCCGACACGGTCACGGAGGGTGTCAGCGTGATCTCTACTGGACGATAGCTCTGGTACCAAGCGTTCCAGCAACGCGCTGACCTCAGCAAGCTGGGTTTCGTGCTCAGGTCTTTGCGACAGCTCCTGTCGACGCAGGTCGATGGCGCTGTCGGCAGTGGCTATGCGGTCGCGGGCATCCTGGCTGCGTTGTTTGGCGCGGTCTTCGAGTATCTCGTAGTGGGATAGATCAAGAACCTCGGCCAAAACCTCTTTGCGCTTTGCGGGGCTGGCCCTGGTGAATTCGTCCGCCCTGCCCTGTAGCAGGAAGGCGGTGTTGACGAAGGTGTCGTAATCCATATGGAGAAGGTCTCGGATGCGGGCCTCGGTGTCCCGGACCGAGTTTCCAGTAATCGCTCGGAAGCCATCGCCGCTGGCTACCTGTAGCTCTAGGACGGTTGCGCCGCTCTTCCCGCGGCGAGCGTACCTGCGGCTGACCCGGTACGTCTGGTCCCTAGCAGAGAACTCAAGCTCCACGGCCATGTCCTCCTGGCCCTGGTGGACCAGTTCATCCTGGGTGCTGGCCCTTGCCTTCCCCCAGAGTGCCCAGGTGATGCTGTCCAGCAACGCGGACTTGCCGTGGCCGTTGTCTCCGCACAGGCAAGCGACGTGTATGCCCTCAAGGTCTAGAGAGGGGACATCGTCCCGATAGCACATGAAATTCTTGACGCTGAGCTTCAGCGGGATCATCGTGCACGCCTCGAGTGGGGTTCGTGGAGAGTTGGCCCGATTATAGGTTTACCCCGGGGATGGGTCAACGCGACGGACGATATGGGTACAAGCTGGAGCGGGCAGGCGTATAATGGCCGTGCCCGGGCCCGGACGCAGGCCCCGCGCGTGAATTAGCCACCAGGAGAGGTGCCGATGGCGAACCTGAAAGAGCGGATCCGTAAGGGCGAGAATGTCCTTGGAGTTAGTGTTGCGATGGACGTTGAGAAGGACAGGCTGGCCGCGATCATCGAGTCGGGCCCCTACGACTATGTATGGGTCGACGCGCAGCACTCCCCCTTCAACGAGGAGAGGCTGGTCGAGTTCTGTGGGATCGCCAATGAGATGGGTGTGCCTGCATGGGTTCGACTGAAGCACACTCGCGACGCTGTATTGGTCGGAAACTACCTGGATCTCGGTCCCTCTGGGATTGAGGTGCCCCAGGTCGAGACCGTTGAGACCGTGAACACGGCCCTCGACGGCTTCTACTACCCTCAGACCGGCTTGCGGAGCTGGGGAGGCACGGCGCGCGTAGGGTTTGAAGGCAGGGAGGACCGCCTGGAGTACGCAAGGTGGTGGGACGAGACGGGCGTACTGTGGGTGCAGATCGAGTCCGTCGACGCCGTGACCAACGCGAAAAGCCTGGCGAAGCCTGGCGTGGACTGCCTATCCTTCGGCCCCGCGGACCTGTCCTTCAGTATGGAGGCGCACCCGCACCACCCATTCCAAACTGTAGACGATTGCGTGCGCCATGTTGTGAAGCAACTTAGGGACTCCGAGGTCGCGGTCTGCTTCCGTAGCTACGTCCCTGAGGAGAGACAGAGGTATCGGGACATGGGGGTCACGGTATTGTTGGAGCGGTCCTGACAGCACTTGATCCCTTTGGACAAGAGAAACACGCAAAGATAGGAGCAATAAGAGATGGCCATACTCGGCAGTGGCAACGTTACGTACGAGGTGTCCGGCGAGGAGTGGGGGGAACTGCCCGAAGGTTGGGTATATGGGGACGCGACCTCAGTCGCCGTGGACTCGCATGACAACGTCTTCGTGTTCAATCGCGGCGGGCATCCGATCATAGTCTACGACAGCGAGGGCAGATTCCTGCGCTCGTGGGGCGAGGATATCTTCTCGACTCCCCACGGTATCGCGATTGGATCCGATGACTCGGTCTACTGCGCCGACGTTGGCGACCATACCGTGAGAAAGCTAACACCCGAAGGGGAGGTGCTACTCACTCTGGGCGACCCTGGTAATCCAGCTCAGGCCATGAGCGGCAAGCCTCTGAACCTGCCCACCCACGTGGCGGTAGACCCTCGCAACGGCGAGATTCTGGTGTCCGATGGATACGGCAACGCGAAGGTGCACCGGTACTCCCCGGAAGGCGAGTTGATGGATTCTTGGGGCGATTCCGGTACGTTCCCGGGCACATTCAACATCGTCCACAACATAGCCATTGATGGTGATGGGATGGTGTATATCGCCGATAGGGACAACCACCGCATACAGGTGTTCGAGCCCGACGGCGCCTATGTTACGCAGTGGGTCAACCTTTCCAGGGCGGCCTGCATCTACATTGACACGCGACACCGCCCGCGCGCATATGTCGGTGAGTACTATGCGGGCGGTGCCTCTAACGCTGCTGGGCAAAACCTGGGGCCAAGAGTCACGATCTTCGACCTCGCGGGGAATGTTGTCGGCAGGCTAGGCGTGGATTCCTACGGTGACGATCCCGGGCGATTCTATGCACCCCACGGCATCTCCGTAGACTCCAAAGGCGACATCTACGTGGCCGAGGTGGCCTGGGCAGAGTTCAACACGATATACCCCGGCAAGGTATTCCGATCGTTGCAGAAGCTTGTCAAACAGCGGTAACAGGAGCGCAGAATGACTGTCATAGGTGGCGCAGGGTTCGAGTATGACGCGTCTGAGGGGAACTTCGGCGAGCTTCCTGACGGCTGGGGGTATAGGGAGGCCGCAGGAGTGGCCGTGGACGCCAGCGACAACGTCTATGTCTATAACCGGGACGAACACCCGGTGATCGTCTACGACAGGAATGGCAAGTTCCTGCGGTCCTGGGGGGAGGGAGTCTTCGGCAACCCCCACGGTATCGCCACGGGTCCCAACGAGACCATTTTTTGCATAGATGCCGGCGACCATACGGTCCGAAAATTCACCCAAGATGGCAAGCTCCTCATGACGATAGGTACGGCCAACAAGCCCGCTGGGCGCCTGAGCGGCGAGCCGTTTCGCAACCCGACCCATGTGGCTGTCGACTGGGCCACCGGCGAATTCTATGTCTCCGACGGCTACAGCAACGCCAGCGTTCACAAGTACGATCCGGACGGCAATCACCTGCTTTCGTGGGGGCAGTCGGGGACGGGTCCGGGCGAGTTCAATACTGTCCACAACGTGGCTACCGATAAGGACGGTCTGGTCTATATCGCGGACCGCGAGAACCATCGCGTCCAGGTCTTCACCTCTGATGGGCGGTACATAACTCAGTGGGGCAATCTGGCTATGGCCTCGTGCATAGACATTGAGCGCACGGGCGATGAGATCGTCTACGTCGGTGAGTTCTTTGCGGGTATCAGGGAGAACCCCGCCGGGATGGGGAACTGGACCGGTATGCGGCTTGGCCCGAGAGTTACCATCATGGACAAGGGCGGCAACATTCTTACGCGGGTTGGGGACATGCCGATCGGCGAAGCGGCCGGCCAGTTCATTGCTCCCCACGGCATCGCCGTCGATTCACATGGCGATGTATATGTGGCCGAGGTATCGTACAGCGTCCTCGGGGGGACACTTGAGCCGACACGGGAGGTCAAGACGATCCAGAAGCTGGTCCGCCGCCGATAAGTGTGGGGTGGACTGTTGCAGCGAGTGTCATGCCCCGGAGCAAGAATGTAGACTCGTGGATTTCTGAGTACGACCCGTCGATACGGCGGATCTGCCACACTCTGCGCGACCTGATTCTTGCCACCGAGCCTGATCTGAGAGAGTCGATCAAGTGGAGCAATCCTGTGTACGAGAAGAGGGGCAGGGTGGCCTACCTGTCGGCGACGGATAACTATGTGACACTGGGCTTCTTCAACGGGGCGGCTCTGTACGACCCTGAGGGCAAGATCGAAGGGATGGGCAAGATGATGCGGCACGTGAAGGTGAGGGCGCTCGAAGACATCGGCGAGACCGCAGTGGTTTCGTGGATACGCGAAGCGGTGGCGCTTGATGAGGCGGCCCACGCCTGACGCTCGGGTGACACGGCCAATCGGCGAATACCCTGCAAAGAGAAGGGGCCTCCTGACTTCAGGAGGCCCCTTCCGCGTCTCTGGTAGTGGCGTTTGAGCGGCTCTACCCGGTCGGAGGTGGTGTCTTGTCAGCGCCTTCGTCATCCTCGTCTCCGGGCATCGGCTCATCGACCGCGTCCACCGCATCAGGTTCGGGTGCAGGCCCTGACGGGGCTGTCGGAGGCGTGGGGGGCCCTTGCTGCCCACGGATCACTATTAAGTAGTACGCGCCGCCACCGCCAGCAGCTATGACCACCAGGCCGATGATGATAAAGATCAGCGCGCCGCCACCGCCCTCTTCAGGCGCTGGGGTGGCCGTCGGCGTCGCCGCTGGCCCCGTGGTCGGCGTCACGGTAGCTGGCGCCGCCGTAGTCGTCGGTGTCTGGGTGGGCAGCGGCGTCGTCGGTGTCGGAGTGGGCGGTGCCGCCGTCGGTGTCGGCGTCCTGGTCGGAGGCGCCGCGGTCGCGGTCGGCGTCACGGTAGCTGGCGCCGCCGTGGCTGTAGGCGGCAATGCAGTCGCCGTAGGTGACGGTGACGGTGACGGTGACGGTGACGGTGACGGTGGCGCTGGTGTTGGAGTAGACGTGGGCGTGGGCGTGGAAGGCACCGACGTAGCCGTAGGATCTGCTGGGATGGGCGTGCTCGTGGGCGCCGCCGGCGGCGGCGGCGCAGGAGCGGACAGGACTGTGAAGCTGCCTGACAACCGGCCGATCCTTACGTCATAGCTTCCGGTATTGGCAGCCACCTCAAAGGAGAACGCTATCGGGACGCTAGGCGGGGCGACGATTTTCTGCGTGCTGTTCACCTGATTGTTGAGCCAGAGAGACGCCGAATACTCCAGAGTCTGGGACGTAAGGTTTGTTACATCCGCACTGATGGTGATACTGCCTCCCTCCTGGATCGTAGGCGGGCTGATCACCAGATCGTCCACGGTGAACTCCACTGTTGGAGCTTCCATGCTACCCGTGATCGACCAGGTGGAGAAGCCGGGGATCGCGAGTGTGTAGAAAATGCGCTCCGCGTCCTCTCGGACGCGCTTCACCAGTGACGGCCGCCAGGCCTGCTGGTTCTCATCGAACCGGCTGAACTGCACGGACCATTCGTGAATCTGGTTGCTCTGAATCCAGGATTTGGTGACGGACAGTGTAACGTGCGCCGTGGCGAGCTCATCGTCGGTGAACCCTTCAGGCGAGAGCTTCACGTAGCCGACGTAGCCAGGCTCTTCGTAGAGGACTCGTCCGGGCCGCAAGTCGGGCACGTCCGGGTCCAACACATTTTCGACGGCGACATGGGCACCCGGGGGGGCATCGGCGAATTTGCCGAGGATCTGACTGACAGGATCAGGAGAGCCTACACTTGCCCACTCTGCAACCCCCGACGGGTCTACGCCTATCTTAGGCTCGTCCTCCGGAACCCAAAGTTCATGGGGTAGGAACCTCCCCAACTTCTCAAGCGCGGTGGGGTCCTGCGCCGGGCCGCGTCCAAGAGCATCGACAGTGGCTCCCGCATTCTGCTTGGCGGAAGAATTCATGGCGTTGCCGGTCGATTCTGCATTTTGCAGGGTTGAGCTTGTGAGAGCCTGGCCGGCGGAAGTGGGATCCTTGGCAGCCGCGACGGCCATGACGTTACCTGTTGCCACGGGGTCGGCTGCGGCAGCTTCGGCGACTACCTTACCGGTAGACTGAGGATCATCCTGTGCTGCACTAGAAACGGCAAGACCTGTTGACTGCGAGTCTTCTTTAGCGGCGCTCGCAACAGCGAGGCCTGTTGCGACAGCATCTTCCCGCGCCGCGCTAGCGACTGCCTTACCGGTAGCCTCTGGATCGGTTTTCGCGGCACTGGCGACTGCTTTACCAGTGGCCTGTGGGTTCACCATCGCGGCGTTGGCTACGGCACGGCCTATGGATGCGGAGTCCTGCTGGGCGGCTGTGGCGAGGGCACGACCGGTGGCGACCGAGTCCTCCTCGGCGGCGCTTGCCACGGCTCTACCAGTGGCCACTACGTCTTCCTTGGCCGCGCTGGCGACTGCGTTGCCGGTGGCGACAGGGTCATCTTGCGCGGCACTGGCGACTGCCTTGCCGGTGGATTCTGGATCCTGCGCTGCAGCATTGGCAACTGCCTTGCCAATGGCGACAGGGTCATCAGACGCCGCCTTGGCGATAGCGCTACCAGTGGAATTCGAGTCTTCCTGAGCAGCCCATGCAAGAACGAAGCCAGTGGATTCCGCGTCCTCTTGAGCGGCCGATGCCAGCGCTAGACCGGTCGCTTCTACGTCCTCCTTGGCCGCGCTGGCGATGGCCCTACCGGTAGACTCTGGGTAATCCTGACCGGCTTTGGCCAAGGCACGGCCAACTGAGGCAGCGTCACTCTTGGCGGCTTCCGCTATGACCTTACCGGTTGAGACATAATCGGACGTGGCCGCTTCACCGATCGCTTTGCCGGCGGTGGCCGAGTCGGCAGCCGCCACGTGTGCAACTGCCTTACCAGTGGTCTCCAGGTTGATCTTCAAGGATTCAAGAATAAGCTGACCGGCTGCAGCGGCGTTCTTATTGGCAGCACCGGAGATTAGCAGACCTGCTTTGACCGTGTCCGTCTCTGCTATCTCGGCGAGGAGCTTACCCGCCGCCTCGGGGTCGGCCTGCACGATGGACGTTAAGATATCGGCAGCGGCGGCCGCGTCGGATGTGGCAGCCTCGGCCAGCGCTGCTGCTGCTGCTGTGATGTCGGTAGTTGCCAGATCAACTAGGCCAGAAGCAGCGGCCTCGGGGTCTTCTAGCAATCCCTCTGCTGTCACAGGTGTTGGTGCGGCCACTGCCGCGGCGGCCGCGGCCGGAGCAGAAGTCGGCGTTGCCGTAGGGGGAGTGAAGCCTCCGAATCCGGCTACCGCCGTCGCTGTCGGTGTCGGTGTCGCTGTTGGCGCTGCGGGAGCAGCAGCAGTTGTGCACGCGGCGCTTGAGGCCGTGGCCGCAACCGCCGTAGCCGATTGTAGTGATGGGATGACTAGGTCGACCCGATGGGTACCGCCCGAACTAAATGGGATGGATGCACGGGCACTGCCGTCGACACCAACCCTTTGAGCCGTGGCCTGTATTCCTGAGACATAGAAAACAATATTTTCGCCTGATTTGCCACCCTCGATTGGGGACGTGGCCGGATCGTCAGCACATATCTGGAAATTGCTGCTATTACCGTAGTTGTAGTGCGCAGTAGTGGCAGCTGCGTGGGTTTGGGTGTTTAACGTTCCTAGCTGGGTGCTGGGGTTGACTGATTGCGCATAGTGGATGTTGTTGATGCGGGCCTGGATTGTCAAATTGGCGCCGAGCACTGTACCGTCTGATGTCCATGCTCGTCCATACAATACGT
>Ga0310345_10005979_pt1 | contig 10696 bp, 10 predicted proteins | sample HC15DNA20500_MG_FD_204667 | JGI IMG/M metagenome (GOLD analysis project Ga0310345, IMG submission 204667) | Marine microbial communities from station ALOHA, North Pacific Subtropical Gyre - HC15-DNA-20-500_MG | ecosystem: Environmental > Aquatic > Marine > Oceanic | place: Pacific Ocean: North... | reverse complement strand
CGAAAATAACTCCTCAATGAGGCTGCGCACTTAAAGTCTACCTCTACCCGAACTACAGTGCCTTCAACTGAGAGCTAATTCTACTCTAATCACATGGGGATAACACAAGTAGTTTGATGATTAATTCTTGATCTTTTTTTCATGTATTAATTTACTGTTATTAATATTGGTCCATATCAAAACACATTGAGTAATAGGGCATAATAAAATTAATTGGAGTCGGACAGGTATCCCTTGAGTTAAGGACTAAAAGTGAGTTCCCTAGGGACCCTCAATTAGGTTAGGTAAGGACCCAATCCTTATAGCCTCAAGTCTTTGTGTCTTTGTACAAGGAATAGGGAGCATTGCCAACGTGGTATATAAGACAGACATATGAAAAAATTTGCCGTCAGGAAAATGATTTTAGATGATTTGGAGCAAGTGCTTGCGATTGAAAAAGATGCCTTCCCAGATCTCTTCCCCCCGACCTCTTTTAGATCTGAGTTAAAAAGGTCTCGTTCAGAATATTTTGTTGCATATGCCATTAAAGATATTGAGAAGCTAGAAGATTTAGAGACAAATTTTGGTGCCAATGTCGAAAAGCACTTACAATACAGATCAGGCTATACCGGTTGGCAAAGAGGGTGCAAATTTCTCGTCGGGTTCGTCGGATACTGGAAAATGGTTGACGAAGTCCACATAATCTCAATAGCTGTTAGACGTAACGTTAGACGCCAAGGAATTGGAGAACTTTTGCTCCGAAAAGTCTTACACGAGTCTAGAAATTATAAATTGGATGAAGTAACGCTTGAAGTTAGGAAATCTAATACGGCAGCAAAAAAACTTTACAATAAATACGGCTTCCAATTAGTAGGGGTCAGAAAAAGATACTACACAGATAATTTCGAAGACGCCCTGGTTATGACGTTGAGCTCACTTAAGGATTATAAAGTCCCGATCTGACTCAGTAAATTGTTTCCTCACTTTCTTTGTATACTTTCCACTGTTTAGGTTGTTGGTAAATGCCATATTTACCCGAAACACTCATCAAAAAGATATTCATGTGTTACCTAAAGTTTTGCTCGCCCTTCACGCCCATGCTACACTTTTCGAACGCTTTCCAGGTGGAAAGTCTGCTTTGGTGTGTCTTTCGAAACAGAAGAATTTACCATGCACAAGAAAAATAACAGGATGGCATAAAGTTTATGGTGCAAGAGGCGGTACAGTCGGAAAATACGGAAACCCAGGAAGATGCTCACAAAATCACCATGAAGTCTCTGTTGGAGGCGGGTGTTCATTTTGGACACCAAAAGCGCCGCTGGAATCCGAAGATGGATGACTTCATATTCGCTCACAGAAATGGAATACACATCATTGACCTTCAGAAGACTCTGTACAAAATTCAAGAGGCTGCTGAATTCCTCACAGATGTAGCCGCCACGGGTAGAAGAATTCTATATGTTGGAACCAAAAAACAGGCTAAAGACACCATAATCAAAGAAGCTGAAAGAAGTAATGCCCTTTACATAGCAAATCGCTGGTTGGGAGGGACGCTTACGAACTTTAGGACTATAGAATCCAGGATTCAGCACTTAATAAATCTAGAAACCCGCAGAGAATCAGGGGAGTTTACCCTTCTTACCAAGAAAGAATCTCTAGGATACGATGACCAAATCGACCGACTAAATAAGAACTTGATTGGCATCAAAGAGATGACTGAAATGCCCGGTGCAATGTTTATTATAGACATTGGCAAGGAAGAGATAGCCGTTGCTGAGGCGAGGCGAATTGGAATTCCCATTGTAGCGCTAGTGGACTCAGACTGTAACCCGGAGTTGATAGATTACCCAATTCCTGGCAACGATGATGCTATAAGGTCCATAAGACTCATTACTGGTCGGATGTCGGATGCGGTAATTGAAGGCCAAAATCGTCGCATTGCTCAAAGAACCGACGCCGGCGAGGGAATGGAGGATTCCGAAGACTCCGTGCCACGCATGATTACTTATTCAACAGTGACAGCTGAGGACGTTGAGGAAAAAAGTAATCAGACTGAAAACGAAAATCAGGCTACTGACAATGAACCCGATTCAGAAGAAAACAGCGAGAAATCCTCAGTTGTTGCTGAAGTCGCGGAAGAAGATGTTGCTGCAGAAGAGGTTGTTGCTGCAGAAGAGGACGTTGTTGCAGAAGAGGTCGTTGCTGCAGAAGAGGTTGTTGCTGCAGAAGAGGACGTTGTTGCAGAAGAGGTCGTTGCTGCAGAAGAGGTCGTTGCTGCAGAAGAGGTCGTTGCTGCAGAAGAGGTCGTTGCTGCAGAAGAGGTCGTTGCTGCAGAAGAGGTTGTTGCTGCAGAAGAGGTCGTTGCTGCAGAAGAGGACGTTGCTGTTGCTAACGAAGATGAAGACTAGTTTTGGCACGGGACAAAATGGATCAATATAATCCCAAAGGAAGGAATTAATTGCCATCCACGACTGAATTAATAAAAGAACTTAGAGGGAGAACCAGTGCTGGAGTCATGGATTGCAAAAGAGCACTTGATGAAAGTGACGGCAACGTGGATAAAGCTGAAGAAATCCTCAAAGAGCAAGGGATAGCCTCAGCCGCAAAGAGAGCTGGACGAGACACGGACCAAGGCTTGATAGAAACCTATATCCATAGTGGTGGAAGAATAGGTGCTATGGTTGAGGTTAACTGTGAAACAGACTTTGTTGCCAGAACCCAGGAATTTTCAGATCTGGCGCATGATATTGCAATGCAAGTTGCGGCGATGAATCCTCTAACAGTTGAAGAAGGAAAATCGAAAAGCCCTGCCGATATAGAAGATGAAAATTCTTCTCTACTCCAACAGCCATTTATAAAAGACCCATCAAAAAATATCCAGGATCTCATAAATGAGATTGTCGGAAAGTTGGGAGAAAATATCAGAGTCAGACGATTCCAACGTTTCTCCTTGGGCGAGTAGCCTAGTGACATGACTAAAGTTAAGTTTAATAGGGTCCTACTTAAGTTGAGTGGAGAATCCCTTAAGGGCAAAAGGCAACATGGCATAGACCCTGACGCTCTTGATTATATGGCTGGAGAGATTAAGTCAATAACTGAAATGGGTGTGGAGCTTGGAATCGTAGTCGGGGGTGGAAACATTTGGCGTGGTTCAGAAGCAGAAATAGAAGGTATGGACAGAGCCACTGCTGACTATGCAGGAATGTTAGCAACGGTTATAAGCGCCCTCGCACTTCAAGAGGCTATGGAAAGACGACACAACCTAGACACTCGGACATTGAGCGCGATAAACATCCAACAAGTTGCCGAGCCTTACATACGACGTAGGGCAATTAGACACTTGGAAAAGAGACGGGTGGTTTTATTCGCAGCCGGAACAGGAAACCCATTTGTAACAACTGATACAGGCTCAGCATTAAGGGCTCTAGAAATTGAGGCGGACTTGCTATTGATGGCAAAGCACGACGTCGATGGGGTTTACGATAAAGACCCAAAAACAAGCCCGGATGCAACCAGATTTGAACACATCAATTACTTGAATGCCATAGAGCAAAGGTTACGGGTAATGGACGCAACGGCACTGTCTCTCTGCATGGAACATGATGTACCCATAGTTGTGTTTGATCTCTTCAAGTCGGGAAACCTTGCCAATATCATTAAGGGTCAGCGAATAGGAACACTTGTTTGCGATGATAGTAGGATTGAAAAAAATTTCTCTACCGACCCGATATAGCTCAGGAGGATAGACTCATGCCAACAGTCGAAGAGGTGCTTCTAAGCACTAGCGATCGCATGCAGAAAAGCCTTGACTCCTTGGAGAGGGATTTAGGTTCGGTTAGAACGGGGCGTGCTTCTGCCACACTCGTTGAGAATCTGATGGTTGACTACTACGGTACCAACACACCACTTAACCAGTTGTCGTCAATAACTATTCCTGAGGCTAGAACAATCATGATTCAGCCTTGGGACAAAGAAGCTCTCGTGGAAATAGAGAAAAGTATTCACAGCTCAGATACCGGGCTAACACCAAACAACGATGGAGCAATGATCCGGATTAACATACCTGAATTGACTGAAGAACGTAGAAGAGAAATGGTGAAAATGGTGGGCTCAATAGTTGAGCAAGCTCATGTTGCAGCCCGCAACATTAGAAGAGACAGTCTGGAAACGTTCAGAAGTATGGAAAAGGAAAAAGAAATCTCCCAAGACGACAGTAGGAGAGCCCAGGAAGATCTTCAAAAAGTGACAGACACATTTACTTCCAAGATGGATGTGATGAGGTCGGGAAAAGAGAAAGAGGTAATGGAAGTTTAAAACCTCTTGTAACTGTTATCGGCAGGATCATTTTCGATGATATCTAACCATGATACCAACGCTTCAATACACCAACCTGACTCATACATGAACCGCATCCCTGTTCATGTAGCACTAATAATGGATGGCAACGGTAGATGGGCTATAAAAAAAGGCCTTGATAGAAGCCAAGGGCATGCTCATGGTGCAAGCAAACTTCGAGAAATAGTTACAAAATTTGGCGAATATGGAGTTAAGTATGTCACTTTGTACGCATTTTCAACTGAAAACTGGGCACGGCCTCAGAATGAAGTTGAAAATATACTTGAAATACTTTTGACTTCTATTAACTCTGAGCTAGAGACCCTTCACCAACAAGGAGTCAAGATCATACACTTGGGTGACAAGGCAACGCTACCCGAAGAAATTTCACACGCAATAGAGAAATCGGAACAACTTACGGAGAACAATTCAAAAATAACCCTTTCTGTAGCATTCAGCTATGGTGGCAGATCTGAAATTATTCAGGCAATCAAAAATATGGTTTCAGAAGGGATAGAAGCCAAAAATGTTGATGAGAAAACGTTTGAAAGATACCTTACCACCTATGGAATACCTGACCCAGACATCATAGTTAGGACAGCGGGAGAAATGAGATTAAGTAATTTTCTCATATGGCAGTCAGCGTACTCTGAATATTATTTTACTGACGTTTTGTGGCCGGACTTTGGGGATGAAGATGTGGAACTGGTTATTAAGACATTTTCAAGCAGAAACCGCCGATATGGAAAATCATAAATTCCCAAACAAGTCACATAGGAATCAACTCGATTAACTATGAAAATCAGGCTTCTCAGCGCAGCAATTGCTATCCCAATCGTCCTAGCTTTCACCATACTGGGAAATCTGTGGTTTTTAGCATTAATGATTTTTGGGGCTTCTATATCATCATTTGAAGCATCTAGATTACTAAAAGTAAGAGGAATTAACACTAATCCGACAGTCTCGGCTTCACTTGCAGGGGCCTTCGTAGCATCGGTTTATTGGATTGGAGAAATCAATATCTCCATTCCCATCTTCTTTATAGTCTGCTCTATTGCGTCTCTTATATTTCTAGTTGTATATAGGTCTTTGAACCCTTCACCTTTATTCCGATTATTAGGTACTCTCGCCTCAGCGTTATACGTGGGTGGAGCCCTGTTCCATGCTCCTCTCATAAGAGAAGGTAACTATGGGTTAGAGTGGTTAATATTTCTTATGGTAACCATAATATTGACCGATAGTGGGGCCTATGGAGTGGGAAAATCTTTTGGGAAAACTCCATTTTTCCCTTCGATAAGCCCGTCAAAAACTCTTGAGGGCTCAATAGGGGGTCTTATTCTTGGTACAGTTGGGGCAATAATGGTTTCCTATTATCTCAGTATTCCAGGTGTGGGTTTAACCGTCGCCATAATCACAGGAGTTGTTCTTTCAATTCTTGGCCAGATAGGCGACCTAGCAGAGTCAGCAATCAAAAGGGTTTCAGGAGTGAAAGACTCGGGAGAGTTCATGCCAGGTCATGGAGGAGCTTTGGACAGGATAGATTCCATTGTTTTAACTGTACCGGTCTTGTATTATTTCTCCTACTTCTTTCCAAAGTTGGTAGGCACTTGAAGGGACTTTCTATACTCGGTTCCACAGGCTCAGTGGGAGTTCAAACACTGGACATAATTCAAACTTATCCAGATAAGTTTGATGTCATCGGAATCGCTGCTAACTCAAATTACGAGACGCTGGCTCAACAGGTACATGAATTTTCTCCATCACTCGTAAGTTGCAACTATTTTCCCAAAATATTTGAAGAATCGCTTCCTAAAACAACAAAGCTGTGTCCCATGAATGAAATCGCCAAGGCAAAGGACATGGACATGCTTGTTACTGCCACAACCGGATATGCTTCTCTCATCCCAACCTTTCAGGCTATTGAGCACGGCAAGAGCATTGCAATTGCTAACAAGGAATCGGTCATAATGGCGGGTCAATATCTTATTGACTACGCCAGGGAGCACAAAGCTTCCTTATTCCCCATAGACAGTGAGCCGAGCGCTATTTGGCAATGCCTCCGAGGTGAGGAGTCATCTATACACAGGCTTATAATAACTGCATCTGGCGGACCATTCCGAGATACCCCTTTGAAACAGATGGAAAGAGTATCTCCTTCAGACGCATTAAGACATCCTACCTGGACTATGGGGGCAAAAATTTCAGTTGACTCAGCAACCATGATGAACAAAGCATTTGAGGTGATCGAAGCCAAATGGTTGTTCGGAGTGGAATGGGACCAGATAGATGTCACTATACACCCCGAAAGTATAGTTCACTCAATTGTGGAGTTTCAGGATGGTTCTTCTAAATCTCAAATGAGTCATCCAGATATGCGATTACCGATCCAACACGCCCTTTTTTACCCCAAACGGCCGTTAAATCCAAACGTGACTAGATATGTCCCATCGGTAGCTGGAAATTTAACTTTCCAAGACCTTGAACCGGAAAGATATCCCTGTTTCAATATGGCTTTGAATTTCGCAAAAAGAGGGGGAACTTGGCCGTCAGCTTTATGTGGAGCAGACGAGGGCGCTGTACAAGCCTTTTTGAGTGGGAAAATTTCCTTCCCAGAAATCCCTCAGGTTATTGAATCAGCATTGAAGTTCTACCAATCTAAAAATGAACCTTCACTAGAACAACTAACTGAGGCATTTGATTGGGGAGTAACGAAAGTTAGGGATCTATCTGGGGTGGAGGCCTAAAATGTCCTGGCTTCCCGGTTGGATTCTAGTAATTCCCATCCTTACTTTTCTTGTTTTTGTACATGAATTAGGGCATTTCGCTGTGGCCAAAAAATTGGGCATTAAAGTTACTGAGTTTGGATTTGGTTTCCCGCCGAGGATTTGGGGGATAAAAAGAGGAGAAACTCTTTATTCAGTCAATATTATCCCGCTAGGTGGGTTTGTAAAAATGGTTGGCGAGGAGGATCCTTCTGAACAGAGGAGCTTTGCTCGCCAATCCGTAACTCACAGAACAGCTGTATTGCTAGCGGGCCCTTTTATGAATTTAATTGTACCCATATTCATATTTACTGCCCTCTTAGCGCTTCCCCATGACAAACACATCGGAATCGTCACGGTTGGCTCCGTTGCCCCTGGTTCACCTGCTGTAGAAGCTGGCATTCGGGCAGGTGACGAAATATTGGGAGTGAATGGAATAACGGTTGAAAACCACGTCGACCTAGTAAGACGGATCCAGAATTCAAAAGGTCAGCAAACGGAACTGACACTAAGGCGCAATGTGTCATATCCGCTATCGGGCTTCACGAGTTCTCCCGAATTCAGTCACACTGAAACAGTTCTTCTAACTCCTAGAAAATCACCTCCAAATTTAGTCGTCGTGGAATACGTCTCTGATCCTAATTCCGAGGTAAGCTTAACTGACGCAAAATCTTATGATGAATCCCTTGAAGTTGGAGATACATTGACCCAGGGAGCCGTGGGGGTTCTCATAGGTACTTCCGGAACAAAGGTCATAAGGGATAAAATCCCACTTTGGAAAGCTTTACCACAATCGTTGACACGTATAGTTGACACAATAAAATTTACTTTTGTGGGCCTCTCTGGATGGATCAGTGGTGGTGATGATCCAGGGCTAGCTGGACCAATAGGGATAGCGCAAGTTACGGGAGAAGTAGCGAATATTGGAATAACGCCAGTTTTGGAACTAACTGCTTTAATTAGTATCAGCCTCGCGTTGGTGAATATATTACCCATCCCAGCGTTAGACGGAGGTAGACTCTTGTTTATATTGATTGAAGGTGCAAGAGGAGGTAAAAGAATATCTCCCCGTACTGAAGGCATAATTCACATGGCCGGATTTGCAGCATTAATCGGTTTGATAGTTGTGATGAGCTATTTTGACATACTGAGAATAGTAAGTGGTGGGACGTTTATACAGTAAAAAGAGCCAAACTATGTCTAATTCTATTTACAAAAGAAGAGTAACAAAATCCATTGATGTTGGGGGAGTGAAAGTCGGAGGGGATTCCCCTATCACTGTACAGTCAATGACAAAGACTGACACCCGTGATGTTTCAGCAACCTCCAGACAGATATCTAGTCTCGAGGAAGCGGGATGCGAAATTGTGAGGTGCGCTGTTCCAGATATGGAAGCGGCAAAGGCTCTAAGGCAAATAAAGAAACAGGCCAATATTCCCGTTGTAGCCGACATCCATTTTCACTATCAGCTTGCGCTTGAGTCATTAGAAAGTGGAGTCGATTGCCTAAGGCTAAATCCAGGAAACATTCGAGACAGAGAAAAAGTGGAACTCGTTGTTAATAAAGCAAAAGAAAGAGAAGTCCCGATAAGAATTGGAGTGAATTTTGGAAGCCTTCCCCCAGTGGGTGGAATTGGAAAAACAAGGGGGCAATCACGACATAACGATGGGGTGGATAATCTCATCAAAGGAGGTAGCCAAAGAGAGGTATACTCCGCCGTTGACCATATGGTGGCCACAGGCCTTTGGGAAATAGGAATACTGGAAAATCTCGACTACGACCTTATCAAAATATCACTAAAAGCTTTCGACATAGACACAACAGTAGAGGCTTATAGGCGTATGGCAAAATTGGTTCCCTACCCTTTACATCTTGGTATTACCGAAGCTGGTACTGCAAAATCAGGAAGCATACGCAGCTCAATTGGACTAGGGATACTACTCTATGAGGGCATTGGGGATACGATTAGAGTGAGCCTAAGTGATGACCCAGAAGAGGAGGTTTCAACTGGCTTTGAAATCCTGAAGGCGTTGGAACTTAGAAAGGAAGGAGCGGTATTAGTTGCCTGCCCAAGTTGCGGCAGAGCAGATATAGACGTAAGAAAATTGGCCAATGATGTTGATAGCCTTTTGAAAAATTACAAAACCCCAATCAAAGTGGCCGTAATGGGTTGTGAAGTAAACGGACCTGGGGAAGCAAAAGATGCTGATGTAGGGATAGCAGCAGGCGTAGGGAGAGCAATTATATTTCGGAAAGGTAGGAAGTCTCGCATTGTCCATGAATCGGAAATGTTAGAAGCTTTGATGGATGAGATTAAACAAGCAGAGGCTGACTCTTATAATCGGGACTAATATGGATATAAACAAAATATGAAAATGTCGAATTTGTTCGGCAGAACCCTACGCGACAGTCCAGCCGAAGCTGATCTTACAAGTCATAAGCTCTTGCTACAAGCTGGCATGATCCATCAGGTTGCTACAGGTGTTTACAGTTATCTTCCCTTAGCATGGAGATCCATAAAAAAGATTGAAAATATCGTCCGAGAGGAAATGGATAATGCCGGGGCTCAGGAACTTAAACTGGGAATACTTCAACCACGCGAATTATGGCAGAAATCAGGACGGGATGAAGTTTACGGTCCAGATATGATACGTCTCAAAGACCGTAGGGAAAGAGAGCTTGTTCTTCCACCGACTAATGAAGAGCTTATTACGGATACAGTAAAAAGCGTGGTTCAGAGTCACAGGGATCTCCCATTTACGCTCTACCAAATCCAAACCAAGTTTAGAGATGAGCCACGACCAAGGGGAGGCCTCATCAGAGTCCGAGAATTCGACATGATGGACGCCTACAGCTTTGATCTTGATGACTCAGGTCTCGACCTGAGTTACGACAGGATGGTAGAAGCATACAAAAAGGCCTTTAAAAGATGCGGCATCGAAACTGTAATCGTCGATGCAGATAGCGGGGCAATAGGTGGGAAGGATTCCAAGGAATTTATCCTCATCACAGAATCAGGAGAGGACACAATAGTACTTTGCGATTCTTGTGACTATGGTGCAAACGACGAAAAAGCCGAATTTGAAAGATTGAGCAATCCAATGGAATCGCCTGCGGCTATGGAAAGGGTTGATACTCCTGGCATAAAAACTATTGATCAGCTTTCTGATTACATGGGAGTTGGCAACCATAAAACCATTAAAGCCGTTTTTTATCTAGCAGATTCTGAGATTATATTCGTTGCAATTAGAGGAGATCTTGAAGTAAATGAAGTGAAACTAAAAAATTGCCTCGGGGTGTCGGAGCTACGCCTCGCGACCCCTGAGGAAGTCTCTGAAGCAGGCCTTGTGTCGGGATCAGCTTCCCCAGTTGGTGTAGAAGGATTTCGTGTCATATCCGACCATTCCTTGAGGTTGGGTTATAACCTCATAGCGGGAGCAAACACGGAGGGTTATCATCTGAAAAATGTAAACTTTCCTAGAGATTTCAAAAGTGACATTGAATCAGACATAGCATTAGCAGAGGAAGGACACCCCTGTCCAACGTGCGATGGGTCTTTGAAAACTTTCAGGGGAATCGAAATAGGCCACGTGTTCAAGTTGGGAATTAGCTACTCTGAA
>Ga0310345_10005978_pt1 | contig 10697 bp, 6 predicted proteins | sample HC15DNA20500_MG_FD_204667 | JGI IMG/M metagenome (GOLD analysis project Ga0310345, IMG submission 204667) | Marine microbial communities from station ALOHA, North Pacific Subtropical Gyre - HC15-DNA-20-500_MG | ecosystem: Environmental > Aquatic > Marine > Oceanic | place: Pacific Ocean: North... | reverse complement strand
GCACGGATCAGAGAGTAATCTCGAGTAAAACCTTATCTAATAGGGTGCTCCCCTCACTGCACGACCAGCAAGGTCACCGGTGTGCTCACCGTCACGCAGTGTCACCACTCCATTAACAATCACTAGGGGTATACCAATTGGATATTGATGAGGATCGTTGAAGGTTGCCTGGTCGTTAATGGTTGCAGGGTCGAAAGCGACAAGATCGGCAAACGCCCCAGCTTCTATGACGCCGCGGTCTTGTAGTCGTAATTTTTGTGCTGGCATTTGGGTCACTTTATGGATCGCTGATTCTAGGGTGAGTGCTCCAGTTTCCCGAACATAGCGGCCTAGGAATCGCGGGAAAGAACCGTATCCACGAGGATGGGGGGAGCCGCCTGAAAGTGGTCCGTATGGTGCGTAGCTTCCACCATCCGAGCATAGCATTCCGAGCGGATGAGCGAGTATCTTTGCAGTATTCTCTTCACTCATCCCGTGTCCGATCATTCCGACATTTCCTCCGTTTGTTTCCAGGAGATCTATCACGAGTTCATAGGCCTCAACACCTCGAGCACGGGCTAGATCTCCGACCAAGCCACCGCGTGCCCATGCTGTGGAAAGCCCTGTGCTTGAGATCTGGACTGAATTCCAGTCTCCTAGCAAGGCAACTTTTTCTCGACATGCTTTTTCCAAGCGGTTTGCAGATTCAGGATCTCTTAGACGCCGGAGGAACTCTTGATTTCCACCTGTCCGGTATTCACTGGGAAATAGATTGGATAACCCAGTCGCGTAGGCTGTATACGGATAACGATCGAAATGCACATCAACACCATCGGCTTTTGCTTGTTCTAAAAGTTTGAGGACAGCGTCTGCTTTCCAGTAGTTCCTTTGGCCTTGAGCCTTCAGGTGGGAGATCTGGACAGGAACATTGGCGAGTCGGCCTACGTGGAGTGCTTCTTCAACCGCTGCCAGGAGTCGATCGTCCTCGTTTCGCATATGTGAGGCGTAGGGGTACCCTGTGCCTTGCAATACGGATGCGAGTCCGACAAGCTCTTCTAGGTTGGCAAGCCCGCTTGGGGTGTACTCCAGACCAGACGATAAACCGACGCATCCTCCGGTAATCTGTTCCGACAATAGCGACTGCATGGTCGATATTTCGGTTTCGGTTGCCGGACGATTAGAGTAGCCTACTACTAGACCACGCAGGGCTCCATTGCCGACCATTGTACCTACGTTAACGGCTGGACGCTCCCGGTCGACACGGTCGAGGAATCCCACTGGATCCCGGAAATCTATCTCGATCCCGTATCGGCTGCGGTAGCTGTCTCGGGTGTCCTCAAATCCAGCATCCGACCAGGGCCCAATAGAGTTTCCATCCTGGCCCGTAATTTCCAACGTGACCCCCTGTCGGATTCGGCTTTCGGCCTTGTTATTGACGAGGAGTGACAGGTCGGCATGGGAATGGATATCTATGAATCCCGGAGACAAAGCCAGGCCTTGCAGATCTATTTCTGATGCCCCTGAAGGGAGAGTTGATCCGACTGCTGTAATCCGGTCACCTGTAACGGCGACGTCGACCTTGCGGCCTCTACGTCCAGTCCCATCGAGGACATGTGCTCCTCTCAGGACCAGATCTGCACGGCGTTGACTGAGTGCGGAAGAGGGTGACTGCAATGTTGCGACTCCAACAGCCGCTACGGTTCGGAAGAAATCTTTTCGTCTCAAGGTCTCTCGTCCTCATTATACTGGTGGAAGCTACTTTGTTGGGTGGTAAGTTCCGTCACCGTACCGAATTAGCGGGCTGAGAATTAAGGTTAACTCTCTAGGGACTGATCTGAAAGAAAAGACGAGTCATTTTCTTAGATAATGGCAAACGGATAGCGTAGATGAACTATCGAATAACTAGTTTTCTACACAGCCTGAAAATCCCTTCTGCTAACGAATGGATGTCCGCGATAGAGCGGTTTTGTATTGTAGAGAAAACTCGGTACAGTGTTTTGTACACTGGAAGTCTTCCGTATACTAAGATCCAAATTCACAATGGAGGCCACATGAACAAGGCATGGTTACTGGCCGGCACACTATTAGGGATTGGGTGTGAGGCTTCTGATCAGGATGTTTCTTGGGGCTATATTGACGTCACACGTACTGGTTACTTCGAATATGAGGTCGATCCAGGTGATTGGCGGACTGAGTTCGTCAGTCAGAAAGATGCGAGAATGGATTTGGCCGTCCTGGATTCTCTTATGGCTCATCACTATGCCTACAACGATGCCGATAATTTAGACGAGGTCACGGTTCTGCAGGCTGTCGCGGAAAAGCTTCCGGAGCGAATACGGGTTGGTGATTTTGCGATGCAACTACAGAAGGCATTGGCACTGTCTATCGATGGCCATGCGCCTCGGATTGCCGGAGTCAACATGATTGGTGAGCGCGAACGGATCGAAGACAACCCTCCAGGACAGCACTATTTCCCTTTCGAGTTGCGATCCACAGGCAGTCGGATAGTGGCATTCGACGGTGTGCAACGGATGCTGATCGATCCTGCCCACCCCTACGTGGGTAGCATAGATAGTGTTGTGGTTTCGGATTGGATTGAGGCGGCTCAGTCTATCATTGTAGAAGGCACTCCCCAGCTTCGATGGCATCGTGGGGCTCGGCAATTGGGTAACATTGGATTTTTGCGGATGGAGATGAATAGACCAGCATCTGGAACTGCAACTGTTCTTTTTGAGAATGAGGATCGGTCATCTCAGGTCGAAAAGACTGTCGAATTAGTCGGAGTCTCAGTGGCGGCACGGGAGCGCTATCCTTTTGCAGAAGATGCGGCTACTCGAGTCCCCGAAGATATCGCTTATTTCCGAATTCGACGGATGGAGAGCGATTCTGATTATATCGCCGATTTTGCAACATGGATCCAACAGAGTAAAAATGCTCGAGGTGCCATCGTTGATATACGAGACAACGGTGGCGGGAGTCGTCTACCGCTCCTTACGCTCCTACCCCACCTGCTTGGTTCGGATACCCAACCGGTGGTGGTAAACGCGGGTCGCCTCAAGCTAAAACCCGGTTGTCCCAGACCGGGCTGTGAGACGCCTGAAGAAGGGTATTTGGCCAACCGTTTCATGCTACCCCTTCGAGCAATCCCCGAGGGCACACCACAGCGTATGGCACTAGACAAGTGGTTACCTGGTTTTGCTCCGGACTGGACGCCTCCGGATGAAGGGTTCAGTGACTGGCACTATCTAATTGTAGATCCCGATCTTTCTCCTGCTCTAATCGGCAAACCGGTAGTCATCCTAATGAACAACGGTAATTTCAGTGCTTCGGATATCTTCTTGAGTGCCCTAAAGGGCAGGGAGGGTGTTACACTGATAGGCACAGCAAGCTCCGGGGGTTCAGCTCGGCAAAACGAGCATATTCTTCCTGGTTCTCATCTGGCTGTTAGACTGGCTTCGATGGCTTCGTTTCAGGCCAGTAACAGTCGTCTTTATGATGGAGTCGGCATTGATCCTGATATCAAAATGGAGCCCGAACCTGGGTTTTTCGTTAACCAAAGCGATCGGATTTTGGGCCGTGCCATCGATCTGATCAGGGAATCGTCTGAAAATATGGAGACAGGACGGTGAATTTGACTCTTGCATGCTACGCTCTACACATTTTTCCAAAAACCACTTAAGACGAGAGGGCAATTTCTGTGAAAAAGATGATACGGTTTGGGGCGTTCAGTGCCTTTTCCCTGACGGCTCTGATTTTTTGGGCGACGACAATTTCTGCTGAGCAGTCTCCATTTGCCAACGAAGACGTGTTTGATATTGAGTATGCGTCAGACGTTCAGATCTCTCCGGATGCTGCCACTGTGGCATATGTAAGATACTCGATGAGCATCATGAGGGACCGGCGAGAAGGGCGTTTGTGGCTGGTGAATACGGATGGGTCTAAACATAGAAAACTTACGAGTGCAGACCAGTCAGAATCTTCACCACGATGGTCACCGGATGGTACTCGTATAGCATTTGTGTCTGGAAGTGCAGAGGGTAGTGAGATCTACGTTTATTGGGTTGAGACTGGACAGTTCGCTCGTCTGACTCAACTGGAACGTTCACCCGGAGGTATAGCTTGGTCACCAGACGGAAGCCGGATCGCGTTTACTATGCTCGTTCCAGAAGCACGACCTGTGCTAGCGGCTATGCCTGCGAGACCAGCAGGAGCAGAATGGGCTGATCCGCCAATTGTGGAAACAAGGGTGCGACATGAAGCCGATGGTAGCGGTGTCATTGAACCGGGTTTCCGACACATTTTTGTTATTCCAGCTGATGGTGGTTCTGCCCGTCAGATTACTGAAGGGGATTTCCAACACGGAGCGCCGGTGTGGGACATTGATGGGCAGGCGATCCTGTTCAGTGCCAACAGACGTTTAGGCTGGGAATGGGAATTGAGTCAGAACGACATCTTTCGGGTATCTCTCGAAGACAGAGTCACCCACGCTCTGACCAGCCGTGAAGGACCAGACGGTGGGCAGGTCATGTCACCGGATGGAGCCAACATTGCATATACTGGCTTTGAGGATAGGGTGCGCACATACCAAACCAGCGACCTCCACTTCATGCGTGCTGACGGCTCAGATAAGCGCACGTTACTCGAGGGATTGGATCGTTCCGTAACCGGCTTATCCTGGGCCGATGATGGCAGTGGAGTTTACTTCAGCTATGATGATGAAGGAATTACAAAGGTAGGGTTTACTACCCTTACAGGAGATTGGAGGGTTGTCGCTGAACATTTGGGTGGAACTTCCGCATCCAGAGCCTACGGAGGGGGAAATTATTCAGTTGCAGACGATGGCACGGTAGCGTTTACCTATACTCGCTCCGACGATCCGAGCGAAGTGGCATTGATGACATCTGACGGGCAGCAAGTGACGATCACAGATCTGAACGGTGATTTAAAAGGTCGCACACAATTGGCTAAAGCTGAGATGTTCTGGACGGAATCATCCCATGATGGGCGTCCGATACAGTCTTGGATATTACATCCTCCGAATTTTGATCCGAATCGTGAATATCCGTTGCTTTTAGAGATCCATGGAGGTCCAGTATCTAACTATGGCGATCGTTTTGCGGCTGAATTTCAATTATATGCGGCAGCTGGTTTTGTAGTCGTGTACTCAAATCCACGAGGCAGTACCAGTTACGGAGAAGAATTCGGCGATCTTCTCTATCACAACTATCCTGGCAACGACTACGACGATCTAATTTCTGCGGTCGATGCAGTTATCGAAGAAGGGTACATAGATGAGCAGCAGCTGTATGTGACGGGAGGCAGTGCAGGTGGAATCATGACCGCTTGGATTGTTGGGCATACAGACCGTTTTCGTGCTGCTGTAGCGACTAAGCCTGTCGTCAACTGGATCAGCAAGACTCTGGTAGCCGATAACTACAATGGATATATGTATCGTCGGTACCCTGGCACTCCTTGGGAAAACCAAGAGGTGTATTGGGATTTCTCGCCACTTTCAGTAGTGGGCAATATTGAAACTCCAACTATGGTTATGGTTGGAACGGCAGACTTGCGTACGCCTCTTTCAGAGGCAAAGCAACTGTATCATGCTTTGAAGTTGAGACGCATTGATACTGCGCTCGTAAAGATCCCTGGAGCTTTTCACAATATTTCGAATCGCCCCAGTCAGCTGATTGCTAAAGTCATTAACACGATAGCCTGGTTTGACCGATATAAGGATGGGAGACCAATCAGTTAGGAGAAAATGAGAGAAGGAAAGGGAATTAACGAGTATCTATACGGAGAGTGAACATGGAGCTGAAACGTATCAGTCTAGGTCTCATGCTGGTTGCAACTGTGGTAGTGTCTGCATGCGTAGGAGAAAGTGAGACACCCGGCAGTCGATTTGGGGTGGCCAAAGGTGGCGATGACCGGAACGGTCCTTATGACGTCATACCAGGTTGGTGGAAGCCAGCACCGGATCATGATGAGACTTGGACTTGGGGGTCGGCTGCGGGTGTTTGGCCAGACACTCCCGATAGAGTCTTGGTTGTGATGTGGGGGGATCAACGTAGACAGTCTCAACGGGAAGAAGGTAACGAGCTCCAGAGGAATTTTCTTGTAGCTGTCGATCGCGATGGTAATATCACTGAGAATTGGTCGCAGTGGGATTCAATTTTCAATCGCCCTCATCAGATCTATATCAATCCTTACGATCCCGAGCGTGCCGTCTGGGTGGACGAACGAGGTGGGAACGGTGTGCACGAAGCAATCCTTAAGTTTAGCAATGACGGAAGCGAGCTCTTACTGCGAATGGAGGATCCCAATCCTGTTTTTGGCGAGGGCGGACCGAATCCACGTGAAAACCCAAACCCAGGACCTTTAGATTTCGGGCAAAATGCAGTGCTTGCTTTCCTTCCTAATGGTGATTTTCTGTTGGGTGACGGTTATCAGAACGGTCGCGTCGTTCGCTACAATTCGGAGGGTGAATTTCTATCCGAGTTCGGTTCGGTTGGAAGCGGACCAGGGCAGTTCGATTTAGTCCATGGAGTTGCGGTGGATAAAGAGAATCGGATTTATGTATCGGACCGGAGGAATCACAGGATCCAGATCTTTACCGAGGATGGAACACTCCTCGATGAGTGGCCGAATATCTGGGATCCCGTTGCCATTATGATTGACGTGAACGACTTCGTTTGGATTCTGGATGCGACGTTGAACCGTATTCTCAAGTACAATATGGACGGTCAATTGCTGGATTATTTCGGGACCTATGGCGAGGCGTCGTCGCTTGGTCGTCCTGGATTCACCTGTTCAGACGATGTGGCAGTTGCAGAGGCAGGGCTTGATACGGACCATACGGGATCTTGCGGTGGCTTCTCGCTTCCACATCAGATGAGTGTTGACTCAGAAGGAAATCTCTACGTGGCACAGTTTGGTGGGCCTTGGATTGATAAATACATTCCTAAACTGGGTGCAGATCCCTCCAGGTTGATCGGCCAGCCACTGGGGCCTTGATGCCTCAGTGGTTTAAAGAATGAGTACAGACCTGTTATTGGTCCTCATAGTCATGGGTGCTGGGTTTTATATCAGAGAGATGACTGTAAGGGGGAAGAATGCTCTCGAGCGATTGGCCGAGAGTGTGGGAATGACTCTTTTGCCTCCCTTAGAGGAAAAGAGGAAGCAAGATTGGCTTATTTTTAGGGGGCGTTGGAATCCCTTTCGCTTGTTTAATCGAAATGATCCTCATCGATATATGGCAGAGAGTATGTCGAAGCTTCGGTTGTTTTCCCGGAACAAAGAGGGGAGAAAATTTAATTACCCTATGAACACCTTCAGGTATCAGTTGTCTGAGAACCTTGCAGTAAGGGGTGGAGTCGAAGTCAGGATCTTTGAATACCAGGTTATAGATTTCCCCTGGCTCATTCCGTTCTATATGAGGATGTCGGCCCAGACGGTGATGCATTTTCGGGATGCTCGCTTAGATTTCCCAGAATTTGCTGTGCGCCCCGAACGTTTTCGACATAAGGTGGGCAGCAAACTACACTTATTAAAGGATATAGACTTCGAGTCAGATGGCACGGCAGTTGAGTTCTCCAAACACTACCTGCTGAATGGTTCGGATAACCGCGAACAGCAAATTCGCAGGCTGTTTACGGGTGAAGTGTTATCCTGCTTCGCTGACAAAGATGAAATCTGGGTAGATGGTGCTGGCGACCAATTGATCTTCTATCGGGCTGACAAGGCACTTCAGTCTAGAGAAGAATATTTCCGTCCATTCGTTGAAGAGGGGCTTGAGGTGTTCGGTGTACTTTCAGCCAGTAGTGATCAAGAGTCTTAGCAGTCTAACCTCTGAGATCGAACAAAACAGTCGAACCAGCTTTACTTCTAGGTGCCCGGTTTATATACCCTTTCAATGTGGCCCTCTAGGTCTTCTGGATAGTAATATACTGGTCTCAAGTTGCCGTCGGCGTAAAGTTGTGCTTGGTCGTCGAAGTGGGGAGAAGCGGGGTCTCCACTTTCTCCTCCTGCAGTAACTGCAACAGCACGCACTCTTTCTCCAAATTCGACTGCAGCTACAAAGCTATTTCCACTCGTTCCGTAACGCCGAACAGTTCCTGGATACCTTCTGGCACCGAACGAAGCGAGTGATCCCCATCTTCCAGTATGGAATCCGACGCCGATGCTCGGCTCGCTGTCACTGAACGGTTGTACAATGTCTCCGTTAATACGCTGGAAACGGTTGATTTCGCCCCAAGCGGTTTCCCAGGAGCCGAAGTCTTGTGCTAGCAAGCTTGAAGCAGCCTGTAGAGCGCCTAGGTGTTGGTCAATCGAAGCTCTGCCAGCGATATATTCATTACTGGTCATGCCCGTATCACGAGCTTGTCTAGCGATTTGTTCCGTCAGCTCTTCCGCCCAGTAAGTAGCCAGAGAAGTTGCGACGGATTCCAAGCCCCAGCGGTAATCCCAAGCACGAAGTACATTTATCTGACCCGCTAGATCCGCTTTGAGTGGGTGCGATGTTGGAGCATTATCCCAGGCTGCTATCAGTGCTGGAAGGACAGCTTCAAATCCTGGGATTTGGCTGGAAAATGCTGTTTCCACCAAACTTTCTAGAGTAAAATCATTTTTGTTTTCCAGAAGGCGGATGGCGTGGATTCCTCTTGCGTTTTCACCGCTTCGCTGGAAATAAGGTGCGAAATCTGACTGTCTGGGGCTGTCTGGGCCTGCGGAGCTGTAGGGCCAGTTGTTCGTGTTTTGGATCCAGCCGACCGAGGGATTGAAGACGTTGGGAGTCTCCTCTATTGAATGAGGTTCACCCCAATCGTTCGCCGATACGCTCCCGTCTACGGGTTCCAACCAATTCAAGTCAGGGTTCCTCTTAGGAACAAAATTTGAGTGCCAGTATGCAATGTTTCCATCAGCGTCCGCGTACACTGTGTTATTCGATGAATTGGTGTGCATTTCCATGTTTTGGCGGTAGTCTTCCATGCCTTGTGCACGAGTACGTCCGTAGGATTGCATCAAAGCAGACATCGGTTCATTCATGAGTGAAGTGGCCACCCATTTGGCGCCTTGAGCCCGGACGATTGGTCCGTGATGGGATCTAAGAATTGTAAAATCTCTTTCCCTTATCCCTTCGCCTGACTTATACGCTATGGAAATAGTCTTCTTACTAATTGGCCGGTCTTCACCATCGACAGAGTAGTAAAACTCACCGTCACGTTCTGTCACCGTCTCCAAGAACTCATCGATGTTATCGACACCACTGGAAGTATGCATCCAGCCAGCGTTTTCATTGAAACCTTGGTATATGAAAAACTGCCCCCATGTGGAGGCACCGTAAGCATTGAGGCCTTCGTCACTGGACATGTGCAGTTCCGACCGAAAGAAAAACGAGGTATGTGGGTTGATCAAAAACAGTGCATTCCCGTCTACGGTATTCGAAGGGGCAATAGCGATGCCGTTAGATCCCCTGGGCTCTTCCCAGTCGACGAGAACAGGCTCTAGTTGGAGCGAGGCCATGCTCATGTTCCCGGAGGAATCGTTGTCATAGAACGCCTGGAGTTGTGAGAGATTGACCCGTTCAATATCACCGCCGATACTTCCCTCGCTGAAGGTAAGTGCCATCCAGGGTTCGAATCGGGTTAGCACCCTAGGAGTCACTTCGGGGTGAGTATACAAATAGTAATTTAGGCCGTCAGCCCAAGCATCCATCAGACTCACAAGCCATTCTGGACTTTCTGCATAGATCGCTTGCATCTCCACCGGATCTATAAATAGTCTCATCCTGAGGTCACGCCATATTTCTTCTTCACCCTCGGCCTCAGCCAGACGTCCCTGTGAGTTCAGAAAGTTGACTTCGATACGATTGAAATCATCTTCTGCCTGTGCATAGATCATCCCGAAAACTGCGTGGGCATCAGTAGGGCCATGTACATGGGCGATCCCCCAGTCATCTCGGGTTATGGTGATGACTTCGGCCATAGTTTCCCAGTGGGTCAATTCCGAATTCGGGGGTGTACAGGCACTGACGGCGATGGCGAGTAGTATGGCAAATTTTTTCATTGGATACCGATTGAGGGTGTGCATAATTTGGACAACGTGAAAATATTGTACCCTGAATTGCTCTTTCGGACCAGTAACAGCAGCAGGGAATAATTTTGATCGTTCTTCTGAATTGGTGTTTCAAAAGGACTTACTTGGATGTTGAGGAGGGTGTATGTTGGCCCCAAGGAGTATTAAGAGTGAATAGTCAGACTAGGTGGTTTTTGATGATTTCAGTTGAAATTAGGTTTGTGGCATGAACGGATTTAGTCCTGCTTCGCTTCGGGAGAGAATATTCGTTGTCATCTTTGGATCAGACACTCGGGCAGGAAATATTTTTGACGTGCTGCTGCAGACGTCGATCCTGCTGAGTGTTGTGGCAGTGATGTTGGAAACCGTTGAGTCTGTGGATTCAATCTACCATGTACAACTGAGGAGGGCAGAATGGTTTTTCACCGCCTTGTTTACGGTTGAGTATTTGCTTCGATTGTGGTGTGTGAAGAGACTCCGAGGGTATGCGTTTAGTTTTTTCGGAGTGGTAGACTTGATCGCTCTGTTGCCAACCTATTTCAGTTTGCTGATACCTGGTGCCCAGGTAGCTGCTGTTGTCAGGGTATTAAGAGTGGTAAGGATATTTAGAATTCTGAAACTAGTTCAGTATATGGGAGGCACTA
>Ga0310345_10005977_pt1 | contig 10697 bp, 7 predicted proteins | sample HC15DNA20500_MG_FD_204667 | JGI IMG/M metagenome (GOLD analysis project Ga0310345, IMG submission 204667) | Marine microbial communities from station ALOHA, North Pacific Subtropical Gyre - HC15-DNA-20-500_MG | ecosystem: Environmental > Aquatic > Marine > Oceanic | place: Pacific Ocean: North... | reverse complement strand
GTCGGAAGCGTCGAGCGCCTGCGGCTCGCCGTATCCGAAAAGCGGGCCGTTATCGGGGTCGCCCCCGTCCGCCTCAGGCGCGGCGGCGGGTTCGGGCGCCTTGGGCGGCGCGCCGAAGTCGAGGAGCGGCCCGTCGACCTCCTCGTCGTCGGGCCCGAGGTCGGCCGGGTCCTCCTCGTCCACGTCGAGTGGGGCGGCGAGCGGGTCGCCCCACGCGGACCGGCGCTCGGCCGACTCCTCCTCGTCGGCGTCGAGCCCCTCCAACTCTACGTCGAACGACGGGAAGCCGGCCAGCGGCACCGGGGGCGCCTCGGGGTCGGGGACGGCCGGGGGGAGGTCGGGCGGGGGCTCGTCGGCCACGCGCGTCGCCAGGAGCCGCTCGCGCTCGCGGTGGACGAGCGGGCTGCTCGGCACGAGCGCCGCCGCGCGGCCCCACGACACGAGCGCGTCGTCGATCTGGCCGGCCGCCTCGAGCGCCGTCGCGCGGAGCACGTGGGCCGCGGCGTAGGTCGGCGCTGCGGCCACGAGGTCCGCCAGCCGCCGGGCGGCCTCGACCGGCCGGCCCTCGGCCAGCAGGCGGGCGGCCACCTGGATGGCGGGCTCGGGCGGAGACGAGGCGGGCGTAGACATTGGGTGCGGGGCAGACCCGCAAACTACGCCAGCCGCCCGTCCCCTCTAGGCGAGCGGCGTGTCGACGGCGTACGACTCGAGTTGCTGGCGGTAGGCCGCCAGGAAGCTGGCCGCCATCGCCCCGTCAATGATCCGGTGGTCGTAGCTCAGCGAGATGTAGACCATGTGCCGGATGGCGATCACGTCGGACCCATCGGGCCCCTCCACCACGACCGGCCGCTTGACGATGGCCCCCGGCGAGAGGATCGCCGTCTGCGGCTGGTTGATGATGGGCGTCCCCATGAGGCTGCCGAGGCTGCCCACGTTGGTGATCGTGAACGTGCCGCCCTGGAGCTCGTCGGGCTGGAGCTTCTTCGAGCGGGCCCGGTCGGCGAGGTCGGCCACGTTGTGGGCGAGGCCGGTCAGGTTCTGCTGCCCGGCGTTGCGGACGACCGGCACCAGGAGGCCCTTCGTGCCGAGCGCGACGGCGATCCCGATGTGGTAGTCCTTCTTGATGAGGACGCGCGTGCCCTCGACGGAGGCGTTGAGGAGCGGGTGGTCGCGGAGCGGCTCGATGGCCGCCTCGATGAAGTACGGCGTGTACGTGAGCTTGACCCCCTCGCGCTTCTGGAACTCGGCCTTGTGGGCCTCGCGGTGCCGCACGAGCCCGGTCACGTCGACCTCGGCAAAAGAAGTGACGTGGGCGCTCGTGTCCTTCGACCGCCGCATGTGCTCGGCGATGAGCTGACGCATCCGGTCCATCTCGACGACCTCGACGCGCTCGCCAGCGGTGTCGGTCGACGGCGTCGCCGCGGCCTGGGCCGCCTGCGCGCGCGTGGTGGGCTGGGCGGGCTTCGCCGGCGCCTGCCGGGCCTGCGGCGCGGGCGTCGGAGCCGGGCTCTCGGCCCCGTAGCTCTTGGGCTCTGGCGCGGGCGCCGAGGTGGGCTGAGCCGGCGCCTCGCCGCGCGTTTCGAGGTAGGCCATCACGTCGTCCTTGCTCACGCGCCCGCCGGTCCCCGAGCCCTGGATCGACTGGAGCTCGGCGAGCGAGAGGCCTTCCTCCTCGGCGATCGAGCGGACGAGCGGCGAGTAGAAGTTGCCGGCCTCGTCGCGGGTCGGGATCGGGCCGGCCGGCTCGGCATTCGCCGTCGCGGCGGCGGCGGCCTCGGCGCCCCGCTCTTCCCGTACGGCGGGGGCGGCCGCGGCGGTGTCGTCGCTGGCCTCGCCGCCGTAGCTCTTCTCGTACGGCTCCGGCGTGTCGGCCCGGGTGCCGTCGCCGCCGGCGGGGGCGGCCTCGGCCGGCGCGGCGCCCGCGGCGCCGATGACGGCGATCGGCGTGCCGACGTCGACCGTCTCGCCCTCCTCGACGAGGATCTCGAGCAGCGTCCCGGCCTCCGGCGACGGCACCTCGGAGTCGACCTTGTCCGTCGAGATCTCGAGGAGCGTCTCGTCCTGCTCCACCTCGTCGCCGACGGCCTTCTTCCACTCCAGCACCGTCCCCTCCATCACGCTCTCGCCCATCTTGGGCATGACGACCTCCGTCCGTGCGCCGCCCGAGGCGGGGGCGCCCGCGGGCGCGTCGGCGCCGTCGCCGGCCGGGCGGACCGGCGGGGCGGCCGGCTTCGCCTCGGGCTCCGGCTCGGGGTCCTCGCCGACGGGCTGGACCTCGGTGAGCGGCTCGGCCGCCTGCTCGACGGCGTCCGCGGCCTCGGCGGCCGGCGGGGCCGACGCGGGCGCGGCGCCGACCTCGGCGTTCACGTCCGTCTCGATGACGGCGATCGGCGTGCCGACGTCGACGGTGTCGTTTTCCTCGACCAGGATCTCGACGATCCGGCCGGCCTCGGGGCTGGGCACCTCGGAGTCGACCTTGTCGGTCGAGATCTCGAGGAGCGTCTCGTCGGCCTCGACCGTGTCGCCGACGGCCTTTTTCCACTCGAGGACCGTCCCCTCCATCACACTCTCGCCCATCTTGGGCATCACAACGTCGACTCGGGCCATGGGAAGAGCGCGGGGGCGCGGAAGGGGAAGGCGGAGGGGCGGGGACAAAAGATAGCCCGCTCCCAACGCCGCTCCGGCCGGAACCGCTCCCGAGAACCCGATGAAGACGCGGGTGGCGCCTCAGGCCAGCCGGTACAGGTCGAGCGCCTCGGCCCGCCCCCGGAGCGGCACGGCCCCCAGCGACTCGGCCTCGAACCGGCCCGGCGGCACCCGGCCCCACACCGCGCCCGTCGCGAGGACCTGCGCGTCGAGGTCCTTGTTGAGCCCCTCGACGCGGGACGCCACGTTCACCACGTCGCCGGTCACCTTGTACTCCTTGTGCTGGGCCGAGCCGACCGTCCCGGCCACGACGTCGCCGGCGTGGAGCCCGATCCCGACGCGCGTCTCGCGGAGACGGCCGGCCGCCACCTCGGCCTCGACACGGGCGACGATGTCGAGCGCGGCCGCGACGGCGTTCGTGCAGTCGTCGGGCGTCGAGAGCGGGGCGCCGAAGATGGCCATGAACCCGTCGCCGAGGAGCTGGTGGACGATCCCGCCGCGCGACGTCACGGCGTCGACGGTGAGCCCGAAGAACCGGTTGAGGAACTCGACGACGGCCTCGGGCTCGGACGCCTCGGCGAACGTGGTGAACCCGCGGACGTCGAGGAACATGACGCACGCGGCGATCCGCCGGACGGGCGGGTCGGCCTCGTGGCGGAGCAGCTCGTCGACGACGGCCGGCGCGGTGTGGCGGCCGAACAGGTTGAGGATCCGCGTCCGCTCGGCCTCGCGCTGCGCCGCGTCGAGCGTCTGCGCCGACTGCAGCGCGAGGATCGTCAGGAGCCGGGCGTCGGCGTCGGAAAACGGGCCGCCCCGCTTGTTGTAGAGCGTGAGGACGCCCAGGAACCGGGCGTTGGCAATGAGCGGCGCGCAGAGGACGGTCCGCACGGAGCCGTCCCATTCGAACGCCGCGAACGGGGCCTCCCCGCGCGGGTCGTCGAGGCGGAGCGTCCGGCGGTGCGTCGCCATCCACCCCAGGAGCGCCTCGTCGGGGCGGAGGGCGAGGCCGTCGCCGCGGACGGTCCGCACGAACGTGGCGCCCGCCGCGCCCGACTGGCCGTCGACGAGCGTGACGACGCCCTGCTCGGCCCCGATGGCGTCGAGCGAGCGCCGGACGAGCGTGTGGACGGCCGCGTCGAGGTCGCGGGCGCTCCCGATGGCGACGGCGACCTCGTTGAGGAGGGCCAGCTCGTCGACGGACCGCCTCAGCCGGTCGATCTCGGAGGGCGAGGGGGTGGGGTCGGCCATGGCGTGTTCGTGGAATCGCAGGATACGCGTTTGCTAATCCCTTGGTACTCTATCGTTTGGCGGCGAACACGGACGCCCCCCAGCCCCACTCCCCGTGGCCCCTTCGGGTCCAAGCTCCCCTACCTCGGACGCCCTCTTGGGCCGCGAGATCGGACCGTACCGCGTCGAGGCCCGGCTCGGCAGCGGCGGGATGGGCGTGGTCTACCGCGCCGCCGACACGCGGCTGGGGCGGGCGGTCGCGCTCAAGTTCCTCTCGCCCCACCTCCATGCCGACGCCCGCGCCCGCGACCGGCTGCTCCAGGAGGCCCGGGCCGTCGCTGCGCTCGACCACCCGCACGTCGCGAGCGTCTACGACGTGGGCGAGACGCCCGAAGGCCGGCTCTACCTCGCGATGGCGTACTACGAGGGCGAGACGCTGGCCGAGCGCATCGCCGGGGGGCCGCTCGACGTCGCCGAGGCGGTCGCCCTCGCGCTCCAGATCGCCCGCGGGCTGGGCGCGGCGCACCGGGCCGGGATCGTCCATCGCGACGTGAAGCCGGCCAACGTGATCGTGCTGCCGGGCGGCGGCCCCGACGGCGGGCCGTGCGCCAAGCTTCTCGACTTCGGCATCGCGAAGGTCGAGGACGCCGCGCTCACGCAGACCAGCGAGAGCCTCGGGACGGCGCTCTACATGAGCCCCGAGCAGGTCCGCGGGGAGCCCGCCGACGCCCGGTCCGACGTGTGGGGCGTCGGCGTCGCGCTCTACGAGATGCTGACCGGGCGCCGGCCGTTCGGCGGGGCGTACGCCGCCGCCGCGGCCTACGCCGTGCTCCACGAGGAGCCGGGGCCGCTGGCGGACGCGCGCGACGACCTGCCCGACGGGCTCGCCGCCGTCGTGGCGCGGTGCCTCGCCAAGGACCCCGCCGCGCGGTACCCCTCGATGGCCGCCCTCGTCGACGCCCTCGGCGGCGTCGGTCAGGAGCGCGGGGCCGCCCTCGTGACGGCGTCGGGCGCGCCCGCCTCGGCGTCGCCGCCGGCCCTCCGGCAGTGGGGCGCCGCGGCGCTGGCGGCCGTGGTCGGCGCCGTCGCGCTCGCGTTCGCGTGGACGGCGCTGCGGCCCGCGGAGGCCGTCGCCGAGCCCCAGCGGCTGGCGGTCCTCCCGTTCAACGACCTCGGGGACGAGGCCGAGAGCCTGTCGGCCGGGCTCGTGGAGACGGTCACGGCCAAGCTGGCCCAGCTCGACCCGCTCCGGGCGCACGTCCGCGTGGTGCCGGCGAGCGAGGTCGGGCCGGGGCTGACGCCCAGCGAGGCGCGCGAGCGGTTCGGGGCGACGCTCGTGCTGGAAGGGACGGTCCAGGCCGAGGGCGGGCGCGTCCGCGTGACGCTCTCCCTCGTCGACGTTGGGGGCGGGGCGCCGAGCACGCTCGGCTCGCGCGAGGTCGACGACGCCAGCGGCAGCGCGTTCGCGCTCCAGGACGCGGCCGTGCTCGAAGTCGCCGACCTGCTGCGCATTGAGGTCGGAGTCGCCTCCCGCGAGTCGCTGACGGCTGGCGGCACGACCGACCCGGAGGCCAACGAGCTCTACCTCCGCGGTCGGGGCCGCCTCCGCGATCAGCAGTCCGCTGCGGACCTGGAACGGGCGCGGGCGCTCTTTGTGGAGGCGATCGCCGAAGACCCCGCCTTCGCCCTGGCTTACGCTGGCCTCTCAGAGGCAGAGTGGGAAACGTATCGCTCGACAGGCGACGTCGCGTGGGCCGAGCGGGCTATTGCCAACGCCGAGCGGGCGCTCGACCTCGACGACCGGCTCCCGGCCGTCCACACGGCGCGGGGCAAGATCTACCGCGGCCTCGGCGACTACGAGCCCGCCCTCGAAGCGCTCGACCGAGCCCTCGCCCTCGACCCCGACGACCCAGAGGCGGCCCGCCAGCTCGCGCTCGTCTACTCCGACATGGGCCGGGCTCGCGAGGCGGAGGCGGCGTTCCGCCGCGCCATCACCCTCGCCCCCGACTCGTGGCGGGCCTACAACAGCTTTGGCAGCTTTTACCTGGCCCAGGGCCGCGATGCCGACGCGGCCCGACAATACCGGCGCGCGCTCGCCGCGGCCCCGACCCTGCTGGGGCTCCGCTACAACCTCGGCGTGGCCGCCTACCGCGGGGGCGACCCCGAAGAAGCGCGCCGGGCCTTCGAGGGCGTGCTCGGCGAGGACTCGCTCCACGTCGGCGCGACCGTTGGTCTGATGGGAGTCCTCTTTACACTCGGGGACTATCAGGAGGCCGCGACCGTCGGGGAGCGAGCGGTGGCGCTCCTCCCGGAGGACTACGGCACCCGGTTTGGGCTGGCCCAGGCTCGGTGGTGGTCGGGCGCTCGAGACCTCGCCCGGCAGGATTACCAGACGGCCCTCGTCCTCGCCCGGGAGACCCTCCGCCTTGGCCGGACGCCGGACGTCCTCGTGACGATGGCCGGCGTCTTCGCAGCGGCGGGACGTGTGGACAGCGCCCGTGTCTACCTCGACGAGATCGAGTCGACGCTCGATCCAAACCGCGTCGACGTCAGCGACGCCTACGCCGTCGGCGTCGCCTACGCGATCCTCGGGGACCGAGACCGCGCGCTGTCCTGGCTCGAACGCACCCTTGCGCGGGGTTACGGCCGGGTCCAGGCCCAGCGCTCTCCGTGGCTCGCCGAGCTCCGGGACTCCCCCCGTTTCCAGACCCTTGTCGATTGATGCCGTCTCCGTACCCTCCACGTCCCTCGCGCCTCAGCCCCATGCGGATCGCCCTTCCTCTCGTTTTCCTCGCCTGTGCGGGCAACGCCTTCGCCCAGGAGGCCGCACACAGCGCGGACTCCACAGACGTGCTCGTGGTCTCCGTCTTTGAAGAGGACGGAGCGTTCGTCTACGACCTCGACGGAGGGGACGAGTCGGTGGCCTACATCTACTCGAACGCTGGCGTGCTCGTCGCTCGCGCGGCCGACGTCGGGACGGCCATCGTCGTCCTCGAACCCGCGGACGGCCCTCCAGGCCCCACGACCGCAGCGGTGCTCACGCCCGACGACCCCGCGGACGTGGTCGACCACAAGTCGCTGGGCGCGGAGGCCGGCGGCACCCTCACGTCCGACTACCGCATGACCGTGCTGGTCTGTACCCAGGGGGACGCCCAGACGTGTGGCCAGTGGACCGCCGCGAACCCTAGGTCCGGCGGCCAGGGCCTCATCATCCGGATCGTCCAGGGGCCTGCGCTTGGCCCGGGCGAGGGCGAGGACCCTCCTGTCGACCCCTTCGACCCAGACTGATCCCGCCGCGCTCTCTCGACCCGACCGTCCCATGCGATTCTTCCTCTGCTTCCTCGTCCTCGGGACCGCCGCCGCGGCTCAACCCGCTCAGGAGTTCAACCAGCGCCTCCGAGACGCGGCGAACCGGTCGGACACGCTCGTGCTCTCGATCTACGACGAGGGCGACGGCCGGTTCGTCTACGACCTTCCCGGCGAGACCGACACCCGGGCCATCGTGTTCAACACCGGCGCGTTCATCGTCCGCGCGCCTGATGTGGGCCGGGCCCTCGTCATCGTCGAGCCCTTCGGAGGCGAGTCGTCGTCGGTGGCGACGGACCTCCCCCAGATCCACACGGGGCTATTGGGCCCGAACACGGCCTTGCTCACGCCGCACGCTCCCATCGCGGAGTTCCGCCTCCGCTACACGCGGCTCAGCGAGTACCTCGGGGGGCCCGACGCGCCGCCGATCGAGACGTACCACCGCGTGCGTGTCCTCGCATGCGCCGACGGCCAGGGCGAGGACTGCCAGACGTGGACGGCGGCGGAGCCCCGCTCGGGCCGCGGGGATCTCTACCTTATCGTTGTTGACGCCCCATGACGAACGCATGGGGCCACAACGGATGGATTGATCGGCCGCTCCGCCCGTTTGCCGGCCGTGTCGAGACGGCTGTCAGGCGTCGGCGGTGCGGCGGTCGGCGAGGGTGGCGAGGTAGAGCCGGAGGCCCTCCCGCTCGTCGTGCGTCATCTTCGCCGTGGCCGTCCACGGCATGAACTCGGGGTTCATCTCGTGGCCGGTCGGCGTGATGCCCGTCGTCAGGGCCTGATGGAACTCCTCGGGCGTCCACTGGCCGGAGGCGACGAGATTCGGGGCAGGCGGCGCGCCCGGCTGGTCCGCCTCCTTGCCGACGAGGCCCTCCCCGTGGCAGTACGCGCACATCCCACGGGCGAGGTACTCGCCGTACTCGACGGTGGCTCCCGGCGCGGGCGACGAGGTCGGGGTCGGGTCCGGGTAGACGCCCTTCGACAGGTCGAGCGGGCCGGCCGCCAGCAGCCGCCCGAGGAGCGTGTACTCCATCGGTGGGAGGTCGTTCTCAACCGGCGGGAGCGCCTCCAGATACGCGATGAGGTCGGCCGCCTCGGTGTCGCTCACCGAGTGGTACGCCCCCGACGGCATGACGAACAGGGCCGTCCCGTCGATCCCGACGCCGTGGCGGATGGCGCGGTCCCAGTCCTCGGGCTCGTACTCGCCGCCGATGCCGGCCGGCGTGAGGTTCGAGGCGACGATCCGCGCCGGCCCCTCGTCGGCCATGACCTGGCCTGAGAGGTCGGCGCCGTGGCAGTCCTGGCAGCCGTAGATCCCGGCGAGGTGCGCGCCGCGTGCGAGCGCGGCCGAGTCGGTCGGGATGGTGAGCGTGGCGACGGGGACGTCGTGGACCTCGGCGATGTTGGCTGCGCCGACGCGCGAGGCGACGAAGCCGCCGATGAGGAGGATGACGACGAGGGCGCCGACGACGATGCCGGCCCACTTGAGAGCGGTGCGCATGGGGAGGAAGGCGAGTGGAGGGTTCCGTGAGCCGAGGCGACAGACGCGCACTCGACCCCTCGTCACCTCCGCAAAAGAACGCGGAGCCGTGCAACCCTTCCCTTCACGGCGCCCCCGGGACACCGCCGGCGGCCCAGGGGCGGGCCGCCGGGAAGTTTCGACTGGAGCCTAACGGTCCATCGAGGCAGCCGGAATCTCCAGCATCGTCCGCAGACCGGGCCGCGCGCCGGCGACGCGCCGCGCCGAGTTAACGACGGCCGCGACCGTCGCCGTGTCGCCGAACGTCCCGCCCTCGACGACGACCGTCAGCGGCGGGTCGCCCGCGATCTCGACGCGGTCCTCGTCGGGCGCCCCGACGGCCATCGTGAGCGTGAGCGTCGCGCGCGTCTCGCCGTCGACCGTGACCGTCGCCGTCTGGTGGATGCCGGCCACGTCGCCGGCCGCGACCGTCGCGTACTCGGTCTGGTAGTCGGCGTCGGCGAGGTGCGGACCGAACGTCTCCGAGACCTCGGCCGTGGTCCAGCCGAGCCCGGCCGCGAGGGCCTTCGCGCTCTCGACCATCCCGATGTGGCCGAACCCGCCGGCCGCCTCCTTTTCGCGGAACGCCGCCTCCGTGAGCCCGGCCCCGACCTTCTTCTGGAGCGGCCCGCGCCGCCGCCCGGCATCCACCGACCGCGACACGTCGACCCGGTCGACGCGCGCGACGACGCCCGACAGGACCACCGGGAACAGGTCCATCACGAAGCCCGGGTTCACGCCCGTGCCCACGACGACGACGCCCGCCTCGGTGGCCGCGCGGTCGATCCGCTCCGAGAACGCCGCGTCGCGATCGAACGGCCAGAACAGCTCCTCCGACGACGACACGACGTGCGCGCCGGCATCGATGCAGGCCATGAGCTGGTCCTCGATCCGGTCGAGGAACGAGAGCGTCGTGTGGAGGACGACGTCGGGCGCCCACTCGCCGAGCGCGGCCGGGTCGTCGCGGACCTCGGCGCCGATGGCGTCGCGACCGAGGACCTCGCCGAGGTCCTTGCCGACGCGGTCGGGGTCGAGGTCGAGGGCGCCGACGATCTGGTGGCCGTGGTCGAGGGCGAGGCGAGCGGTTGCCTGACCGATGGGGCCGAGGCCAAACTGAACGATGCGGAGGGACATGCGGAAATCCGGGGGGAGAGGGGGTGAGCCCGAAAGCTCGCCCGGTCCGCCGAGCCGGGTCAAAAAAATCCGCCGCCCCGGGACGAATCCCGGGGCGGCGGGGGTCGGGCGCCGCATCCCTGGCAAGGCGAGCGCCCGAGACCGAGGGTCCGAGGGCCTAGAGGGTGCTGAGGAGGACGACCACGCGGGCCGCCGCCTCGGCCGAGACGGTCGACGACACGGCGTTCTCGGCGGCGGTGTAGTACGTCGCGAGCGCCGAGGCGACGGCCTCGCCCGACGACGCGGCGTTGACCGACGCCATGAGGGCGGTCCGGGCCGACGCCGTGGCCGCCGAGGCGATCGTGAGGTCCGCCGCGCTGACGCCGGTCTCGGAGCTCAGCTCGGCCTCAACCGCGGAGCGGTAGGCGCTCGTCGCCAGGGCACGCTGCGCTTCGGTCCTCGCCGAGCGGAGCGACGCCACCAACTCGGCGCGGGCCGACCGGAGCGCCGCCAGGCGCGACGACGAGGCGCCGCGGGCCTCGAACTCGGCCTCGACGGCGAGCGCCGTGGCGGTCGCAGCGAAGACCCGAGCCCGGGCGCGGACCGACGCGGCCGTGCGCGACGACGTCGAGGCGGCGAACCGCTCGGCAGCGAGCGCGCGGGCGCGGGCGGCGCGGGCGGCCGTGCGCGCCGTGATCCCCGCCTGAGTGTACGCCTCGATGTAAGCGTCCTCGAAGGCCGTCAGCGCGGCCGACGTGTTGGCCGAGGCGGACAGGGACACCCGGAGTTGGCCGTACGCCTCATCCCGGTCGTCACGGACCGGCTCGAGGTCTTCCTCATCGGCGCCGTCGTCCTCGGCCGCGCGACGCTCGGCGTCGAGCGC
>Ga0310345_10005975_pt1 | contig 10700 bp, 9 predicted proteins | sample HC15DNA20500_MG_FD_204667 | JGI IMG/M metagenome (GOLD analysis project Ga0310345, IMG submission 204667) | Marine microbial communities from station ALOHA, North Pacific Subtropical Gyre - HC15-DNA-20-500_MG | ecosystem: Environmental > Aquatic > Marine > Oceanic | place: Pacific Ocean: North... | reverse complement strand
GCGCTTTCCTCCTCGGCTTCTTCTTCCTCGACAATCTCGTCGATGGTGTCGCATACATCAGGAATGGTAACTCCCGACACAACCTCAGTGGCTACCCGGCCAACAGCCCGGATGCCCTGATAAAGCCCAGAGCAGTACAGCTCTTTATTTTCAATCATGTCTTCCGAAACAGCACATCCAGCAAGAAAAGGTAAAAACAAAAAGGGTAATAATTTAAGCATCTTCCACCTCATCTAATAGTTCGTTAAGTTCAGCCGCTTCTTCCTTTGTTAAAACAAAATCATCAGGAGTTTCTTTTGGCTTTGCTTGATTGTCCAAAAATACTTCTAGGCGTTCAGTGTACCCACTCATAAAGTGGTCAGACACTGCATCCGTAATACTCCGGTCTTCCTTGCGAAAACCTTTATCTGGGTTGATATGGTCGCCTCCTGAATTAGCAAAATACAGCATCGTCTGGGACTTACTTGGCCCATAACAAAGCCTTGGTATCCTTGCAATCAGGTCAGACCCGCAGACACAAGAGATTTGTTTATCAAGTTCCATGGGGCGATTAAACCCTTTAAAAAAAGTGTTGGGCTTGCCAAAAGTAACAAGGTTGAGATTAGGGTGTTTCTTATTAAGTTTTGCCGCAGATAGCTCTGCCAAAGCACCGCCCAGACTATGGCCACAGATTAATGTGCGTTTCTTGGGATGGATATGCTTTTTGATTTTCTTCCAGACTGACGCATGAGCCATAACAAACCCTGCATGGCATAATCTTCCAGCATAAGGCACCGGGATTACCAAAGCGTCCGTTAGCCAATCAATTCCCTGCTGAGTCCCTCTGAACGCAATAATGTCTATTGTGTTGCGTTTTACCACATAAACCGTAGTAGAAGTTAATTTAGACTCAATTTTAATGGAATTGGGTATGTGTTCATCATAGGCCTTATTGGCATAACGACAGGCGGTATTAAGTAGTACGGGGTCCAGTTTCATCAATAATAGCTCCCAATGGCGGTTATGGCGACCACTGCAACAATCCAAAAAAAGCGTTCACCAAATTTAACTAAAGGACTGATCTGGTTTATTTTATCATCCATTGAATTAACCCGCTTCTCAATGGAGGACTGACGATTGAAAATCGTTTTAACTTTCTCATCAATACGTGCGACAGTAATCAAAACATCCTGTATGTCTGCCTTCATGGTGTTCCTATTGACTGTCATTTAGGGGGTTATCCAGTATCTGTTGGATTCTATCTTCCAAATCATCACGCACTGCTCTTAATTCTACATCAGTTTCCCTCAAACTGTCATTTACACGCTCTTCAAGGGCATAGACATCATCCCGTAATTCCCGTGTTGCCGTAGCCACTGTGTCATCTGCTCCCCTCGCAACATCTTCAATAGTGGCAACATCCGCCTCCACCCTATCAATCTGCTGGTTTACGTTATTGAGCATTCTTTGGTTCTGGCTGGTCAGGTCATCAATGTCCTGTCGCAGAGAAGTCTCCACAGTATCCAGTATCCTTTCCTGTTCATCCAGCCTTGTTGCCAGTACCGCCAAGCCCTCATCGTAAGAAGAGAAGTCAGGGGAAACATAGTTCACAATAGCAGCCTCGGCATCGAGAAGTCGTTGGTATAACTCAAAGCCACCCCACAGCCCACCAATTATCGTGCCTAAGACGGGAATAATGATAAGCAGTTTGCCGCCAGTGAGCTTGATTGCTCCGACTTCTATTTCAGTTTTATCGGTCATATTGCCCTTGAATTAGCTCTTGAAAAGTCTGCGCTCCTTGCCCTTGAAAAGCTCTTATATTGCCATCAACCGGCCTGTTACCGCCGTATATCTCCCTTTCCTGATACCACTGGCCTTGATCCTGAAGTTCTACCCCATAAACATCAAAGCCCGGAACTCTCGACATCAGCAGAATAGTTAGTGTCTGGTCATCGAACCCACCAGAGTCCTGTACGTTTTCTAATTGAGATTCAATGCTCTGCTCAATTTCAGCCTCGGTCATGGTTTGTAGTGCGCTTTCTGCGCGTTGCACTGTCCGCTCCTCATCAACGCTGGGGGGAGCCACATCAAACTGCCCAAAATCAGGGAGCTGATTAGACAGGAATTGTCCTATCGTCTGCCCCGTAGCAATAGCGTCATTGAAGTCCTGTTCAAACTTCATCTCGGTAACGGAAGTACTTAAATCCTGCATGACTTCAACTTCCTCAGCAGGGGTTTCCTCGGTGTTACTTTGGGTAACTACCTGACTAAAGTTCTGTATTGCCCTAGTAGAGACTGTTTCTTGTATTACTTCAATTTCCGGTTCAAATACCCCACTACCATCAAATGATCCACTACCATCAAATGATCCACTATCCTCAAATACTCCACTATCACCAAATACATCAGTTGAGCCTCCTGTATCCATGCTCTGCTGGATGTCGGTCTGACCTAATTGCGCGAGTTGCACAGAACCTGAGAAACCTGAGAAACCTGAATCAAATACAATACCTACTTCTGCCAACGCCGCTGTCTGAGTTTCGTTGATTGTCTCGCTGACAAAGCTAGTATCAGCAAAAGTAGCTTGGGGAGTAGGCCTTATTGAGAATGTACCTTGAGTAAAAGTCTGTGGTGAAGCAATGACTTGGGCTTGGGTTGAACCTCCCGCATTAAACGTCTGGACAGGCTGGACAATAGTGGTCTGAGAGACTGCGCTTTGAGCCAAAGCAGTAGGTATAATTGAAGTCTCCGCAACTATACTTAATGCCAGTTTAGTAATATCCACCGCTGGTCTTTCTGGCTCTTCAATTTCAGGAATAAGCTCTTCCTCTACTTCAGCTATCTCTTCGACAGGCGTTTCAAGCTCTATCACTTCAACCTCTTCCTCCGGCTCTTCCTCAAAAATTTCCTCTATAGCAATCAGTTCCTCTTCAAAGACTTCTTCTTCAATCACTTCCTCAAAAATCTCTTCCGGCTCTTCAAATACTTCTTCCAAGACCTCTTCTATAACAACTATTTCCTCATAGACTTCTTCAAATATTTCCTCTGTTACAACCACTTCCTCAAAGACCTCTTCATAGACTTCCTCAAAGACCTCTTCAATTACCGGCGGAGGTTCTGGTTCCAATACCTCTTCAATGAAAGGCTCACCGAAATTTTCCACTACCTCAACTACCTCAACGACAGTCACATATATTGGTTCAGGTTCTTCCCAGCCAGGATTATCATCAACCACACCGTAAGTGGTATCCACATCCCCATAATCTATATCATCAACTACAACGTCTATGTCGTAGTAATCAACTAAGTCATCGTCATCCACAAAATAATAATCAGATACATCATCGCCAACTACGACATCGCTATAGTCCTCAGTAACCGTTGCTACGAATGTCGCTTCCCAATACCCGTCACAAGAAGAGTCGTAAGTAGCATCTAACCCACATTGTTGAGATAAATAAGCAACCGCATATCCTGAACAGTTTGAATCATAAAGCACATTTATTCCGCACTGTTGAGCGAGATAAGCCGCTGCATAACCACTACAGGAAGAGTTATATAAGGAACTTATGCCACATTGTTGCGCTAGGTAGGCCGCTGCATAGCCAGAACAGGACGCACTATAAAGCTGGTTGGCATTGCACATATCCGTGAGTGACCCAGAATAAAGCGACCCTCCACCTTCCAAGACATTCCCGCTGAAACTCGCATCAAACGAATCCCAGTTATTATGACCTCCCGTACCGTCATCAAAGTACCTGAAAGTCTTATGCACAGAGCTAGTATGTTGTTCTCCGATTAAGACATCGTGTTTGGCTATATCTAATGCACCATAGCGGTATTCGTAAGTGTCGTTTTCCCAAAGAATCGCCTCAAAGTTATTGTTACCTCTATGATTAGGGTAGGAATACTCCTTCATCCCGTACCAGCCAAAGACTACATAGTCATCAAAAGACTTAAACAGCATCTTGGAGTTGTTGTTTCGGATTAAATCAGTCCAGAACGGATACAGCGTTTCATCCCGGTAAGGCAACGGCTGCGGAGTGTAATCGCTGCAATTCAACCCCGAAAAGTTGACACAGCCATTGGTAGACATCTTTGCTTTACTGTAGGAGTTACCCCAGATATCAAAATCAAAACCGAAGTCTGGACTCCAACCAGAAACTTGGTCATCACCAGCGTTCATATTGGTAGTCCCAGACATTCCTGACAGGTCTATAAGCGATTGACCACCTTCATAGATATACGCTGTCGGATCACTTGTACTCGCACCGTAAGCACAGGAACAAAAGAGTAGGGCTATTAGCCATCTCATCTGCATCCGCGAGTTCCTCCACGAGCCTGACAGTTGCTATTATTACGACTTCTGTTGTCAGGGTCTTCCGGTGCTTGGTCAGGGTTGGCTTCCCAGGCTAATGCCGCCTCTTCACCAATCATCCCCTCATAGGGACACGGAGTTCCGGCTTGGCGCATTGCCGAGAAAACCCTAAAGTCTTGGCACATAAGACTTACGGCAGCAACCCGCATACCCATGTCATAGAGAGTCTTGCCCAGTTTTATCCTTTCGCAGTTTTTATCAGTAATAGACCTCCCCGCAGAGAAGCCAAGTATCTGCGTCTGAACTGCTCCTGATATTCCTGTAGTACATAAGTCTTGAGAATAACTAGACCCTATCGATGGAGCTATGGCACTAGGAGGCGGTGTCTCAATGCGCTGCCTGACTCTCTGGGTTGTGGTGTTAGTGGAACGATTAGTATTGGTGTTATTACTGGTGTTATTACTGGTGTTGTTTGAAGTGTTATTAGCATTACTGCTTATCTCGCTGGTGCTTTGTGAGACATCAGTAGAACTACTGACATTGGTATTGGTGTTATTACTTGTTGAATTCTGGGTTACATCACTTGTGTTCTGATTGATGTTATTTGAATTACTGGAATTAGTTATAGTCGATGAGTTGGTATTATTACTGGTTGAATTATTGGTATTGTTGCTGGTGCTGTTATTGATGTTACTGCTGGTTGAATTATTTGTGTTGTTGCTGGTGCTGTTGTTTATATTTGAGTTGTTAGCAGTAACAGTCGTCGAATTCTGATTAATATTTAAACTGCTATTGGTATTCGTATTGTTCGATGTATTTACATTCGTGTTGTTATTGGTGTTATTACTGGTTGAATTGTTGGTATTGGTTGAAACATTCGTGTTGATTGACGTATTCAGATTCGTGTTCTGATTAGTGTTCTGGTTCGTGTTACTTGATGTATTAAGGTTGGTGTTGTTTGATGTATTCGTATTTGTTGAAACATTGGTATTTTGATTGGTATTCAAATTCGTATTCTGGTTTACGTTATTTGACGTATTGGTATTTGTATTAGTCGAATTACTCGTATTGGTTACTGTTGAATTGTTAGTGTTAAGATTTGTATTTGTGTTAGTCGATGCCCCCGTGTAATTGGTTGTATTGGTATTTTGATTTGTATTAGTTGCTGTACTGGTCGAAGTATTTACATTCGTATTATTTGAAGTCGAAGTATTCGTATTGAGGTTGGTATTAGTTGATACGTTGGTATTGCTTGTGGTCGTGGTATTGACGTTGGTATTGTTTGTAGTTGCGGTAGTCGTAGACGTAATATCCGTTTCATTATCAGTATTGACGTTAGTGGTAGTTGTCTCCTGCGCGAACACGGGAGAAGCCACTAGTAATAAGGCAAAAAGAAATCTTCTCATCACTCACTATGATCCTTCCCCTTACGATTAAAGAGTGGCTTTTAACCGAGTAACTTCTGCTTCAAGGCGGTCTATCTCGGCCTGTGCAGGGTCAACCCAACCGGAAATTTGTGTCCACGTTGTACCATCAAAGGTATAACGGTTTCCTTTCCAATCATCTGGAGCAGTTACCCCTTCGTGGACTGTCGCATTGGATGAGTTCAAATCACCAATATCAAAATCAACTGATCCGCCTGTATTCCCACGCACCGTGGCATTGGAAGTGGCGGCTAAATCCACCGTTGCATCATCATGTAATAGATACACAGATACATTATCTGATTTTCGTGTAATCGTTTTGCTCATATGTTCTATCCTTTAACTATTAATTTGTTGCGGAAACGGATAATTTTCACTAGCTATCCCCCTTGATTAGTAGCTCTGTCGCACTGAGCGCAATGCCCATTTTGGGATAGCCTGTGTCTGATGAACTGAGCGTACCGTCATCAGCAGCCCAGTATTCAGCGGCAATCGTAAGACCAGATTGGCTTGCGTTTACACCGCCAAGTATTGTTACATCAAGTGGATTCCCGTCTGTTCCAGCCTCAGCAGCGATGCCTATTTCGTTTCCTACATCTGTGATTATGGGTGCGCCATAAACTACTCCTGTACCGTAGCTTGAGTTGCCCCTATCTTCATAAGCAATAACAACTGCGTTGGAGTCTGAATCGAAAGTAGGTGATATCCATTTAGTATCAGCAGGTTCAAAAACAATTTTAGCATCAGGAAAAGATATTGATGTACCGCTTACTGTTCCAACTATTAGTGTACCGTACTCGGAGCTAGCAGTATCCTTGTAAACAATAACAGCCTTGTTGGTATTTGAATCGAAAGTAGCTGAGTCGTAGTAGGTAGCACTAGATTGATAAACAACTTCAGTACCAAAAGATATATCTGTGCCACTTACCGTTCCGACAACGGCAGTGCCGTAGTTTGAGTTTCCATTATCTTGATAGGCAATAACAACCACGTTGGAGTCTGAATCGAAACAGGCTCCTTTGTCATATTCCGCCGTCAAATTATATTGAACAGCAGTTCCAAAAGATATTGAATTGGTTCCACCACCTGTTACCGTTCCGACAATGCCTGTGCCTCTGTCTGAAACGGCAGTGTAAGCAATAACAACCACGTTGGAATTTGTGTCGAAGACAGCTGCATGGTAACTCGAAGCAGAAGATTCAAAAACAACAGGAGAACCATAAGATATTGCTGTGCCACTAACTGTTCCAACTATTGCTGTACCGTAATTTGAGTTACCCACATCTCGATAAGCAATAACAACTCTGTTGGTATTTGAATCGAAGGTAGCTGATGGGTATCTCGTACTAGCCGATTCAAAAACAACAGCAGTACCAAAAGATATTGATGTACCACTTACTGTTCCAACAATCGCTGTGCCGTAGTCTGAGTTGCCCTCATCTTGATAAGCTATAACAACCTTATTGTTATCTGAATCGAAAGTAGCTGAGTTGTATTCCACAGTAGCAGATTCAAAAACAACCGGAATACCAAAAGATATGCTGCTTCCACTTACTGTTCCAACTACTGCTGTACCATAGCTTGAGTTTCCAATATCCCTGTAAGCAATAACAACCTTGTTGGAGTTTGAATCGAAGGTAGCTGAACAGCTGTCCGTACTAGCAGATTCAAAAACAACAGGTGTCCCTACCTCTAGACTGCCCGTTGTTCTAGTAACAGTCTTCACCGTCCCATCGGTCTCAAGCGTAACAATAACTCCATCGCCAATCGTGCCTGTGGCTGTGAATTCGCGTACTCCACCAGCTGCTCCAGCAACAACCGCAGTACCGTCCTGCTTCGTTACTGAAACCCGAATAACATTAGCTAAATCTTTTACCGCATAAATCCTATCACCTGCGGCACAGGTATAACTCACGCCACCATTAATGTTCATTGTCGTGGCATGAAAGGTCAAAGGCCACGCGCCAGAAGGCAGCAGCATCATCTGCTGACCTGCGGTCATTGTCAGACTTGTTGATGTCGTTGTGCCAGTAATGACTACTACATTTCCAGTTGCGCCAGTAAGATCAACCGCCGTAGCTGAAGCTATGTCAGCACCAGTGGATAAAGTTTGCAGGGCTGTGAAAGTGTTAGCACCCAGGATGGCGGCTGTTCCTGTTACTCCGGCAGGGGGAAGTCCTGTCAGGTTGGTAGCCGTGCCGGATGCAGGAGTTCCTAGAACTGGCGTTGTCAATACAGGAGCAGTTAGAGTCTTATTGGTAAGTGTGTCCGATCCCGTCTTGGTAACAAGGTTTGTCGGGGTGATGATGTCTGATAAATTAGCCATGCTCTTTTAATCCTCTATACAGGCTCGGTGGGCCAATTTATTTCGTTGGGAAACCCTGCTTGCGCCGGTACATCCCTTAAAGCCTGTCGGTACGTTGTCATCGCTTCACTCATATCCGTATCTGATAGCGCGTGGAAGTCTGTCTTAGCTAACCTTGAGTCTCTGTCTGTCCTGACTCCCTCCGCTGCTCGTCCATCAGCCCCAGCTCTCCACGCCGCCTCTTCTGCGTCCCTCTCGGTTTCTTCTTCAAGAGTAAATGGGACATTGCCTTCTGATGTTGCTTTATAACGTGTCATTTAATTACTCCTAAGCTGCTTTAAGGCCGTACAATTTAAACACTCCAGAAATGTTATTCGATGCGGGATAAAATCTGATACCTGTTAAAGCGGCTGTAGAGGTAGCGGGGCTTTGTTGTCCCGAAAATGTGTAGTGAGCTATTTTTACACCACCATCTTCTGGAGTATTTGTGAATGTGCCAGAAATCATCTTAGCATTGGTAGTAGATGTTGGGTTTCCTATGTATCCTATAAATACGCCTGTTGCATAAGCGTCATCCGAAAGTGCCGCACCTCCCCCACTCGCAGTTAAATTTATCCCGGAAACATGACCCGGGTATAAGCTGCCTGAGCTTGAATCCGTCCGGTAAAGAGAGGCTGTTGTATAATTAGCGGTGAGATAGCTACCACCCATTTTAAATCTCATGTACAGTATCGAGCCACCGACATCTGCTCCAATTCCTTCCCCAACAATCATGTACATAATATAATCAGTAGAGAATGTAGGCTCAATATCGATGGTAGCCACATCGCTGCCTGTTACTGAAGTAATTAAATCCCAAGCTCCCCCTCCCGCAACAACCGCCGTACCATCCTGTTTCAGCACTGAGACACGAATAACATCATCATCATCCTTGACAACATAAAGCCTGTCACCAGCGGCACAGGTATAGCTCACACCGCCATTGATATTCATTGTTGTAGCATGGAAAGTTAAAGGCCATGCAGCAGCCGCTATAAGCGTCATCTGCTGACCTTTGGTCATTGTCAGGCTTGTTGATTCAGTTGTTCCGGTAATTACTACTGTATTACCCGTGGCGGCAGTAAGGTCTACAGCCGTAGCCGAAGCTATATCTGCACCAGCAGCTTGAGTTTGTAGGGCTGTGAAGGTGTTTGCTCCCAATATTGCAGCAGTACCAACAACACCAGCAGCGGGCAATCCAGTGGCATTAGTAAGTGTTCCAGAAGCTGGAGTACCCAATACTGGAGTAACTAGGGTCGGGCTTGTAGCAAAGACTAACGAGCCTGACCCCGTTTCATCCGTTACCGCTGAAGCAAGGTTGGATGATGAAGATGTCCCTAGAAAGGTAGCAACATTACTAGCAAGTCCTGATACACCTGTGGAAATTGGTAATCCTGTTGCATTGGTCAACACCCCCGAAGCCGGAGTACCCAAAGCCGGAGTTGTTAGTACAGGCGAGGTTAAGGTTTTATTGGTAAGAGTTTGAATCCCTGCTAGTGTAACTACAGAGCCACCATTCCCGCCAACCTGTGCATAAACCTCCCATGTAGAACCGTCATAAACGAACTGTACGCTAACGCCGTCTATATCCAATTCAAGGTCAGCCGCAGTTCCATCTATAGTGGAGCCATTACGCCCCGTTGTCAGGTTGTTACTACCAAAAGCACCTCCAGAGTCGGCAATAATAACTTGTTCACCCGCTGAAGGACTTGCGGGTAAGTTGACAGTGAAGGCTCCTCCGCTTGTATCAGCTAAAACGCCTTCTAGGTTCTGTGTAGTGTAAGTGGTTGTCTTAGCTACATAGGTGACACCCCCAACTGCTAATGCGTCAATAGCCTGTTTTACACGCAGGGGAGAAAAGATTTTTCCTGTTGTTACTGTACCAGCTTCCGCTTCAGCTTGAGTTGCAAGGTCATAAGCACCGGAAACTGAAATAAAATCTAGTGTACCTGACCCGTTTGTAGCCAGGACAGTGGAAGGAGAGCCATCTGCTGTAGGATAAGCTAATCCACCAGCTGTTAAAAGACCCGTTGAAGTAACTGAAGTGGCTGAAACCACGCCCGTAGTAAGCGAGGAAGGATTGATCCCGATCTCGATAATAGTTGCGGAGTTGTCTTCAGTGAACAGGCGTTTATCAGCGGTATTAACCGCCAGTTCGCCTTCCACCAAATCCGAGCTACTTGGAACCGCGCTTCCGGTACTGGAGTTTTTGGTAACAATCGTTGCCATATCGTACCCCTCGTTAAATTAAAAAAGGGGGCTAATTAAAGCCCCCAAAATCTCAAGGGACTCTACGCATTAACAACCATGTTAAACGCTGCATCAGGTCGGTATGTCTTCACGCCATAAATGGTATCAGCGGTGAATAATGTACCAAGCCACTCTTGCTTGTACTGGGTTTGAGCGCGAATGTTCTGCTGCTCTGCAAGAATAAAGGCTTCCTTATGGAACAATGTAGCCGCTTTAAGCTCACCACCGGCGCTGTTTTCAGCAGCGGTTTCGGTAACGGAACAGTTAGCTGTTACATAAATATCAATTCCATAAAGGTTCCCGATCTTGCCATTTTGCACCCCTCGTCCGTCAACAAAGTCTGAAGACACATAACGATCAATGCCCATCAAAGTCTTACGGAGTG
>Ga0310345_10005974_pt1 | contig 10702 bp, 5 predicted proteins | sample HC15DNA20500_MG_FD_204667 | JGI IMG/M metagenome (GOLD analysis project Ga0310345, IMG submission 204667) | Marine microbial communities from station ALOHA, North Pacific Subtropical Gyre - HC15-DNA-20-500_MG | ecosystem: Environmental > Aquatic > Marine > Oceanic | place: Pacific Ocean: North... | reverse complement strand
AAATGTCAGAGAAACGTCTTCTGGTCAGACTCCTTTGATGTTCGCCGCTGCCAAGAACAGGTCTGAGTCTGCCATGTTACTTCTGAGTGCTGGTGCTGATCCAAATATATCCACCGTTATAATAGATGTGCTACAACATGTTCTTGCTGATCAGCAGGCAGGTCGTTTCTTAAGGAACGAGCTCTCTGATTACATCAGCAATGATCGGGTCATGGACGCAAGCGGTGATTACGTGAATACGAATAGTGCTGCCAAGGACAATGAGCCCAGTGTTGATGAAGTGCAGGCGGCCATTAGGGCCCAGAGGGAATTCTTGAAATCTGCTGAGCTTTACCGCGATTATGTTCCAGAGGACCTTATAAGTTACCGCTCTGACTATCCAGGCGGACCAGATCTACCAAGACTTCCGTACCGTGAAACACTGGTGGGAAAGGTAGGCGGAATGACCGCGTTATTGCATGCTTCAAGGGAGGGGAATTCTGAAGTGGCGATGACGCTGATCGAAGGTGGAGCCGATATTAATCAGGTCAGTGGTGGTGATGAGACAAGCCCGCTTCTTATAGCTGCTCTCAACGGACAGTTTGATGTGGCGATGACGCTGATCGAACAAGGAGCTGATCCGAATCTTGCAGCAAATACTGATGGTTCGAGTCCTTTATTCGCGGTGTTGCAAACACAGTGGGCACCGAGATCCAACTATCCTCAGCCGAGAGCTCAGGATAAACAAGAAACAGAGTATCTGGGGCTACTCAACGCTTTATTGGAAGCGGGGGCTGATCCGAATGTCAGTCTTAAGACACACCTCTGGTATTGGGAATATGGATTAACGAAAATCGGAACTGACCTAAGGGGTGCTACTCCTTTTTGGCGGGCCGCTTATGCTCAAGACATTGAAGCAATGAAGTTGTTAGCGGAGTATGGGGCTGACCCTAATATTCCTACTGCCTGGCCAGCTCCAGAGATGAGAGAGCGCCGGCAACAAGATGGAAGACAGCAGGAAGATTCGGGATTGCCATATATTCCCAGGAACGCTTTTAATGCTTACCCCATTCATGTAGCTGCTGGGGGTGGGTTCACAGGCCTGGGGTCTTTTAGCATAAGAAATGTACCCGAAAGCTTTATAGCTGCTGTTACATATCTTGTTGAAGAGCAAGGCATAGACGTGAATACGTTGGATTCATGGGGTTATACTCCGATGCATTATGCGGCATCAAGAGGTGACAACGACCTGATCAAGTACTTGGTATCAAAGGGTGGTGACGTGGCCGTGATAACGCGTTTGGGTCAATCGACTGCGGATATGGCAAGAGGTGGCAGAGCAGGTTTCTTTACCAGGGTAGCCTTTCCTGAGACAGTGGAATTGTTGCAGGATCTGGGATCTACTTTGGAATGTCTCCATACCCATTTTTTGGATACTGGAGATTCTTGTCCACGGGCAGGAGAGGTAGATCCATGGAGGGTAACGACCGAGGAAGAAGACGAACCGAATACCCCTCCAGTCACCAATGAGCGTCCGAAGACTCCGATTCTAAGACCTGGCTCGAAAGGTTTCGATGGCATTTGAATCACTGAACGAGCCTCCTCAAGACAGCTACGCTGATCCTGAGCTGACTTGGGTCCAACGATTTGGCGAAGCCATCGCCGATAGTGTTGAGCGATGGATGCCAAGCCCATTTGTTTTTGCAATCATACTGACATATGTAGCAGGTTTAGCAGCCTTCTTATCAGAGGGTTCAAGCCCAAGTGAAGTAGCACTCGCTTGGTATGGAGGTTTTTGGAATTTGCTCCAGTTCGCAATGCAAATGGTGATTATATTAGTCACGGGATTTGTGGTTGCGTACCATCCGAAAGTGCTCTCAGGGATTACACGATTGGTAGCTCTTCCCAAGAATGGTCGACAAGCTGTGGTCCTTGTAGGAATAGGATCGATGATTGTGGGATGGATCTCCTGGGGATTAGGGCTCATCTTTGGTGCTATTCTTGCTAGAGAAATGGGTAAATTGGCTAGGGAAAAAGGGATGGCTGTTCACTATCCGCTCTTGGCTGTTGCCGGATACATGGGAATGAGCCTCACTTGGGGTTGGGGCCTTTCAAGTTCTGCAGGTCTACTACAGGCTACCGACGGTAACGTTTTCATGCTTCAGGGAATCGTTGATAGGATCATCCCAGCTACCGAGTGGGTTTTTCATCCCTATCCGCTACTCTTAACTGGTCTTTCGATGGCTTATGCGTCCCTGATGATGTATTTGCTTGCACCTCCAGCAGCCAACTGCAGGGGAATTGAGCGCTATATAGAGCTTGATGATCACCGGGTTGTATACAGTGGGGAAGGAGAAGAGAAAAGGGCCACACCCTCTGACCGGTTGGATAATTCTAAATTACTTGGCGGTATTTTGGCTTTGGTGGGGTTAGGGCTCTTTTTTAGAGCATTTATTATAGATGGTTTTGGAGCCCTAGATCTAAATGTTTTCAACTTCGGTTTTATCATGACTGGTATGGTTTTGTACTTGAGTCCCGCCAAGTACGAGCAGGAGTTCAATGACGCTGTAAAGGGGAGTGCCGGCGTCATCCTGCAGTTTCCCTTCTATGCAGGAATTATTGGTATAATGACTGGAACAGGCTTGGTCGATAGCATGACGGAAGCTTTGCTCTCTATTGCTACTGAAGAAACCTTTGCTGTGACAGCGTGGCTGACAGGTGGAGTTCTGAATATTTTTGTTCCGTCGGCTGGAGGTGAATGGGCTATAGTTGGGGGCCCAATGATGCTCGCAGGTGCTGAGCTTGGAATACCACACGGCCAAACTATAGCTGCCTATGCGGTAGGAGATGCGCATACCAATTTGTTGAATCCATTCTGGGCGATACCCTTGCTTGCGATCACCGGTCTTAAAGCTAGAGATATGTTTGGATATGGAATAACGATGATGATCCTGCTATTCCCGTTTTTGGCTGCAGCTCTTTATTTTCTCCCTTATTAGTGAAAAAACTCTTTTCTGACGATTCTTAGTCGACTTCTTTGTCCTGGCTAGTATGGGTGGAGTATGCTAGTTTTCATGGTGGGATGGTTTGTTATTGAACTCGATTTGCTGGGGAGTCGGAAATTAGGCCCACATTTTGGCTTTTTGGGGGCAATCCGTTGACACACAAGTCAAGTAGGGGGAGCTCTAGATGAAAAGATCCGTTATTGCTGTTTTGGCCATAGTACTGGGGCTGATTCTGGTGATGGTTGGGCAGGTTGCCGATGCTCGTTCGGTGGATACCGAAGGAGTAGCTGTAGTGCAGCCTACAATTGAGTTTTCTGGTGCACAGGCGACAGAATTGAGTGTAGCTACAGAGCTCGGGGAGATCTATTCCACCAACAGTCTTGAAATCGAGGCCGCCACATTGACCGAAGTCGTCCAGACGTACTGCCAGGTGTGTCACAACGATGCGATGATGACGGGAAATATGTCTTTGGCTGGATTTGAGGTCGAAAATGCTCCAGCCAGGCCTGAGACGGCAGAAAAAATGATTCGAAAATTGCGAGCTGGTATGATGCCTCCCCCGGGCATGCCCAGGCCGAGTCCAGATACACTATTGGCTTTGGTGGAGGAGCTGGAAACCAGAATGGATCGGGAAGCAGTCATGAATCCAAATCCGGGGGGTCGAACTTTCCAACGCTTGAATCGGGCAGAATACGGTGAATCTATTATGGATTTACTGGGCCTTAAAATCGATGTTGGAGAATATCTCCCTTTGGATACCAAAAGTGCTAATTTTGACAACATCGCAGATGTTCAAATGCTTTCACCTACCCTTTTAGAAGCCTACCTCACAGCAGCCAGTGAGATTAGTCGATTGGCGATAGGTGATCGGGAAGTCTCTCCAACAGAAACGCTGTATGCTGCCGAAAAACGTGCTTCTCAAATGTTCCACGTAGAGGGAACGCCTTTTGGAAGTAGAGGTGGCATGGTTGCTGACCACATTTTCCCAGCTGATGGTGAATATGCGTTTTGGTTCCAATTCTACGCCGTAGGGGGAGAAGCATTGGGAGAACAACTGGAGTTATCCTTTGACGGTGAACGAGTGGCACTGCTAGATATCGATCTTTCAGAAGCGGAGTATGCCGATCCTATCAGTACCAGAATGGAGACAGAACCCATTTTCGTCAGGGCGGGTCCAAAGAGAATAGCTGTGGCTTTCGTACCAAAATTTGAGGGCCCTGTAGAAGAAGTGAGGGCTCCCCTTGGTAGATCCGTTCAGGCAGGGTTTCCAGGATCAATGCTGACGACACTTCCACATCTTAGAGACTTTGCTGTCAGCGGTCCTTACAATGTGACCGGTGTTTCGGAAACATCTAGCAGGCAAAGCATTTTTACTTGTCGTCCGACAACCTTTGGTGAGGAAGAAGTGTGTGCCAGAGATATTGTGACTAGAATCTCCTCTGAGGCTTATAGACGTCCAGCTACCGAGGCCGAAGTGAGTGACCTGATGGACTTCTATCAGGAAGGAGCTTCGGAAGGGGGATTTGAGAGAGGGGTCCGGCATGCTTTACAAGCCGTTCTCGCCAGTCCCTATTTTGTATTCCGATTTGAAAAAGCCCCGGAAGGAGTGAATTGGGAAGAGCCTTACAGAATTGATCAACTGGCACTGGCTTCTAGGCTTTCTTTCTTCCTTTGGGGAGCACCGCCAGATGGGCTCTTGCTCGAAGACGTTACTAGTGGAGCTCTTGCCAATCAGGAAGTGCTTGAGGCACATGTGGACAGAATGTTAGCGGATCCTCGTGCCGAAGCATTGGCTACCAGATTCGCTGCACAATGGCTGCGACTCCAGGACTTAGAGAAGGTTTCTCCGAACGTTTATGACTACCCTTACTTTGACATGACACTGTCGGATGCGATGCGTCGAGAAACGGAGTTGTTCTTTTATAATCTCGTGAGAGAAGATAGAAGTATTATGGAACTACTGAGTGCTGATTACACATTTCTGAACGAGAGATTGGCTCGGCATTATGGAATTTCTGGTGTTTCGGGGAACGCTTTCCAAAAAGTGACTTATCCTGATGATACTAGACGTGGTCTGCTCGGCCAGGGAAGTGTTCTCATGATGACCTCTATGGCGAATAGAACTTCTCCTGTCTTACGTGGTAAGTGGGTGATGGAAGTTCTCCTGGATGCACCACCACCACCACCACCACCAGACATACCGGCGTTGGCGGAGATTGATGGTGCTGAAGATGGCAAGTTTCTGACCACCAGAGAGAGGATGGAGAAGCACAGGGCTAACCCCACGTGTAATGCTTGTCACCAATTCATGGATCCGATCGGTTTGGCCCTAGATAACTTTGATGTCACGGGTAATTGGAGAATCAGAGAATTTGGCAGAGAACTAGATACGAATGGTATGCTGTATGACGGGACGCCCTTGGCCAACCCCTCTGACCTACATGCGGCACTATTAAATCGGTCGATTCCTTTTGTTCGGACATTCGCGAATAACCTCATGGCATATGCGACAGGACGTAGGATGGAATATTTTGACCAACCAACAATTAGAAAAATCACAAGTGAAGCTGCTGCTAACGACTATAGGATTTCTTCATTCATTCTAGGTGTGGTTAACAGCGATCCATTTCAAATGAAATCCTCCACAGAACTCGCTGTGGAAGAACTAGAGAACAGTAGGAGATAATTACGTTAGAAGGAGTAAGACATTATGGAGTTCATAACTCAAAAATGTATGCCTCGCCGGACCTTCCTGCGCGGAGCAGGGGCCAGTGTTGCCTTACCATTACTCGATGCTATGGTTCCGGCCGGACGTCATTGGACAAAAACTTCCGCTGAGATTGACAAGACTAGACTAATAGCCATTGAGATTGTTCATGGTTCGGCTGGTTGTACCGAATGGGGAGCTACCCAGAATCTGTGGTCACCAGCAGAAGAGGGTCGGGATTTTGATCTGAGCCCTAGTGTTTTGAAGCCATTAGAACCTTTCCAAGATTATCTGACCATTGTGAGTAATACTGATATGAGGAATGCTGACGCCTTTGCTGCTCCTGAAATCGGTGGTGACCACTTCCGATCAAGTGCTGTTTTCTTGACTCAGACGCATCCAAAACAGACAGAGGGATCTGATGTGTTAGTGGGCATGTCTCTTGATCAAATGTTTGCTAATAGGTTCGGTCAGGATACTCCGATTCCTTCGATGCAGTTCTGCATTGAGAATGTAGACCAAGCGGGGGGCTGTTCTTACGGATATGCTTGTGTCTATACGGATACGATCAGTTGGGCCTCTCCCACAGAACCTCTTCCCATGATTAGGGACCCTAGGGTGGCTTTCGATATGCTTTTCGGAGCAGGTGGAACTCCTAAGGCACGAGCAGAAAGGAGACGAGCTAATAGTAGTATTCTGGACTGGGTAGCTGGTGAAGTAGGAGAGATCACCAGATCTTTAGGGCCAGAAGATAGAGTCAGGCTTGAAAGTTACTTGGAGAACGTTAGAGAGCTTGAGAGACGGATCCAGAAGATAGAGTCACAAAACGCCAGCGGTGAAATAAGGGAACTACCAGAAGCTCCAGCTGGTGTGCCCGATTCTTTTTCAGAGCATGTTAAACTCATGTTTGACCTGCAAGTATTAGCTTTCCAGAACGATATGACGAGGGTTTTTTCGTTAAAACTTTCTAGGGACGCATTGAACAGGGTCTACCCAGAGAGTGGAATCGATCTACCGTTCCACCCAACTTCTCACCACGGAAACAAAGAGGAAGTCATTCTGGAATTTGCAGGGTTGAACGAATTCCATGTAGGACTTCTACCTTATCTTCTAGAAAAATTAAGAGGTACTCAGGAAGGAGACTACAATCTGTTGGATAAATCTGCGGTGATATTTGGATCTCCAATGGGCGACCCTAACGTGCATAACCATAGGCGAATCCCTCTGTTGTTTGCTGGGCATGCTAACGGGAAGCTTGAAGGAAATCTTCATTTGAAAGCTCCTGATGAAACACCCACCGCAAATGTGATGCTTAGTCTGTTGCATGCGTTGGGTCACGAGGAGATGGAGAGCTTCGGTGATAGCACTGGTGCATTTCCATTGACGATGGCTTCCACAACAACTGAAATGAATAATCCAGAAACTCGCGGTTAATCAATGAGGGAGATACAATGAGAAACAGGAGTTGTTCGAGTATACTAGGCGTCTTTTTCCTGACCATAGCAGTGTCAGCTGCGACGGTTCTTGAGTCACCTGTAGCCGATGCAGCTATGCGCAGTGACATTGAGACTATGCGTAACTTGCTCTATCAGGGTGCAGACGTTAATGCCGCACAAGGTGACGGAATGACGGCTCTGCATTGGGCCGCTGTTAATGGACAACCAGAGATGAGTGAAATGTTGCTTTATGCGGGTGCTAGTACGGAAGCAACTACTCGGATGGGTGCATATACTCCGTTGCACTTGGCTAGTAGGGAAGGCCACGCTGGTGTAGTCCAGAGCTTGTTAGCAGCAGGTAGCGATCCCAATCAGAAAACTTCGACTGGCGGAGTTGCCGCGCTTCATTTTGCTGCTGCTTCTGGTGATATGAATACAATCGAAGCACTTCTGGAGTATGGAGCTGTCATAGATGAAAAAGAAACGAAATCAGGACAGACTCCTCTAATTTTTGCCGCATCATTGGACAGAGTGGGGGCCATCAAAATCTTGGCATCCAACGGAGCTGATCTTTCTAGTCAGACTGCGGTAGTAGATCTGGTTGCTCGAGAAAGATCACAGAAGAAGCAAGAGATGCCAGGTACACCTTCAGCTCCAGCACAAGAGGAGGAGGAGGACTGCTCGGATGGCCAGAGAGGTAAGTTGCTGACGGTAGAGGTAGGTGGTCCGACTACCTATGCGTGCGATAATTTCGAATCTGATGGATCGAGTACAGAGGAAGATTCTACTGAAGAAAAAGAAGATCCTCGTCCTCTAACCACTGCAGAACAAGTAGGGAAAGTAGGAGGTATGACAGCACTTCTGCATGCAGCCAGACAAGGTCATCAACTAGCTGTTAGAGCATTATTGGAGTTGGGTGCAGATGTGAATCAGGTAAATGCTGAAGGAACTAGCCCTTTGCTGATTGCGGTGATAAATGGACATTTTGATTTAGCGGTTGAATTACTAAATAGTGGAGCGGACGTTAACTTAGCTAATGAAGCCGGCGGGGCTCCACTTTATGCAGTGATTAATCAGCAGTGGATCCCTAAGACTGGGTATCAACAACCAAACGCTCATCTTCAGCAGGAGATAGGGTATTTGGACCTCATGAAAATGTTACTGGACAACGGAGCTGATCCAAACGTGAGATTAAGCAAACGACTCTGGTACACAGCTTATGGAAGAGGCCTTTTAGGAGTCGATATGACGGGAGCCAATCCTTTCTGGCGTGCTGCTTACGCTGTCGACTTGGAAGCTATGAAAATGCTGATGTCTTATGGATCAGACCCGAAAGTGGCAACTAAGAGGATGGCAGATCGCAGACGTCCAGCATGGGATGGAGATGCCAAAGCGGACCAGTCTGGATTGGTAGTCGTTCCCATTGGAGGCCCAGGGGTATATCCGATTCATGCTGCTTCTGGGGTGGGCTATGGACAAGGATTTGCGGCGAATTCACACCGGCATGTTCCGGGCGGCTGGCTGGATGCTATGAGGTATCTTGTTGACGAACTCGGGGTGGATGTGGATGCTAGAGATTATGAGGGTTATACTGCTCTGCACCATGCGGCTTCAAGAGGGGACACTGAAATGATCCGCTATTTAGTCGAAAAAGGAGCGGACGTGACGGTCGTAAGCCGAGAAGGACAGACCACGGCAGATATGGCCAATGGTCCTTATCAGCGCACTCAACCTTATCCCGAAGCCATCGCTTTACTTGAGAGTCTGGGCTCAGTCAACAATCACAACTGTCAGTCCTGTTAAGAAAATCGTGGTCTCTCCAAAATTGGCTGTTATAGAAATTTTAGGGGATATTCTGAGTTCTATATTGGATTTCCTGAAGGGGTTTCGGGAAGTTCGTGTCTAATCAAGGAGAAACACATAAGATGATTCGCGATACTATTCTTATAGGATCAGTGGTTTTAATACCCATGACAGCATGTCAGGCTCAGGACCACTCCGTCATTGCTCTTAGCCATACAGATCATACTGTTTATGAGGTGAGCCCCACACTAGGGATCATTAACCAGTTCACTGCAGAAAATCAGCCTCACGAAGGTACTGCGACACCGAATGGTGACTTGCTGTTCATAGCCATACCTAACGGTCCTCACGTTGTAATTTTGGATACAGAGACTTTCACCGAGATAGGAAAGATCGAAAGCGACTATTTCTATGGACCTTCAGAGTCGTCTGCTTCACCCCATGGAGTAGCTGTGAATAGCACAGCAAGTAAACTTTATATAGGGGTTGAGAATGCGGCTATCCCAGGCGTTGTGGTCTACGATATCGAAGGACAAAAGGTGTCCAAAAAGATTGATCTCCTACTTGAAGGAGGGCACTTCCTAGCAATAGATCATCAAACCGACAAGCTGTACTATCCTATGCGAACGGATAATCGAGTGGTCGTCCTAGATACTGAAACAGATGAGGTTACTAAAATTATTTCTGTTGAAGGGGGTCCAGTTGGAGTGGCATTTTCACCAGAAGGTGAAGCTTGGGTGCACTCTGACTACGATGGATCGGTGACAGTCATAGATATGGAGACTGACGAAGTTGTTGAGGTTATACAAACTTCAGGAGAAGGAGCTGGACGTATCGATGTGTCTTCCGACGGACGTTTTGCGGCTTCCACTCGTGGGGGTACTGAAGATGTATATGTCATTGATACACATGCGAGAGAAGTGGTAGCTGCGATACCTCTAGGTACTCCAGGGTCGGCCTTTCCACTCTTTTCTCCAGACAGCGAAAAACTATATGTACAGATTTCATATAGAGGTACATCGAGAGGTGGAGAAGTCGTCATCATAGATTTGGATAGTATGGAAATCGAGAATAGATATGATGTAGGTTCCGATCCATTTGGGGGAACAATACTCAATAGGTAGTGCATCACCGGTTCATCTCATAAGACACAGGGAGAAATTTTTTATGTGGACAAAGCAGTGTCGATCATTTGGTGAAAATGTAAGAACTGGGTTGCGTTTTACAATTTTTGTAGGGCTACTTTGTCAAGGAACAATAGGGTACGCGTTAGCTCAAGATGTACAGTCAAGTTTTAATAACGTGTCCAGAAGGATCGACTCTTTTTCTCCGGGGACAGGACGGGCTGGAACCACTGTGACTTTGACGACCGGAGGGATGCCAGCGATTACACCTGTTCGGATAGGGATAGGAGCTACACAAGTTGGCTTTGAGGAGATCGGACAAGCTTTGACGACAGAAACCGGAGAATTGACTATTGATGTGGAAGTTCCTGGATGGGCTGATCCTTCATTTGCACATGTTTTTATAGTTTTTGACTTTTATTTTGCACCTATAGCTTTATCGAGTGAATTCTTTGTCCTTGGACCAGATGGGAATGTGTCGCGAGAAGGTAGAATTATGAATGATGTGCCGGAGTGTGAAGCGCCTGCACTTTTGACAGATGACGGAATTTTATATGCCTTAACCGGTAATTTGGCAGAATTCGGTGTAGGTGATCGAGTGATTGTAGAAGGTAGCATCTCCAGTTCATCCTTGTGTGCAAGAGATGC